>OGQU01000017.1_pt1 | contig 187070 bp, 182 predicted proteins | sample 1553341 | NCBI WGS metagenome assembly OGQU01 (sample SAMEA2579920, study PRJEB22360) | human gut metagenome | biome: human gut; feature: human-associated habitat; material: faeces | place: Denmark | collected 2008/2010 | reverse complement strand
TCAGGAGCTTAGTACAGCTACGTGGGAGTCCGAACGCAAGTGGGTTGCAGACACAGGATCTCTTTTTATAATATTCCACCAATAATTTACGTCATTCAAATCACAATTGTCTTGATAAAAATACATAAATAAATCTTGCATTTTAAAACACCTTTTGTTACTATAAACGTGACGAAGGAGTCAAAGCATAAATAAAAGTGTGCTTTGGCTCCTTTTTTATTAGCTAGAATTAGTTAATAAAAACATTCTCTCGAGAGATTTTCAATAATGTCAGAACCAGCTACTCTGACGAGCATAGAAGCATAGTTGAAAATGAGAATGGAGGAATATACTATGAACGCAGGAGATACAGCATTTATTTTGCTATGTGCAGCATTTGTATTTATTATGACACCAGGCCTTGCATTTTTCTATGGAGGAATGGTACGAAGGAAAAACGTTGGGAACACGATGATGCAGTGTGTATTTATCATGGGAGTTTCCGTGATCATGTGGGTACTTGTTGGATATGCACTATCTTTCGGTGGAAACCATGCAGGGATCATTGGAGGAGCAAAATGGTTTGGCTTTAACGGAGTTGGAATGAAACCAGGACCATACGCAGATACGATTCCAAACCTTGCATTTGCAGCATTTCAGATGATGTTTGCAATGATCACACCAGCACTGATCACAGGATCTGTTGCAGGAAGAATGAAATTTAAAGCATTAGTTCTTTTTATTATCTTATGGTCATTGATCGTGTACTACCCAATGGCACATATGGTATGGGGAGAAGGAGGATTCTTAGCAGAGATCGGGTCTGTCGATTTCGCAGGAGGAAATGTTGTTCATATCACATCAGGGGTCAGCGGTCTGGTATTAGCTTTAACACTTGGAAAACGTCGTGGATATGACCAGGGAGTCTACCACGTACATAATACACCATTTGTATTTTTAGGAGCTGCACTGTTATGGTTTGGATGGTACGGATTCAATGCAGGAAGTGCTCTTGCAGCAAATGGACTTGCAGCACATGCATTTATGACAACATCTGTTTCAGCAGCCGCAGCTCTTGTTTCATGGATGTTGATCGAAGTATTTTCAGAAGGAAAAACAACTTTAGTCGGAGCTTCCACAGGATTAGTTATCGGACTGGTAGCAATCACACCGGGAGCCGGATTTGTTCCAATGTGGGCAGCAGTGATCTGTGGATTATTAGTAAGCCCAATCTGCTACTTCGGTGTAAAACTGATCAAAGGAAAATTAAAGATTGATGATGCATTGGATGCATTTGGATGTCACGGAATCGGTGGTATCTGGGGTGGTATCGCAACAGGATTATTTGGAATGACATCCATCAATGGAGTCGCAAAATGGAATGGATTAGTGTTTGGAGAAACAAGATTGTTTGTAGCACAGATCATAGGGATTCTTGTATCTATCGCAGTTGCAGTAGTCGGAAGCCTGATCTGTATCGCGATTGTCCGTATCTTTACTCCATTAAGAGTTGAAGAAAGAGCCGAGAAAGTCGGATTGGATGTATCAGAACACGGAGAGAATGCTTACCCAAGTTTTAATGGTTTAGATTAAAAGAGGTGAAAATATATGTTGATCAAAATTAATGCAATCGTTCGAGAAGAGAAATTCGAAGATGTCAAAGAAGCTTTAAACAAAATCGGAGTTAATGGAATCACAGTATCACAGGTTATGGGATGCGGAGCACAGAAAGGTTTTACAGAAGTTATCCGTGGAACAAAAGTTGATATGATGATGCGTCCAAAGATTAAATTTGAGATCGTCGTATCTTCTGAAGAATGGGAAAGAAAAACGATCGAAGCTATTCAGAAATCTGCATTTACAGGAGAAGTTGGTGACGGGAAGATCTTCAGTTACGAAGTAAGGAATGTAGTTAAGATCCGTACCGGAGAACGTGATGTAGATGCATTACAGGATTAGTTCTTAAAATATCTACTATTATATAGAAGAAACAGGTGATTTTTGTGGAAAAAAATAAAAATCACCTGTTTTATTGTGTATAAAATTATAAAATATAATAAGAAAGATTCATTTCTTGTAATGTGATAAAATTCGTGATAAGATGATAGCCAATCAGAGAAATAATTTTGACATTAGGAAGAGAAACATATTATATAGAAGAAAGAAGACAAGGAAAGAATGAAATTAGTAACACTAGTATCAAATAATGTAGGAGTTGATACGTATCTGGAATTAAGAAAAGCGGTCAACTTTAAACCATTATCAAGAACACAGGCGAAGAAAGCCTTAGATAACAGTTTGTATATCGTCTGCGCATACATTGATGCCAAGATCGTTGGAATGGGACGACTTGTAGGTGACGGTGCGGTCATTTGTTACATTCAGGATTTAATGATTCATCCAGATTATCAGCATTATGGAATCGGAAGTGCAATCATAGAAGATCTGATCGAGTATGTAGAGAATCTTTGTGAAGAAGGAACCGAGATCATGTTGGATCTGATGTGTGCGATCGGAAGAGAACCATTTTATCACAAACATGAATTTATTTCTCGTCCAACGGACAAATTAGGGCCTGGAATGATTCGCTACATTAGAAAGTAGAGGAAAAAATATGGAAGATAAGAGATACGATCCGTATACTGGATACGAGATTAAAGATGAAGATCCAACACAAGAATATCATACACAAGATGATGATCCATACAGACGATATCGTTACGAAGATGATCACATAGAACAACCACAGCAGGAGCAGACAAGTGGAATTGCGATCGCAACAATGATCCTTGGAATCATAGCAGTTGTATGCATGGTCAGTTGTTGCTGCACGCCAATCGCAATTATCACTGGGATTGCAGCGGTCATTTGTTTTGCGGTGACACCAAAAGTCAGAGGAACAAGAGGAAATAAGGCAAAAGCAGGATTGATCTGTGGGATTATAGGCATCATTGGTTCTGTGATCTTGATCACAGTTTTTGTTGTGAATATTTTGCTTAGTTCGGATTTTCAAAATGAAATGAAAGAGTTTAATACACATTATGATACATATATCGATGAAAATGATGACTCTATATAAGATCATAAGAAGTATGCCATGCTTCTTTAAGGAAGTAACACATTTCTATTGTCCGGCATGCGGCGGGACAAGAAGTGTGATCGCACTGCTGCATTTGGATATTGAGAGAGCATTTTTATGTAATCCAACCGTTGTATATACCGGGGTTATGTTTCTATGGTGTATTGCAGGATGGATGGTAAAGAAACTGACAGCCAGAGAGATGAAGAGCATGAAGCCGAGATTGTGGATGCTGATTTTGGGAGTGTGTATTTTCTTTGGATATGCGGTAATCAGAAATATACTGGTGTACCAGTTTGGATATGATTATTTGGGAGACCTCATTCATTACACAGAATTTAATTAAATATTTGTCACAGATCAAAAGTGCCATCTTTTTTGTAACAGAAAAAGATGGCACTTTTTAATGCTGCCAAAGTAAAAGGTCTATTGCTTGTACTTGTATAAGAATACATCGTATAATAAACATAAAGAAAGAGGTGTCATATGAAAGAATGGAAAGAATATTTATTTAAAGTCAATGGATTTGAAATGACAGCGGTCTATAACGAAGACACGATCCAGAAAGTTTTTCTTCCTTTATTAAAACAATTACAGCAGTTACAAAAGGAAAAAAAGGAACGGATCATTGTATTTATGGCAGCACCGCCGGCTGTTGGAAAGACAACATTATGTGAGTTTTTGGAATATTTATCAAAACAAGATCAAGAGTTTACAGACATTCAAGCATTAGGCTTAGATGGATTTCATTATCACTCTGATTACATTAATTCTCATGATGCGACCGTGCTTGGAGAAAAAGTTCCAATGAAGCAGGTAAAAGGATGTCCGGAAACATATGACACAGAAAAATTAAGACAGAAACTTGAAAAGATAAAAATAGAAGATATTTTATGGCCGATTTATGATAGAAATCTTCACGACGTTGAGGAAGATCAGATTAAAGTTACCAAAGATATCATTTTGATCGAAGGGAACTGGTTACTATTAAAACAAGAACCATGGAAATCCATGCAGCAATACGCAGACTATAAAATCTTGATCCTGGCCGAGGAAGAGATGTTGAAAGAACGTCTGATCTCAAGAAAGGAAAAAGGAGGTCTCACAAGAGAAGAAGCTGTGGCATGGTATCAAAACAGTGACAGTAAAAATGTAAAAAGAGTTTTAAAAAATTCCTGCCGGAAACATTTGAATCTGCTATTACAAGTGGAACAGGATAACGATTATTTGCAAGTAAAATAATGACCAAATTTTTGCAGGAAAACAGAAGATATTAGTAACAAGTGAAAGCTTGCAACCCACGTATAAATAGAGTATAATAAACTAGATGTGAAAAAGTTAACGAATTATATGGAGGACAAACTATGTTAGTATCAGCAAAAGAAATGTTAAACAAGGCGAAAGCCGGACATTACGCAGTTGGACAGTTCAACATCAACAACTTAGAGTGGACAAAATCCATTTTATTAGCAGCAGAAGAAACAAGATCTCCAGTGATCCTTGGTGTTTCTGAAGGAGCAGGAAAATATATGACAGGATATAAAACTGTTGTAGGAATGGTTAACGGAATGTTAGAAGAATTAAACATTTCTGTACCAGTAGCTCTTCACTTAGACCATGGTTCTTACGAAGGATGCTACAAATGTATCGAAGCTGGATTCTCTTCTATCATGTTTGATGGATCTCACTATCCAATCGAAGAAAATGTTGAAAAAACAAAAGAACTTGTAAAAGTTGCAACAGGAAAAGGAATGTCTATCGAAGCTGAAGTTGGATCTATCGGTGGAGAAGAAGACGGAGTTATCGGTAAAGGTGAATGTGCAGATCCAGAAGAATGTAAAGCAGTTGCAGATCTTGGAGTAACAATGCTTGCAGCAGGAATCGGAAACATCCACGGAAAATACCCAGAAAACTGGGAAGGATTAAGCTTCGATACATTAGATGCGATCCAGCAGTTAACAGGAGATATGCCATTAGTATTACACGGTGGTACAGGAATTCCTGATGACATGATCAAAAAAGCAATCTCTCTTGGAGTAGCTAAGATTAATGTTAATACAGAATGCCAGCTTGCATTTGCTGACGCTACACGTAAATATATCGAAGCAGGAAAAGACCTTGAAGGAAAAGGTTTCGACCCTCGTAAATTATTAGCACCAGGTGCTGAAGCTATCAAAGATATGGTAATCACAAAGATCAAATTATTCGGATCTGAAGGAAAAGCTGACGAATAAGATTTATCATTTCTTAATGAAATTGAATATTGATAATGTAAGAACTCCACAGCGTATGCTGTGGAGTTCTTTATTAATCTTCAGTTTTATCAGGTGAGATGTAGATTTTGTAGATTTCTTCAGTTGTTAGATTAATATTCTGCGAAATGCATTCGTAAAGTGATTGAATGTTGTCAGGTTCTTCTTCCAGTTCGTCAGAAATTTGAATGAAAGATTTTGATTTCTGGATTTTCTTTTTTATTAGTTGAATTAATCGGAAGGTTTCTCCTTCAGCACGTCCTTCGGCTAGCCCTTCAGCACGTGCTTTTCGCTTCTCAAGAATCTTTTCTTCCCATTCCTGCATATATTTCACTCCAATCTCTTCGCTGGATTTCACAATATTGACGTGATTCTTAATTTCCTGAAGGCGTGAAGTAGAGCAAGATATTTCTTCAGTAGTATGTTCCATATAGTAAAGAAGCTCCTTTAATTCAGGACTAATATCTTCTGAATTTTTACCATGCGTATTTAGAAAAATTCGCGTAGCACCATCTTCTAATGGCTGACCAGTTTCAGCACAAGTCATTTGAAAAGTATATTGATATAATCCTCTTCCAAACAGATCGAAAGGTGCAATGATAATAGAATAACAGTCTTTCATATTCGAAAAATCTACTTCTCCAGGATCTAATAATTTGGAGTCAATCAGAGCCTGATAAAAACGACTTCTATGAGGAAGATTTTTCGTATTTTCTTTTTGAGCTTCTACATTATAAACAGCATCGGTTTCATCCTCTGCCCATACGTCAAGTCGCACCTGTCGTTTTAGAGGCGAAGTCCGACTTTCGTGTTCAGATTGTGGACGGCCTTTGATGGAGATATCTTCTCCAAGAATAATAGATAATATATTCTCAAATGTCTTAGGATCCTCCATAACTTCAGCAAATAAAAAGCGGTCAAGTAAAGTTAAATCTTGCAGCGATTTTTTATTTTTACTCATAAGTTTCTCCTTTCATTGTATAAAAAAATACAGATAGTGGCAAGCACTGTTAGATAAGAAAATAAATTAATTGATACATAAACTCATGATATGATAAATATTTGATTGGGAAACAGACGAAAGAAGAAATCTCAACATACTGTAAAATATTTACATGGAATATATTAACAATTATAAATATAAATGTCAATACAAAAAGATAGACAATTAATTACGTACCAGATATACTAAAAATATCTTTTGAATAAAGATATGAAAAAGAGGGAGAGGAGGGAAAATATGCAAGCAATCAAAAAACAATGGTTCACATTACTCCTAATGATCATTCAGGCAGTTATGATCATCTTTATACAGCCAGAGATAGGATCTGTAAGTTTATGTAACCTTATGTTTATTGCAATTTTTGCAGAAGACGAGAGAAATGTATTCTTAAAACTTGCTTGGGAAGATAAGTTTTACTTTTATGTGCAATGCATTGTCATGTATTTGATGACGCTGATCTTTGGACTTATCCTTGCACTGGATCATGGTTCAGGATCTCTTACAGTAACAACGAAGGCATTTAATGCATTGCAGATGATCAATATTATCCTAAGGTTTATTATGACATATGGACTGATCGCACAAGAAGACCGAAGAAAATTATATTTTCACAGTGTGCTAATGTTGGTATTCTTTGTTCTTACAGCAATTGCATATAGCTAGATTTTACATAAGATCATAAGGAGAGTGGAATGAAACAAAATAAAAAAACAGTCATGATCATTGGATGTATCATAACAATCTGTACATTCATAGCAGCAGTTTTGATCGGCTGGAATCATATGGTCAAGATCACAAAAGGACCAAAGAATGAAAAAGAGATCGGATATTATCAATGGAATCATGATCAAATGGGTTCATTTTTAGATATTACAACATTTACATATCACGGAGACCGTTATGAGACAGCTGATGGCGGTGGAGATGGAGCCATGAGTTTTGGTTATCTGGAAGCTTCTATGAAAGGCAGAAAACCAGCATTTTGGCTGAAAGAAACGATGAATCAGACAGACAAAAAGATTGTCAAAACCATTTCTTGGTGGAAAGCTGCAGCAGAACCTGTCTATGCACTTTCATCAAACAGTGGCTGTGATATGGTCTTTCTTGATCCAAGTGATAAAGCCATGATGCAGACGGTATTTTGGAAAGTAAAAGACAGACAGAAGCTGGAAGCGTATTATATAAATTTTGATAATTACAATTTTAAACTTACAGAGTCCAAAACAAATGAACGAAAGACGATTTCATCAAAAGAAGCGAAACAGTATGCCAGATTGCAGCAGATTCGAAAAGATGCTCAAAATGTTAAAAAACAATATACCATTTATGGAGAAAGCAAAGATCATATCGCATATGTCGAATTTGATATCATGACAGTTGGTGGGAAACAATATCTAGGAAAAGACGAAGAGTGGTAGGAAAACTCAAGAAAAATTCTCAGAATGTCAAGGAAACCTTGACATTCTTTTTTAATTCGACTATAGTAGTCCTAGATAGGAACACGAGGTGAAAGTGATGGATAATATAGAGCGTCTGATGGAATTCGGACTTACAAGACACGAAGCCAGTCTTTACATTTTACTGACACTGGAAGGAAGCCTTAACGGATACGAGGCAGCCAAACAAAGCGGGATTTCAAGATCGAACGCTTACAATGCACTGGCAGGCTTGGTAGACAAAGGCGCAGCCTATATACAAGAGGAAGATACAGTTCGTTACACACCGGTAGCGATCGAAGAATTCTGCAGTAATAAGATCCGGCATCTGGAACAGAAGAAGACAGAGCTGATTGCGGAACTTCCGGGCAAACGCAAGAACGAAGGCGGGTATCTGACGATCAAAGGCGAAGAACATATTTGCGATAAGATCATTGATATGCTGCTTTGTGCAGAAGAGCGTGCGTATATCTCTGTATACAATGAACGACTGGAGATGTTTCGGGAACACTTAGAGAAGATGGTAAGTGAAGGAAAGAAAGTCGTGATCATAACGAATGAACCATTTGATTTACAAGGAGCAACTGTTTATCTGACAGAATGTAAGAAAGAACAGATCCGATTGATCACGGATTCCAAAGACGTTTTAACAGGCGCGATCACAAATCGTTACGAAGCAACCAGCCTGTATTCCAGTAACAATAATCTGGTGGAAGTATTTAAAGATGCACTGGCCAATGAAATACAACTATTAAAAATGAAATAAATATACAAAAAGTATAGAAGAAAGGAACCAAACACCATGGCAAAAGTACCATTTGTAACAAAAGAACAGTTAGATGAGATCGTAAAAAAATATCCAACACCATTTCATTTATATGATGAAAAAGGAATCCGTGAAACAGCAAGAGGATTATACAAAGCATTTTCATGGAATAAAGGATTTAAAGAATATTTTGCTGTAAAAGCGACACCAAATCCAACAATCTTAAAGATTTTAAAAGAAGAAGGATGCGGAACAGACTGCTCATCTTTAACAGAACTTATGATGTCAGATCGTTGTGGATTCGATGGAAGCGAGATCATGTTCTCTTCTAACGATACACCAGCAGAAGAATTTATTCTGGCAAAACAGTTAGGTGCAACGATCAACTTAGATGACATTACACATATCGAATTCTTAAAAGAATGTGCCGGAATCCCAGAAAAGATTTCCTGCCGTTATAATCCAGGTGGAGTTTTCGCATTAGGAACAGATATCATGGATAATCCAGGAGATGCAAAATACGGAATGACAACAGAACAGATCTTTGAAGCTTTCAAACAGTTAAAAGAGCTCGGTGTCAAAGAATTCGGAATCCATTCTTTCCTTGCAAGTAACACGGTTACAAATGAATACTATCCAACACTTGCAAAACAGTTATTTGAATTAGCAGTTAAATTAAAAGAAGAAGTTGGAGTTCATATCGGATTTATCAACTTATCTGGTGGAGTTGGAATCCCTTACCTTCCAGATCAGGAAGGTAATGACATCGCTGTCATTGGTGAAGGTGTACACAAAGTATATGACGAAGTATTAGTACCAGCCGGAATGGGAGATGTGAAGATCTTTACCGAACTTGGACGTTACATGCTTGCACCAAACGGACATTTAGTAACAAAAGCAATCCATGAAAAACATACACATAAAGAATACATTGGTGTTGATGCATGTGCAGTCAACTTAATGAGACCTGCAATGTATGGAGCGTACCATCACATCACAGTTATGGGTAAAGAAAACGAACCAGCAGATCATGTATATGATATTACAGGATCTCTTTGTGAAAATAACGATAAATTTGCGATCGACCGTAAATTACCAAAGATCGACATGGGAGATCTGTTAGTGATTCATGATACAGGAGCACACGGATTTGCAATGGGATATAACTATAATGGTAAATTAAAATCTGCAGAAATCTTATTAAAAGAGGATGGAACAACAGAAATGATCCGTCGTGCAGAAACACCAGAAGATTATTTTGCAACGATCAAAGGATTTAATTTCTAAGAAAAATTAACAGATCAATATGAGATGTTCCAAAGCAGGGCAAGTATAGGAAATTCTATACTTGCCTTTTTCATATATTACGAGTAAATTATATACAAGAAACAAAATGATACACGGCAAAACAGCATTTCAAAAGACGAAAGGCATTTATAGACAGGAGAAATCACATGAATTTATTTGACATCGTAGGACCAGTGATGGTCGGACCGTCGAGCTCTCATACAGCAGGTGCTGTAAGGATCGGACAGGTATCAAGGCACCTGCTCGGAGAATCGGTAAAAGAAGCTAAAATACTATTACATGGATCATTTCTTGCAACAGGAAAAGGACATGGTACAGACAAAGCATTAGTGGCAGGATTACTTGGCATGGCAGCCGATGACATTCGGATTCCAGACAGTTTTGACATTGCAAAAGAATCAGGAGTGAAATTTGAGATTGGAAAGATTCAATTAAAAAATGCACATCCAAACAGTGTAAAATTATTACTTGTCGGAGAATCAGGAAGGAATCTTGAGATTGTAGCCTGTTCCTTAGGCGGTGGACGAATTAAGATCTGCACGATTGATGGACTGGAAGCAAACTTTAGCGGGGAGTATACAACATTAGTCGTACACAATGATGACCAGCCAGGACATGTAGCAGAAGTAACATCAATGCTTGCTCATAAATCGGTTAATATCGCAACGATGCAATTATACCGTGATCACAGAGGTGGAAGTGCAGTCATGGTCATTGAATGTGACAAAGAAATACCAGAAGAAGGTCTGAACTTTTTGGAACGTCTGGAAGGAATCCAGAAAGTTACATATCTTGCTAAGATGAAGGAGGACTAGAGTATGGGATTTGCATCCGTAGAAGAGATAGAAACAAGAGCAAAAGAACAGGAATGTCAATTATGGGAAACAATTTTACATGATGATATGACAGAACGACAGGTAGACCGCCTAGAGTCTATCGGGAAAATGAGCAGTATGTATCTTGCAATGAAAGATGCCAATGAAAGTTACGATAAAGACTTAAAGTCACAAAGCGGTCTTTCTGGCGGCGACGGTGAAAAGATGATGGAAGAGGTTAGAAAAATGCAGAATCTGACCGGTGAATTTGTCGGGACCGTCATGGCAAATGCTTTAAAAATGGGCGAATCAAATGCCTGTATGAAACGTATCGTAGCAGCACCGACAGCCGGAGCATGTGGGGTGCTTCCAGCAGTATTGATCACATATGAACAATTTCATAAAGTACCAGAAGCAAAGATGCTAGAAGGAATGTATATTGCGGCCGGAGTCGGACAAGTTATCGCAGAACGTGCCTGTATCGCAGGGGCACAAGGAGGATGTCAGGCAGAGATCGGTTCTGCCTCCTGTATGGCAGCAACAGCTATTACGTACATTCGTGGCGGCAGCACAAAGCAGATCTTTGATGCAGGAGCATTTGCCTTGAAATCATTATTGGGATTGGTATGTGATCCATTAGGTGGTTTGGTAGAAGTACCATGTATCAAGAGAAATGTCATTGGATCTGTTAATGCGATCACAGCCTCAGATATGGCAATGGCAGGCATTGAAAGCAAGGTTCCATTGGATGAAGTGATCGATGCAATGGCAGAAGTCGGAGACCTCTTGCCATGTTCTTTAAAGGAAACCAGTCAGGCAGGTCTTGCCCAGACAGAAACAGGCAAAAAATATATGCCGGAATTATAAAATATTTGTAAGTAAAGGAAGGAAAACAATGATAGAAGTATGTTGTGGAAGCTTCGAAGATGCCATGATGGCAAGCGAATGCGGAATCAAAAGAGTAGAATTAAACAGTGCATTAAGTTTAGGTGGATTAACACCATCTTTAGGAAGCTTGATCATGATCAAACAATACAGCGATATTGAGATCGTATCTATGGTAAGAGCCAGAGCAGGGGGATTCTGCTATACAAATTACCAGTATGAACAGATGCTTGAGAATCTTAAGCTACTATTAGCATATGGGACAGATGGAGTATCTTTCGGTTTCTTAAATGAAGACCGAACAATCGATAAGAACCGTTGTCAGGAATTCTTGGAAAATGTAAAAAATGAAGGACGCAAAGCAACATTCCATAGAGCATTTGATTGCACAAGAGATCCATATGAGGCAATCGAAACACTGATCGATCTAGGATTTGATCGCTTACTGACAAGTGGACAGGAAGCAACCGCAGAAGAAGGAATTCATCTGTTAGCAGATCTTCAGAAGAAATATGGGAACCAGATTGAGATCATCGCAGGATGTGGAGTCAACGAAAACAATGCCCAGAAGATCATAGACAAAACAGGAATCAAACAATTACACAGCACATGCAGAGGCTGGGGAGTCGATGCGACTGGAATGGGAGAGAGAGTATCATTCCAGGTATCCGATGAAGATGGAGATCGGTATCGAAGTGTTTCTGTAGATAGAATAAAGAAATTTGTTCAGATTTGTGGATAAATTTTAATTTGCATAACGGAAATGTATCGAGTATTCATAAAAACATAAAAAAAGATAGAGGTACGAAAAACGAATTCCATTGACGGATTTTTTGCAAAACGCTGATCCGCCAACACTCCTGCACAACTCACTGCGTTCAAACAGTGCCCGTGTTGGCTGCGATTTTGCAAAAAATCCTATGGAATTCTATCATTTCGTATCTCTATCTTTTTTATGTTTTTATGAATACCTGAAGACATTCTCGTATAAAATTAAGAATTTTCAAACGGAAGGGTGTGTATGTTAGACGTTATTGGTTTTCAATTTATGTAGTTGCAGACAGATGTTTATTATACTCCGAAACATCTCAATAAATCGGTGTTGTAGAAGGTCTTTTACCTTCTGTTAATAAATACAAAAATTATTAACTAGTATCGTACAACATACACACTGTATATTGGTTTGAATCACGTAAATTATTTGAATATTATAAAAAGAGCTCATGTGTCGGCAACCGTACGGACACGTCTGCACTTAGTGAGTGGATGGTCGTTAGACCATTCAGGAACTTAGTACAGCTACGTGGGAGTCCGAACGCGAGTGGGTTGCAGACACATGAGCTCTTTTTATAATATTCCACCAATAATTTCCGTCATCGAACTAAAACTTGACAAATTATCTCAAAGGACTATAATATATTTTAAATAAATAAACTTCACCGAAATTCGTTGAAGAGAACAACGCTGTTTTTGAATCAAGTGTTTCAGAGAGTCTGCGGTTGGTGCGAGCAGATACATTTTCATGAACAGATATCATCTCTAAGATGCGGACTGAACATTACTTGACATTAATATTTTGAACCAGTAAGTCTCGCCGGAATCCTCCGTTATAAGGAAAGCGTATGATAGTACGTTAAGAGCTGTAATTTTATTGCAGAAATTGGGTGGTAACGCGGATTAGTTCGTCCCTTTTCAGGATTTTTCTGAGAAGGGGCTTTTTTATTGCATAGAAAATTTCGATGAAATAAAAAGTCCTCTGAGCAGGATTCTTTCTTGATTTATAGCGAAGGGCGGTGAGGAATATCAGGAGGTAACATAATATGAAACAACTACAAAAACTAATCAAATTTTTATCAGACTACACATCTATCGTTGTCATCGCGATCGCAGTCATTACATTTTTCCTGCCATCGTTGATGGGGTGGGTGAATTTTCAATTATTCACGGATCCAGTAGCAAATAAATTCACGAGTCAGTCTATCATTATTGGTGTCATCATGTTCAGTATGGGATTGACACTGACAACAGAAGATTTCAAAATTCTTGCACAAAGACCATTTGATATCTGTATTGGTGCGATCGCTCAGTATCTGATCATGCCATTCCTGGCATTTGCAATTACAAAATTACTGAATCTGCCAGATGGAATCGCTCTTGGACTGATTCTTGTAGGATGCTGTCCTGGAGGAGTATCATCAAACATTATGTCCTATCTTTGTGGTGGAGATGTTGCATTTTCTGTTGGAATGACAACTGTATCTACAATCCTCTCTCCAGTGATGACACCACTGATGGTATCCTTTTTGGCAAGCGGAGCCAAGATTACAATTCATGGATTACCAATGTTTGTATCTATCATAGAAACGGTTATCGTACCAGTAGCGATCGGGTTTGCATTAAACTATGCATTAGGAAAAAATGAAGCATTCAAAGAAGTTCAGAAAGTCATGCCTGGTGTGGCGGTTCTTGGACTTGCATGTGTTGTAGGTGGAGTTATCTCATCACAGGGATCAAAATTCTTCCAGTCTGGAATCGTGATCTTTGTTGCAGTACTTTTACACAATGGTTTCGGATATTTCCTTGGATATTGTGCTGGAAAACTTACTGGAATGAACACAGCAAAGAAACGAACAATTTCTATCGAAGTTGGAATGCAGAATGCTGGATTAGCAACAAACCTTGCAACAACAACAGCCCAGTTCGCATCAACACCAGAATCAGCAATTATCTGTGCAGTATCTTGTGTATGGCATTCAATCTCTGGAACATTACTTGCAGGTATGTTTGCACAGTATGATAAGATAAAGAGTGGGCATAAAGAAACTGCTACAGCAAAATAAATATTTTTATTAAATGAAAAAGAGACATCCTTTTACCTTTGGTTAATAAATACAAAAATTATCAACCAATACCGTCTAACATACACAATGTATAGTGGTTTGAATGACGTAAATTATTTGAATATTATAAAAAGAGATCATGTGTCAGCAACCGTACGGACACATGATCTCTTTTTATAATATTCCACCAATAATTTCCGTCTTCAAACTACAAATCAGAACTTTCCTTCTTTAAACGCCCGCATCATCTCATTTGTCAAACTAAAATCATTCGGTTGAAGTTCAATCTCATCACGGCTCTTCCACTCAGCAAGTTTCAATTCTGAAGCATCCATATGAATCTCTGTATCTCCATCTACCTCACAATAAAAACCAGCCAGCAGATCATCCACAACACCCCAAGGCTGAGATTTATAATATTGAATATTCTTCACACGAATACCAGCTTCTTCCATGACCTCTCGTGCAACAGTCTCTTCCAAAGTCTCACCAATCTCTGTAAACCCAGCAATTAATGCAAAAGGAGTGAATCCTTTGCGGTATTTTGTAAGCAGGATCTTGTCACCATTTTTAACACCAACGATCACAGCAGGCACGATTCTTGGATAGATCAAGTGACCGCAAGATGGACATTTTAAAGCACGTTCTGTGGAAGAATGAACGGTCTTGTGTCCACAGCATCCACAGAAACGGTTTGTGCGGTACCAGTTATAAAGATGTAAACCAGTGATCGCCGCAAATGTACGGTATTTTGGACCAATCTGTAAATTGCGAAGCTCACGTACGGTATTGAATTCGTAATCTTCAGGAATTTCTTCCGGAGCTTCATTTAATAAGAAGTAGTTGTCATCATCCACAGAGAAAAGATATGTAAGAGTTTCTTCTGTAACATGAGTATCATTCACAAAATCACTTAATCTAGGGAATGATAAAAATAGATGTTCCTCATTTAAAAGAGTTGGTCTTGCAAGTTTCTTACCATCACCGGTATAGATCATTTCATCCAGAGAAAATAGATTTTCCTGCCCCATTTCTTCTAAGTCTTCTTTCTTTAATAAACGATGAAGAAGACCGTCCTGTGTAAAATATAAAATAATGCTGTCAGCATCTGGTTTTTGATCTGGATGATATTGATTGTTTAGTTTATGTGGATAAATATCTTGTATCATATGTAATAAAATTCCTCGTTTCCATTAAAATTCAAATAAAAAAAGCACTTTTATCATAACAGAATCAAAAGAAAATGAACAGAAGAAAAAAGATATATCATAAATGAAAAAGAAAGTTATGTATGAAATAAAAAAATGACCAATGTTCAATAAATTATTGACTTTTATCAAGGAAGTGCATATAATAACCAATGATTCAAAGAGGTATGACCTCTATATAAGTAATAAAAATGCAAGGAAGGAGCAGCTGTGATCATGTTAAAACGAGAATGGCAGAAAATTTCAAAGAACCCCTGGATGATTATCATTTTGATCGCGATCATTACGATTCCTGCAATTTATACATCTGTATTCCTTGGTTCTATGTGGGATCCATACGGAGATGCAGATCAATTACCAGTAGCGGTAGTCAATCACGATAAGAAGGTAAATTACGAGGGAAAAACATTACAAGTAGGAGATGATCTGGTAAAGAATCTGAAAGATTCAGGATCACTGGATTTTCATTTTGTAAGTGACAAGAAAGCAGAGGAAGGATTGAAGAGTGGAGAATACTATATGATCATTTCCATTCCAGAAAATTTCTCAAAGAATGCAACAACATTAATGGATAAGAATCCAAAACAGATGAAACTGACATACAAGACAAACCCAGGTACGAACTATGTAGCATCCAAGATGGATGATAGTGCCATGGCGAAGATTGAGAAGTCAGTCAGAGAAAAAGTAACAGAAACTTATGTAAAGACCGTATTTGACCAGATCAAGACAGCCGGAAGCGGTTTCCAGAAAGCAGCAGATGGATCTAAAAAGATCGAAAGCGGAGCGAAGAAGCTGAAAGCTGGAAATGATACGATCGAACAGAATTTAAAGAAATTAGCATCCAGCACATTAACATTTCAGAATGGAGCAAAATCACTTTCCGTAGGGCTAAAAACATATACAGTAGGTGTAGCCAAAGTTGACAGTGGAGCAAAATCTTTAAAATCAGGAACAAAGACATTGAAAAATGGAGTTGCAGCTCTGCAGACAGGAGCAACTCAGTTATCCAATGGCTCTAAATCCTTAAAATTAGGAATCTCCCAGTACACAAACGGAGTCAGCACAGCACAGGCTGGAAGCAAACAGCTTGCAGCGAATAATAAAGCATTAAATGCAGGTGTTGAGAAATTATCCAGTGGAAGTAAGGATTTAAAAGATGGAACTGGAACATTATCAGCAGGCCTTAAAAATCTGTTGGGTCAGACAAAAGAAACATCTAATGGACTTGGAATTCAGCTAAAAGAAAATGAAGCGAAGAAAGATGGAATTATAAACAAACGAAGCGATTTCGATACACAATTAGAAGCATTTAATACAAAATTAAATGAATTGAATCAAATGCTTTCTGCTGGATCAACCGCATCAGAGACATCAACACAGAAAGCAGACAATGAAACAGCTAAGAAGGCAGCAAGCAGTGCAGCAAATGCAAAGTCAAGTGTATCTGATTTAAACAGCAAAGTAAGCAAGTTAAAAAATTCATCTGTACTTGATAAATTAAGCGAAGAAGATAAAAAAGCATTATTAGCTGAAATCGACGAGGTAGATAGCGCAGCATCTGATGTTGAAAATAATGTTGATGAAACATATACAAATGCACAGAAAGCGGCAGATACAAAAACAACAGCAAAAACACAGTCCGCAAGTAGTGAACAGCAACTTGCAACAGTGAAAGCATATGTTAGTTCTTTAGCAAAATCATCTAAGCAACTTGCAGAATCATCCCAGACACTTTCTGGATACGAAAAAGCGATGATGAATGGTCTGTATGAAGGCTTAAATAAAGTAAAAACAACATTAGACCGTCAGGGAACAACTCAGGATACAATGGGTATGATCCAGGCGTTGACTCAGTTATCAGAAGGTGCTACAAAAGTACAGACAGGAATGACAACCTTAGAATCTGGAATCAATGACAGCACAAGCGGATTAAAGATTGGAATTGCCAACTACACAGCAGGAGTTGAAAGTCTGAACACAGGACTTACAACGTTAACAAACAATTCCAAAGCATTAAATAGCGGAGCAACTCAGCTGAATAGTGGAATTGGTCAGGTAAGCTCAAAACTTCCAACATTTAAGTCAGGAACAGCAAAACTTTACAAAGGAACAAAAACACTGAAATCAGGAACAGCAACCTTAGTTGCTAACAACAATACATTAAACAGTGGAGCTGGACAGTTAGCATCTGGAGCTGGACAGATCGCAAGTGGATCAAGTCAGTTAGCAGCAGGATCTACAACTCTTGGAAATGGAATCGGAACACTTCAGAGTGGAAGCAAGACATTAAAAGATTCCTTACAAAAAGGAGCAGATCAGGTTAACAGCATTAAGGCAACCAAGAAGACAAACAAAATGTTTGCAGCACCAGTAAAAGCTAAGAATGTAGAATATTCACACGTTGATAACAACGGTCACGCAATGGCACCATATATGATGTCCGTTGGATTATTCGTAGCATGTATGGCATTTACATTAATGTATCCTTTAATGGAGAAAAACGAAGAAGTCAAGAGTGGACTTCAGTGGTGGTTAAGCAAAGTCACAGTCATGGCAGCAGTATCCATTGCACAGGCAGTGATCATGGTTGCAGTTTTAATGGGAATCAATGGACTCGAACCACATTATGTAGGAAAAACATTTGGAATGGCCGTCTTAGCATCCATGGCATTTATGTCATTGATCTGCTTTGGTGAGATGTTATTAAACCGTGTCGGAAGTTACGTCATGTTAGTATTCATGGTTGTACAGTTAGGTGCAGCCGGAGGAACATATCCACTGGATATGGCACCACACTTCTACACAGTATTACACAAATATATGCCATTCAGCTATACAGTACACGCATTTCGTCACACACTATCTATGGATGGACAGATCGGACAGGATATTGCAGTATTTGTTGGAATCTTAGTTGTGTCAACATTAGCAACGATCATCTTCTACCGTTTCAGAATGAAGAAACAGGTTGGAGGAACATTGGAACCTAATGGAGCGCCACAGCATTAGATATAAAAATAATTAAATAAAAACTCTAATGAACAAAAGACTAGGACAGTCAGTTTTGGATTGTATAGATACATATCTTCCAAAACTGATTGTCCTAGTCTTTTTATTGTTGTTGTATGCATGAAGAATGTGTATAAAATGTGAATAAATACATTGAATAAAGATTAATGCAAGAGTATAATTAAAAAAGTATAGTAATTGTAAATAAGGATAATAAGTTAACAGGGAGGTTTCACTTATGAAGAAGACTAAGATTCCACGGAAAAAAGTACGTGGAAAGAAAGCAACTGTAACGATTAAAATTAAATAATCTCAAAATGCGCTAAAAGAGTGATAAAATTGATCACTCTTTTATGCATTCTATACAAAAAAGTGTTATAATAAACAAAGCAATATGCAGATTCAAACATGAAGAAAAGGAGGACGAATTTCATGCAAAAAGGATGGAAAGTATTCAGCCACTTAAATGGAAAGAGCAGAAAGAAACTGTTAGCATGTCTGCTCAGTATATCCATGATACCGGTCAACGGATTTACGGTAATGGCGGCAACAGCAGATCAGGGGAATCAGGCAGCGGTGACACAGGAAGGTACAACCACACCAACAGTTACAAATGGGATTTCATTTGCAGCAGAATCAAAAGATGTAAAAGTTGGAAGTTTCCATTATTACAGATTCCAAGGAACAGATACGGCAAACATTGACAAAGTAACACTCAAGTCAGCAGATGAATCAGCATTGAAGATTGAACAAAGAACAGTCAAAGATGCTGAAGGAAAAGACGTTATCGAATATATGCCAATCGCATTAAAGGATAAGGGTACTGTCAAAGTAACAGCAACATTTGAAAGTAAGCAGATCAACAAAGGAACAATAGAATTTGAATTTAATCTAGCTGAAGCAGATGACAATGTGGTTCCAGTAACATCCTATTCTTTATATGAAGCACTTGGCGGAACAAACGGTCAGATCACAAAAGCAGAATTAGCAGCTAAGAAAGAAATCAATCTTTCTAACAAGAATCTGACAGACACAGATGTAGAATATTTGAAAGATGCAACAGGATGTGAAAAATTAGATTTAAGCAACAATATAAATATTAAGAAAATTGATGCATTAAAATCTATGACAAATTTAAAAGAGATTAATCTTGTAGGAACTTCTGTTTCTACAGCAGACAAAATTGCATTGATCAAGACAAACAAAATTACAGTAGAAAAAGGTACAACAACATCAGATCCAATTCTTCCAAAAGGAATTTTAAAAGGATGTACAGATGTTAAATATTCTGAAGATGTAGCAACAGGAACAGCTGCAAAATTAAAATTAATACAAGATCAGACGGATAAAACATTAAGTCTTGAGGCGATTGATACTGCAGAAGCTGGAGAAACAAAATTAAAAGTTGAAAGTAAAACAACACCATCAGCGACAGTAACAATTCCAGTTACAGTTACAGCAAAAAGTGAAACGTCACCACAGATTGATAAAAATATTCCAAATCTAAGCGTAGGAACATTTAACAAAGAAGTCAAAGTGATGAATGTTAAATCAGGAGATGTAGTATCTGTTACTTCTAAAGATAATAAGATCTTAAATGTTGTCACAAAAGCAAGTGTAGCAACAGCAGATGTTACAATTCCATTTATTGTTGAAGCAAAAGCTGCGGGAAAAACAACTTTAGAAGCTACGATTACACGAGATGGAAAAGTATATAAAGATTCTATTGACATTGAAGTCAAAGTAGCACAGCAAGATGCAGATGGAAAGACAATTATTCCATTGACAAGTATAACAGTATACAATGCATTAAAAGATGTGGATGCGAACAAAGATGGAAGCATTAACAGTGATGAGATTAAAAAAGTAAAATCTATCGAGTTAGAATCCAAAGATCTTACAAATGCAGATTTAGCAGGATTATCAGAAGCAGTCAATTGCGAAAAGATTAATCTTGAAAATAACAAAAACATCACAAACATTAGTTTTGTGAAAAATTTAAAACAGTTAAAAGAACTGTATTTAAGAGGAACAGCTGTTACAGATTTTACAGCATTAAATGATCTGAAAGCACAGTTAAACTTCTTATTCCTGCCATCAACAGTAAGCACAGCAACAAGACTTTCATTCTTAAGTGATACTGTATACTTAAAAGAAGGACAGGAACTGTCAATAAAAGAATTTACCAAAGGTGTATTTGTAAATGATACAGCCTCTGAGGCATTTACTATCACTTCATCTAATACGACAGCAGTATCCATTACAGGAGATAAGATTAAAGTCGGAACAAAAGGACAGATGGCAACACTGACATTAAAAGCTGGAACAACAACAAAAACGATCAAAGTTTACACAACAGACGAAACAGGTAAGATTCCTACACAGGCGGTTGTATTAAACAAAACATTTGTAACGTTAAATCCAGGCAAGACAGAACAGCTGAAGATCACATATTTACCAGATTATGCAACAGCTTCAATCGGAACAGTAAAATGGACATCTTCTAACGGAGCAGTTGTAACAGTTGATGCAGCAGGTAAATTAACAGCTAAGGCTGCAGGAAAAGCAATTATTACGGCAATAACATCTGACGGAAATGTAATGTACTGCATCGTAACAGTAGAAAATATCAAAGTCAGCAAGATTACGATCACAACAACAACATCTAACAAGATCGCAACTGGTAAGAAAGTAACATTAAAGGCGACTGTAACACCATCCAACGCATACAATAAAGGTGTTACATGGAAATCAAGCAATACCAAAGTTGCAACAGTCAGCAGCAGCGGTGTCGTTACAACGAAGAAGAAAATGGGTGGAAAAACAGTAACGATCACAGCGACAGCCAAAGACGGAAGTGGTAAGAAAGCGTCATATAAGATCTATATCAAGAAAGGTATCGTAAAGAAAGTCTACATTTCCGGAGTTAAATCAGTAAAAGCTGGTAAGAAGTTATATCTGAAAGGAAAAACAAGCGCATCTGCAGGGGCAAATAGAACATTAAAATGGTCAAGCAGCAATACAAAATATGCGAAAGTTTCTTCCAAAGGAACTGTAACAACATACAAAGCTGGAAAGAAAAAATCCGTGAAGATCACAGCAAGAGCAGTGGATGGAAGCGGAAAGAGCAAGACGGTTACAATTAAAATTAAATAATTACAATGCTGTAGTATAGGAAAAGCAGGAATATTACAAATTTGATATTCCTGCTTTTTTATAATTCGATATTTACATATATAATAAAAAATGGTAAAATATGTATAAAACTAAAAAGCAGATCTAAAAATAAAAGTCTAATAACAATTCAACAAAGGACGCAAGATCAGTCCTAAGAAAACCATTGCAGCTAAATACTAAATTCGATAAAATAAAAAGGAGAAAAGTATATGGAAAAAATGAAGAAGCCCCAGGAGGGAAGATATATGGGATTTTACATGGATAGTGCGTCACCAAAAACTTTATATCGCAGAGTATATAATGGCACATATTTTGTGGATAAATCGATGATGCTAAAAGAGATATTTAAATATATAGATGCAGGGGATGAGTATATTTGCGTCACAAGACCAAGAAGATTTGGAAAAACGGTTATGGCAAACATGATCGCAGCATTTTTAACAGATGCAGTAGATTCATCAGATATTTTTGATCATCTTAAGATTTCGCAAGATAAAGATTATAAAAAACATTTAAATCAATATAAAGTTATTCAGATTAATTTCAGCGAGCTGCCAGATGAATGTGAAGATTATAAAACTTATATTCGTCGAGTCCATAAATTATGGAAAGAAGATCTGCAAGAATTATATCCACAGCTGAATCTGGATTATGAAGATGCAACAAAGGATTTATTAAGAAAGATACATGAAAGAACAGGGGATGAATTTGTTTTTGTTTTGGACGAATGGGATTATATTTTCCATGAGTGGTTTATGACAGACAAGGATAAAGATGATCACCTTGCTTTCCTGAGTTCCTTATTAAAAGATCAGTCCTATGTCAAGATGACGTATATGACAGGAATCTTACCAATTGCCAAATATTCAAGTGGATCAAAATTAAATATGTTTGTTGAATACACAATGGCAGAGGAAGAAAAATTTAGTGATGCATTTGGATTTACTGATACGGAAGTAGATGAATTATTCAAACGTTATCAAGAACATAATGAGAAACAGAATCTGACAAGGGAAGATTTAAGAATCTGGTATGATGGCTATCATAGCAAAAGTGGAGAAAGGATCTATAATCCGAGATCAGTTGTAGTTGCATTAATGAATAATAATCTAGGAAATTACTGGACGAATTCAGGCCCATATGATGAAATTTATTCCTATATCAAACATAATGTGGCCGATGTAAGAGAAGACGTTGCACTGATGGTTTCTGGAGAATCAGTACCTGCCAAGATCAGAGAGTATGCAGTTGAGTCCATGAATCTGACAACGAGAGATGAGATATATTCAGCCATGGTTGTCTATGGATTTTTAACTTACGAAAATGGAAGAGTAAGCATTCCAAATAAAGAATTGATGGATCGTTTTGGGGATATGCTTCAGAAAGAATCCTCTATGGGTTACATTTACCAGTTAGCAAAGAACTCCAGAAAAATGCTCGACGCAACGATTCACTATGACACCAAAACAATGCAACAGATTTTAGAATACGCTCATAATACAGAAGTTCCAATTTTATCCTATAATCATGAAGTTGAACTGGCAGCGATCGTAAATCTTGTTTATCTTATCGCAAGAGATTACTATCGCATCGAACGAGAAGAAAAATCAGGCACGGGATTTGTAGATTTTATTTTTTATCCCAATGATCCAAACGAACATCCAGGAATGATCTTGGAATTAAAAGTAGATGCATCTCCAGAGAAAGCCATAGAACAGATCAAAGAGAAGAAATATGATCTGAAACTAAGAAAAAGCTTAGGAGAAAACTCAAAGACAAGAATTTTGGCAGTCGGGATTAGCTATGATAAAAAATCAAAAGAACACAAATGTAAGGTAGAAGATCTATAAGCTAAAATAGAAATCAGAATACTATGAAAGGATATCGCATATGCGGTATCCTTTTTTCGACTTTATATGATATATAACGGTTTATTTATGCATTATAAAAAATTATGTGTGAATAAAATGGTATACTAATTGTGGATATTTTGTGAACGAAAAAAGCTTAAAAGGAGGAAAAGACATATGAAACAGATTGTAGCATATCTTCTTATGATATCCATGATATTATCAAATAACACGATGACGATAGCAGCTCAAGTAAAATCACAAAGTTCAGTAGCAGAACATTCAAGTGAAGTAGTAAATATTCCAGATAAATATCTGCTAAATGCTATGCTTGAGCAAGGAGATCAAAATGGAGATGGGCGTTTGACGACAGAAGAATTGAAATCTGTCAAGCAGATTTATATATCAGATGCAGATAAAAATGAGATTGATTTTACAGGAATAGAATATGCAACAAATTTAAAATATGTATATATTAATAATGCAAAGAAATTGAATCATACAGAAGAGTTAAAACAATTAACAAAAATTGAAAGATTAACTGTTACAGGCGTTGCAGATAATGATATAGAAAACATAGTAAAAATGGAGTCGTTGACAGATTTGGATATTTCAGGATCATTTAAAAATATAAATGGTTTAGAACAGTTAAAAAAATTGGAATATTTAAGACTTAAATCAGATGAGTTAGAAGATATTCAAACATTAAAAAATCTTGACAATTTAGATGAATTATATATTAACGAATGTAAAAAAATTAAAGATATTTCTTGCTTGAAAAAAGGGGCATATTCAACATTAGGTATTTCTGAAAATATTCCTGCAGATCAAGTACTTGATTATGAAGATTTTGGAGATGTAACAATACAAAAGGGAAATTTCATGGAAATGTTCGAATCACCTGTTGAAATTTATTCTGATCCAGATGATAATCCTGATAGTATGTCAATATTTAGTTATCGTTCTAATAATATAAAGATTATTGATAAAGATGGAAAAGCCGTTGCTAAAGGCGAAACAGATGTAACGATTGCCGTCAATGGAAGAGAAAATGAAGCATCAAGAACGATTCATGTAAAAGTGCAGGATGGATCAGATATAGATCCAGCGGGTGAAACAAAAGAGCAGTTACCAATTTTAACGGGAAACCCAGCGGGAGGCCAGATTAGCATAAATGCAATTTATGAAAATGGAAATGTATATGATCTTACAAATAACGGGGAAAAAGTAGCAAATGATGCCAAGTCATATATGGTTGACTATGTTTATGATGGTAATAAATATTATATGTTTAAAACTAAAATTTCAAAATCTGGCAACCTATATACAGGACTTGAAACAGGAGACATGAAACTACAGAATTTTACAGTAAAAAAGGTAGATAAAAACTTTTTTATTACAAATGATAACACATTATATCGGATCAATGAAAAGAATCAGGCAGAAAAAATAGATGAAAACGTTGAAGATATTAAAGCGTTTGATCTATATTTATTAAATGGAAGATGTCTGGTATTACACAAGGATGGAGTGCTGACAGAAGTAAAGGATTTCGATTTCAAAGTTCAGAATGTAAAAAAAATAGCAGCGTATAATTATATTGTTCAAAATGATGGAAGTATGTTGTTTATTGACTGGTATGAGGAGTATGGTGAAAGTAGCAGTAAGACTAGAAAAGTAGCAGATACAGAGATGACAGTAGTAGCAATGGAGGATAGAGTATATCAGTATACATTACTTTTAAAAAATCAAACTTTGTATATCTATGATGAAGGTAAGTTACATAAAATAGCAGATGATGTTAAAAAAGTTACACCATATTCTTGTGTATATGAAAATATAAATGGAGAATATTATGCTTATGAGAGAGAAAGCGATGAAAAAGGTAAAGAATTTTTTATTACAAGTAAGATTAGTTGTACAAATGAAAAATTTACAGGTGTAACACAGGATGGAACGGTTTATATAGAAGGTGAGAAGATACTGACAGATGTAGTAAACTGCAAATTTTATATGAAAGAGTCTATGTACTTCATGGTAAGAAAAGATGGAACAGTTTGGGCATATTGGTTTCCATATTTAGCAGAAAAAGTATTAAATTATGATGGTGAAAAAGTAGAACCAACGCCAGAACCAACACCACGGCCGACACCAACACCAACGCCACAGCCAATACCAGCTCCAACACCAAGTTCAGGCACAACAGCATCATCAAATGCAGAACCACAGCAGATCAAAGTAAATAAAATTAGTTTTTCAGCAATCTCTACAAAGATCGCAGCAGGTAAAAAGATAAAATTAACAACCCTGATCAATCCACAAAATGCTACCAATAAAACATTAAAGTGGACAACAAGCAATAATAAACTTGCAACTGTGGATAAAAATGGAGTTGTAACCTTAAACAAGAAAGCTGGAGGTAAAACTGTCAAGATCACAGCAGAAGCAACTGATGGCAGTGGCAAGAAAGCAACCTTTACGATCAAGATCATGAAAGGAAGCGTAAAGAAGATCAAGATTTCCGGAAAGAAAACAGTCAAAGCAGGAAAGACACTGAAACTAAAAGCCAAAGTCAAAGCAGGCAAAGGTGCAAACAAAACACTGAAGTGGACAAGTAGTAATACAAAATATGCCACAGTTTCTTCAGGAAAAGTAAAAGCACTAAAAGCAGGTAAGAAAAAATCAGTGAAGATCACAGCAATGGCAACAGATGGAAGTGGAAAGAGTAAGACAGTGACAATCAAGATTAAATAAGAGGTACATGTCGATGAAAAAAATATTAGTTTATATCGTAAGTTTGTCGATGTTATTTTCCAATAGCACGATCGCAATGGCGGCTCAGGAAAATACATCAAAAGATACTAAAACAACAATCACAGCAAAAACAGGATCAATTTCATTTGATCCTGCGTCATTAAATACTAAAGTCGGATATTTTAAAGCATATAAATTTCAAGGGATTTCACCAACAGCGATCAATGAAATGAAATTTACATATGAGCCAGAAGGAATCGTTGAAATCAAACAGGTGAAATTAGAAGATCAAAGAGGAAAATATTATGTTCCAGTTGCAAAGAAAGAAGGGACAGTAAAGGTCAAAGCATCTGTAAATGGAACAACATTGGATGAGGTGACATTTCAAGTAGGAAAGGCAGAAGCAAATGTAGTTCCATTAATGTCATATGATGTCTATTCACAAATGAGAAACGATGAGGGCGACAGTGTAGATGAAAATAATGACGGGCAGATCAGTACAGAGGAAATTAAGAAAGTAAAAGAAATAGATTTTTCTGAAAAATATGATGTTTCAGATGAAGATATGGCAGGAGTTGATCAGGCGATTAATTGTGAGAGGATCGATTTAGAGAATAATAAGCACATAACAAAATTAGATTTTGCAAAGAACTTGACAAAATTAGACAAAATTAATCTGGAAGGAACGAATGTCTCAGACAAAGAGCGTTTAAGTATCCTACGAGTCGAGCCAGGAGAGATAAAGAATCAAACAGAACCAATCATTGAGCTTAAACCATCAGGAGTTGCATATTTGGACAATAATGAGGATGAAGATGAAGGAATTCATGTAAGAGTCAACTCAGAAAATGTTGATAAAGTAGAAACTTCATTAGATCAAAGTGGAAAATTATATGCAAAGGCAAAAGAAGAAGGAAAAACAAATCTAGTTGTAAGAACAGATTATAACGAATCAACGAAAGTACCAATTACAATTGCACCAAAACCAGAAGATGCTATTTTAATTCCAGATAGGATTGTATTTAATGAAATATTAGAGGATTTAAAAGAGCAGAATAAATTCGAAGATAAAAAGACATATCTAACAAAAGAAGATATGAAAAAACTTAAAAGCTTGTATGTATCCCAATACGATTATAACGAGAATGAATCCCCAGATCTAACAGGATTAGAATATGCAGTAAATCTGGAAAAATTAATTGTTTCCAATGAACAAAAAATAAAAAATATTAGTCAGATTGAAGGACTAAAAAATCTAAAAGATCTAACTATTGGGCAAATAACAAATGCAGATTTTAACCGTTTAACAAATATAAAATCTTTAGAGTCTTTAGATGCAGAAGGTAGTTTCTTAAATATTGATGGCATCAAAAATCTTACAAATTTAAATACACTTACACTAACATCTGGACGATTGAGTGATATCAAACCAATTGCAGAATTAAGTAATCTAAAAAAATTGTATTTAGGTAGATGTGGAAATGTAGAAGATATTTCTTGCCTGAAACCACGTGGATATAAAACATTACATATTAGTGAAAATGTACCCGCAAGGCAGGTGTTAGGTTATGAAAATTTTAAGGATGTTACAATTCAAAAAGGAGGAAATCTACATAATCTCGAAGCGGAAATAGATATTTTATATGGCGACTATAACGATGATGATCCAAAATTTGAATATAATGCAGATGATGAAAGTATTATCAATGCCGATGGAAAAGCAATAAAAAATGGAGAAACTGATGTAACGATCACAGTATATGGAAGAGAAGATGAAGCATCAAAGAGAATTCATGTGAAAGTACAAGAGGGAGATAACATAGAATCTTCTGGGGAAGCTATAGAAAAAGATCAGTTACCATCTTTTAAAAAAAATCAAGGGAATAATGAAACATTAAATCTTCTACTGATCAATAAAAATGGAAAGGTCTATGATCTTAAAGAAAATGCAAAAGAAATAGCAGATGATGCGAAATCCTATACGATCACATCTGTATATCGCAATGGAAAAAGATATACACTTCGAGTGAAAGTAACAAAAGCAGGAGAAGTATATATCGGATTAGAAACAGGAGATTTTGTAAAACAAAATTATGATATTACAAAGATAGACCATAATTATTTCATTACAAAGGATGGAAATCTATATTGCATCAATGAAAAGAATCAAGTAGAGAAAATTGATGAAAATGTAACGGACATCAGTTATTTTGATGGAGCACATAGCTATGAAGAAGGGCGTTGCCTTGTATTACATAAAGATGGAAAATTAACCGATGTCAGAAATCAAGAATTAGATGATCTGAAAATTGAATTTTCCAATATTAAGAAGATTATAAATCCAAAATATGTAATAAAAGAAGATGGGTCAATGGGATATCTGCATATATATTTGCATTCAGATCAATATGTGATAGACAAGATCTCTGAGAAAGAGATGCAGGTAGTAGAAACAGGAATGGAATATAAAGAGACATTCTTCTTAGATGTAGATGATCATATATTGTATGCAGATGGATATAGCGAAGGATTGATCAAAATAGCAGCGAATGTAAAACGTGTATTGTCAGATTCTGAACATGTATATGAAAGTTTAGATGGAAATTATTATTTCTTTAAGGAAAAATGGGATGATAATGATAATACATTTTATTCTGTTGAAAAAATTGATTGTACAGATGAAAAATTCACAGGAATTACACAAGATGGGACAGCATATGTAAGTGGTAAAAAGATCTTGAAAGATGTGGTAAGTTATTGCAAAGATCAGCATAAGAATAGTAGTGGATACCAAGAGAGTGAACAAAAGTATTATTTTATAAGAAAAGATGGAACCGTATGGAAATATGAATCTCCATATATGGCACAAAAAATACTAAATGCAGACGGCAGTGTTCCAGAGGTAAAACCAGAGCCAGAGCCTAAGCCAACACCGAAACCAGATCCACAGCCAACACCAAAACCAGAGCCACAACCAACACCGAATCCAGGTTCAAATTCAACACAAGGTTCAACAACGAGTCAAGAACCACAGCAGATTAAGATCGATCAGATCATCTTAACAGGAATGTCTACAAAAGTTGCTGCAGGAAAGAAGCTGAAATTAACAGCAAATATCACAAACGATGCTACAAACAAGAATCTAAAGTGGACAACAAGCAATAATAAACTTGCAACTGTGGATAAAAATGGCGTTGTAACGCTAAATAAGAAAGCTGGAGGAAAGACAGTTAAAATTACTGCAGAAGCAACTGATGGCAGTGGCAAAAAAGCAACATTTACGATCAAGATCATGAAAGGAAGCGTAAAGAAGATCAAGATTTCTGGAAAGAAAACAGTCAAAGCAGGAAAGACATTGAAATTAAAAGCTAAGGTTACAGCAAGCAAAGGTGCAAACAAAACACTGAAATGGACAAGCAGCAATACAAAATATGCAACAGTTTCTTCAGGAAAAGTAAAAGCACTGAAAGCAGGTAAGAAAAAAACAGTGAAGATCACAGTGATGGCAACAGATGGAAGTGGTAAGAAGGCAACAATTAGTGTGAAGATTAAGTAAGAAAAATAAAAGGAAGAGCAGTAGATGAATCAAAATCATCAGCTGCTCTTTCCTTTTATAAAAACATCTATTCAATTATCTTTTCATAAACATCGCCAAAAATTGCCCCTTAACTTCATCGGCTCTTTTTTGGCTGACAGGAATTTTATGTTTTCCAGCGAGTGTTACAAGATTATTTTCAAAATCAGTGATCTGATTTAAGTTGATCAGATAACTTCGATGACAACAGGCGAAATTCTGATCAAGACGATTTAACAGATCTGTAAGTTTCTCAGAAGTATAATATGTAGAAGAAGTACAATAAATCGTTGTTGTCCGAAGATTTCTTTCCATATAAATGATATCATCTAGTAAGATATTGTGTTCTCTACGATTCCAGGAAATCGTAAGATAGTTGTTTTTTCGTTGCTCTAAATTAAAGATTGCTTTTTTGATCGCACGAGGCAAGTATTGTTTCGCATCGGATTTGTGAATAAAGTATACATGCTCGGTTTCATAAACATCACTGCAATATTCACGATATTGCGTGATAAATATGATCTGTGTTGCAGGATGAGTCTGCTGGATTTCTTTTGATAAGATGATACCAGATTTTTCTGGGAGTTCAATGTCCATCAGGACAATATCATACGGGGTGGAACCTGTCTCATATAATTTGAATCTTTCTTCTGGAGAAGAACAAGAATGTACCTCTACAGAAAGATTTTTATTTTCTTTGATAATTTTTTCTAGTTCGCAAAGATAGGTAATATCATCTTCACAGATTGCAATATGAATCATTGATAAGAAGGCTCCTTTGTTTTTATTTATTTGGCAGTACATTCCATGATACTGGCAAACAATATTATTATACAACGAATATAGATTATTGAAAAAAGTGAATATTACATATAAGCGTGTTTTCGTGCATATTTCAACATGGTTAATGACATTCTTCCGAAAACTGAAGCATCAAATGGCAGGAAAAACACGCCCCTTCATCCACCCATTTATAAGTTCCATGATACTGCGTAACGATATCTTCAATGATCGCAAGACCATGACCATGAAGAGCAGAATTTTGCGTTTTATTTGTCTGATGTGTAAAAATTTCTTCTGGATTTTTACTATTTTGCATATGGATCATAAAAACATTTGCCTTAAAATTTGTGGTTAATGAGATGAACGGGTTCTTTTCTTCCGAATTGCATAATTCACAGGCCTCGATCGCATTATCTAAAAGATTTGAAAACAGGCTTGTGATCGTTATATCAGAAAAAACGCAATCAAACGATTCAGGCAAAAGAATCCGAAATTGACAATTAATTTCCAAACGATCGGCAATTGCCTTTTTCTCCTGAAGCAGGGTATTAAGCAGAGCATTTTTGCAAAAAGTATCCGGATAATTTCTCTTTACATGGGAAGATAAAGAAGAAATTAAAGAGGACATTTCTTCATAACGCTGCTCATTTCCTAATTGTTCGGCAATGTGAAGATAGTGGTCAATATAATATTGCTTTTTGAGGATCGTTGATTTTAAGTTTTTAAGTTCCTCCTGTTGCTTTAACATCGTATGATGCGTAATCTCAGTGTTTTTTAAATCAGCACTTTTTCTTGCACTATTGCATATATGAAATACGATTCCCATGAAAGAGCCAAAAGCAAAAATCATTGCAAATGACATCAGATCATAGAAAAAAATGTGGTAGCCCGAACGAAAAAAATGATTCCACAATGCAGGGTTATGGCGCATATAGTTGGTAATGATCCCGTGCAATGGGAAGGTAAAAATGCAGAGAAAAACGATAAACTTTTCAATTCTATACAGATTACGATGTTGTTTCATAGTTTCGTCTCCTCTCTGGATGTATTTAATGTGTGAATATAAGATAAAGCCTGATCATATTTCTTCTGTTCGATCAAAAGAGAGAGAGCAAGAAGATGATTTGACGTATCATGGTTCCAACGATAAAGCTTTTGGTATTCATCATCAAGAAGATGCAGATGCTTGATTTCTTCTTCTAAGAGCATTTGTTGATGTTTTTCTTTTAAATGATGTTTCTCTAATTCTTTTAACAACGACATACCCTGATGAAACATACTCCACATGATCGCAGAGATGATCACTGAGAATATAACAAACCATCCGTAAGAAAAGGATGGAGAAGGTATGGACATAAACAGATTTCCAATGATCATCATAAAAAGAACAGGAATCCCTAGATAAAGAAACAATTTTAAATTGATCAAATGACGAAAACGCTGAATAAAGTGAAAAAGGCGTGGCAAGAACAGATAATTTAAAATGATCTGAAATATAGAACATAAAGCGATTGAAATCGTGTTACCACGCAAAGCAACATATAAAACAGCTAGATGAAGCTGTGGAAATATAAAGTTTAAGATCACTAATATTCCAGCAGAAACTGCCTCTACAAAAATCATATTTACAATAAAAATGAAAAATAAAAAGATCCGAAAAGGAAGATCTTCCGTGAAAAAGAAAAAAATATGAAAGCTCCATAATGGATAAATCATGAAAGATAAAAAGACAGCGGATTTAGCAACTGGAACAAAAATCATCCAGAGAAGAGAAATCGCATAAAATGACCATAAGACTCTGAAAAATAAAGGAGAGAAATCTTTATGAGAAAATAGTTTTAAAAATATATGAAACGGATAAATGATGTTAAAAATGCTTACAATATAAAAAAATAACCCAGCGATCATAAATTGTACTCCTCCCTTATCTCGTCAGATATTATTATACAACGAATCAAAATGCAGAAATAAAATGAATATTACATATAAAATTGTTTTTATGTATGTTTTAACATGATTAATGACAAAAAAGAATCATCTTCAACACTCCACTGACAAGTTCCGCCATAGTCCTTGGCAATACTTTCTATGATAGAAAGTCCATGCCCATGGAGTGAGGAATCGTCTTTTGTACTTTGTCTGGTAAAAGGAATGTCAGGATCTTTAGAGTTTTTCATTTGGATCATAAACATCTTGGTCTTGTAATCTGTGGACAAATGAATAAAAAGAGAATCATTTTGTGGATGATGCTCGCGATACTGTTTGCAGCTTTCCAAGGCATTATCAAGTAAATTTGAAAAGATACTTGTGATCGTAAAATCTGAAAAATCTTCTTCAAAATGTTCTGGAAGAATAATCTTAAAGTTGCAGGTAACATCAAGTTGATCTGCAAGGAATTTTTTCTCCTGAAGAAGCGTATTTAAAAGAATATTTTTGCAATAAGTATCTGGATAATTTCTTTTTACATGAGAAGAAAGTGCAGAGATTAAAGTCGTCATTTCTTCATACTTTTCAGATTCACAAAGATTGATCGCAAGATGAATATGAGAATGAATATATGCTTGCTTTTCAAGAATCTGCTCCTGTAATAACTTCATTTCATCTTCCTGCTTTAAGATGGTTTGTTGTGTGGAATCAAGCATATCAAGCTCGATCGATTTCTTTGTATTCTTACAAGTGATGACGATGATGCTGATAAAGGAAAGAAGGCAGGCAACCATCAGTAAATTAAAGCAAAAATAAAAATAAGGATGGAGAGATGTTTTTGCTAAGTATTCTTTGAACGTTGGGTTAATATATAAATAATGGTATATAACTGCAATATTTGGCAGGATAAAGATATAGATCATGATCAAAAATAATTGCAATTTATGAGAAGTTGTTGATTTCATTTGATATTACCTCCATTTTCCTGAAGTTGTTTCATATAAGAAAGAGCTTGATCGTATTTTTCTTGTTCAGAAAGTAAAGAAAGGGCTAGAAGATGGTTTGCCATATCATGATTCCAAACATAGAGTTTCTGATATTCTTGATCGAGAGAATGCAAATGATCAATTTCTTGTTGCACGGTAAGAAGGCGATGTTGTTCAATGGCATTTTCTTTTTCTGAATCTTTCAATAGATGAATTCCATGACGAAACAATCGAAAGATCAAAAACGAGCTGATCAGTGCAGGAATTAAATAAATATAAGTAGGTAGGCTATTTTGTGATAGGATCGTAAAAATATTATTCAGGATCATCGGTAATAAGATTGGCAATAATAAGGAAATAAGCAAGGATAATCTTAAAAGATAAGCGTGAGTGCTTATAAAACGGATCACAAAAGAAAAGATGATCAAATAGACGATCATTTCAATGGTACACAACAATGAAATAGAAATATCATTGCCTTCAAATGCAACAAAAATTCCAGTGATATGAAGTCCTGGAAATAAAAGTCCGATCAAAGATAAGATCAAAGAAGAAGTCGCTTCGATCAACATCAGAACATTAAAATACAGGCAGAACAAAATAAACTTGAATGATTTTGAGCCACCAAGAAAAAAGAACATGTTAAATGCAGTAAATGGATAAATAAAGATCATCGTATAACGACTTGCGATGGCAGTAGGAACAGGCAACATCCATAAAAAGAAGATTGCATAAAATATGGATGCAAGATACACGTCACGAGATTTTCGCTTTTCACTAGGAAATATTCGAAAAAGCATATTTAACGGAACAATTGTAAAAAATACATTCAGAAGATAATAAAAGAAACGTCCGACCATAAAACCCCTCCCCAAGTCCGATAAAACTTATTTTATACAATAGATAAGTTTATTATACAATAGATCTATGTATACAAAAAGATAAAAAATATAGATTTGGGAAGGAAATATGATTGTTTTTTAAATTAGATCATAATATTCAAAACCACGATAGATTCCATCATCATTGACTGATGTTGTCACATGATCTGCAATGTGCTTAAGTTCATCGCAAGCATTTCCCATTGCAATGCCATGCCCCGCAGCCTGAAACATAGAAATATCATTGTTGCTGTCACCAAAAGCATAGCAATCATCGGTAGATACATGGAAATAATCCGCAATGTATTTAAGACCAGTACCTTTATCGTGATCTTTTAATAAAATTTCATATTGCGTATCTTCGATTCGAATATGATCCATCGTATCAGAGATTGTTGAAAGTGCATTGACAAAACCAGGTATATCACTTCCAGGACCACCAAATAAAATGGCTTTATCAGGATCTTTCACATGATCCCAGCTAAATTCGTGATTCATATAAGGTGCCAGATCGAATGCTGTGATCATAAAACCATAGTGCGGATGAAAATCAACATTATGATCATGGAAATAAGAACATTTTTCTCCCTCAAATGTTCCATAGATATGATAGGTTTCACAAATCTGTTTGATCTGATCAACAACTGATTCTGGAACTATCTTATGATAGACGGTTTTACCATCAACAATAAGATGAACACCATTAGAACAAAGATATCCATCAACCCCAATATCAAGAATCTCTTTTTCAAAATAGACGAGAGGACGTCCGGTATTAATAAATACTTTATTTCCTTTTTTTTGAGCTTTGTGAATCGCTCTGACTGCAGATTTTGGAACCGCGCGTTGCTCTTTGCTATATAAGGTAGCATCGACATCCAGAAAGATTAATTTTTTATTTTCACTCATTGTATAATTTCCTCATTTATATTTTTAATAAAAAAATCAAGAGCCGGAAAAGAAGATTGTTCGTCCGACTCTTGATGTTACAACCATATTTGATTATTCCATAACAGTTACAGTCTTCATAACTTGTGGTTCTAATGGTTTATCGGAATAGTCTGTTGCAACTTCAGCGATCTTATTTACAACATCCATTCCTTCGATGATCTTACCAAATGCTGCGTACTGTCCATCTAAATGTGGAGCAGCTTTATGCATGATAAAGAACTGTGATCCGGCAGAATCAGGCATCATAGAACGAGCCATGGATAAAACACCAGGAGTGTGTTTTAAGTTGTTGATCACACCGTTCTGGCTGAACTCTCCTTTGATCGTATGTCCAGGCCCACCTGTTCCTGTACCTAATGGGCATCCACCCTGGATCATAAATCCGTTGATGATACGATGGAAAGTTAAACCATCATAGAAACCGTCTTTTACAAGATTTACAAAGTTCTCAACAGTGATCGGAGCGATCTCCGGATATAATTCTGCTTTCATTACATCACCATTTTCCATAGTGATCGTTACAATTGGATTTGCCATAATATGAAATTCCTTTCTATATTCTATAATCTTTTGCCATTTACGGCTATGCTTTGATTATAATGGAAATACTAAAAAAAGTACAGCAGTTTGACCAGAAGAGTTACAATCCAAAATATGCATATTTTTTCACAAAAATTACAAAAAAGTTAAGAATATGAACGAAAATTAATAAAAACCCTTTTATTTCTACAAAATGCGAGTATAATAGCATAGGAACACAGTATGATTTTAAAATCATACGATAATAAAAATTTGGGAGGACATCATGGATTTATATTTAGATTTTGACCATAATTCCGGAAGGCGCAGAAGGGGGCGCAGACGTGGAAGAAGAAATCGTTCCAGAGTTCCGTTTGTCATTGGGGTCATTATTTTATTAGTGGTCATTGTGGCAGGAGGTATATTTGCTAGAAGAAAATATATGGCTTACAGGCAGCAGAAAGCAGAAGAGGCCAGAAAACTTGCAGAGGCAAGAAGAGTCGTTACAGTCATGATCCCGGAAGGATATTCCATTGATATGATAGCAAAACGACTAGAGAAACAGGGAGTCTTTAAAGCAGATGAATTTATAAAGGCTGCGAAGAATACAGATCAGTATAAAAACGATTTTATTAAAGACATTGACCCAAAGAAGGGAACAAAGTACAAATTAGAAGGTTATCTGTATCCGGATACTTATAAGATTTACAAAAGTTCCAAACCAGAAGATCTGATCCAGAAGATGCTTGATAATTTCGATAAGAAATATTCATCACTTGCGAAATCTTATAAAGGAAAGCGTTCTATGGCAGAGATCATGACGATCGCATCAATGATCGAACGTGAAGCAAGCAATATGTCAGAACGTCCGATGATCGCAGGAGTCATTGAGAATCGCCTTGTAGCGAAAATGAGACTTCAGATCGATCCGACCGTTTTGTATACCACAACAAATGGATTATATAATGCGAAGAAAGTTTATTATAAAGATCTGAAAGTGAAAACGGTGTATAATACTTACGTTATGAAAGGGTTGCCAGCAGGACCAATCTGTAATCCGTCAGACACGGCGATCAAGGCTGCGATGCATCCAAAGAAACATGATTACCTATATTATAGAACTGACGGAAGCAAAAAAGGAACCCATGTTTTCACAAAAACATTCGATGAACATAAGAATGCGAAAAGCACGAGCACAAAAGATAAAAATAGTACAAATAGCACAAATACAACGAATTCAAAATCTTGAGTATTTTACTAAGGATTCAAAAAGATTGTTATTTTTTGGGCGTACAAAAAAAAATACCTAAAAATACATAAAAATCTCTTTAAAAACTTGTGCAAATAATGTAGAATAAAGCTGTATACAAAAGTTATATGTATACAGCTTTGTTTATGTTTTAAGCAACTTGTGAAAGTTGTAGTGATATTTTCTACGCCCATATGCTAGGTGGACGTAGAGATTAACAATGTGTGAATGTATTCACACGAGATTTTTTAGGAGGAAGAGAACATGGCAAGAAAAATGAAAACCATGGATGGTAACACAGCCGCTGCACACGTATCATATGCTTTTACAGAAGCTGCAGCAATTTATCCTATTACACCATCCTCACCAATGGCAGAGTCAACTGACCAGTGGGCAACACAGGGAAAGAAAAATATTTTCGGACATCCTGTAAAATTAGTTGAAATGCAGTCTGAAGGAGGAGCAGCAGGAACTGTACATGGTTCTTTAGCAGCTGGTGCATTAACAACTACTTATACAGCATCTCAGGGTCTGTTATTAATGATCCCTAACATGTATAAGATCGCTGGTGAACAGATGCCTTGCGTATTTGATGTATCTGCTCGTGCACTTGCATCTCACGCACTGAACATCTTTGGTGACCACTCTGACGTTTATGCATGTCGTCAGACAGGTTTCGCAATGCTTTGCAGCTCTAGTGTTCAGGAAGTTATGGACTTAGGAGCAGTAGCTCATTTAGCAACAATTAAAGGACGTGTTCCTGTATTACATTTCTTCGATGGATTTAGAACATCTCATGAAATTCAGAAAATCGAAATGTGGGATTATGATGATCTTGCAGATATGGTTGATTATGAAGCAATCGACAAATTCAGAGCTGAGTGCTTAAACCCAGAACATCCAGTTCTTCGTGGATCAGCTCAGAACCCAGACATCTTCTTCCAGGCAAGAGAAGCAGCTAACTCAACATATAATGCTTTCCCTGCAATCGTTGAAGATTACATGAATCAGGTTAACGCTAAGATCGGAACAGATTATAAATTATTCAACTACTATGGAGCTGAAGACGCTGAGAGCGTAATCATCGCTATGGGATCTGTTTGTGAAACAATCGACGAAACAATTGATTACTTAATGAAACAGGGTAAAAAAGTCGGTGTTGTTAAAGTTCGTCTTTACAGACCATTCGTTGCTGAGAAATTAGTAGAAGCAATCCCTGATACAGCAAAAGTTATCAATGTATTAGACAGATCTAAAGAGCCTGGAGCAAGAGAACCATTATACCTTGATGTTGTTAACGCATTAAGAGGAACAAAATTCGAAAGCTGCACAATCAATGGTGGACGTTATGGATTAGGTTCTAAAGATACTACACCAGCTGATATCATCGCTACATTCGAAAACGTTGATAAAAACGAATTCACATTATCTATCGTGGATGATGTTACAAACTTATCTCTTGAAAGAGGAGAAACTCCAGTTACAGCTCCAGACAGCATCGTAGCTTGTAAATTCTGGGGACTTGGAGCCGACGGTACTGTTGGTGCTAACAAGAACTCTATCAAGATCATTGGTGACCATACAGACAAATATGCTCAGGCATACTTTGATTATGATTCTAAGAAATCCGGTGGTGTTACAATGTCCCACTTACGTTTCGGAGATGACCCAATCAAATCAACATACCTGATCAACAAAGCTGACTTTGTTGCTTGCCATTGTGCACCATATTTAACAAAATATAACATGGTTCAGGACTTAAAAGACGGTGGAACATTCCTGTTAAACTGCAGCTGGACTCCAGAAGAAGTTGGAGAACATCTTCCAGGACAGGTAAAAGCTTACTTAGCTAAACACAACATTAAGTTCTATATCATTGATGGTATCAAGATCGGTAAAGAAATCGGACTTGGTGGACGTATCAATACTGTATTACAGTCTGCATTCTTCAAATTATCAGGAATCATCCCTGAAGAAGATGCTATCAAATATATGAAAGACGCTGCAACAGCTTCTTACAGCAAGAAGGGTGAAGCTATCGTTAAGATGAACCACGATGCTATCGATGCTGGTGCAAAAGCTATCGTTGAAGTACCAGTTCCAGCTGAATGGGCTGACGCTGAAACAGAAAGCTTATTCGTTGAAGCTAAGGGAGATAACAAACCTCTTGTTGATTACATCAACAACGTACAGAACTACGTTAACGGACAGGAAGGTAACGCTCTTAAAGTTAGCGATTTAGTACCTTACGTAGATGGACATATGCCTTTAGGTGCATCTGCATTTGAAAAACGTGGAGTAGCAGTAGACGTTCCTTCTTGGAATCCAGATAACTGTATCCAGTGTAACTTCTGTGCTTATGTATGTCCTCATGCAACAATCCGTCCAGTAGCTATGACAGAAGAAGAAGCTAAAGCAGCTCCAGCAGCTACTAAGACAGCTGATATGACTGGAATGCCAGGATACAAATTCGCTATGACAGTTACAGTTCTTGACTGTTTAGGATGCGGATCTTGTGTAAACATCTGTCCAGGTAAGAAGGGTGAAAAAGCTCTTACAATGCAGGGATTAGATTCTCAGAGAGATCAGCAGGAAGTTTATGACTATGGTCAGAAATTACCAGCAAAAGAAGAAGTACTTGCTAAATTCAAAGCTGATTCCGTTAAAGGAAGCCAGTTCAGACAGCCAATGCTTGAGTTCTCAGGAGCATGTGCTGGTTGTGGTGAAACACCTTACGCTAAACTGATCACTCAGTTATTCGGTGAAAGAATGTACATCGCAAACGCAACAGGATGTTCTTCTATCTGGGGTGGATCTGCACCTGCTACACCATACACAACAAACGCTAAAGGACAGGGACCAGCTTGGGCTAACTCACTGTTCGAAGATAACGCAGAGTTTGGTTTAGGTATGTTCACAGGACAGAATACATTAAGAGAACAGACAAAAGAAAAAGTTGTTGCATTAGCTGAATCTACAGATAACGCAGATGTTAAAGCAGCAGCAGCTGAATACTTAGACACATATGCAGACGGAAGCAAGAACGGAGCAGCTACAGATAAATTAGTAGCAGCATTAGAAGCTTGTGGATGTGACGCTGCCAAAGAAATCCTTGCTAAGAAAGAATTCTTATCTAAGAAATCTCAGTGGATCTTCGGTGGTGACGGATGGGCATACGACATCGGATTCGGTGGTGTTGACCATGTATTAGCATCTGGAGAAGACGTAAACGTATTCGTATTCGATACAGAAGTTTACTCTAACACAGGTGGACAGGCATCTAAATCTACTAACTTAGGTGCAATCGCTCAGTTCCAGGCAGCTGGTAAAGGAACTAAGAAGAAAGACCTTGCAGCAATCGCAATGAGCTATGGATATGTATATGTAGCACAGATCGCTATGGGTGCTGATTACAACCAGACAGTTAAAGCAATCGCTGAAGCTGAAGCTTATCCAGGACCATCATTAGTAATCGGATACGCTCCATGTATCAACCATGGTATCAAGGGTGGAATGAAGATTGCTCAGACAGAAGAAAAGAAAGCTGTTACTTCTGGATACTGGAATCTGTTCAGATTCAACCCAGCATTAGCTGCTGAAGGAAAGAATCCATTCCACTTAGATTCTAAAGCTCCTACAACAGAATACGAAGACTTCATCATGGGAGAAGTTCGTTACAATGCATTATCTCGTCAGAACCCTGAAAGAGCTAAAGCACTGTTCGCAGAAGCTAAAGCAAACGCAGAAGCTAAATACAACAGATTAAAAGAAATGTCTGATAAATAGGCATTACCTATTGTTTAGATGATCTTAATCTAATAAATCAAAATCCCCTTTGTGAGCAATCACAGAGGGGATTTTTTATGCATAAAAATAAGGGGTTGTCGCTTTAACGATTAATAAATCGTGAAGCTCTAAGGATTATGTGACGATGTGCAGTGTCTTTGACAATGAGGAAGTTGAAAGCGGTACAAAACAGGGGGCAGGATCAACCTTTGGAGCAGATGTATTAAAATACAATGTTGCTCAGAAATATACGACAGACGCAAGATCGGCAGCGCCGGAAAAGGCAGCCTACATCTATGCGGGGCAGATCAGAGATGAACTGGGAAGCCGTTTGGATTTACTGGAGAAAAATGCATACCGCTTCTGCTATATCAATGATTTCCCAATGAGCGGAACTGCACAGGATTTAATGTACGGAGCCCCAAGCGAGATTACAGAACAGCAATTAAGAGAAGTACACATAAAAGTACGTGATTAAGAGGTTCTTTGAAAATTTTTTATATGAGACAAAGATCGTCTAGTGTTAACTGTTTTTTGTTGACATAGGATTGTATTCTGTACTCAGGTAGTCAGAATATGTTGGAAGTTCCCAATTGGATGCAGTAGGCTATTTAGAAAAATTGACTGAAATTATCAAAAGCAATGATAATTGTGATGTTACCGTAGCAAGGATGAAGGCATCATGTTGCTACGGTATCGGAAATGCTGTGAATACAGTTTCGTAACATAGCAGTAATATTAGAAAGATTACGATGATTTTTCAATTGCAGCTAATTCCAAAATGATTTTCATGACGCTGGAATGACTGATTCCGAATTGGTCTACTCCAGCGTTTATCATTTCTCGTACCATTTCTGCATTGCGGATTCCAGATGCGGCCTTTCTATTCGTTATATATTTTTCGGTTATATGTACTTTTAATTCCTATCTCTTCTCTATATTTTGCGACAGTACGTCTGGAAATTTTGATTCCTTTTTGTTTTAATAAATTTGATAATGTCGAATCACTGTAGGGTTTGTTAGGGTTTTCAGAAGCGATTATAGCCTTCAATTGTTTTTTTACGGTAATTGGGCTGTTGTTATCCTTTTTTCCAGCAGAAGATGTGAATAAATCTTTCAAATAAACCACTCCAAAAGGGTATTGGAGATATTTATTTTTGATTCCACGGCTGATGGTGGATGTGTGCATCGAAATATCAGAAGCGATATCGGCAAGTGTCATAGGTTTTAATGTGCTATTTCCAGTAAAATAGTCTTTTTGGCGCTCTAAAACAGCAGATGTAATTTTTAAGATTGTTTCTCGGCGTTGTTCAATACTATGCATAATCAATTGCACACGATTGTATTTTTTACGGAAATATTCTTTTAACTCCGGACTCTGCGAAGTATGCATCATATTTAAATAATAGTCACAGAGGGAATAATTTCCAATCCACTGATCGTTTAATCTAATGGTCCAACTGCCGTCTTGATAATCCATAAGAATATCCGGCACAATATAATCTGTGGAATCAGTAAGAAATCCAGAGATTGGGCGTGGATTTAATTCTCTGATTTTTGCAATACATTTTCGGACATCCTGTGTAGACATAGAAAGTTTTTGTGTGATAGTATTGATTTTTCCAGCAGCAATATCATCCAGATGATAACGGATGATTTGATTGAGTTCCGGTGTCAGTTCCTGCCGTGCTTCTAACTGACGTAAAAGACAGTGCGGGAGGTCTTTTGAAAAAATTCCCAATGGTTCCAAAGAGGATAGTATGTCCAGGCAATATTTTACAGTAGATATATCAACACCAAGCCATTGACTGAAATCCTTTAACGACAATTTAAAATAACCACAGTCATCCAGACAGTCAATCATGGTCTGCATTGCTGCCCACTGTAAATCTGAAAAATCTCTTTGGTTTAACTGATCCAGAAGGAATTCTTTGATTCCACTCTCCGAAAAGTCAGGAATTTCTTTGTAAATATCCTCGTCTTCTTTTGCAGAGGAATAGGAAACATATTGATTCCATGAAGGAAGATTTGAATTTTCATTATAATCCAGCAAAGGATTTTCAATATATTCATTTTGAAGGAAGTTATTTAACTCAAAATTATCCAAAGACAGTATTTTTAACGACTGTAGTTGTGTTTGGGATAACGTTTGGGTTTGCACTAAAGTAGTTTTAGGGCTGAAATTCATTTCATCACACTCCAAATCTTACTAGAAGTTTTCTTCTATAATAGAACATTGTATCAAAGGATTACAGTATTGTAATTGTTTTCTGGCATTTTTTACTGCAGTTTCTATCATTTGAACTGTATTTTCCGATTCAAGATTCATAATTAGTTCAAAAAGTAAGGGAAGATTTACTCCAGCAATCAGGTGAATATTTGATTTTGAAAGATATTTCATAAATTCATTATTGACGCTTCCGCCGAAAATATCTGTTGTTACAATTAATTCTTCGTCATCACATAACGCATCAATAATTTCTTTGATAGGAGTTTCTACCTCTGTCATGTCATTGGTATATGCACATAAAGTAGAAACAGAATTTTGTTCTCCAGTTACAAGTTCCATAGCATTTTTGATTCCATCAGCAAATACACTGTGTGTTGCAATTAAAAGTTTTTTCTTCATTTTTTATACACCTCGTTATTAAAAATAGTTCAATTTAAATGATATTTTTTTATAAAGCAAGAATGATGCCAAGTGTTAGTGTGAAAATTTAGAGGGTTGCAGATGAAAAGTATTGTATATATAATAATAATACAAAAATGAGAAAAGGAGAGAGAAAGTTGCTGAAAGATTCCATTATTCAATATGTAAAAGAAAATACAGCAAAAATTAGCTTGGAAGAATTAGATACTGTGCTGACAGCGGAAGCAATTGCCGGATATTTTCAAGTAAAAAGAAATACAGTCAGCTATTATCTGAATCAAGAAATTGGAAAAACATTTTTTAAAATTAATACAAGACCGGTTCGCTTTCTAGATAAAAAAGTATTTGAAAAAAATTTTTTTACAGTGTCAAAGGATGTTTATGCTAGTGTGAATGACCTCTTAGATGAAAATAAGCGGAAAAATGGCATCCAAAAGGAAGAAAAACAGGAAATAAATTTTGTAGAAGAACAGGATGTTTTTCAAAATCTGATTGGTTCTAATGGAAGTTTAAAAAACCCAATTGAACAGATGAAAACTTCTATTTTTTATCCCAATACCAGTCTTCCAGTGTTTCTTCACGGGCCGACCGGATCAGGGAAAAGTTTTATGGCAAGAAAAATTTATGAATTTGCAGTGCAAGAAGGAATTCTTAAGCCAGATGCTCCTTTTATAATTATGAACTGTGCTCAGTACGTAAATAATATTGAATTATTGTCCAGTAATTTGTTCGGGTACGTCAAGGGAGCTTTTACTGGAGCTTATGCAACAACCAAGGGATTGTTGGAGGCAGCAGACGGTGGAATGTTATTTCTAGATGAGGTGCATCGATTAAACAGTGAAAGTCAAGAAAAGCTGTTTGTCTTTCTGGATCAAGGAATTTTTCGAAGAATGGGAGAAAGTGAAGGATGGCATAAAGCAAAAGTGCGGATGGTCATGGCTACCACAGAAAATTTGGAATCAAATTTTCTAGATACATTTTTAAGAAGAATACCTATTGTTGTACAGATACCTTCTTTGAGAGAGAGAGGAGAGCAAGAACGTTTGCAGTTTATTTACCATTTCTTTATAGAAGAAAGTAAGGTGTTGGATAAGAAGATGAAAGTGTCTGGTAATGTAATTGAAGCGTTGTTAAATCATCTTTATCAAGGAAATATTGGAGATTTAGAGAATAAAATAAAATTTATTTGTGCAACTGCATATGCAAAAGAGAAACGAAAAAATGAAATTGATATACATTTGGAGCATCTTCCGGAAGATGTGTTAAAGGGGATTGCAGAGAAAGCGGAAAATAAAATTGGAAATTATGATACGGTAGAAATTTATCCGAACGCCCCAATACAGGAAATATTATCTGGAGATAAGAACGGAAAAGATTATCATCAAGAACTGTTTGAAAAATTGATTGCTATTTTTGGAGAATTTCGCAGTCAGAATTATGCAAAGGAACAGTTTGAAAAACGATGCATGCACACAGTTAATGATGTATTGGATTGTTTGATTTATAATCAGAATTCTGAAAATGAAAATACTATGCGTAAATATATTGTAAACAGCGTGCAGGAAGCGTTTCGATATGTAGAGTACAGTTGTAATGTTCAGTTTGGAGGAAATAGTCTCCATGCGATTACGGCGTATTTTTTCTGTATGAATCAACACTTTCGGAAACAAAATATTTTCATTCCCAATGAATTGATGCAGTATATATTAGAAGAGTATCCGAAGGAAATTCATATTGCAAAGCGGATTCTTAATATGCTGTCTTCTAAAATGGATATTGTGTCAACACAAGAAGATTTAATTCCATTGACAATTTATATTCGAAGTCTTTTAAATGTTTCCCTTTCCAGGAAAAGACCAAGAGCAGTAATTTTAGCCCATGGATATGCGACAGCAAGCAGTGTTGCAGATGTTGCTAACCGAATATTGGATGAAAATATTTTTGAATCTGTGGATATGCCAATTGAGAAAAATGTATCCGACGTCGTGCAATGGATGAAAGAGTATGTAGAAAAAAATGATGTCAGCCATGGAATTATTTTAATGGTTGATATGGGTTCTTTAAGGGAAATTTATCGATCTTTTGAAGAAAATTTAAAATCACCGCTCGTTGTAATGAATAATATTTCAACACAAATGGCAATTATGGCAGGAGAATTGATTCAAAAGGAAGAGAAATTAGAAGATATTGTTCGGATTCTTGAAGAGGAGAATGAAACGGAGTATAAAATCATATATCCTCAAATACAAAAACAAAAAACTATTTTAACTTGTTGCATTACCGGCACAGGAACGGCGGAGCAGATTCGTCTGTTGATTGAAAACAGTATTCCAAAAGAAATGGATATTCAAGTGATTTCTTATGATTATGATCAACTACAAAATGTGGAAATTGTGAAAGGAATCTACCAGAAGTGTGAAGTCTTAGGAATTGTAGGTACAAAAAATCCCCAAATAGGACAGGAAAAGTTTATTCCATTGGAACAATTAGTTTCCGGAGCAGCAACGGAACAGATGATTAATATGTTGAAAAATGTTGCGGACGCAGTTTCTATGGAAAAATTGAATGATAATTTAATACGAAATTTTTCTATGAACCGTTTATTAGGATTTTTGACAATTTTAGACACGGAAAAAATTTTAATGCATATTGAAGAGGCAATGAAACAGTATGAGTTTTTGACAGGAAGGAAGCTAAAAAATAGTACAAAAATTAATCTTTTTATTCATGTGGGCTGCTTGACAGAACGTTTGATTCGTAATTCGGCAATTGAAGATTATCCAGAGAAAGATAAGTTTCAAAAAATTCACAAAAAGGAAATTCGTCAGATACAGGCAGCGTTTAGTGTGATTGAAAAGACTTATAGTGTGAAAATTCCAATTTCTGAAATTGGTTATATTTATGATATTTTAGCGGGAATATGAGGTTTTTCGAGGAAAATTAAATATTTTGACAAAAGCATGACACTAAGTTGGCATGCTTTTTGTTTTATATAAAGACATCCGGATAAACAGTGATGAAATTTGAAAAGCCGAAAGGAGAATAACGATTATGATGATACCAATGGGAGAATTGTTAGCAAAAGCAAAAAAAGAAGGGTATGGAGTTGCAGCACCGAATGTATTTAATAGAGAAACTATTGAGGCATGTTTTTTAGCAGCGAAAAAATTAAGAGCACCGATTATTTTAGATGTTGCAGCAGTTCATGGAATTTATGAATGTGCTGATATTGCAAGATATTATGAAAAACAGTATCCAGAAGTACCATTTGCTTTAAACTTAGATCACGGTGGAGCTTATGAAGATATTGTCAAAGCAATTCATGCAGGATTCAGTTCTGTTATGATTGATCGTTCTACATGTGCTTATGAAAAGAATGTAGAAGAAGTAAAAGAAATTGTAAAAATCGCTCATGCAGTAGGGACTTCGGTAGAGGCAGAACTTGGACATGTAGGACAGGGTGCTGAATATGAAGAAACAAGAGATGCAGGACTTACCAAATTAGAAGAAGCATTAAAGTATGTGGAAGAAACCGGAGTTGATTGTCTGGCAGTTGCAGTTGGAACTTCTCATGGAGTATACAAAGGAGAACCACATCTGGAATTTGAACTGTTAGATCATTTATCCAAAGAAGTACCAGTCCCATTGGTATTGCACGGAGGTTCTGGAACAGGGGATGAAAATCTTGCAAAAGCAGTAAGAACAGGAATTCAGAAAGTAAACTTAAATACAGATGTCAGTGAGGCAGGAAAGCAGGCATTAAGAGAAGCCCTTGCTTCCACAGAAGTTCATGGTTCCGGAAAAGATGAATTTACACCGAAAAAGATGAATTTGCAGCAGACAATTGCAGCAGGTGTGGCAGGATTCCAGGCAGAGTTAGAACATTATATGAAATTATTCGGGTCTGAGAACAGATGGTAAAAACATTGGGAATTGAACAATTTGCCCCAATGAATCATATATATCGGTTTTATGAAGTGGATGATTATATGAAATCAATCGCATCATATCATAAGACAGAATTTATAATAGTAGAAAGAGGTAGAAGGAAATGAGTGGAAGAAAGACAACAAGATTTGCAGTTTTGGAAGCAGAACGAGTTGTAAAAGTGCATGAAAGAGAAATTCCGGCATTAAAAGCAGATGAAGTATTGATTAAAAATGGTGCCTGTAATATTTGTACGACAGATTATGGGCAGTATACAGGAGCAAGAAAAAATCTGATGTTTCCTATGGCGTGGGGACATGAATTTGCAGGAACTGTAGTAGATATGGGTTCTGATGTAAAGGAATTTGAAGTTGGCGAAATGGTTGGAATCGGATATGATAATTGTGGTGAGTGTGAATTTTGTAAAAAGGGATTGACTAGTGAATGTGTTACCTTGGGAGCTGGAAGAAACAAACTGTCTCCAGATGGATATCACGGAGGATTTGGTTGCTCTGAATACGTAATCAAACCTTATCGTTCTTTATTTAAATTAAATCAGACCATGGATCCGTCAGAAGCAGCATTTGTAGAGCCGGTTGGAACTGTATGTCAGGGAATTCGGAAACTTCGTGTACAGCAGGGAGAAAAAATAGTTGTTATTGGTGCAGGGACGATGGGTGTTTTAAATGCATTGGTAGCAAAAGCAGAAGGTTGTGAAGTCATGATTACAGAAATGATGGACAAAAAAATTGAAGTTGCTAAGGAACTTGGGTTAAATGTTGTTGATGTAAAAGAAAAAGATCCGGTAGAAGCAGTTAAAGAATGGACAGGTGGACGAGGTGTAGATGCAGTTATTTTGGCAGTAGGAGTGACAGCAGCCAACGATCAGGCATTGGAAATGATTAAACAGCTACATGGAAGAATTTTAATGTTTGCAGCAGGGTATCCTGCACCGGAGCTTCATGTTGATTCTAACTTAATTCACTATCGTAAAATGGAATTAATTGGAACTTTTTCTGCAGACAAATGTGATTTTGAAAGAGCTGCAGAGCTGATGAGAGAAAAGAAAATTGATTTATCAAAATTAGTAGAAGCAAGATATAAATTAGATGATGTGAAACAGGCATTTGAGGCAGCAATTGTACCTGGAGCATATCGCGTAAGTGTAGTATTTGATTAAAAAGGAGGAACTGCGAATGATTAAATTATTGCGAGTCGATTATCGGTTGGTACATGGACAGGTAGCTATTTCATGGTCTGGATATCTGGGAGCAGATTGTATCTTGGTTGCCAATGATGAAGCGGCAAAAGATGAAATGCGGCAATCTGTGTTACGCTTGTCAAAGCCACAAAGAACAAAATTGGTAATAAAATCAATTGAAGATTCTATTAGAGCAATAAAGTCAGGTGTCACAGATAAGTACAATTTGTTTATTGTTGTAAATAATATTCAGGATGCAGAACGTCTGGTTGCAGGAATTTCAGAATTAAAATATATTAATTTAGGTGTTTTACCAGCAACGAAAGATAGTAAAGCATTAAGTAAGGCAATTTATGTGACGGCGGATGATATTAAATCTCTAAAAAAACTGCTCAATCAAGGTATTAAAATTGATATTCAGCAGGTGCCTACAGAGTCAATTGTAACAGTGAATGAGAAACTATTAAAAGAATAGGAGGAAAATTATGTTAGTAAAGGCATTATTGGTAGGTCTTGTATTAGGATTTTGCAAAAGCGAATGGATGTACGGATTTCCAATGACAGGACGTCCTATTGTAGTATCTACATTAACAGGATTGGTATTAGGAGATCCAGTACAAGGAGTAATTTTAGGAAGTATATTAGAATTGATGTTTATTGGAGCGTTTAATGTTGGAGTTGCATTATATCCAGATTATACCTCAGCAGGTGCTATTTGCACAGCTTTTGCAATCCTTACTGGAGGTGGAAAGGCAGTAGCTACTGCGTTGGCAGTTCCAATCGGATTACTGGGTGCATTTATTTTTGTTGGTATAAAGATAATGATTAATACAACTTTTGGACAATTTATGTTACGTGCATTAGAAAATGATAACTCTAAAAAAGCATCTAGAATTTATATTGCCGGTTCTTTTTTTAGCTGCTTTATTATTTATTTCATTTACGCATTTGTTTGTATTTATGTAGGAAGCGGTGCAGTAGAGGCGGCAGTAAATGCAATTCCAAAGGTAGTAATTAATGGATTAACAACATCTGCAAATTTGCTTCCAGCCATTGGTTTTGCAATGTTGCTACAAATGATTATTAGTAAAAAAATGGCACCATTTTTCTTTATTGGATTTATTTTGGCAGCATATTTGAATATGCCAACAATTGCAGTAACATTATTAGCAGTTATGATAGTATTGATTTTAGTTTCATCACAAAATGATTCAATCGTTGCAGAAGAAGTTATGGGAGGTGACGAAAATGAGTTCTAGGATTGAGAAGAAAGATTTAAAAAAGGTCTTCTTTAGACATTTGTCAATTGGTTCGATGAATGATTATCAAGGAGTATTGCATCATGGATATACATATTCTATGTTACCAATTATTGATAAAGTTTATGATGATAAAGAAGATCGTATTAAAGCAAAGAAGCGTCATATGGATGAGTATTTTGCTATTACACCTAATGTTTCAGGTTTTACACTTGGTGTTACTGCAGCCATGGAAGAAGAAAATGCGAACAATCCAAATTTTGATGAAAAAACAATTAGTACAGTAAAAACAGCGTTGATGGGACCGTTATCTGCTATTGGAGATACTGTATTTCCGACAACTTTGAGAATTCTTGCAACTTCTTTGGTAATTACTATGGCAGAAGGAGGGAATGTATTTGCTCCGATTTTATTTCTGTTGATTTACAATATTCCAAATTTTCTGGTGCGATGGTTTGGTGTCAAGTATGGATATAGCATGGGAATGGATTTTATAGCCAAATCAGAAAAATCAGGAATCATAGATAAAGTATCTTATGCATGTTCAGTAGTTGGATTAATGGCTATCGGTGCAATGATTTTTTATACAGTAAAAGTAGGAACACCAATTACAATTGGGGATGTAAAAAATGGTGGGTTGGTGTTGCAAGACACTTTAAATTCGGTTATGCCTGGAATGTTATCAATTATATTAATTGGGATTGAGTACTGGCTATTGAAAAAAGGTGTTAAAGTTGTACCTCTCATAATTGGAACTATGATTGTTGGGGTTATTCTGTTTGCTTTAGGAGTTATTGCATAAAGATAAACAGAAAAAATGGAGAAAGACTTGAATTAAAATTTTGTTAATAAAAAGGAGAAATTATGAGATATAAACATTTTAAAAATGCAGATGCTGATATTTCTGCATTAACAGTTGGTACATGGGGTATTGCAGGAGCAAACTCTGCAGGAGTGACATGGGGAAATGTAGATACAGAAGAATCGATCGCTGCCATTCGCCGGATGATTGATAATGGAGTTAATATGGTAGATACAGCCCCAATCTATGGAGACGGTCATTCTGAAACAGTCGTTGGACAAGCGTTAAAAGATGGATATCGTGAAAAAGTGTATCTTGCAACAAAGTTTGGTTCTTACATCAGTCATTACACAGGAAAATCTGTAAGAGATAACAAATATAACTCCGTAGAGCGTGAAATTGATGAATCTCTTGCAAGATTACAAACAGATTATATAGACTTTTATATTATGCATTGGCCAGATGAAAATACACCGATTGAAGAAACAATGGCAGTCTGTAATATGTTGAAAAAAAAGGGGAAAATCCGTTACATTGGAATGTCTAATTCTTCCAAAGAATTAATTCAGGAAGCGCAAAAATATGCTAAAATTGATGTAATCCAGCCTCCGTTTTCTATCGTGAACCAGTCAGAAAGAGAACTAATGGAATGGGCTGAAACTCAAGGAATTGGGACAATGACTTATGGTTCTCTAGGTGGTGGAATTTTAACAGGAGCTATTCGCGAACTTCCAAAACCAGATCCAAAGGACATGCGTCAGGTATTCTATCCATTCTTTAAAGAACCGGTATTCTCTAATGTTATGGAATTATTAAAGACATTAGATAAAATTGCAGAAGCACACAATGTACCGGTGGCACAGGTATCCATCAACTGGAGTACCCAAAAGAGTTTTGTTGGTACAGCATTAACTGGAGTTAATACACCTGCACAGGCAGATGAAAATTGCAGTGCATTTGAATGGCAGTTGAATAATGAGGAAATTGCATTGATTGACAGTGAAATTGACAGATTAAATATTGGATAAGGTTTTTCTTGTGTTCATATAAGTCTTTTTATGGGGCTGTCACTTTAGTGAGACAGCCCCTATATTCATATCCATTTCTATGAACAACGTCGAAACGTCTTATCTGTAATAATTCTTGCAAAGATCAATCCAAGCGGCAAAGCCATAATAATAAGTAAAGCTTCTGTAAACCAAAAAGCACCGGTATTAATCGAAGTAATACCAATATTATAAATTGCCCGATACAAATACAATCCAGGAACCATAATAACGATGGAAGGCACAGTCAAAGAAATTCGAGGATAACCAATCGAAGTCTTGATCATAGATGCCAGAAGACCAGCAAGCAAAGCACCAAGGAATGCAGCTGCAGCTGGTGGAAATGAGGCGAGATCAACAAGTTCCAGACGAGTTGTATTTGCAATCGCTCCGATTAAACCTGCGGTAGCGGCAAGTCGTAAAGGGCTGTTAAACATTACAGAGAATCCTAACACTCCGAAGAAGCTTGCGATCAATCGGAAGATCAGGTACTGGAATTTGCTAAGGTCAAGAGGAAGGAAATCCATTGGTTTCAAATGAAGCACCAAAGCAAGCATCCATGCTGCCAAAGTTGCAACAGAGATAATAATGATCGCATATGTTAAACGTTCCAGTCCAGATCTCATATCTAGTTTCGCAAGGTCAATTCCACTTGTGATAAATGGAAATCCTGGAATGATAAATAACATGGAACAAATATAACCAGCCTGATGGTGGATCGAAACATGAAATCCAGATTTCAATGCCGTAAATGCAATTGTGTATACAATGCATGCCAGAGCAACACTTGCAGCGGTACATAAAAATAAAGTCAAATGATGCTGATTCATCTTCGCTCGAAGATAATTTCCGGCACCGGCACCCAGAAATGCACAAAACATTTCAACAGGGCCGCCGCCCAATAAAAAAGTAAATGCACAGCAGGCAACTGCGGCAGCCAGACCAAGAAATGGTGGAGAATAAAAACCATGAATTTCATGAATCCGATCAAGAAGAGTATGAAGCTCATCTCCAGACATCTTCTTACAGTTTCCTGCAAATTTATTTACGAACTCTTCCATGCGGTAAAGTTTTGATGTATTGACACCTGTATTAAACAGACATAACGATTCTGTATAACAGTTACCACCATCAATGCAGGTATATTCAATTGACAATAAACCAATATCGGCAGTACATGTAATTCCAAGTTCTCTGGCCAGTGTGTTCATGGAACTTCGCACTCTCCAGGCTCCGGTTCCACAAGACAGAAGCATGATTCCAGTACGACCGATGATCGAGGCTTTCTCACTTAACGAAGCTTCCGTGATTGGACGACCAATACTTTTTCTTGTATGATCATGCCAAGGAATCCGCATATGATTATGAAATTCTTCCTCCATATATATCACCCCTCCGAATCCATAAGTATTTCTAATAATTTTTTCCCAGCAATTCCAATTGGTCGGGTAGAATCGGTAAGGAGACAAATGTCTCGTGGATTAGCATGTTCCTTTACAGGAATTTCTATAATTTCACCACGATCAAGATAGTCCTTAGCAAGAGCTTCCGGACAGAAACCAATTCCAAGATCATGCTGCACCAGAGATAAGATCTGGTTCGTTGTAGCAGTTTCCATATCCGGAGAAAAAACTAACTGATTCTGATAGAAATATTTCTCATAAAAATTTCTGGTTGCTGTTCCTTCATTTAATGAAATAAAAGGAAAATCCTGCAGATCACGTAGTCTTTTCGGTGAAAAACCAATATCCCTATAAGAAGGTCCGCCAATTAAAATGTCACGGAAAGAGCAAAGTCGTTGCGATTGTAGTGGATGTTCGCAATACAATGGTGTTGTCACAATACTAAAATCAACGAATCCTTTTCTCAAAGCTTTGATTGCCTGTGGTGTGGAATGGTTGGAAATTTTTAATTTAATATGTGGATAAAGTTTGTGAAACTTCTCTAATTTCGGCAACAAAAATAAATGAAGTGCAGTTTCGCTTACTCCGATCGTAACAGTTCCAGATTTCAGATTTTTTGTTCGATTTAGTTCATCATTTCCAGAAGAAATCTGCTGGATCGCAATCGCTACATGAGCATAAAGTTGTTCCCCTTCTGGCGTCAGCTTGATTCCTCTGTGTGACCGGATAAATAAAGTGCAGCCAAGTTCACTTTCCATAATATTCATGCAGCGAGTGATATTTGGCTGATTATTATGTAAGAATTTCGCAGCTTTAGAGAAACTCTTATATTTTGCAACATAATAAAAGATACGATAATAGTCAAAAGGCATGATTGACCTCCTAGTTATATAAAATTTGTATGTTAATGATATGATATATATATTTTACATATCGTTCTTCCTAAAGTATAATACAGTTGATGAAAAAGTCAAGAAAGGGATGATCAGCGTGGAAACAATTTTTCCAAGAGAAGAAAATGCAGAGCATATATTTAAAAAAATTCTGGAAAATAATGATGCCTGTGAACGATTGAGAGAGTTATTTTATGAAGAGTTTGCCAACAGTGGAGATCGTGATCTTTCGGAAAAACAGTTTGTGAAAGCACTATTTGATGCATATCAAAATAGGGATCTTTCCGCTTTCTTGATGGAAATCTGTGGAAACAGTATGTTTGATCTGTTAAGAAATGCGTTTTTGATTCCTATGAGATTCAATGATAAAGGTGTAACAAATCCTGTAAGATTAACAGATGCAGAGGGCGAGCTGATTAAACAAACATCCGTAAACAAACAGATTTCACAAAAACAATATAAAATGTTTCAGCAGATTTTAGATCAGGCGGACGATATACCGGATTATGAAATCTGTCTTGCTTATGGATTTCGTGAAAAACACGATTATCGGAACAAAAATGAAATTAACACAATGAAGATTGGGGAACATATTGGAATCCTGCTATTATTTAAATTACCTAAAGAAGTAAAAGAAATGATAGAGGATAACGAAGTCTACAGCATTGTTTGGGATTTTATGATGAGACTGGAAGAACAATTACCAAGAGCGTTCATGTATTATGGTGTAATGGATGAAAACAAATTTGAACAACAAAGCAGCGAGATTGGCATCTTTCTTCCCTTCCGTCACTTTGAACACCAACTAGAGAAAAACATCGAACAGGCCAATGGTATTGGTCTGGGATGTAGAGAACGGATCCTGACAATGATCAAATAAAAAGGAACTATTTTATTTATAGTTACCAATAGTAGTCATAAAAGACATCGCATGAAATACAAATATTCGTGCGATGTCTTTTGTGTTTTCTATCAATTTATGATGAGAGTGTCAAAAGTATAAATGAAATAAGGATTGACATTTTATAAAAAGTAGCATACAATATTATTGTATTAAGGAAGTAATACAATAATACAATAAGAAGGAAGGAGAACTATGGGGTGGAAGATAGATGATGGAAGACCAATATGGACACAACTGAAGGAACAGATGATCAAGAGGATTGTGTCAGGAACCTATTCAAGCGGAGAGAAACTACCAAGTGTCAGGGATCTTGCAGGAGAAGCAGGGGTGAATCCGAATACGATGCAGAGAGCGTTATCAGCACTTGATCAGGATGGATTAACGATCACCAACCGAACAAGCGGGCGCTGTGTCACAGAAGATGTGACGAAGATAGAAGAATGTCGGAAAGATATAGCACACAAGATCGTAAAACAATACATCAGGGATTTAGAGGAACTTGGATACAATAAGGAAGATGCAGTCGCATTGATCGGAAAGGAAGAGGAAGAATGAAGGATTTGAATTTAATAGAATTAACTGATTTAGAGAAACGGTATGGAAAGAAGGAAGCTTTAACGGGAATCAACTTAACAATAGGGAGAGGAAAGATCATCGGGCTTTTAGGACCCAATGGTTCTGGAAAGACAACATTGATCAAGTTATTAAACGGTCTGTTGCAGCCAACATCAGGTGAGATTAAAGTCAATGGTAAAGCACCTGGTGTTGACAGCAAGAAGATCATCAGCTATCTGCCAGATAAGATGTATTTTGCAGATTGGATGAAGATTGCAGATCTGCTGGATTTTTTTGAAGATTTTTACGAAGATTTTGACCGTAAAAAAGCAGAAGGCATGTGTGAGACATTAAAGATCAACACCGAAGCGAAGATCAAAAGCTTATCCAAAGGAAATAAAGAGAAAGTCCAGTTAGTTTTGGTAATGTGCCGAAAAGCACAACTCTATCTGCTAGACGAACCGATCGCAGGAGTCGATCCCGCAGCAAGGGATTTTATCTTAGATACGATCTTAAACAATTATAATGAGGAAGGAACCGTGATCATTTCAACACATCTGATCGCAGATATCGAGAAGATCATGGATGAGGTTATTTTTATCAAAGAAGGAAATATTGTAACATACAAGTCAGCTGATGACTTAAGAGAAGAAAGTGGCAAATCCATCGATGCCCTGTTCCGTGAGATATTTCATACAGATGTATACAGAGGAGGGGACGAAGCATGCTAGGAAAATTAATAAAGTATGATCTGAAAGCATTAGCGAAGATTTTAGCACCGTTATGGGGTGTACTCTTAGTGATGGGACTGATCTTTGGAATCAGTATTCGGTCGAATCTTGACGGAATTGGAAATACGATGATCGTATTTAGTCTTGTGGTCATTGTTGCAGTGATCGTGGCGATCTTTGTAATGAATGTGATCATTGTGATTCAGCGCTTCTGGAATGGGTTATTGCAGGAAGAAGGATATTTAATGTTTACGCTTCCAGTTACTACAAGAAGCCTGATCTTATCCAAAGTGATCAGTGCATTGATCATTAGCTGTGGGACAGCACTTGTAATCTCTTTATTGGGAGTAGAGATCATTGCGATAAGCCCGGTAAAACTTATGGACACCGTAACATATTTTGGAAACTGGGTCATCAAAGTACATGCAGGACCATGGATTGGATATGGAGCGGTGATCGCAGTGGTAGGCTTGCTAAGTGGAATCTACCATATATATGCAGCAATGGTGATCGGACAGTTGAGTAATGGCAATCGATTCTTGTTTGCATTTGTGGCATATGCAGTGTTATCGATCATTGTATCACTGATCGGAATTCCAAGTATGACAAACTTAGATAATATGGGATCAAGTCTGCAGAACACATTTGGATTTGATAGTGATCTGTGGATCTATCTTGTAGAGAATATTGTGATCATTATCATTTATCATATTGTTACAGAAGTGATATTAACGAAGAAATTGAATCTGGAGTAGGAAAAATAGGAGGGATAAGGAGAGAAGTAAAAATAGATTTGCGACAACGATCATTGTTGGAGCTTTTTTATTCCTGGCTGGCTATGAAATGCAAGAGATATTGTTACGACATAATAGATATTACAGTTGGTTTTATCTTCCTTGTCTGATTGCTTTTCTTGTGGAAATTGTGTTGTGCCATTTGGTGATTGAGTTTATTTTGACTAGAAAGTTAAATATAAATTAGATAATAGAATTGACATAAAAAATTATAGATGTTAATATAACAATATAAAAAGGTGCTACCGATGACGGTTTGCCTGATTAATATAAGTTTTATAGACCGCTTACTTTCTCAGGGTAGGGCGGTCTTTTTCTGTCTTGGCATCATGCTTTCCACGCACATAGCCAAGACTATAAAAAGTCGCACACAGTGAGATTACTGCGATTAGGTCTGTAATGGTTAGCATAATTTCAAGTCCCCTTTCCGTCAGATTTCTCTATGAAAGAGATGGATCTATGTAATCGGGGCTAGAACTCCCCGTAGGAAGCAAACCGCCATTCACGTCAATGTGAAGTAACACCTTGACGTTTATTTTAACAGAAAACATATATTAATTCAATAAAAAACAAAGTATAAACATATAAAAGTACAAAAAATTTTACATACATTTAACACAACACATCTCCTAAATAAGTTAAAATAAAACTGTTGTAAAAAATAAGTGAAAGAAAAGTAAAGAAAAGAACAACTAAAGGAGAAAAAAAGTGAGCAGTACAAACATTTTAGGTCTGTTGGGAGGATTAGCATTATTCCTCTATGGTATGCAGATGATGAGTAACGGATTAGAATCCGTTGCCGGAAATAAAATGAAAGACATTTTGGAAAAATTGACATCCAATAGATTCTTAGGAATTATCGTAGGAGCCTTGATCACAGCCGTGATCCAGTCATCCTCAGCTACAACGGTAATGGTTGTAGGATTTGTAAACTCTGGAATGATGACATTAAATCAAGCAGTATGGATCATCATGGGAGCAAATATCGGTACAACGATCACGGGACAGTTAATCGCATTAGACGTTGGAGCATTAGCACCATTGATCGCATTTATTGGTGTAGCACTTGTTGTATTTTCAAAGAATGAGAAAGTACAGTTTGTCGGAGAGATCATTGCGGGACTTGGTATCTTATTTGTCGGAATGAACATGATGGGAGATTCCATGGTACCACTTCGTGAGTATCCACCATTTATCAACCTGATGACAAGATTTTCTAATCCACTGATTGGAATCATCGCAGGTATGATCTTTACAGCGGTCATCCAGTCATCTTCAGCTTCTGTAGGTATCCTGCAAGCATTAGCATTAAGTGGAGTGATCAGTTTCCATGATGCAGCCTTTGTATTATTTGGACAGAATATCGGTACATGTATCACAGCGATCTTAGCATCGATCGGAACAGAGAGAAGTGCGAAGAGAGCAACGATCATTCATCTAAGCTTCAATATTATCGGAACAGCCATTTTTACAATTTTATGTTTAGTGACACCTTTGACAAATTATGTGGCAGGATTCAGTGGAAGCAGTATTACAAAACAGATTGCCAATATGCATACATTATTTAATATCAGTACAACCATCCTGCTGATCCCATTTGGAAATTATCTGGCAAAACTTGCAACCAAGATCCTTCCAGAGAAAGCAGAAGAGAAAGAACAACACAAACATTTAAAATACATCAAATCGGTTGATACAAGAGTAGATGCTACATTTGGTACGTCAGCGATCAACTTACAGAACTTAAGAAATGAAATTCAGAGAATGCTTGAGATGGCAAGAGTCAATGTAGAAGAAAGTTTTGATGCATTTTTGGCAGGAAGCAGCAGATCCTTAGGTGATGTTGATAAAAGAGAAGATTATATTGATTATCTGAATAAAGAAATTTCAAGAGCCGCAGCAAAGATGATGGCGCATGAAACGAATGTTAAAGCTTCAAAAAATATCGGCTCATATCTTGATATGACAAGTAATATCGAACGAATTGGAGATCATGCAGTTAATATTTGTGATTATACAAAGTTGATCGAAGAAAAACATATTGTATTTTCAGATGACGCAAAACAGCAGATGGAAGAAATGAAAATGATCTGTGAAAAAATGTTCCATAACATTTCTAAAGTACCAGAGGATACGCAGGAATGGCTTCAGAAAGTTCATGATTCAGAGAACTTTATCGATCAGAAGACAGAAGAATTCTACGAAAGTCACTTGGAACGTATCAACAGAGGAGAATGTAATGATGAAGCATGCATCATTTTCTCTGAAATGTTAACAGACTTTGAGCGTATCGGTGATCATACATGGAATGTTGCGAAACAGATGGCAAAGATCATTGAACGTGGGTAAAACAATTACATAAAATTCAAAAAGAACCTTCTGAAAGAACTAAAATAAGAAGGTTCTTTTTTTGATAGTAACTAGACTTGTTATAAACAATACGTTATACTAAAAAGAGTGCTAAAAACAGGTGTGTAAAGGAGAAATGAGTTATGGATTATATTTTATCCCCATCAATTTTGTCAGCAGATTTTGCGAATCTTGGAGCAGATGTAAAAGAAGCAGTAAAAGCAGGTGCAAAATGGGTGCATATTGATGTTATGGATGGAATGTTCGTACCTAATATTTCCTTGGGACTTCCAGTGATTAAATCACTTCGTAAAGAGACAGAAGCTTTATTTGATGTACATTTAATGATTGAAGAACCAGGAAGATATATTGATGATTTTGCAGAAGCAGGAGCTGATCTGATCACTCTTCACGCAGAAGCAACAAAACATCTTCATAGAGCGATCCAGCAGGTAAAAGCGAAAGGATTAAAAGTTGGAGTAGCCTTGAATCCAGCAACGCCATTATCTGCATTAGATTATGTATTGGAAGAATTAGATATGGTACTGATCATGACTGTAAACCCAGGTTATGGCGGACAGTCTTATATTGCGAAGATGGATGACAAGATCAAAGAATTACGAGCGATCATCAATGAAAAAGGACTGGATATCGATATTGAAGTAGATGGAGGAATCTCAGCAAAGAACGTAGCACATGTCAAAGAATGTGGAGCAAACGTATTTGTAGCAGGATCCGCTGTATTTAACGGTGATATTGCATCTAGTGCAAAAGATATTTTAGAAGCTATGGAGGCGTAAAAATGAGTGAATGTAGTCATGACTGCAGCAGTTGTAGTGCAAACTGCGGAAGCAGAACACAGGAGAAAACAGATTTTCTTGAACCATTATATAGAGAAAGTAAAGTAAAGAAGGTTATCGGTATCGTCAGTGGAAAAGGTGGCGTAGGTAAATCCATGACAACTTCTTTATTAGGAGTCGCAGCAATGAGAAAAGGGTTGCATACAGCAATTCTTGATGCGGATGTCACAGGACCATCCATCCCGCAGGCATTTGGACTTCATGAGAGATTATTAGGAAATGCAGAAGGAATCATTCTTCCAGCAATGACAAATTTCGGAATCGAAGTTGTATCCTTAAACTTAATGTTAGAAGAAGAAACACAGCCAGTAATCTGGAGAGGTCCAGTTGTAGCAGACGTTGTAAAACAGTTCTGGGGTAAGACATTATGGAAAGACATTGATGTGATGTTTGTGGACATGCCACCAGGAACCGGAGAAGTTCCATTAACAGTTTTCCAGTCTATTCCATTAGATGGAATCGTTGTCGTTGCAACTCCACAGGAATTAGTAGGAATGATTGTGGAGAAAGCTGTGAATATGGCGAACATGATGAATGTACCAGTTCTGGGTCTGATCGAGAACATGAGCTACATCAAATGTCCAGATTGCGGCAAAGAGATTAAGGTATTTGGAGACAGTCATATTGAAGAAATTTCTGAGAAGTTTAACATTCCAGTACTCGGAAAACTTCCAATTGATCCAAAATTAACACAGGCATGTGACGCAGGGCTGATCGAGGATGTGGAAAATATTTACTTAGATGGTGTCATGGATATCATTTTATAAGAAGAAACAACGTAAAGAAGCGGTTTTCCGCTTCTTTTTTTGATGGAAAAAACGCAATGAAAAATAGAAATATTTTATACAAATATATAAAAAACAAATCGTATAAGTTAATAAATTTGTAACAACAAACTTACATATATTGGAAAAGAATTGTATTTTATCGAGTACAAAGGTTGACATATCGAGGGATATCGGGTAAAGTATGAAACATAGATTTCGAAATTGTTACAAAATTGTTTCGAAGTTTAAGAAACTATTGAGCACAGAAAGAGGTTTATATGCTGAAAGTTATGAAGAAGAAATTGTTAGTAGTGATTGCGATGTTAGTTGTAGCATCAGGAATCATCTTTACAGGATCAACTTCAACCAAAGCAGAAGATAACGAAGTACAATACTTAGGAAAATACAAATTAACAGCATACTGCGGATGTAAAAAATGCAGTGGAAAATGGGGAACAAGAACAGCTTCTGGAAAGAAAGCAAAACAGGGAAGAACTATTGCTGTAGATAAAAGAAAGATCAAATTAGGATCAAAAGTACAGATCAATGGAAAAACATACGTAGCCGAAGATGTCGGAGGCGGTGTCAAAGGAAAACATATCGATGTATTCTTTAAATCTCATAAACAGACAAAGAGATTTGGTAAGAAAACAGGTGTTAAAGTTTATAGGGTAAATTAAGATACGAATGATGATTATAAAATATAGCGTAAAAATATCAGCCAGTTTGGAAGAAAAGATGAATTCAAACTGGCTGATATTTTTTTGCTTTTACAAATGAATATTTAACGGTATTAAAATTTATAAGTACCATTTTCTCTTAAAGCAGCTAAAGCATCAATAACGCTCTGTTTATCTTCTGGATATGTAACACCATACCACTGATCTTTAGATACAAGCACTTCAAGAGAGGCTTTTCCGTCATGTAACAGGTCACTTGCGACACTAGGAATAAAGTATTCACCTTTTAATGGATTCTCTTTGATCGCTTGATCAAGGAAAGCAGGGAATCCTTTTTCTAACTCGTCCATGATCATAGGCTGGAATCCAAAGAAGTTCATGGACACTAAAGTATCAAATGGAAGCGATGCCCAAGTTGCACCGTCATCTTCTGTGAATTCTGCATGATCTTCACGTTTTTCGATATGAGTTCTTTCTGTGATAGAAAGTAACTGGTGGTTGTCATCAACTTCACAGACACCTCTGGATACGTATCCATTCTCTGTAACTGTATTTCCAAGATGATATCCCACCATTGCAAATGGTGCCTTTCCATCTTTCTCTTCATGGCTTGTAAGGAAATCAGCCATGACTTTATATCCATCAACACCATAATAGTCATCTGCGTTGATCACGGCAAATGGTTCATTGATAAATGGTTTTGCACATAAAACAGCATGTGCAGTTCCCCAAGGTTTCACACGTCCTTCTGGGACATTATAACCTTCTGGTAATGCATCTACTTCCTGATATGCATAACATACTTCCATTCCTTCAGGAACCCTTGCTCCAACAGTTTCTTTAAAATCTTTCTCAATTGCTTTCTTTATCACAAAGACTACCTTACCGAATCCGGCACGTTTTGCATCATAGATGGAATAATCGATGATCGCATGTCCCATTGGATCCATAGGGTCCATCTGTTTTAATCCTCCATAACGGCTTCCCATTCCGGCAGCCAGAATTACTAATGCTGGTTTTTTCATGAAAAAACTCCCTTCTGATTTTTAAACTAAAATAAGTATAACGCAAGATGGAACAGATGGAAAGAGAAAGAAAAAATAAAGAATTGGAATTGATAAAGATCTATTTCGGTTAGCTAGAATTTATTGTATAATTTGAGTATTGAATCGTTGCAAAAAAAGAGAAAGATTTACAAATATTCGAGGAGGAAGAGTATGAAAAAACGAATATTATCAGTTTTATTATCGATGGTTGTGACAAAATAAAAGGATATCCACGAGGATAAGAAAAGGATAAAGCGATGACAGAGATTCAACATGAACTGATCATGCCGAATAAGGATCTTCCATTTAAGATGTTCCTTTTTGAAGGCAGAGATGGTAATTACATCAGAGAAAAACATTGGCACAGATCGATCGAAATCTTTGCGGTCTTTCAGGGAACGCTGGAGTTTTATTTAAACGATCAGGAGTATTTACTGGAATGTGGAGATTTTATCATTGTCAATTCCAACGAAGTGCATTCCATTCATGCACCAAAAGAAAATATGACTGTTGTGCTTCAGATGTCGCTTAATATGTTTGAAAAATACTACACCCAGGATCAGTTCATTTGTTTCGCCCATGCTCCGCAGGCACAGGATGAACAGCTCATGGAAATGATCTGTGAGATGTATATGGCATATTCTGATAAGCATTGTGGCTATGATCTGAAGATTCAAAGCCTGTTTTATGATATGTTATATCTGATGGTCACAAGATACCGAGAGATCAATGTACATCCAGATATTTTACATCAACACAAGCAGTTAACCAAGTTATCTGTGATCACAGATTACATGAAAGAACATTACAAAGACGAATTATCTTTGGCAAGACTTGCAGAGATTTTCGGGTATTCTCCATCCTATCTATCTCGAATGTTTCAAAAATATGCAGGAATCAATTATAAAGATTATTTGCAGGCAATCCGCACTGAACATGGGTACAGACAGCTGATAGAGACAAAGATGACGATCAGTGATATTTCCATGGAAAATGGATTTCCAAATAATAAAGCATTTTCTAAAGCTTTTTATAAAAAGTATGGGATCATGCCTGCTGAATTTCGAAAAAGACAAAAAAGTGCCATAAATGAGATAAGTAATTAGTCGAGAAAACAAAAGCATATTGTTATAATCTTATAAGTGATAAATGGAGAAGACAAACTTTTAACTGCACAGAATAAATGGCTGATCGCATATGAAGAAACTCAAATACCTGGAGCGTTTTGTGGATTAGTTGGAGAAAATATCACATTAAAATGATCAAAAAAGGAAAGGATGGAGAATCAAATGAGTAATATGCCAAAAGTAAAGATCGGAATCGTAGCAGTCAGCAGAGATTGTTTCCCAGAAAGTTTATCAGTGAATCGCAGAAACATTACTTGCCAAACATTTTGAAGGACCAAAAATGTTCTTTGCAGCAGCAGAGGAAAGAGGAGATAATCTGTTAGATGGACGTGGAGATGCATATTGTGGTATGCTGAATGCAAGTTATAATCTGAAATTGTACCAATCGCAAGAGCTGTCGTTGGATTAAGCAGCTTAAAGATCATCAGTTTTGGGCCTCGTCCATTAAACTTCTTAGCATGCAATGCACCAATCCAGCAGTTATACAACTTAGGAGTTGAGATCGAGAAAAACTTCCCTCATCATGGAGCTGTAGCATTTGGTAATTTCGGAAAAACATTATATGAAGTATTTAAATATGTTGGAGTTCCAGTAGAAGAGATTGGATACAATCAGTCAGCTGGAGTCAGATATCCAACAGAAAATCCTTGGGGATAAGATCGGAGGTTTGTATGTTATACATTGGTGTAGACCTTGGAACATCCGCAGTGAAATTACTGTTAATGGATGAAAAAGGCGGAATCAAAAAAATCGTTTCCAAAGAATATGAGTTGCATTTTCCGCATCCAGGATGGTCTGAGCAGAAACCAGAAGACTGGTACAGTCAGTCTATGGAAGGAATCAAAGAATTGATCAGCGAATGTGATAAATCACAGGTTGCCGGGATCAGCTTCGGAGGGCAGATGCATGGACTTGTCGTTTTAGATGAAGATGATGATGTGATTCGCCCTACAATCCTATGGAATGATGGACGTACACAGAAAGAAACAGATTATTTAAATAACAAGATTGGAAAAGATAAATTATCTGAGTACACAGCTAATATCGCTTTCGCAGGATTTACGGCACCAAAAATCCTGTGGATGCGTGAAAATGAACCAGACAATTTCAACAAGATCAAAAAGATCATGCTGCCAAAAGATTATCTGGCATATAAACTATCTGGAACATTTTGCACGGATTATTCCGATGCATCCGGAATGTTATTATTAGATGTAAAGAATAAATGCTGGTCAAAACAGATGATGGAAATCTGTGGAGTGAGTGAAGAACAGCTTCCGAAACTGTTTGAAAGTTATGAAGTTGTCGGAACATTAAAAGAAGATATTGCAGAAGAACTTGGTTTATCCAAAGAAGTCAAGATCATCGCGGGAGCTGGAGATAATGCGGCAGCAGCGGTAGGAACTGGAACTGTTGGAGATGGAATGTGTAACATTTCCCTTGGAACATCTGGAACGATCTTTATTTCCAGTAAGACATTTGGTGTAGATTCCAACAATGCCTTACATTCTTTTGACCACGCAGATGGATACTATCACCTCATGGGATGCATGTTAAGTGCAGCATCCTGCAATAAATGGTGGATGGACGAGATCTTAAAGACAAAAGAATACAGCAAAGAACAAGAAGGAATCACCAAACTTGGAGAAAACCATGTATTCTATCTTCCATACCTAATGGGAGAGAGATCTCCACACAATGATCCAAAAGCCAGAGCAACATTTATCGGAATGTCCATGGATACAACGAGAGAAGAAATGACACAGGCCGTGTTAGAAGGAGTTGCATTTGGACTTCGTGATTCTCTGGAAGTCGCAAGAAGTCTTGGAATCAAGATTGAACGCACAAAGATCTGCGGCGGTGGAGCTAAGAGCCCATTATGGAAGAAGATCATTGCAAATGTGATGAATCTGAAAGTCGACGTGATCGAAAGCGAAGAAGGTCCAGGATATGGAGGAGCGATGCTTGCAGCCGTTGGATGTGGAGAATACGACAGCGTACAGGAAGCAGCAGATCAGCTTGTGAAAGTGGTTGATACAGTGGAACCTGATGCCAAGCTTGTTGCGAAGTATGAGGCGAAGTATCAGCAGTTTAGAGAAATTTATCCAGCACTTAAGGGTGTATTTCAGAAATTTGATTAACTATAAGGTAACTATAAACTAAATATAAATAATGAACAACAACAAAGAACAGGTATGCATAAGGATTTCAAGGAATTCTAAAGCATACCTGTTCTTTCTTAAATTTATGATCTTATTGTAGAATCTGCATTGCGATCATGATAATGATCACAAGAATAAAAAATCCTAAAATGCATTTTGCAACAATCACTTTATTTTGCCACCAAGGCAATTTGATATCTTCATCTTCGAATGTATTGTAGTCATTATCGTATAACAGTTCATTGATCAAAGCTTCTGCCTTAGCTTTCTGATCTTCTCTAACATAAATATCCGTTCCATAAACAGAATACCCCATTGCAATACTCATATATTCTCCTGTTCCAGGTTGTTTGGACATGGTTTCAATTCCGTTTTGTTTTAAATGATCATGAATCATCTCAGCCTGAATCTGGTCAGCTGCGTTAAATATTTTTGTAATCTTATCCTCCATAATTGCCACCTCCCTTATTGAGTAAATGTTCAGTAACTTTGTATATTAATGATGAGAGTATCAAAAGTAAATTTTGTCACGCTCTGATGTACCCGGCGTGTCAATAAGTATGAATTAATTATAACAAAAATTGGACATAATTCATAGAAAGAAATATCACTATTCAAATTCTAAAAAATATTATTGACATTTTTTCTCACATGTATTATTATATAAATATAATAACAGTAATTATTATTGATTTAAGTATAAGGAGGATGAAACAATGAAATACGTATGTGATGTATGTGGATGGGAATATGATGAAGAAAAAGGATATCCAGAAGGAGGAATCGCTCCAGGAACAAAATGGGAAGATGTTCCAGAAGATTTTGAATGTCCATTATGTTTTGTAGGGAAAGATCAATTTTCAAAAGAATAATTTTTATAGATATATTGTAGTAGAAGGGAGAAGAAGTTATGGCTAAATTTTATCGTTCAGAAGACAAAACAGTATTATTAGAAGTATTTGGAGCAGGAAGTTCCATAGAGAATTTGAAAAATTTAAAAGCAAACACAACAGATGCTGCAGTAGAAAAACATTTACCAGTTGTGACACAGGAAGGAAATAAGATCACAGTAGCTGTATCTTCCGTAGAGCATCCAATGCTTCCAGAACATTATATTATGGGAGTATATATTGAAACAAAGAATGGTGGGCAGCTGCATAAATTTGCACCAGGGGATAAACCAGAGGCGGTATTTATGTTAGCCGATGGAGATGAATTCATAGCAGCATATGAGTATTGTAATCTGCATGGATTATGGAAATCTGAAGTATAGAAATTATCAATTTCTAGGGAAATATATAAAGTGATTGTAAAGGAATCAGTAAGGAGAAGAATCATGGGAAGTAATAGATATGTAGGAACACAGACAGAGAAGAATTTATTAGAAGCATTTTCAGGAGAATCACAGGCAAGAAATAAGTACACTTATTTCGCATCTGTTGCAAAGAAAGAAGGATATGAGCAGATGTCTGCATTGTTCCTTAAGACGGCAAATAATGAGAAAGAACATGCCAAAATGTGGTTTAAAGAATTAGCAGGAATTGGAGATACAAAGGAAAATCTTGCTGCAGCAGCTGAAGGTGAAAATTACGAATGGACAGATATGTATGAAGGATTTGCAAAGACTGCAGAAGAAGAAGGTTTTCCAGAACTTGCTGCCAAATTCAGAGCAGTCGGAGAGATTGAGAAGCATCATGAAGAAAGATACCGTGCACTTCTTAAGAATATCGAAACTTCACAGGTATTTGAAAAAAGTGAAGTGAAAGTATGGGAATGTCGTAATTGTGGACATATCGTAGTTGGAACAAAAGCACCGGAAGTATGTCCTGTGTGTGCACATCCACAGAGCTATTTTGAAGTGCATGAAGAAAACTATTAAATTTGTAGTTTGAAGACGGAAATTATTGGTGGAATATTATAAAAAGAGATTATGTGTCTGCAATCCACTCGCGTTCGGACTCTCACGTAGCTGTACTAAGCTCCTGAATGGTCTAACGACCATCCACTCGCTAAGTGCAGACGTGTCCGTACGGTTGCCGACACATAATCTCTTTTTATAATATTCAAATAATTTACGTGATTCAAACCACTATACAGCATACAAACACTGTGATTTATAATTGACAAGAATGGTTAGAATGGTTAGAATAAAGTTAGAAAGAACAGACAGAATAATTTCAAGGAGGGTTTTTCATGAAGTTACAAGAATCTGAGAGAACGGAATTCAAATCCATTGTAGTCACAGACATCAAGAAAGAAATCATAGCATTTGCCAATTGTGATGGAGGAAAAATCTATATTGGAATTGAAGATGATGGGACAGTTATCGGGGTAGAAGATTCAGACAGTGTAGCATTGCAAGTAAGCAATATGGTTAGAGATGCGATTAAACCAGATTTAACCATGTTCTTGCATTATGAGACAAAAGAGATAGAACAAAAACAAGTTGTGATCATAGATATTCAAAGAGGAACAGAACGCCCATACTATATAGCGAAGAAAGGGTTAAGACCAGAAGGCGTATATGTAAGACAAGGATATTCTTCTGTCCCAGCAACGGATACAGCTATTAGAAAGATGATTAAAGAAACAGATGGTGATCATTTTGAAGATATGAGATCATTAGATCAAGAATTGACTTTTTGCGAAACAAAAAAAGAATTCCAAAAGAGAAACATCACATTAGAACAGTCACAGATGAAAACTTTAGGAATTATAAACCAAGATGGAATTTATACGAATCTTGCTTTATTACTTTCAGACCAATGCGTGCATACGATTAAAACAGCAGTTTTTGAAGGAAAGAATCAAAATATATTTAAAGATAGAAAAGAATTTACAGGATCACTATTTGCACAAATGGAAGCAGTATATGATTACATTGACTTCAGAAATCAAACACATTCAACTTTTGAAAAACTTTATCGAATTGATAATAGAGATTATCCAGAAGTAGCAGTAAGAGAAGCATTGCTAAACTGTCTTGTACACAGAGATTACGGATATAGTTCTAGTATTCTGATCAGTATGTACGAAGATCGGTTAGAATTCACATCCATTGGGGGATTGGTAACAGGAGTTACATTAGAAGATGTGATGATGGGGATTTCTGTATGCAGGAATAAAAAATTAGCGAATGTTTTTTACCGTTTAGAACTGATCGAAGCTTATGGAACAGGAATACAAAAGATCATGAATGCTTATCAAGATCAGTTTATAAAACCAGAGATCAAAGTCAGTAATAATGTATTTAAGATCATATTACCAAACACAAATGCACAGGCAGAATTAAGAGAAGAACTGCAATACCATACACATATACAACCAGAAGACGAAGAAACACAGATCATGCAAATGATCGATCAAGAAAAAAGAATTCAAAGAAAACAAGTTCAGGAAAGATTAGGAATCAGTCAGACAACGAGTGGAAGGATTTTGAAGCAGATGGTTAAAAAAGGATTGATCATGCAGAGAGGCAGAGGAAAGAACACATGCTATGTGAAAAAATAATTACGAGACAATGTACAAGATATGATCGGACGAAAACAGCAAATGCATATGAAAATATATAGTGACCATATAAAATAAATAGAATTTATAATAATACCAGTGATTGAAGCATCTGAAAAAGAGGTAAAATCACTGGTATTTATCATATAAAAACATCACAAATACTTGAACAGAAGGGGTGGTCGTGGTATATTAAAATTTAATAACAAGGAGAGAAAGATGGAAAATTTAAAAAAAGAGATCGAACAATTAAAACAAGAAAAAAATGCTGTTTTACTAGCACATTATTATGTAGACGATGCCGTTCAGGAAATTGCTGATTATGTTGGGGATTCTTATTATCTTGCCAAAGTTGCATTAAAAGAATCCAAAGATGTGATCTGTTTTGCAGGCGTAAACTTTATGGGTGAGAGTGCCAAGATCTTAAACCCAGACCGTACAGTGATCATGCCAGATCAGAAGGCAGACTGCCCAATGGCTCATATGGTCGATGTAGAGAAGATTGAAGAGATGCGTAAGAAATATGATGATCTTGCTGTTGTCTGTTACATTAATTCTACAGCAGAGATCAAAGCACATTCTGATGTCTGTGTAACTTCATCCAATGCTCTGAAAGTTGTAACAGCACTTCCACAGAAGAATATTTTCTTCGTACCAGATGAGAACCTCGGACGTTATATCGGAAGCAAACTTCCAGAGAAGAACTTTATTTACAATGACGGATTCTGTCATGTACATAGAAGTATCACAGCCGAGAACGTAAAGAAAGCCAAAGAAGTACATCCAGAAGCAGAAGTTTTAGTGCATCCAGAATGTACACCAGATGTTGTAGCTTTAGGTGATTATGTAGGAAGTACATCAGGAATCATTGACTATGCGACAGCATCTGACAAGGACGTATTTATCATTTGTACAGAGATGGGTGTTTTATATGAATTAAAACAGAAGAACCCAGGAAAGACATTCTACTCTGTAGGACATCGTCAGTTCTGTCCAAATATGAAGCGTATCAGTTTAGAGAATGTAAGAGACACATTAAGAGACATGAAGAATCAGGTAGAATTACCAGAAGAACTGCGATTAAATGCTAAGAAAGCATTAGATGAGATGTTAAGAATCGCGCAGTAAGACAGGAAAGTTCCAAGGAAGGGCAAAGAGAATTATGAAAACAGCAGATGTGATTATTGTAGGAAGTGGTGCTTCAGGGCTATTTAATGCATTATTTCTTCCGCAGGATTACAAAGTAATCGTTATTACAAAGAAGGAAGTTGAAGAAAGTGATTCATTTTTGGCGCAGGGAGGAATCTCAGCGCTGAAGAATCCGGAAGATTATGATTCATATTTCGAGGACACTATGAAAGCTGGACATTACGAGAATGATAAAGGTGCCGTCGAGAAGATGATCAAAGAATCACCACAGATTATTCAGGATCTGAAAGATTTTGGTGTAAGATTTGACTTGAAGGATGGAGAGATCGAGTTTACAAGAGAAGGTGGACATTCCACATTCCGTATTCTTCATCATGAAGATCTGACAGGAAAAGAGATCACAAGCCATTTATACGAAGAGGCGAAGAAACGTGATAATATTACGATCATGGAAAATTGTACGATGATCGATATCATTGAGAAAGACGGAGAATGTAAAGGAATTGTATATAAAGATGCAGATGGTAATTTAGATACGATCGAAGCTCCGGATACTGTTCTTGCAACAGGAGGACTTGGAGGGTTATTTAAACATTCTACAAACTTCAGACATCTGACAGCAGACAGTCTGGCTATCTGCTTGCGTCATAATGTTGAATTAGAGAATATTAACTATATCCAGATCCATCCAACAACATTTTATTCAAAGAAACCAGGAAGAAGATTCTTAATCTCTGAATCAGTCAGAGGAGAGGGAGCTTACCTGCTGAATAAAGATGGAGAACGTTTTACAGATGAGTTAAAACCAAGAGACGTTGTAACTGGAGAAATCTGCAAACAGATGAAGAAAGACGGAAGTGATCATGTTTATTTATCTGTTACACATTTAGATGGAGAAAGAATCAAACATAGATTCCCAAACATCTACAAACAGTGCTTGGATGAAGGATATGACATGACAAAAGAACCGATTCCAGTAACACCGGCACAGCACTATTTCATGGGTGGAATTAAAGTAAACTTAGACAGCAAGACATCTATGGAACATTTATATGCAGTCGGTGAGACAAGCTGTAATGGGGTTCATGGAAAGAACCGTCTGGCAAGTAATTCATTATTGGAAGCACTTGTATTTGCCAAGGCAGCAGCGAAAGACATCACAGAACATCCATCAAAAGCCGAGACAGTCGAAGTAGATTTAAGTAAGTATCAGAACGAAGAACAGCGTGAGAAAGAGAATGAACAGCTTGTTCTTGACGAAATTAAACGAAAGGACAGAAGTTTTTATGATCAGTGGTGTAACGATGAGAATTAACATCGATGAATATTTGATGAATGCATTAAAAGAAGATATCACTCAGGAAGATGTCAGTACAAACGCAGTGATGCCAGAACCAAAACAGGGAGAAGTAAATTTAATCTGTAAACAGGATGGGGTCATCTGTGGATTAGAAGTATTTGAAAGAGTCTTCAAACTTTTAGATGAAACTGTTGTTTTTGAGACAGAATTAAAAGACGGAGATAAAGTGACTAAAGGACAGCTAATGGGAGTTGTCAAAGGAGATATCCGTGCCCTTTTATCTGGAGAGAGAGTTGCATTAAACTACTTGCAGAGAATGAGTGGAATCGCGACAATGACAAGCGAGTTATCCAAAGAGCTTGAAGGATATAAAACAAAGTTATTAGATACAAGAAAAACAACACCAAACATGCGTCCATTTGAAAAATACGCAGTGACGGTTGGTGGTGGACATAATCACCGCTACAACTTATCCGATGGAGTCATGTTAAAAGATAACCATATCGGTGCTGCAGGTGGAATCAAAGAAGCGGTAGCTATGGCAAAAGACTATGCACCATTTGTCAGAAAGATTGAAGTAGAGACAGAGAATCTTGACATGGTAAAAGAAGCCGTAGAAGCAGGCGCAGACATCATCATGTTAGATAACATGGATGATGAGACAATGAAAGAAGCTGTCAAACTGATCGACGGAAGAGCTGAAACAGAGTGTTCAGGAAATGTTACAAAAGAACGCCTAAAGACGATCCGTGAGATCGGAGTGGATTATGTATCCTGTGGAGCTTTAACACATTCAGCTCCTATTATGGACATTTCTTTGAAGAATTTACATCCGGTAGAGTAAAGAATAAAGATATAAAATCCGATGTTTTTATAAGAATAGTCATAGAATTGTTCTTATAGAAATATCGGATTTTTTCGATTTATATAAGAAAGAATCCGTGGTATACTTATTCTAAATGAAGTGTAAAAAGAAAGGGGTAATACAATGAAGAATATCAATGTTCCAGTTGGAATCTCAAATTTTGAGAAAATTCGGCAGGATGGATACTATTATGTTGATAAGACAGGTCTGATCAAAGATATGTTAAAAAACAAAATACCAGAAGTAACATTAATTACCCGACCACGAAGATTTGGAAAAACTCTGGCAATGAGTATGTTGGCAAGCTTTTTTGATATACGAAGAGATAGTAAAAAATTATTTCAAGGATTGAATATTTCTAAGGAACAACAACTTTGTAACGATTGGATGAATCAATATCCAACATTATTTTTATCCTTTAAGGATGTGGATGGAACGATATTTGAGAATGCACTTGGGCTTCTTCAGTTTACGATTGCAGAACTGTGCAAAAAGCATACATATCTGATAGAAAGTGATGTTGTAGATCAAGATGACAAAGAAACATTTCGAAAATTGAAAAGTATGGGATCAAATTTACCAGAACTTCAAGGATCTATCATAATGCTCATGAATATGATGAAGGCATATTATAATAAACAGGTTATTCTTTTGATTGATGAATATGATGTACCGATTGCAAAAGCAAGCAGCAATGGATATTATAAGGAAATGCTGGAAGTTATGAAAGCTATGCTCAGTACAGCACTGAAAGATAATGAAGCATTGAAATTTGCAGTAGTGACAGGTTGCTTAAAGATTGCGAAAGAGAGTGTATTTACAGGAACAAATAACTTTGTTTCGGATACGATATCTTCCGAGCGATATAATGAATATTATGGATTCACACAGAAAGATGTAGATCAGATTTTACAAGATGCACAGATAGAAGAGAAGGCTTCAGATATCAAAGAATGGTATGATGGATATAGGTTTGGAGAATTTGATGTTTACTGTCCATGGGATGTTATGAATTATTTGTGGGATCTTACGAATAACCAAAATGCAAAACCAGTCAGTTACTGGAAGAATACAAGTGATAATGCGATCATTCGATCATTTATTGACTATTCAGGTGCGGCGATCAAGAAAAAACTTGAGATATTGATCTCAGGTGGAAGCATCAGGCAGCAGATAGAAGAAAATCTTACTTATGATTATCTACATTCATCAGAGGAAAATCTTTGGAGCATTCTTTATTTGACAGGATATTTGACCAATGTCAGTGAACAGGATACAGATGGAACGATAGAATTAAAGATTCCGAATAAAGAGATTAAAGAGATTTTTGAAACAACAGTGAAGAAATGGTTTGAAGATAACGCAAAAACCATAGATCGCAAAGAATTATTTGATGCAGTATGGACTGGAAATGCAGATATCTTGACAAAAGAGATAGGTACATTATTGCGTATGACGATCAGCTATCATGATTACAAAGAAGATTTCTATCATGCATTCCTTGCAGGAATTTTTGCAGGAGCAGGTTATGTTGTGGAGTCGAATAAAGAACATGGTGAAGGACGCAGTGATATTGTGATCTACGATGATTATGAAGGAAAGGTTGCAATATTTGAAGCAAAAAAATCTCAAAATCCAGAAGATATGATATTAGATTGCGAGAAAGCGATCAAACAGATTAATGAGAAAATGTATGCAAATGAATTTGAAGACGCATATGATGAAATTTTATGTTATGGTATTTCTTTTTTTAAGAAAAGATGTCTGGTAAAGAAAAAATAGAAAATAAATAAAACGTATCATAGAGTAAGATGAAATCACTGCTATGGTACGTTTTATTTTTTGCATTAGATTAAATGGTTTCTGGCTGTAGTAGTTTTCCTATTTCTTTTCCTCTCTCTTCTCCTAATTCCTGATTATACTCCGCCTCTCTCATCTTATGAATTTCTTCGTCATAACATACAGTAATCATATCCTCAATCACTCCTTTCTCTTTTAGAAGAATATCTTTTAAGATTCCATGTTCAATACATTCTTCTACAGCTCTTTTTGCTACGACAGCAGATTCATCTGTATAATCAGTTTGTGCGATTGCATTATATAATTCAAGAATGACTTTCTTATCTGAAAAAATCTTATCAAACAATACATCTTTATAGGTATTGTCATAACATAAATGGAAGTAATTTACAATAATAATTTCCAGAAAATAACATTTTTTATTTCGACAGAAATTGCATACAAAACCCTCTATAATAATCTTGCAGGAGGGAAAACTATGGAAATCTTAAGAAAAAAAGAATTCGAAGAAGACCGGTTATTTCAAAATTTTCATGAAATGATCCTTTATCATATGCGCCAGATGCAGCAATGTCTCACGACAGCGGGGAAGATGTTCTGTGATCATAACGATGAGGAAGAAACGTGTGAAAAACGGGGAAGAGATGTAGTTGAAAGTGTGATCTTAAAAGAATGTGTCGGATGCTGTGAGAATCAAAAATGTCAGTTTACATTAGCAGATAAGGACAGGCTTGGGCAGATCATCGAAAAGCAAGGTGGATTAAGCTATGCAGATTTAAAAAGATGTCATCCATGCAAGAATGGACAGGATTTTATCGAGGAAGCAAATCAGATTTATGAACGGGAATTATTTCTGCGTGCAATGAGAAATCAGATGAAACAACTGAGAAAAATTGTCGGGGAGCAGTATATCAGAGCCGGAAATACACTGGGTGATTTCTTTCAGGGAAAAGTATCATTAACGGCAGATAATAAGAAATTATATGAGAAGATCACAAAAGGTTTTGCAAAAAGCCAACTGAGACTAAAAGAAATTTATTTCTACGATAATCCAGAGAAAGGAAAACAGATCTATCTATATCTGAAAAAGAAAAAAGGCAGGGAAATCAGCACAAGACAAGCAGCAGTGTTGTTAAGTTCCATGACAATGGAGAAAATGAAGCCATTGCCAGATCAGAAAAAGATGATCGGAAATTATTATGAGATTTATGGATTTACACCAGAAGAAAAATTCCATGTAATCGCAGGAATCCACACTTCGCCAATGATCGCAGGGGATGAGAATGGAGACAGTTTTTCCATGGGAAAAGTAAGGGAAGGAAGTTTTGTGTCTATGATCTCGGATGGAATGGGAACAGGACAGGAAGCGAAAAAAGAAAGTAGGAAAATAATTGAAGTGATGGAAGAACTTCTAGGAGCAGGAATTAACGAAAGTCAAAGTATTCAGCTTTTAAGGTCCATGATGATCTTAAAACCAGAAAAAGAAAAATATGCGACATTAGATTTTTTTCAGTTAGATTTATTTGCAGGAATCGGAACATTCTTTAAAATTGGAGCCTGCCCATGTCTTTTAAAGAGAAAAAACGACGTGGAGATCATTCAAGTAGATACGATACCAGTGAACCTCTTATTACATACCGAGAAAATTCCAATTTACCGCAAAAAGATGGAAAGTGAAGATATTTTAGTCATGTTAAGCGATGGAGCTTTCGACGGATTTTCGCAAAATGGTTTGGAGATGGCAGCACGATATTTGAAAGAAATGGATGTGGTACGTCCACAGGCGATAGCAGATGGATTATATGAGCAAATTACAACAAACAAAGAATTTGAAAAAAGAGATGATATGACGATCATGGTATTGGGAATCTGGGACAGGTATTGAAGGAATCTGCAAAGAATGATAAAGTAAATTACATGAATAAAGTAAAAGAATTTATCAAAGAAAAAAATTTAATACAAAATGGAGATCATATCATTATCGGTGTTTCTGGCGGTGCAGATTCTGTATATCTGTTACTTATTTTAAATGAATTAAGAGAATCAATGAATCTCACGATCACAGCAGTCCACATCAATCACATGATTCGAAGAGAAGCTGTGGATGATCAGAAGTTTGTGCAGGATCTTTGTGGACAACTTTTGATTCCGTGTAAAATATTTGAAATAGATGTAAAACAGATCGCCAAGCGTGAAAAGATGTCATTAGAAGAAGCAGGAAGAAAAGCGAGATATGATGCATTTGCAAAAACAATGAAAAAATATAATGCTGATAAGATTGCGATCGCACATCATCAAAACGATCAGGCAGAAACATTTTTATATCGAGTGGTGAGAGGAACTGGAATTTATGGGGCGGGTGCTATGAAAGAAAAAGATGGAAATCTGATCCGTCCGCTTTTATGTGTAAAAAAAGAAGAAATAGTAAAATATTTAAAAGAGGCTGGGCAGGCCTGGGTAGAAGATGCAAGCAATCAGGACGACGCATTTGCAAGAAATCAGATCCGAAATCAGGTAATTCCAAGGCTTGAGATGATCAATGAGCAGGCGGTGGAGCATATAGGATGGCTGTGCGAAGATATCAAAGAAGTGACGACGTATCTGACAGATCAGATAGAAGAGTCATTTTTAAGATGTGCAAAGCCTATTGGACAAGGATTTGAGATCAATTGTGATCAATTGTTATTGGAAAACCATTGGATCCAGAAACAGGTTCTAAAAAAAGTTTTGGAAGAAACAGCTGGTAAGAAGAAAGATTTAGAAAGAAGACATATTGAAGATCTGTTAACTTTGGTAGAAAATGGAACAGGGAAACGAATTTCTCTTCCGTATAATATAGTTGCCGAGAAAAATTATCAGTATATTAAGGTACAAAAAGGAAATATATCAGATAAACAAGAAATGACAGGAAAAATTTTGTGCGAAGAGGTTACAGATTTGACAAATATCGTGGAAAATGATTGTATCAAAATCATTGATTATGATAGAATAGAAACAGGTGTACAATTACGATGCCGGAAGCCAGGAGATTTTTTTACATTTGGCAAAGATCAGAAGAGAAAATCATTAAGCAGGTATTTTATTGATGAGAAGATTCCAAGACAATTGCGGGAAGAGATACCATTGGTGGCAGATGGCAGTCATATTGTATGGATCGTTGGCAGAAGAATCAGCGAATATTATAAGATCAAAGAATCAACCAAGCGTTATTTAAAGCTTGAGTTCAAAAGAGAAGGAGATGATTCCAATGGAGAATATCAGAGTAATGATTTCAGAGGAAGATGTAAACAAACGAATCGCGGAGATGGGAGCGCAGATCAGTGAAGATTATGCAGGAAAAGAAATCCATCTGATCGCCATCTTGAAAGGAAGTGTTTTTTTTGCGTGTGAACTTGCAAAGAGAATCACGATTCCAGTAACAATTGATTTTATGTCAGTGTCTAGTTATGGAAATTCCAGAGAATCCTCAGGAATCGTTAAGATCGCAAAAGACTTAGATGAGCCAATCTTAGATAAAGAAGTATTAGTTGTAGAAGATATCATTGACTCAGGAAAGACTTTAAATCATTTAAAACCAATGCTTGAGAGCAGAAATCCTGCGTCACTTCATCTGTGTACATTGTTAAGCAAACCAGATCGTCGTGAAGTTGAAGTACCAGTCAGATATATTGGTTTTGAAGTACCAGATGAATTTGTTGTTGGATATGGACTAGATTATGCACAGAAATATCGTAACCTTCCTTACATTGGAGTAGCAGAGGAAGAGTAGAGAGGAGACTAAACGTTGAACCCGAAGAAAAGTAACAGTGGATTTTTAGTAGTCCTGCTGATCTTGGTGATCGGAGCATATTATTTTATCAGCGTGTTCCAGCCAGGTTCAGGTAATTACACCTATCAGCAGTTTATGAAGGATGTAAAGTCTGACAAAGTAACTGCGGTAACTATTAAACAGAATAAAGAAGTACCAACTGGGACGATCACAGCAGAGTTTGGAAAAGATGATTATAAGAGCTGTGAAGTTACAGATGTCAATCAGGCGATCAATGATATTAAGAAAGCTGACAGCTCTCTTGCCAATAAGATCAGTATTAAGGGAATCGATCACAGTGGGGATATGATCTCTAATCTGATCGGGGTAGTACTACCGATCGGAGTTGTCATATTTTTCATGGTTATGATGATGCGCCAGAATGGTGGCGGTGGCGGCAAGATGATGGATTTTGGAAAAAGCCGTGCCAAACTTGCCAATCCAAATGGTAAGAAAGTAACATTTAACGATGTTGCAGGACTGACAGAAGAGAAAGAAGAATTAGAAGAAGTCGTGGAATTCTTAAAGAATCCAGGACGATTTATAAAGATCGGAGCCAGAATTCCAAAGGGCGTCCTTCTTGTAGGACCTCCAGGAACAGGTAAGACATTACTTGCAAAGGCAGTTGCAGGAGAAGCGAATGTACCATTTTTCAGCATTTCAGGATCTGATTTCGTGGAAATGTTCGTCGGTGTTGGTGCAGCTCGTGTACGTGACTTATTTGCAGAAGCTAAGAAACATTCTCCTTGTATCGTATTTATCGATGAGATCGATGCAGTTGCAAGACGAAGAGGCTCTGGACTTGGTGGTGGACATGATGAACGTGAACAGACATTAAACCAGATGTTAGTTGAGATGGACGGTTTTGGAGTGAATGAAGGAATCATCATGATTGCAGCTACAAACCGTGTGGATATCTTAGATCCAGCAATCTTACGACCAGGACGATTTGACCGCAAGGTTGGCGTTGGAAGACCAGATGTCAAAGGGCGAGAAGATATCTTAAAGATTCACTGTCGTCAGAAACCATTAGGAGATGATGTTGATCTTCATGAGATCGCAAGAACAACAGCAGGTTTTGTGGGAGCAGATCTTGAGAATCTGATGAATGAGGCAGCCATTCAGGCAGCAAGAGATGACAGAGCCTATATCATGAAAGAAGATATTGATAAATCATTTATCAAAGTAGGAATCGGAACAGAGAAGAAGAGTCGTGTGGTACCAGAAAGTGAAAGAAGGATCACTGCATATCATGAATCTGGACATGCAATCTTATTCCATCTGTTACCAGATGTAGGTCCGGTTTACACTGTATCTATTATTCCAACAGGAACAGGAGCAGCTGGATATACGATGCCGCTTCCTGAGAACGATAATGTCTTTATGACACGCGGAAAGATGATTCAGGATATCATGGTAAGTCTCGGAGGACGAATTGCCGAAGAATTGATCTTAGATGATATCACAACCGGTGCATCACAGGATATCAAACAGGTAACCCAGTATGCAAGAGCTATGGTAACGAAGTTTGGTATGTCAGATGAACTCGGACTGATCAATTATGACAGTGGTGAAGGAGACGAAGTCTTCTTAGGAAAAGAAATTGGACAGCAGCGTCCATATGGAGAAAACACACAGACTGTGATCGATCAGGAAGTGAAGAAGATTGTAAATAAATGCTACAAAGATGCGAAAGCAATGATTGAAGAACACATAGATGTCCTTCACAAATGTGCCGCATTATTATTAGAGAAAGAACGCATTAACCGCGCAGAATTCGAAGCATTATTTGAGCCTGAAACAGAAGTTGAAACACAGGCATAAAAAAATATAAAAAAAGTTAAAAAAACACTTGCAATTTACCTGACAATGCCGTATAATCTTTAATTGTCAGGTAAACACTTGGTGGGATTCCCGAGTGGCCAAAGGGGGCAGACTGTAAATCTGTTGGCACCGCCTTCGAAGGTTCGAATCCTTCTCCCACCACTAAGCCGCAGTGGCGGAACTGGCAGACGCGCAGGACTTAAAATCCTGTTCGAGTTAAATCGAGTACCGGTTCGATTCCGGTCTGCGGCATGAAAAAGGACTTCAAGTGATTGAAGTTCTTTTTATTTTTCAGTAATCGTGTTATCGCTTGCATCAGGAATAAAAGAACTGTATAAACAGAAATAATAAAAATAGAGAGCAGGATACGGAAATGAATTTGATTATTTCGTATTCTGCTCTCTATTTTATTTTTATTTCATAGGAAATTTCGATGAAATCCCCTATGAAATAAAAAGCCCTCCGGGCAGGATCGCACTGCGGCGGAAGGGAAATTTGTCGCTGAAGCGACCCGCCGCAGGCGGAGAATCCTGCAAAGCAGAATTCTTTCTTATATCGAAATTAAGGATTCAAAATATTCTTCACAACATCCTTATCGCTCAAGTAAACCATATGTGATCCTTTCAGCTGTACATAATAATTCTTTTGATCAGAATCCTTTTTACCGATATAAAGCACAACATTTTTTGTTTTCTTCGTATCCGTATCCTTATAAGTGATATCGATTGTGATTCGAGAATCCTTATCCAGTCCATATTTTACAAGATCTGTCTGACTCGCATAATAATTCTGGCAGTCTCCAAAAGTAAATACACCCAAACCGCCAGAGATTCCATCAAGATTTTTCTTCTTGCTAGTATAAGTCTTTGTCTTACCGTTCTGAGTGACCAAAACTTTTTTAAGATTTCCAGTACTTAACGTAGGGAAAGTATCTGTCTCGATCAGATTATCTAAAGAATAAGATAAACTAGATGTAATATCAGAAGATACGGTATAAATCTTTGATTTATCTCCATAAGTTACATAGTAATTTTCACCGGTTGCATTTCCAATATAATAAGTCATGGATTTTCCAGTTTTGTCTTTGACACTAACTGTATAAGTTGGCTTGTCAAGACCATAGTCGCTTAGAGCATCTGCATTTTTAAGTTCTCTGACAGTCTCAACTTTTTGAAATGTAGAAGCAAGACTTTCGAGAGAGGACTGGGTGATCGGATATTTTTTATTTTTTGTATAATACCATTTGCCACTCTGTTTTATGAAAGAAAGAGTCGTTCCGTTGTTATTATAAGAGATGGAAGTTAAACTCTTTAAATCAGAGATCATTGTCTGATCAGAATCTTCTTTGGAAGATTGCTGTTTCTGGTATAAATTCACTCCCGTATACAGGACAATAAGTCCTGCAAATACGAGAAGTAAAATCTGTAATGTTTTTTTCTGTTTCATGAAAACCTCCTAACGGCGTCTGCGTCTAAACCATACAATGAATCCGCCAATGATCAGACCAACTGGAATTACAAAGACTACAAGGATACTGAATGGTCCAGGATGAGCAATCGTATTATAGCTGACTTCCAGACTCTTTGGAGAGATAGAAACATTATCGGCATTATTTAAACATGCGGTAACAGAGTTTGTAAATAATGTCAGGTTTTCTAAGGATGAGAAAGAACTTGTGATCTGCTCATCGATCAGCATATTACTTCCGTAAACAGTCAGGCGACTTTCTTTTGTAACTTTCTTTCCTTTGCTGTTTTTGACTTTGACAGATTCTGTGGAAGTTGCACCAAGGACATAAGTTCCCTGTGTTTGTTTCTTCTCAGTGACAGCATATCCGTTGCTGGATGTTGTCATAAATGCATCGGTAGAAATAGAATCTCTAACTGGAGTACTCTGTGTCATACCTTTCGAATTGATCATCATAACAGAGTTTGATGAAATTCCAGAAGCCATATCACCGCTTACAGAAAGATTTGGGATCAAGTAATAATAATTTCCTTGATATGAACGTTCTGTATCTGCAATATATCCGCTTTGAACAGTTAAACCGTAGTCTTTTAACAGACCATATAAGTTTTTCATACTCTTATTTGTCTGGGCAAGTAAAGTAACAACTTTTCCACCTTTCTTCAGGTAAGAAGATAATAGTTTTACTTCATCTTTTGTAAAATCGCTTGTAGCCCCATCGATGATCAGTAGATCACAATCATCAGGAATGGATGTTGCAGTCATTAAAAGCAGATCACTTGTGGAAATTCTTGATTTTGTAAGAAGACTTGTGACCTCGGAAGATAAGGATGATTCTCCATGGCCAGAAGTATAATAAGCCTTATATTCTTTGTCACTTGTTACATAATTTAAAGCACTTGTAAGCTGCCCATCCCCATCAAATGATGAAGCGGAAGAGGAAGTACTGTAGTAAGAAGCTGAGGAAACTAATATATCATCAAACGAAACAGTTGTTGTACGGTTGGTTTTCTTACAAGAGATGACGATATTGTTTTCTTCGGTTCCGTATTTTGTCAATGCAGAAGGATGGAGTATGGGATCGATCCATTTGACATGAAGCTTGCTTGATAAAGAAGCATATTTATTGATGAAAGTTTTGATCCTTTTATCAGTGCTGTCCTTTTCTGCAAGAACATAAAAAGTGACGTCATCATCAACTTTTTTGATGATCTTTTCACTTTTTGATGAGATTTCATAAATATTGGTACTACTGATATCAAACTGTCGCTTATTTTCAGGGATCAGATTGACGATCATATTAAAAATGATAACGATCGCGATCACGATGGATGTCATAGCAAGAGTATAAGATCCACGTTTCGAATCATTGCTTTGAAATAATTTTTTGATTTTATCCACGATAACTTCCTCCTAACTCCAACGTCTTTTTTCAAATGTCTGTACTGTTAAGAACACCAGAAGAATGATCAATGACAGATAAGTCAGAAGTCCTCCGAGATCAAAAATGTAATTCTGAGAAAAATTATAAAAAATATCAGTTAATACAAGGTGTCCTAATAAAGCAGAAAACAGACTTTCAAGCAATGTTTTCTTCACAAAATAAACAACGATACCAGCGATACATCCAATGCCAGTGACAATGCCAGCGATCATCTGATTTTTTGTGATATGGTAGATCAGAAGACCGATCAGAGCAAATATAATGATCCAGATGACCAGATTACTGATCGCACTGGAAGGAAAATACTGCAGCAGATTGTCCAACAGATAAAAGAAAAACAATGCTGCACAAGTAGTGATCGCTGCGATCACAGGACTTTCTGTCAAAGATGATAAAAACATTCCGATTGCAATAAATACACATCCAAGCAGGAAAAAGGCCAGAATGGATGAATAATCAACAAGAAAATGGGCAGTTCCTTGAAGTTTGATGATCAGTGGGAAAATACAGTAGATCACACATGGAATTGCAAATACAGTCACCATTGCAAGATATTTTCCTAATACGATCTCAACAAGTGAAACAGGAGAAGTTAATAATAACTGGTCAGTTTTATTCTTTCGGTCTTCTGCAAAAGATTTCATAGATAAAACAGGCACAGAAATCAATAACATGAAAATAACGCCCGCCAGAGAGTAGGCAAAAAATGGATAACCACTATAAAGGTTATAAACCATAAAATATACACCTCCAATGATCGTTAAGAATGCTGCAAATACGCATCCGATCATAGAGTTAAAATAGGAACGGACTTCCCTTTTATAGATAGCAAGCATTATTTGTCACCTCCATTACATCTCCGGTTAATTCCAGGAAAATATCTTCAAGAGTAGCCTTGTTTACAAACATCTGTGTCACAGGCATTTTTTTCTGTGCAAATTTAAGAGAAAGATCAGCACAGATTTCCTGTGAATCTTTGTTTGTATTGATCTGGATATGGCAGCTATCTTTACTTACATCAAGCCAGTTGACATCATCAATATCAGAAAAATCAGAAAGAACCTGTTTTACGGAAGTTTCATCCGCCAGGATCGTAAGCTCAATGGTTTCTTTTCCATGTGTTAATTCTTCTAATTCATCAGGGCTTCCCTCAGCGATCAATTTTCCTTTGGAAATGATCAGGATATCGTCACAGATTTCTTGGACTTCAGCAAGAATATGAGAACTTAAGATTACCGTATGGTCCTTAGCAAGTGTACGGATCAGTTCACGGATTTCGATAATCTGCTTTGGATCGAGACCAACGGTCGGTTCATCCAAGATGATAATATCCGGGAAATCAAGAATTGCAGCGGCAAGACCTGTTCTCTGGCGATAACCTTTGGAAAGGTTTTTGATCAATCGGTCTTTCATATCAACAAGTTTGATCAGTTCCATAACTTTTATAACCTGTGCATTGCGGTCAGCTTTCGGAATTTTTTTTAATTCAGCAGCAAAATACAGATATTCAGATACTGTCATATCAAGATATAAAGGTGGGATCTCTGGAAGATATCCGATACATTTTTTTGCTTTCTCAGGTTCTTCCAGAATATTGTGACCATTGATGATAACCTCTCCACTCGACGCACCGATATATCCAGTCATAATATTCATAGTTGTAGATTTACCGGCTCCATTTGGACCCAAAAATCCATAGATTCGCCCTTTTTCAATGGTAAATGACAGATCATCTACGGCGAGATGTGTGCCATATTTTTTGGTAAGATGTTTTACTTCTATCAAAATATTGTCCTCCTTTTTGCGATAACTCTCATCATTATATGAAGAAAAACAAATCAAACTGTGATAAAAGTCTGAACAGTTTGTGTTAAAAATGTGGTAATTTTGTGAAGTGTTTTATGGAGTATATAGTATACAGAATAATATGAAAATGTTTCATAAAAGATGCATAGAATGGCAAGGATAGGCTTGCATAATCACGTATAGTTTCGTATAATATAAAAGTAAATTTACAAGAAAACTTGACAGAAGACAGTTGAAGAATGTATACTTTGAGAATCAAACTAATTAGAGTGTGAAGGAGAATCATTATGTTAGAGAAGATGAAAGAGATCATTGCAGATCAGTTAGGTGTAAGCGAAGATGAAGTTACTTTAGAAGCATCTTTTAAAGAAGATCTGGATGCTGATTCATTAGATTTATTTGAATTAGTTATGGCATTAGAAGAAGAATATGATGTTGAGATTCCATCTGATGATCTTGCAGAATTAAACACAGTTGGTGATGTTATCAACTACTTAAAAGACAAAGGTGTAGAAGACTAAAGAAATTGTAAGATTGGCTTATAACATTCCTGTTATAAGTCAATTTTTTGAAGAAAATATTTTGAACATCAAACTAATTATAGATTATTTTATAGATCAACGAGGTAAAGATAATGGGTAAGATCGTATTTATGTTTCCGGGACAGGGAGCGCAATATGTTGGAATGGGAAAGGATTTTTATGATTCTTTTGCATGCAGCAAGGAGATTTTCGACAAGGCGAATGAAGTTCTGGATATTGATGTAAAGAAACTTTGTTTTGAAGAGAATGAAGATATCAATATTACAGAGTATACACAGGCAGCGATGGTAACTGCAAGTGTTGCAATCTTAAAGAAGATCGAAGAAATGGGATTAAAGCCTGATCTGACAGCGGGATTAAGTCTTGGAGAATACTGTGCACTTGTAGCATCTGATGTGATGAGCTTTGAAGATGCAGTGAAAGTCGTAAGGCAGAGAGGAATTCTTATGCAGGATACTGTTCCAGCAGGAGAGGGTGCGATGTCAGCGGTTCTTGGAATGAAGAAAGAAGCGATCGAAGCAGTTTTACCAGACGTTGAAGGAATCGTTACGATCGCAAACTATAACTGTCCTGGACAGATCGTTATTTCAGGGGAATCAAAAGCGGTTGCAGAAGCTGGAGAAGCGTTGAAAGAAGCAGGAGCTAAGAGAGTTCTGCCACTGAAGGTCAGTGGACCATTTCATTCTCCAATGTTAAAACCAGCTGGAGAGAAATTGCTTGATGTATTAGCAGATGTTGAAGTGGATGATCCAACAGTTCCATACGTATCCAATACAACAGCAGAATTTATCACAAGTAAAGATGAAGTTAAGGAATTGCTTGGAAGACAGGTTTATTCTTCTGTATGCTGGGAACAATCTATTGAGAAGATGATCGCTGATGGTGCAGATACATTTGTAGAGATCGGACCAGGAAGAACATTATGTGGATTTATGCGCAAGATCGATCGTAATGTCAAAGCGATCAATATTGCGAAAGTAGAAGATTTAGAGAAATTAAAGGAGATCATGTAATCATGTTAAGTGGAAAAGTTGCAATCGTAACAGGTGCAAGCCGCGGGATCGGAAGAGAAACGGCACTGACTCTTGCAGGATATGGAGCAACTGTGATCGTAAATTACTGTGGTTCCAAAGATAAAGCGGAGGCAGTTGTAGAAGAAATCACAGCAGCTGGGGGAACAGCAAAAGCATATCAGGGAGATGTATCCGATTTTGATGTGGCGAAAGAGATGATCACTTCTGTAAAGAAAGAATTTGGGTCTATTGATATTCTGGTGAATAACGCCGGAATCACAAAAGATAACCTGATCATGAAGATGAGTGAAGAAGAATTTGATAAAGTCATTGAAGTAAACTTAAAAGGTGCATTTAACTGCATGAAACATGTTTCAAGAATCATGTTAAAACAGAGATCTGGACATATCATTAATATGTCTTCTGTATCTGGAGTTATGGGTAATGCAGGACAGGTCAATTACTGTGCATCAAAAGCAGGAATCATTGGTATGACAAAATCTCTGGCAAGAGAATTAGGTTCCAGAGGAATCACGGTCAATGCGATCGCTCCAGGATTTATTGAGACAGAGATGACGGATGTACTGTCAGAAGATGTGAAAGAGAATTTATTAGGAAGCATTCCATTAAAGAGAATGGGACAGACAAAAGATATTGCAGAGACAGTTGCTTTCTTAGCATCTGACAAGGCAGCATATATTACAGGTCAGACGATCAGTGTTGACGGTGGAATGGGAATGTAAAGGAGATTTTATATGAAGAGCATGAAACGTGTCGTTGTAACTGGTATGGGTGCGATCACACCGATCGGAAACAGCGTGGAAGAATTTTGGAATGGAATCAAAGAGCAGAAGATCGGATTTGCACCGATTACATATTTTGATGCAACAGAATACAAAGCTCATCTGGCTGCAGAAGTCAAAGGTTTCAACGCCAAAGATTATATGTCACCAAAAGCAGCAAGACGTATGGAATTATTTTCACAGTATGCTGTAGCTGCAACAAAAGAAGCAATCGAAGATGCGGGACTTGATCTTGAGAAAGAAGATACAACAAGAATTGGTGTATCTGTTGGATGTGGAGTTGGAAGCCTTCAGATGATCGAAACAACAACAAGAACATTAGATAAAAAGGGTCCGAACAGAGTGAAACCATTAGCAGTTCCAATGATGATCTCTAACATGGCTGCAGGAAATGTTTCTATTGCATTTGGCCTTCGCGGAAAGAGTATCAACGTTGTTACAGCATGTGCGACAGGAACGCAGTCTATTGGTGAAGCATATAGATCCATTCAGGTCGGAGAAGCTGATGTAATGGTAGCCGGTGGAACAGAAGCTGCAGTATCAGAAGTTGCAGTTGGTGGATTTGCAGCGTTAACAGCTTTAAGTGGATCTGATGATCCGAAGAGAGCATCTATTCCATTTGACAAAGAGAGAGATGGATTTGTCATTGGAGAAGGATCAGGAATCGTTGTTTTAGAAAGCCTTGAACATGCACAGGCAAGAGGAGCAGACATTTTAGCAGAAGTTGTCGGATATGGTGCAACAAGTGATGCATTCCATATCACATCCCCATGTGAAGATGGAGAAGGTGCAGCAAGAGCTATGGTATTTGCAATGGATGAAGCAGGAATCACACCAGATAAAGTTGATTATATCAATGCACATGGAACAAGTACTCATGCAAATGACTTATTTGAGACAAAAGCAATCAAGAAAGCATTAGGAGAACATGCATATGATGTGAAGATCAGCTCTACAAAATCTATGATCGGTCATGGACTTGGAGCAGCTGGTGCGATTGAATTTATCACATGTGTTAAATCAATTGAAGAAGATTATATTCACCCAACCGTAGGATTAAAGGTTCCAGATGAAGAATGTGATCTTGATTATACATTAGAACCAGTAACAGATCGCAAGGTAAATTACGTTATGAGCAATTCTCTTGGATTTGGAGGACATAACGCAACACTTCTTGTGAAGAAATTTGAGGATTAATTTAGAAGGAGACTGACATGGAAGTTAAAGAAATGAAAGAATTGATCGCTGCAGTATCTTCTGCAAATGTCGATGAATTTGAATATAATAACGAAGAATTTTCAATCAGAATCGCTAAGAAAAAGGCAAAGATTGCAACAGTTGATGCATCTGTTGCAGGAGTACCAGTACAGAGTGCCGCGATCATGCCAGAACAGAATGAAGAACAGCCAGAAGAGCTTCTCTATGGAGATGAGATCAAAGCCCCACTTGTTGGTACATTTTATGTAGCACCATCAGAAGGAGCTGAGCCATTTGTATCTGTCGGTGACAAAGTCAAAAAAGGACAGGTAATCGGAATCGTTGAAGCAATGAAACTGATGAATGAAGTGGAAAGTGAATACGATGGAACAGTTGCAGCTATTTTAGTTGAGAATGGTGAGATGGTTGAATATGGACAGCCATTAATGGTCATCCAGTAAGAAAGGCAGAATATTTATTATGGTAATGGATATTAAAGATATTATGAATACGATCCCTCACAGAAGTCCATTTTTATTAGTGGACCGTATTGAGGAGATGGAAGAAGGGAAACGTATCGTTGGTAAAAAATGTGTGACATATAATGAACCATTTTTTGTAGGACATTTTCCACAGGAACCAGTGATGCCTGGGGTACTGATCATTGAAGCATTAGCACAGACTGGAGCTGTATGTGCACTTTCTGCAGATGAGTACAAAGGAAAGATTGCATTCTTAGGTGGAGTCAACAAAGCAAAATTCAGAGGAAAGGTTGTTCCAGGAGATGTGCTGACATTAGAAGTTGAGATGATCAAAGTCAAAGGACCAGTCGGTGTTGCACAGGGAACAGCAACTGTAGATGGTAAGAAAGTGGCATCTGCAGAGATTACATTTATGATTGGATAAGAGAGGGTTTCTTAAATGTTTAAGAAGATTTTAATTGCAAACAGAGGAGAGATCGCAGTGCGTATCATTCGTGCGTGCCGTGAGATGGATATCATGTCCGTAGCAATCTGTTCTGAAGCAGATAAAGATGCACTCCATGCCCAGCTGGCAGACCAGACGATCTGTATCGGACCAGCACCTGCCAAAGACAGTTATCTTGACATGGAACGTGTACTTGGGGCTGCAATGGCAGTCGGAGCGGATGCAATTCATCCGGGATTCGGATTTTTGTCTGAGAATAGCAAATTTGTAAGAATGTGTGAAAAATGCAATATCACATTTATTGGACCATCCGCAGAAATCATTGACCGCATGGGTAACAAATCCGCAGCAAGAAAGACAATGATGGATGCTGGAGTTCCAGTAGTTCCTGGTACAAAAGATGCCGTTTATGAGGCAGAAGCAGGGCAGAAGATCGCAGATGACATGGGATACCCAGTTATGATCAAAGCTTCCGCAGGAGGTGGTGGAAAGGGAATGCGTGTCTGCTATGACTCTGAAGACTTCGTACATACTTTTGAGACAGCGAAGTTAGAGGCAGAGAATGCATTTGGCGACGGAACGATGTATATTGAAAAATATATCGAAGATCCACGCCATATCGAATTCCAGATTCTTGCTGATAAATACGGAAATACGATTCATCTTGGAGAAAGAGATTGTTCTATTCAGAGAAGACATCAGAAACTGATCGAAGAATCACCATCCCCTGCGATCAGTGACGAACAGCGAAAGAAGATGGGTGAGATCGCAGTCAAAGCAGCAAAAGCAGCAGAATACTACAGTGCAGGAACGATTGAATTCTTACGTGACAAACATGGAGATTTCTATTTTATTGAGATGAACACAAGAATTCAGGTAGAGCATCCAGTGACTGAATGGGTTACAGGAATCGATCTGATCCGTGAACAGATCCGTATCGCCGCAGGAAAACATCTGACTTATACACAGGAAGATGTACATGTTCATGGACATGCAATCGAAGTGAGAATCAATGCGGAAGACACAGAACATGACTTCCGTCCAAGTCCAGGAACTGTAACAAATGTACATTTTCCAGGAGGAAAAGGAGTGAGAATTGATTCTGCATTATTCGCAGGATATCAGATTCCGCCATACTATGATTCTATGATCGCAAAACTGATCGTATATGATAAAAATCGTGAGTTGGCACTTCGCAAACTCCGTAATGCATTGGGAGAACTTGTATTAGAAGGCGTGAAGACAAACATTGACTATCAGTATGAGATCATCAATGATGAAGATTTTATCGAAGGCAATGTTGATACAGGATTTATTGAACGTTTTCAGAAGAAACATCAGTCTGAAAATGAAGCTGAATAAAGAAAGTTAAGGTGAGTATCATGTCATTAAAAGATATGTTTAAGAAAAGGACATTATCACCTCAGGAGATCAAACAGGCAGAGCGTGTACGAAAAGCAAAGGACACGCTCCTTGAATTTCAGGCACCAGAAGGATTATTCCAGAAGTGTAACTGTTGTGGAAAGCCTGTATACAATGAGGATTTGATCGAAAATGATTATGTATGTCCAGTCTGTGGCAATTACTTTAGAATCCGTCCAAAGACAAGAATTGCCATGGTATTAGATAAAGATACTTTTGAAGAATGGGATGCAAAGATGGATACAAGCGATCCACTGAACTTCCCAGGATATAAGAATAAATTGGAACGCCAGCGCTCCGTAACGAATCTTGATGAAGCGGTCATCACAGGAAAAGGAAAGATTCTTGGAAAAGATGTTGTGATCGCAGTCATGGGAGCAGATTTCATGATGGGAAGCATGGGAGAAGTTGTTGGTGAGAAGATCACACGAGCAGTTGAACGTGCAACACAGATGAGATTACCGATCATCATTTTCACATGCTCTGGTGGAGCTAGAATGCAGGAAGGAATCGTATCTCTGATGCAGATGGCAAAAACATCCGCAGCATTGAAACGCCATGATGAAGCAGGATTATTATATATCACAGTATTAACAGATCCTACAACTGGAGGTGTTACAGCAAGTTTTGCAATGCTTGGAGATGTTATCTTAGCAGAACCAGGAGCATTGATCGGATTTGCGGGACCGAGAGTTATTGAACAGACGATCGGGCAGAAGTTACCAGAAGGATTTCAGAGAGCAGAATTTTTGTTAGAACATGGATTTGTAGATAAGATCGTAGAGCGCAAAAAATTAAGAAAAGTGCTGGTAACGATCATAAGGAGTTGTGAATATGAGCAGTAATTATACACCATGGGAGAGAGTGCAGATCTCAAGATCCGCAGAACGCCCAACAAGTCTTGATTATATTTCTACGATTTTTGAACGATATATGTCCTTACACGGAGACCGTTATTTTGGAGATGACAAAGCGATCGTTGGTGGATTAGCCTCTATTGGAGGAAGACCAGTGACAGTCATTGGACAGCAAAAAGGACGCTCAACCAAAGAAAATATCAAACGAAATTTTGGAATGCCATCACCAGAAGGATACAGAAAATCCCTAAGACTGATGAAACAGGCAGAGAAATTTCATCGTCCGATCATTCTCTTTGTAGACACACCAGGAGCATTCTGTGGATTAGAGGCAGAAGAAGGCGGAGTCGGAGAGGCAATCGCAAGAAACTTATTCGAGATGTCAAACATCAAAGTACCGATTCTTTCTATCATGATCGGAGAAGGAGGAAGTGGTGGAGCCTTGGCTATGGCTGTTGGAAATGAAGTATGGAGTTTGGAGAACTCTACATATTCTATTCTTTCACCAGAAGGATTTGCGGCGATTCTTTGGAAAGATGGAAACAGAGCTTCTGAGGCGGCTAAGGTTATGAAGATCACGGCAGAGGACTTGAAAGAGTTAGGAGTCATCGAACAGGTGATTGAAGAACCTGAACCGGTTAGTATTGATAATATTTTGGAGATTTCTGAGCAGATGAAAGAGATGATCCTTGGATTTATTGAGAAATATGATAAGATGACACCAGAAGAACTGGTGGAACAGAGATATCAGAGATTTCGAAAATTCTGATTTGAAGGGTTGACTTTGGGTATATTCATAAAAAAATAAATAAAAAAAGAAGAAAATTCTCTGGCCTAATTTTCTTCTTTTTTTATTTATTTTTTTATGAATATACCCAAAGAGAATCCCTTTCATACACAATATTCTCTGCTGTAGGGAAACTAAAAATCATATCTATGTTTATTAAGATATATTATGATAATTTTCCTGTTTTAGAACAAGTTAATTTAATGGTTCTGTTAATGGTACGCATGTGAATACCATTTAAATATTGTGCAGTGGAGACAGTAGCAGATGCCGTTGAATCCGTTTTATTGGCAAAAGATTTTATGATTTTCCAATTGCGATCGGGACAAGTAGTTGATACGGTGGAACGAATACATTTTGATGTAGAACCATTATAGGTAAATGATCCAGTTACTGTAACAGACCATAATGTTTTACCAGAGTTATTCTTGTAAGTGCTGGTTTTGCTAGCAGTTTTAGTAGAAGAACTGGAAAGTGCTTTTGAGGTGGAGGGGAAAGATATAGAAGACTCTATGTAACTTCCATCACTAAAAGTTTCAACAACAGTATTGGTTTGAGAAGTAGATGCCATAATAGTGGTATTACTTATTAGAATGCCAAAACATATACATAAAATAATTTTTATAGATTTCATAGTTATAATTTCCTTTCGAATTTATTTGATTTCTTGGATAGTTGTGTTTTCGTGAATAATGATTGAATCTTGTAAATCATGATATGATTTATAAAGACAAGCAAATTGTATTGAAAAATATAGAATAAATATTCCTAGAATAATGAGTAACACTCTTTTAAAGTATTTTGAAATACGAATTTTGTTCATTAAATCATCGTTTTCAATGTTATCATAATAACTGAAAATTACATCTTTTGGACTACCAATTCTTTCTTTCATATCATTGTATGAAGAGTCTGGAAATTCTTCTAAATATGTGTCGATTTCTGATTGGTATTGACGCAGATATGCTTTTTCGGATTTACCGAAAAAAGGAAACAATGATTTGGTTTCTTTATAAAATTTGCTGTAATAAGAATTTCTCACTATAGAATACTCCTTTAATAAAAAATTATTTGTAATTTAAAATAGATTGTATACTGGCAGTGTATTTTTGGTAATCATCAATTAATTGTTGTAAAAGCTCGAATCCTTTTGGTTCCAAATGATAATATACTCTACGTCGATTGTTTTTGATAATTTCTTCATAACTACTAATATATCCCTGGTCAATTAATCGATATAAGATTGGATATAGGGAAGAAACCTTTGGCTTTATGATACCATTAGAACATTCATCAAAAATTTGTGTCAACTGATATCCATAACAATCATGTTTTGACAGTGTACTCAGAACTAACATATCTAATTTATATGGGCTATTACGAGTGGACATAAAATAAGAAACCTCTCCTTTCATTTATTTAATAATTTTATATAGTAATATATTATTTGTCAATATATTCTTGACAAATATATTTGTATAAAATATAATTACTGTATCAAGAAATTTTAAACAAAAGGAGATTAAGATGAAGAGAAAAGTTAAAAAAATGTGTACGGGTTTGGTAATGTCAATGGCATTTGTTATCGCTACTGTGGGAACAGTATACGGAATGACACAATATGGACATTATGATATTTCTACAATAACAGAAACAGGTATTAGAGCTTGGGCATATAAGAAATCACCTTATAAGAGTGCAAGTGCGAAAGTTACTGAGGCGGGTCGATCTTCAGGATGGAAAACAGGAAGAGATGTTAAGGCTACATTAACAAATTTACCTTTTTATGTATCAAAAACATACTATAAATATAACAAATAGGGAATAGATGTTTTACAAATCAAAATTGCTGATATGTTTTCACGCTGTAGCATTTTTTTCAATTCGTGTTATATCAGCAATGTATACAAATCATATTGATGCAAGGAGTATTAATGTGAATTCGGATATTGGAAAGAAATTTTATATGACTCTTTTGTTTATGATTCTTATAATGATCGTTAACATATGGGAGCTTCTGAAAAATTGGATTGATAGCAGAAAAAAAGAATTTTATATTCGCAGGATTGTAGGAGCGGATAAAAAACAGATTATGATCCTCTTTTTGTTGGATTATATCGGGATAATGATAATTTCTGCTATTCTTGGTATAGTATTAAGTTTCCTATTTTGCTTGCTGCCACTTTCGTATAGCGAAGGGATATGGAATGTGCATAAGGGAACTTTGGGGATCTCTGTGTTATCTTGCTTGATTCCGATGTTGATGGGAAGTGTGATTGTATGGAGGCAACAAAGTGTTAGAAATTTTGAGTGATTTTTGTGATTCCGTCTTACGAAGAAAAGGGAAATATTTTTTATTTTTTTTACAAATGATATTAATCTTTATAATCGGTCAATATACGTGTCATTTGGCAATAAAATATGTTTCGTTTCATCAGAAATTAAAACAGATTTCTGAAAAGAAAGATAAATCATATTTTGCGTTTCAGGATCAGAATTCTGATAATATGCCAGATTGCACACTTGAAACATATCAAAAATTTCGTAAGGAGATAAATGAACTTTGTAATGATACAGCTTTTTCGTTTGGCGTATCGGATATCGTGTTAAAATCAAGTAAGATTCCTGATAAATTTATTGCATTTAAGGATACAGGAAAAAAATATTTTCAGATTACATATGTCACGGAACATTTTTTGGATTATTATCATATAAAAACCAAAAATGGAAAAGTTTTTTCACAAAAAGATTATGAAGATATTTCAAGTAATCTTATACCGGTTCTGGTTGGAGCAGATTATGGAGAATACATAAAAAAAGGACAGATTCTGGATGGAAAATATAAAGTGATAGGAGTTCTTGAAGAGGGAGCATCCTATTTAGATACAGAATTGAATTCAGATGTCGTGTCTATGGATGATCAGATTGTAATCCCTATGATTTATCAAGCAAAAGAATGGGGAGGCTGCTATGTAAATCATCTGACGTTTTCAATAAATGACAATGCAGTAATAGAAAAAATAACAAAGAAAATTCGACAATATGGATTTAAAGATTATGAGATTCATGGCATGAGAAAACAGATAGATGATCTGAAAGCTGATTTTTGGACGGAAGTCAGTTTTATTATGATTATGAATGGAATTTTGTCCGTATTTTGTATCATTAGTATAGTATCAATGTTAGTTCATTTGATTGAGGAACGTAAAACGGAATACGGAATACGTATGATCTGTGGAGCATCAAGAAAGGATATTTGTATTAATATTATGTTGCCAGTAGCGGCTATTATATGTACATCAAGTGTTCCGTCAATTGTGTTGTGTAATAATTTATATGAATATTTACTTCAATTGATTGCAATATTACTGATGAATGGGCTGGTTGCAGCATTTCCGATAATGCATTGGTTGAAAAAACCGATTCAGGAATTGAAGAAGGAAAGATAGAGGGTGTAGAATTGATTGAATTAAAGAATATATCAAAGCAATACCGTGAATAAAGAAATTGAATCAGGTGTCTAAGGAAAAAACAATGAGGAGAAAACTAAATGAAAATATATAGATATTGTGGCGTTTTTTTATTAACATTATTTTTAAGTGTGCAATTGTGCACCAATGTAAGTGCAGCGGAGTCTGTACAAAATAGTATTGGGATTTCTGAGTTATCAGGTTTAACAGAAGATAACGAGGAGATATATGAAATTCCTATCGAAACACAAATTAATACGGATGATTTAGAGAAGATTGATATGAATGAAAGATCTACAAATGCAATTGCAACATGCAGCCTTTCATTAGTTAGAAATGGAAATTCAAAGAATGTTCATGTATATATAAAATATAAATCTAACCAGCTAATGAACCATATTAAATTTAAACAATTAAAAATCATGACTCCAAATCTGCTTTCGCCATTAACATATAAAACTTACGAAGATAAAAGTTATAAATTTACAGCAAGAAAATCAGGATATGTAAATATTGGTGATGCATCCATTCCAAAGACAGTTAAATATGTTAGAGTTGTTTCATCTAAATTATATGTATATTTTTTAAGTAAAGGATGGGTGGCAGCTACGCATAATTGGGGAACTGCAAATATAAATTAATAAGGAGCGTAGCAATTTAATATGAATCAATTCGTTAAAACATTGATAAAAAAATATAAAGATCCATCAATTATTGGTGAAAGAAGTGCAGAAGAAGTTATTCATTATTTAAAACAAAAATTTATTATAAAAGATATAAAGCAAAGTATTTCAGATGATCAAATGAAAGTATTTATATTTAATGTTATTCATTCGATGGATGGAGAAAATGCTTTGCCTAAAGATATAAAATTACGTGCATATAGTATAGAGTATTCAACTAGTAGCAAGATATATTATGAAGAAATGAATGATGATATGAAAATATATGTTTATATAGATGAATATACCGGCTGTATTGAGTCAAATTCCGTTAGACTTTTTACAGAATTAGAACTGTATAAAAGAATTTCGCAATATGATTATGATAATAATACAGATAAGCTAATTGAATATTTACATAATTGTAAAGAGTGGGAAGAACTTAATAGTCATGAGAGAAAATGGATGTCATCAAACTTTTTATTACAGATATTTGTGCTGATTTTTTCACTGATGTTAATAACGATGGTATATAAAGATAAAAATGTTTCATAAATAGAGGGTGTAAAATTGATTGAATTAAAGAATATATCAAAGCAATATTGTAAAGAAACGACAATTCTGAAGGATATTGATCTTTGTATAGAAGATGGAGACTATATTGCTCTGATGGGACCGTCAGGGGCGGGGAAAACAACATTAATGAATATTATGGGTTGTTTGGATCGTGCAACACAAGGAGAATATTTTCTTGACGGAAATGAAATCTCAGATTATCCTGAAAAAGAAAAAGCCAGATTACGAAATGAAAAATTTGGCTTTGTGGTTCAGGATTTTGCACTGATAAATGAAATGACAGTATATGAAAATGTAAGATTGCCACTTCGATATAGTAGAAAGAGATTAAAAGAAGAAAGGATATATATTGAGAATATACTAAAAGATTTAGAGATAGAAGACAAAAAAGAAATAAGGGTTTGCGATTTATCAGGAGGACAGCAGCAAAGAGTAGCGATAGCAAGAGCAATCGTGAATTCACCTGAGATCATCTTGGCTGATGAACCAACGGGAGCATTAGATCAGGAAACGGGGAGAGAAGTGATGGAAATCTTTTCCAAGCTAAACCAACAAGGTAAAACAATTATAATCGTAACACATGATCCCAATATTGCAGCAAAATGTAATAGGATCATTAAGATAGTAGACGGAAAAATACAAGGATGAAATAATTGCAAAACGAGTTCTTTCTATATATAATATTGGCGGATAAATTTTGTGTTTATATTCCTAAGTATATTCTTAACAGTCCAAGTATCAGCAAGTGGACAGGATAAAATAAATAATTGATCAGCTTATTCTGTTTTCCACGTTCTCCGTTATACGTAAGTACCAATCCAAATCCAAGAAGTGCCCATGGTTCTTTATACATGGATAAGAAATTAAATGGAATTGCAATAAGTTCTCTTCCATGGAAAATATAATAAAAATATCCAATTAAAATTGCATGATAATCATAGTCAAGGCTGAGAATGGCAGCAATCAGGCACATGACCGCCAGGATCACAAATGACAAGAGAAACCATAATATCTTAGGAAACTTCTCCATTTTCTTTTTTAACACGTCGATCATCCAAATTGTAACAAGTACAAGTGCTAACGTAAACATAATGTTATTCCAGTTTGGTTCAAAAAATTGCTTTGTTGTAAACAGATCAAAAGGAACTTCTGAAATTACCCCGAATACTAATAAAGTTGCAAGGTATTTAGCTCTGCTTCTTGTTTTAAAAAAACCTTCTACAAGTAAAAATGCAAAGATTGGGAATGCAATTCTCCCGATAATGTCAAATATGTCACTAACTGTATTCAATCGGCCACCATTTAAATTTGGATAGATCAATGCCTTATTTGTGTGATCAATCAGCATTGATAAAAATGCAATGTATTTTAATTGTGCTCCTGATAATACTTTAATTTTATTTTTTATGGCTCTTACCTCCGTTTCTAGATGTTGACAATAATTTACGAATTCACATCCACAAGTATTACTTTCGTCATCTCGCTGATCATATCATACATTGGCTTTGGAAGATTACTGTCAGTAATAAAATAATCAATATCCCGCCAGCTCGCATACTGCACCAAGGCAGAAGTAGAGGCTTTTGAACTATCAGAAATTACAACATTGATCTTAGCATTCGGAAGGATTGCCTGTTTTGTCTGCGCATCTGTAAAATCAGAAACAGCAGGTCCTTTGTGTTGTTCGAATCCGTTTGTACCAAGAAAAGATACAGCGACCTTTAAGGTGTTAATGAAGCTTGTTGTCTGGAATCCTTCGATTGACATATTCCCAGGATTTAACTGACCGCCAGTAATGATTGTTGTATTATCGCTGTTTAATAAAACATTCGCTGCACTTAGTGATGAAGTAACAATCGTACATCCAGCTCTCTGCGCAAGAAGTTGTGCCATATGAACGATCGTGCTTCCAGAATCCAGATAAATCACTCCAGTTTGAGGAATAAATTCTAGAGCTTTTTCGCATAGTTTCGTCTTAATATCCGCATCTTTATTGATTCTAGTTTCAATTGGAATATTGCCAAATTCATAAATGGAAGTAGCCCCGCCATGACTTCTTTGAGCGGCACCTATTTCTGTCAGATAAGAAAGATCGCGGCGAATTGTTTCACGAGATACTTCAAAATAATCCGCAAGTTGTCCTATTTTCACACTTCCATTATCATGTAAAAGTTTTAAAATTTCTTTTTGACGTTCGGCTGCAATGATCTTACCCATAACATACCCCTTTCGTATTTATTATTTTAATTATATTTTATACGATTTGTGATAAATAGTCAATTATTGTGAATAATATTGAATAAATAAACAAAAAGTCACATTTGACCTAAAATGTATTGACATAAAATAAAAATAGTTGTACTATCTAAACATAAAACCACATAAAAACACATAAAATCACATAGAAGGAGGAAAACAAATGAAAGCGGTACACTTTGGAGCGGGGAAGATCGGAAGAGGATTCATTGCCGACCTGATTCATGAGACAGGGTATGAGATTACATTTGTAGATGTAAATGAAAAACTGAATGATGAATTAAACAAATACCACAATTATTATTTATATCTGATCGAAGATAACTATCAACGAAAAGAGATTGACCACGTATCAGCATTATCACCGATCACACAACCAGAAGAAGTAACAGATGCAATCGTAGAAGCAGATCTTGTAACAACAGCAGTTTTGGCAGATAATTTCCCAAAGATTGCTAGAAGTCTGGCACAGGGATTGAAAGCAAGGTTAGAAGCAGGAAAAACGAAAGTAAATGTAATTCCTTGTGAAAATGCATTATTCTGTGGAGATATGTTAAAAGAAGAAATCATAAAGACGGGAATCATTACCAAAGAAGAACTAGATCAGATTGCAGCAGTGCCAAATACAGCAGTTGACCGAATGGTATTCGGAACAGACAGAGATGGACGTGATGGGATTGAAATAGGAAAAGACTATGAATTAGTAATTGAAGTTGATAAATTAGCAGACCCTCAGAACCTGCCGATTAAAGGACCGGAATATACAGATAATTTAAAAAAATATCTCGAGAGAAAATTATATACGATCAATGGGGGACATGCCTGGTCAGGATATATTGCACATATAATGGGATATGATATTATTCAGGATTATTTTGCGAAAGAAGAAAATGTGGAAATGACAAGAAGTGTTATGTTGGAAATCGGTGTATTATTAGAGAAGAAACACGGATTTACGCATCAACAAATGGCAGACTATATTGACTTTGCGTTAAACAGATTCCTGACACCTGGAGTTACAGATACTGTTGCTAGAATTTCGAGAGCACCAATTCGTAAATTAGGTCACGAAGATCGTCTTGTAGGACCGGCAGTGCAATGTGAGGAAAGAGGACTGGAAAATGGACTGATCATAAAAGGAATTGCAGCTGCTTTTATGTTTGATGTAAAAGAAGATGAACAATCTGTAGAATTATTAGAATATGTCAAAGAACATGGAATTGAAGAAGCTGTTACACATTTTACTGAAATTGAAAAAGGAAGCAGAATCTTTGACGAAATCATAAAAAATTATCATGAATTAGAAGAAAAATGCAACAAGTAAAAATAAGAAAAAACAGAGGTCATGGCTCAACAGTCATGACCTCTGTTTTTTTTAACGATCAATTTGAAATTTGAAAATTCATTGACATCAAATGCATCTGAGTACTCAATAGGAATGCCCTTTGTATTATAAGTTACCGTGTGAACAAACTGGACGGCTGTATTTGGTACGATCTCTAAATATTTTGCAACATCTTTTGAAACATTTACTGCACGCAGGAGTTTTTCGGCATAATCAACGTAGATATTCTTTTCGCGTTCTAAAATATCAAATAAAGAATTTTTAGTAAGATCGTAATCGTTTAGATTCTCAATCAGATATTTTGGAATATAAGTTGTAACTAATTCTGCTGGTTTGTGATCCAGAAAACGAAGACGTTTGATACGGTAAAAAGAAGAAACATCGTCTCCGAAAACCTCTTTTAAAGAAGGATTGGATGGAACAGTACAAAATTCAAGAACATCCGTTGAAGATATATAGGATTTTTTTTGAGCTTCTTCATTGAAATTGAGCAGATCACCAAGATTTCTCGTGGAAAGTCTGGAATTCTTGCTTTTGACCATTGTACCGATTCCGCGTTGTTTCTCAAGAAAATTTTCCTGACACAGATTTTCAACAGCCTGTCGTATTGTAGGACGGCTGACGCCATATCGCTCCATAAGTTTAAATTCAGAGGGTAAATACTCACCTTCGTTCAAAATACCGTTTTCTATTTTGCTTTTGAGGTCTTCTTTGATCTGAAAGTAAAGAGGAAGCGGACTGTTTGATTTTATTTTTGATTTGGAATTTTTCTTCATACAAAACCTCTGTTTAATAAGATAAAAAATATATAGGAATTATTGGGGGTATAACTAATTTCCATATCTGTATCTTATCATAATATAACAAAATTTACCAGCACATTTATATTGTGGGCTGAATGAGAAAATTTGTGAAAAAAATATTGCAAAATACAAAAAAAGTCACATTTTTGTAAGAAATGACGAAAATTGATGTGATTTTTTGTGTGTTTTTATGGATTGATTTTTGCAAAAAGTGGTGTTACTATTATGTCAAGACGTAAGGACGTCTATACAGAACATCCGAATGAGAAAAAATAAAGCCAACAAAAGGAGGTAACTGATGAGTAAAGAGTGGATTGACATGAGTGACAAAGTGGTAATTGTAACTGGTGGAAGTATGGGAATCGGATCTCATATCGTAGAAGCATTATTAAAGAATCATGCAAAAGTTGTAATCGCAGATATGGCAGACTGTGATGCATATGATGATAATGAAAACGTCATGTATGTAAAATGTAATGTTACCAAAAAAGAAGAAGTAGAAGAAATGGTAAATAAAACAGTCGAGAAATTCGGAAAACTTGATTGTTTGGTAAATAACGCTGGAGTCAACAGACCAAGGATGTTAGTAGACTACTATCATAGTGATCCAAACCATGAAAACAGTGAAGATGATTTTGATTTCATGATGGGTGTTAATGTAAAAGGTGTTATGTTCTGTGCACAGGCAGCAGCAAGAATTATGATCAAACAAAAAAGTGGAGTAATCTTAAATATGAGTTCTGAAGCTGGAATGGAAGGTTCTAAAGGACAGAATATTTATTCAGCAACAAAAGGAGCGGTAAATTCATTTACATTATCCTGGGCAAAAGAATTAGGAGCTTATAATGTAAGAGTCGTAGCAGTTGCACCAGGAATCAATGAGCCAACGCCAATGGGAAATCCAGAACATGTAAAAGAACTGGCTTACACAAGAGGACAGGAAGCGGGAAGTGTTTCTACAGATTATCAGAAAGTAATTCCATTAGGAAGAGTTGGTAAATTAGATGAAATCGCAGATTTAGTAACATATTTGTTATCAGATCATGCATCATATATCACTGGAACGATCATGAATATTACAGGCGGAAAATCCAGAGGATAACATGAATTAGTTTAGGAGGAAATGGTATGCAGACAGAGATGAAACCTTGGATAATTCTTATAACACATGGAAAATTAGGAGCGGAAGTAAAGGGAAGCGCAGAGATGATCGCGGGAGAACTTAAGAATGTCTATAGTCTTTCGTTGATGGAAGGTACCGATCCTATGGATCTGGCGATGGAATTAAAAGAGCTGCTTGATAAGGCACCAGATGATACGATCATTTTAACAGATTTATTTGGCGGAACTCCTTCTAACACAGCAGCAAGATTTGCATTAGAGAAAAACTATACAGTACTTGCAGGACTGAACCTTGCAATGCTGATCGAAGCTGAAATGCAGCGAGGAATGTTAAAAGGTGATGAGTTGGAAGAAGACTTAATGAATGCGGCAAAAGATGGAGTCAGAAATATCAGAAAAATAATGAAAGAAAGGAAGGGGCTATGATGGAAGGAATTAAATTAGTTCGAATCGATTTTCGTTTAATTCACGGTCAGGTAATTACGAAATGGAGTAACAAGATTTCTGCGACAAGAATCGTAGTTGTCAATGATGCATTGTCAAAAGACGAATTTATGGCTGACATTTATGTAATGGCAGCACCTCCGGGAATGACGGTGGATGTAATTTCTATTGATGATTTTGTAGCAAATGCAAATGGCGGTGAATATGACAAAGGAAATGTATTAGTCCTGTTCAGAGGCATCGAAGACTGCAAGTCAGTGGTGGATAAAGGAATTATATTTAAACAAGTACAGATCGGTGGACTCGGAAGCGGAAATGGAAGAACATCGGTTGTAAAAGGAATTTCTATTGATGAGAAAGATGTACAGGATCTTTTATCAATTCAAGATACTGGAGCAGAAGTAACATTTCAGGTAACACCAGAAGAGAAAAAATTATCACTGGATGGTGCGGCGAAGAAAGTGAGGGGATAACATATGTTAGGTGTTAGTATTTTTACGGGAATTTATTACTGGATCATGAAAACTGACGTTGGATATGCATTTACACATGCATTACGTCAGCCATTAGTAGCAGCATTATGGATTGGTCTGATCATGGGAGATGTCAAACAGGCAATCATTATTGGAGCAGCTGTTCAGATTCTTTATATTGGATTAGTTGCTGCTGGATCAAACCTTCCAGCGGATGATTGTTTAGCAGGTTTGATAGCTATTCCAATCGCATTAAGTGCAGGTATGACAAGTGCACAGTCAATCACACTTGCAGTACCGGTTGGAGTACTTGGTGTATTCTTAGATCAGATCAGAAAAACAGTCAATGTAGTATTTGTACATATGGGAGATAAATACGCAGAAGACGGAAATGCAAAAGGAATCGTAATTTGTAACGTAGTACTTCCAACAATCTTAAGTTTCTTCATGAGATTCCCAGTGCCATTCTTAGCAAATATGTACGGAGCAGATGCAGTGCAGAATTTCATGAACTCAGTACCAACATGGTTAACAGAAGGATTCAGTGTAGCTGGTGGTTTACTTCCAGCATTAGGATTTGCGTTAACATTATTTGTAATCGGAAAGAAACAATTAATGCCATTATTCTTTGTTGGATATTTCCTTGTAATTGTTAGTAAAATTACTGTATTTGAAGCAGCAATATTCGGAGTTTGTGTCATTTTACTTGTTATGACATTCTCAAATAAAAAAGCAGAGGAGGCGTAAGGTTATGGCAGAAGAAAAGAAATTAGAACAGGAATATCTCCCAGAAGAGATTACAGAAAAAGATGTCAAGAAAAGCTGGTTAACATATTACTTTTTTGCAGAAACAGGAATTTCTTATGAACGTTTACAGGCGTTAGGATTTTGTATGTCACTGATCCCGATCTTTAAGAAACTGTATAAGAAAAAAGAAGATTTTACAGCAGCATTAAAACGTCACATGGTATTTTACAACACAGAAGCTGTATTTGGATCTGTGATCAATGGTATTACGATCGCCATGGAAGAGCAGAAAGCAAAAGGAGCCCCAATCGATGATGAAACTATCACGAGTGTTAAATCTGGATTAATGGGACCTATGGCAGGTGTTGGAGATTCCTTAGACTGGGCAACATTTAAACCGATCATCTTCGCTTTAGGTGCAACATTATCTGCACAGGGAAGTCCAATTGGATGTTTCGTATTATTATTATTGCCGATCATTCAGATGATCATCGGAACAAACTTTGCAGCATTTGGTTATCGCAAAGGACGTTCATCTGTACGTAGTATATTAGGATCTGGTAAGATTCAGCAGTTATTAACAGCGGCAAGTGCGCTTGGTATTTATATGATGGGTGCATTATCATCAACATATGTGAAATTGTCTACACCACTTCAGTTCACATTTGGTAAAGGAAATGAACCATATGTTATTCAGAATATCTTAGATGGAATTGTACCGGGATTATTACCATTATTAGCGGTATTAGCAGTTTACTGGTGGTTAAATAAGAAAAACCAGAACATGGTTGTTATCATGCTAATGATCGTTGCAGTTTCATTAGTAGGAGCATTTTTCGGTATTTTCTAAAACTGGAGGAAACAAATAAATGGAGTTTACAAACAAAGATGGCATAAAATTAGTGGATAAAGTTATCAGTACAATTCAAGAAAACAGAGATTACCTAAGTCAAATTGATGGAGAAGCTGGTGACGGAGATCATGGTATTAACATGAACAAGGGAATGACTTTTGCTCAGGAAGAGCTTGAAAAGAAAGATGGTGTCAATATGAGCCAAGGTTTTCTGACAATCAGTAAGATTTTGATCAGCAAAATCGGAGGTTCTATGGGACCTTTATATGGAAGTTTTTTCAGAGGCCTTAGTGTTGCATCAAAAAAAATGGAAGTCATTGACAGTCAGGTTATGTCAGAAATGCTTTGTAAAGCCTATTCTAATTTATCTGATCTGACAGATGCTAAACCAGGAGATAAAACATTAATCGATGTTTTATCTCCTGCGATTGAAGCATATGAAAGCAACAAGTCAGATTTTAAACAGGCATTAAAGGCGATGACAGAAGTGGCAGAGAAAGGATTGGAATCTACAAAAACAATGGTAGCTAAAATAGGAAGAGCAAGCCGTTTAGGAGAACGATCTAGAGGACATCAGGATGCAGGAGCAACATCATGTTACTTGATATTAAAAGCGATTGCAGATGCATCCTTGAGATTGCTGGAAGAAGGTGAATGATTAAACATGCAGAGATTTGTAAATAATCCAGATTTCATCGTAGATGATATGTTAAAAGGTCTGGTAAAGGCTAATCCAGAAGTTAGATTTTCAGAAGAAAATGATCATGTCATTTCCATGAAAGAGATGAAAAAAGGAAAAGTTGGAGTGATAACCGGAGGAGGAAGCGGGCACGAACCCGCATTCGTAGGTTATCTTGGAGACGGAATGCTTGACAGTGTCGCAATCGGTGAAGTGTTTGCATCTCCCCCTGCACTGGCATTTTATGATGCGATCGTAGATGCTGATCAGGGAGAAGGAGTTGCAGTATTATTTGGGAATTATGCCGGAGACAACATGAATGTAAAGATGGCAGTTCAGATGGCAGAAGATGATGACATCGAAGTAAAATATGTCGTTGCAAATGATGATGTAGCATCTGCACCAAAGGCAGTAAAAGAACAAAGACATGGAATTGCTGGTGGATTTTTCATGTGGAAAGTAGGTGGAGCAAGAGCAGCAAAAGGCGGAAGTCTTGATGATGTTATCGCATCAGCCCAAAATGTAGTCAACCGCACAAAAAGCATTTGTGTTGGATTGGAACCATGTGTGATCCCGGCATTAGGACATTCAAATTTTAAGATCGAAGATGGAACGATGGAATTTGGAGTAGGACATCATGGCGAGGCCGGAACAAAAGTGGAAAAATTAAAATCGGCAAGTGAAATGGCACAGGAAATGGCAGAAACCATTTTAAATGATTTTGATTTTGAAGAAGGAAAAGAAGTTGCAGTGATGCTTTCTGGTTTAGGAGCAACACCAGTGATGGAATTATATGTGCTTTACGATGAAGTAGAAAAAGTGTTAGCAAAGGCTGGGCACAAAGTATGGAAAACTTATATCGGGAATTATGTAACATCGCTGGATATGAATGGAGCATCTCTGACAATTGTAGATTTAGATGACGAAATAAAAGAACTTTTATCAGAACCGGCAGTGCCGATCGGAATGAAGAATTACTAGACTGGAGGGAAAAGAAATGAAATTACAGTTAGCTTTAGATGAAATGAAAACAGAAGAAGCAATCAAACTTGTAGAAAAGGTAAAAGATTATATCGATATTATTGAAGTTGGAACACCAATTTGTCTGGACGCAGGAAATAATGCAGTAGAAAGAATGAAAAAAGAATTCCCAGACAAAGAAGTTTTAGCAGACTGCAAGATCATGGATGGTGGTTACTTAGAAACTGAGAATGCAATCAAAGCAGGAGCAGACTATGTAACAGTATGTGCAGCAGCAGACCTTTTAACAGTCAAAGGTGCATTCAAAGCAACACAGGACTATGGAAAGAAATTAGTTGTTGATATGATCACGATCGAAGATATCCCAGCAAAAGTCGCAGAACTTGAAGAAGTTGGAGTTGATGTATTAGCAGTTCATACAGGTGCAGATGCACAGGCAGTCGGAAGAGAACCGATTGGTGATCTGAAAGTTATGAAGGAAAGCTCTAAGAAAGCTGAAATTGCAGTAGCAGGTGGAATCAGCAGCAAAACAATCGCGAAATACGTAGAGTTAAAACCAGATATCGTAATTGTTGGAAGTGCGATCGGAAATGCAGAAGATCCAGTTGCAGAAGCAAAAGCGATCAAAGAAGCAATGTTATAAATTAAAAGATATAAAAGGTATTAACAAATAGAAAGAAACTCAGTCAGGAGGTTATGGTATGTCAGAAGCAAAGAATATTTTTGCGATTCTTGATGAATTAAAAGGAAATGCAAAGCAGATTGATAATGAAGGTTTAGAATCAGTAGAAAAACTGATCACAGAAGCGAAAAGAATCTTTGTTGGAGGTGCAGGGCGTTCAGGATTTGCAGCAAGAGGATTTTCAAACAGATTGATGCATCTTGGATATACAGTATATTTTGTTGGTGAACCTACAACACCATCAATTCAGGAAGGTGATCTTCTGATTTTGGGATCGGGTTCAGGAAATACAGCAAGTCTTGTATCAAATGCAAAAAAAGCTAAGGATCAGGGAGCAAAAGTAGCGACTCTTACCATGTTCCCAGAAAATAAAATCGGATCTATGGCGGATGCGATCATTAAGATTCCTGGAGTAACAGAAAAATGTGTGGATCAGAATAAAGGAGGAAGTGTTCAGGCATCCGGCTCTTCCTTTGAAGAATTAAGCTGGATCACATATGATGCAATGGTAATGGATCTGATGAGAATCACAAACCAGAACAGTGAAGATCTGTTCAAGAGACATGCAAATATGGAATAAGTAAAACAAAACAAGAATTGCAAAACGAGTTCTTTCTATATATAATAAGGAAAGAACTCGTTTTCATTTATGCAAAAAAATATAAAAAACAAGATTATCTTGTGTCTAAAACGGTAATACTCATACAGAAAACACTACATTTTGTATTTTATCAAAAACATGCAAAAAAAATCGAAAAACCCCTTGCATTAATTTGAAACATCATATATAATAGCAAATGTTGTGACCTTGATAGCGTTGAAGCGTGAGGTTGCTGTAGAGGCAAAAGCCTTTGCAGGTTTTCCGTGGAGCGAATGTCAAGTTGTTAAAACTGGCGACAAGTCACTGTACGAATATACAATCTATTGAACACCGGTGTAGTCCGGAATAGAGACGCAGTGTGTAGATTTCACGATACACACGGAGGAGTGTACAGTCACCACTTGTCGTGCTACAAAAACATTTATAGTACGAAAAGGAGGCGGCTTTTTTTATGGCAGCAAGTCAGGTAATGAGAATTACATTAAAAGCATACGATCATCAGTTAATCGATGCAAGCGCAAAAAGCATTATTGAAACAGTTAAGAAGACAGGATCTAAGGTGAGTGGACCAGTTCCAATGCCAACTAAGAAAGAAATCATCACAATTCTTAGAGCGACTCACAAATATAAAGATTCCAGAGAGCAGTTCGAACAGAGAACTCACAAAAGACTGATTGATATCATCACACCATCACAGAAAACAGTTGATGCATTATCTAAATTAGAAGTACCAGCTGGTGTGTACATTGATATCAAGATGAAAAACAAATAGGTAATCCCTACAGGGTTATGAGTAAATGAGGTATCCCCTTAAGCTTGTAGCGTCTAGGATGATTACAACGTTAAGCGTTATAATCCGCTGTAGATTAAATAGGAGGAACAATCAAAATGAAAAAAGCGATTTTAACAACAAAAGTTGGAATGACTCAGATTTTCAACGAAGATGGAGTTTTAACTCCAGTTACTGTATTACAGGCAGGACCTTGTGTTGTTACTCAGGTAAAGACAGAAGAGAATGACGGATACAGCGCAGTTCAGGTTGGTTTTGTTGACAAGAAAGAAAAAGGAATCAACAAACCACAGAAAGGACACTTCGATAAAGCAGGAGTTGCACCAAAAAGATTCGTAAGAGAATTCAGATTTGAGAATGCTGAAGAATACACAGTAGGTCAGGAAATCAAAGCTGACATCTTCGCAGCAGGAGACAAAATCGATGCAACTGCTACATCAAAAGGTAAAGGATATGCTGGTGGTATCAAACGTCACGGTTTGAAATCAGGTCCATCTGCCCATGGTTCTAAATATCATCGTCATGCAGGTTCTAATGGTATGGCTTCTGATCCTAGCAAAGTATTCAAAGGAAAGAAAATGCCAGGACAAATGGGAGCAGAAAGAGTTACTATTCAGAATCTTGAAATCGTAAAAGTTGACGCTGATCAGAACATTATTTTAGTTAAAGGTGCTGTACCAGGACCTAAAAAATCTTTAGTAATGTTAAAAGAATCAGTAAAGGCGTAGGTCTTTAGAAGAAAGGAGGACTATATAAGATGGCAACAGTATCTGTATTAAATATGGAAGGCAAAGAAGTTGAGAAATTAGAATTAAATGACAACATCTTTGGCGTTGAAATAAATGAACATTTAGTACATCTGGCAGTAGTAAGCCAGTTAGCAAATAACCGTCAGGGAACACAGAAAGCAAAAACACGTTCTGAAGTTCGCGGTGGTGGAAGAAAACCTTGGAGACAGAAAGGAACAGGTCATGCAAGACAGGGATCTATCCGAGCTCCACAGTGGAAAGGCGGAGGAGTTGTATTTGCTCCAACACCAAGAGAGTACACAAAGAAATTAAACAAAAAAGAAAGACGTATTGCTTTAAAATCTGCATTAACATCTAGAGTACAGGCAGACAAATTCGTAGTGATCGACGAATTCAAATTCGATGAGATCAAAACTAAGAATGTAAAAGCAATGCTTGACAGCGTTGGTGCTAAGAAAGCATTAGTGGTTATGGGATCTAAAAATGATAACTTAGTATTATCTGCAAGAAACCTTCCAGGAGTTAAAACTGCTTTAACAAGCACAATCAATGTATATGACATTTTAAAATATGACACTGTAGTTGTTTCTAAGGAAGCAGTTGCAAATATCGAGGAGGTATATGCATAATGGCAGATATTAAATATTATGACGTTATCTTAAAGCCAGTTGTAACAGAAAAAAGTATGAACGCAATGGCTGAAAAGAAATATACTTTTTTAGTTCATCCATCTGCTACTAAGAATCAGATCAAAGAAGCAGTGGAAAAAATGTTCGAAGGAACAAAAGTAGCAAAAGTCAACACAATGAACAATGATGGAAAAACAAAGAGACGTGGAATGACTTTTGGAAAAACTGCAAAGACAAAGAAAGCTATTGTACAGCTTACTGAAGAAAGTGCAGATATCGAAATCTTCGAAGGACTATAGGAATTAACCACTTAGTTCGACTAAGATAAGGACTTGAAACTATACGCAACAAAAGCGTGATATTAAATCAGATTTGAAAGGAGACTGACATGGGAATTAAATCATATAACCCATATACACCTTCTAGAAGACATATGACTGGACTTGATTTTGATGTTATCACAAAATCTACACCAGAAAAATCTCTGGTAGTTTCTTTAAAGAAGAACGCTGGTCGTAACAATCAGGGTAAAATTACTGTAAGACACCGCGGAGGTGGATCTAGAAGAAAATACAGACTTATTGACTTTAAGAGAAATGATAAAGATGGTATTCCAGCAACAGTTGCTGCAATCGAATACGATCCAAATAGAACAGCTAACATCGCTCTGTTAGTTTATGCAGACGGTGAAAAAAGATATATTATCGCTCCAAACAAATTAGCAGTTGGAACAACTGTTATGAATGGACCAGAAGCTGAAATTAAAGTAGGAAACTGCCTTCCATTGGCAAACATTCCGGTAGGTACAGAAATCCATAACATCGAGATGCATCCTGGAAAAGGTGGACAGTTAGTTCGTTCCGCAGGAAACTCAGCACAGTTAATGGCAAAAGAAGGAAAATATGCAACACTTCGTTTACCATCTGGTGAGATGAGAATGGTGCCTGTAGTATGCCGCGCTACTATTGGTCAGGTTGGAAACATCGAACATGATCTTGTGAACATTGGTAAAGCTGGACGTAAACGTAACATGGGAATCCGTCCTACAGTCCGTGGTTCTGTTATGAACCCTAATGACCATCCACACGGTGGTGGTGAAGGTAAGACTGGAATCGGTAGACCAGGACCATGCACACCATGGGGTAAACCAGCACTTGGATTGAAGACACGTAAGAAAAACAAACAATCTAACAAGATGATCGTAAGAAGAAGAGATGGTAAAACTGTTAAATAGTACAAGGAGGTAACTTATGGCTCGTTCACTTAAAAAAGGACCATTTGCAGATAAGAGTTTACTGAACAAAGTAGACGCTATGAACGAAGCAGGAGACAAGAGTGTTATCAAAACATGGTCTCGTCGTTCTACAATCTTCCCATCATTCGTAGGACACACAATCGCTGTTCATGATGGAAGAAAACATGTACCGGTATACGTTACAGAAGATATGGTTGGACACAAACTTGGAGAGTTTGTAGCAACAAGAACTTTCCGTGGACATAAGAAAACGGAAAAGAAAACCGGAATGAAATAATTAATTTTGGAAGGAGGTTCCATATAAATGGCAAAGAAATATAGCAGATCTCAGTACAAAAAAGAGAGAAATGCAAATAAAGATACTAGACCAAAAGCTACATTAAGAAACGCTAGAGTTTCTACAACAAAAGCAGCTTTTGTATTAGATGCGATCAGAGGAAAAGACGTAGAAACAGCACTTGGAATTTTACTTTACAATCCAAGATATGCTTCAACATTAATTGAAAAATTATTAAAATCTGCAATCGCTAATGCAGAAAACAATAACGGAATGGACCCAGAAAACCTTTACATTGCAGAATGTTATGCAAATAAAGGACCTACAATGAAGAGAATTAAACCTAGAGCACAGGGTAGAGCTTACAGAATCGAACATAGAATGAGCCACATCACATTAGTGCTTGATGAAAGATAGATAGAAGGAGGCAAACATGGGACAGAAAGTTAATCCTCATGGTCTGAGAGTCGGAATTATTAAAGATTGGGATTCTAGATGGTATGCAGAAGACGCTTTTGCAGATAACCTTGTAGAAGACGATAAAATCAGAAAATATGTAAAGAAAAGATTATACAATGCTGGAATTTCTAAGATCGAGATCGAAAGAGCTTCTGACAGAGTAAAATTAATCGTATATACAGCAAAACCTGGAGTAGTAATCGGTAAAGGTGGATCTTCCATCGAAGAACTGAAAAAAGATCTTCAGAAAATGACAGACAAAAAATTACTGATCGATGTTAAAGAAGTAAAAAGACCAGACAAAGATGCTCAGTTAGTTGCAGAGAATATTGCACAGCAGCTTGAAAATCGTATTTCTTTCAGACGTGCAATGAAATCTTGCATGCAGCGTACAATGAGATCTGGAGCTCTTGGAATCAAAACATCCGTTTCTGGACGTTTAGGTGGAGCAGATATGGCACGTACAGAATTCTACAGCGAGGGAACAATTCCTCTACAGACACTTCGTGCTAACATTGATTACGGATTTGCAGAAGCAGATACAACATATGGTAAAGTCGGAGTAAAAACATGGATTTACCATGGTGAAGTACTTCCATCAAAAAAGGAAGGGGGAAATAAATAATGTTAATGCCAAAAAGAGTAAAACGTCGTAAACAGTTCCGTGGAAGCATGCGCGGAAAAGCATTACGCGGTAATAAGATCACTTACGGTGAGTACGGTATTGTAGCTACAGAGCCAGCATGGATCACAGCAAACCAGATCGAAGCAGCCCGTGTCGCTATGACTCGTTACATCAAACGTGGTGGTAAAGTTTGGATCAAAATTTTCCCTGACAAACCAGTAACAGCTCAGCCAGCTGAAACTCGAATGGGTAAAGGTAAAGGTAACTTAGAATATTGGGTAGCAGTTGTAAAACCAGGACGTGTAATGTTCGAAATTTCTGGTGTAAGCGAAGAAATTGCAAAAGAAGCATTACGTCTTGCAGTACACAAATTACCAATCAAGTGTAAGATTGTTTCTCGTGAAGCTTTAGAAGGCGGTGACAACAGTGAAAACTAAAGATTTTGTAAAAGAATTAAATAATAAGTCAGTAGACGAATTAAATAATGAGCTAGTAGCTGCGAAAAAGGAATTATTCAACTTAAGATTCCAGAATGCAACAAACCAACTTGAGAATACAAGCAGAATTAAAGAAGTTAGAAGAAATATTGCACGTATTCAGGGTGCAATTACAGCAAAAGCAAACGCTTAGTAATCATTTCGAAAGGAGGAATTTGTTGTGGAAAGAAATTTAAGAAAAACCCGTGTAGGGAAAGTCGTTAGTGATAAAATGGATAAAACAATCGTAGTTGCAATCGAAGACAACGTAAAACATCCTTTATATAAAAAGATCGTTAAAAGAACTTACAAATTAAAAGCTCATGACGAAAATAACGAATGTAACATTGGAGATAGAGTAAAGGTTATGGAGACAAGACCTCTTTCAAAAGATAAGAGATGGAGACTTGTTGAAATTATCGAAAAAGCAAAATAATTTTGCTTGGTTGGAAAGGAGAATAAAGGCATGATTCAGCAGGAGTCAAGACTTAGAGTAGCCGACAACACAGGAGCAAAAGAAATCCTTTGCATTCGTGTGTTAGGAGGATCTACAAGAAGATATGCTAACATCGGTGATGTTATTGTTGCTACAGTCAAAGATGCAACACCAGGCGGCGTTGTAAAAAAAGGTGACGTAGTCAGAGCAGTTGTTGTTCGTACAAAGAAAGGTGCCCGTCGTAAAGATGGTTCTTATATCAAATTTGACGAAAATGCTGCTGTAATTATTAAAGATGATATGAATCCAAGAGGAACTCGTATCTTCGGACCAGTGGCAAGAGAGCTTAGAGACAAGAAATTCATGAAGATTGTTTCATTAGCACCAGAAGTATTATAAGGAGGAAACACTGTGTCAGCAATTAAAATTAAAAAAGGCGATCTAGTTAAAGTTATCGCTGGTAAAGATAAAGACAAAGAAGGAAAAGTAATTGCTGTTGATCATAAAAAAGGTACTGTAACAGTTGAAGGTGCCAACATGATCACAAAGCATACTAAACCTAGTCCTGCAAACCAGCAGGGTGGTATCGTAAGCCAGGAAGGCCCAATGGATGTTTCCAATGTAATGTTAGTGCACAATGGAAAAACAACAAAAATTGGATATAAAGTAGTTGACGGTAAAAAAGTTCGTGTTGCACGTGCAACAGGCGAAGTCATTGACTAATTAAGAGAGGAGGTTTACGCAAGTGAGTAGATTACATGAACAGTATAGCAATCAGATCAAAGATGCTATGATGAAGAAATTCGAATACAGCAATATTATGCAGGTACCAAAACTCGAGAAGATCGTAATCAACATGGGTGTTGGTGAAGCAAAAGAAAATAAAAAAGTTTTAGAATCTGCAGTAGCTGATCTTGAAAAGATCGCTGGACAGAAAGCAGTCGTAACAAGAGCAAAGAAATCTGTTGCGAACTTCAAATTAAGAGAAGGTATGCCTATCGGATGCAAAGTTACATTACGTGGTGAAAGAATGTATGAATTCGCTGATCGTTTAATTAACTTAGCATTACCTCGAGTACGTGACTTCAGAGGAGTTAACCAGAACTCTTTCGATGGAAGAGGTAACTATGCATTAGGTATTAAAGAACAGTTAATTTTCCCAGAAATCGAATACGATAAAGTAGACAAAGTAAGAGGAATGGACATCATCTTCGTTACAACAGCGAACACTGATGAAGAAGCTCGTGAATTATTAACTTTATTTGGTATGCCGTTTAAGAAATAGTTAGGAGGGTTCCCATGGCTAAGAAGTCAATGGTTGCAAAACAGAAAAGAAAAGCAAAATTCTCAACAAGAGAATATAGCCGTTGCAGAATCTGCGGACGTCCACATGCATATTTAAGAAAATATGGTATCTGCAGAGTTTGCTTCCGTGAATTAGCATATAAAGGACAGATTCCAGGTGTCAAGAAGGCAAGCTGGTAAGATTAAGGAAGGAGGAACACGAAAATGACAATGAGCGATCCTATTGCAGATATGCTTACAAGAATCCGTAATGCAAATACTGCGAAACATGATACAGTAGAAATTCCTGCTTCTAAGATGAAGACAGCGATTGCAGAAATCTTATTAAAAGAAGGTTTTATCAAAGCATATGACATCAAAGAAGAAGGTTCTTTCAGCACAATCGTAATCACATTAAAATATGGTGCTGATAAAAATGAAAAAATCATTACAGGACTTAAGAGAATCTCTAAACCAGGACTTAGAGTATACGCAGGAGCTGAAGAGCTTCCTAAAGTATTAGGAGGACTTGGTATTGCGATCATCTCTACAAACAAAGGACTGTTAACAGATAAAGAAGCAAGAAAACAGAACGTGGGTGGAGAAGTGTTAGCTTTTGTATGGTAAGATTTACTGTACATTAACCAGCATTCACTATTCTGAAAACAGAAGGGACACACCCTTGTCCCTTCCGACAATTTAAGGAGGTAACCTATGTCTCGTATAGGTAGATTACCAATCGATATCCCTGCAGGAGTAGAGGTAAAGATTGAAGAAGGAAACAAAGTGACTGTAAAAGGTCCTAAAGGAACATTAGAAAAATGTTTACCAGTAGAAATGACAATCAAACAGGAAGATAATCAGGTTGTCGTAACAAGACCAAATGACTTAAAGAAAATGAAATCTTTACATGGTCTTACAAGATCTTTGATCGCAAACATGATCACAGGTGTATCTGAAGGATACGAAAAGAAGCTTGAAATCAACGGTGTTGGTTACAGAGCACAGAAAAAAGGAAAAGAAATCACTTTCAACCTTGGTTTCTCTCATCCGGTAGTTATGACTGATCCAGAAGGAATCGAAACAGAGATGGACGGACAGAACATTATTATCGTTAAAGGTATCGACAAAGAAAAAGTTGGACAGTACGCAGCTGAAATCAGAGAACTTAGAAAACCAGAACCTTACAAAGGTAAAGGTATTAAGTATGCTGATGAAGTTATCAGACGTAAAGTTGGAAAAACTGGGGCTAAATAAAGGAGTGATATAGGATGATTAGAAAAGAATCAAGAAGCAAGATTCGTGCGAAAAAACACTACAAGCTTCGTAATCGAATCAATGGAACAAGCGAAAGACCTCGCTTAAGTGTATTTAGAAGTAATGATCATATGTACGCTCAGATTATTGACGACACTGTTGGAAATACATTAGTATCTGCTTCAACAACTCAGAAAGACGTAAAGGCAGAACTGGAAAAAACAAATGATGTTGCCGCAGCTAGCTACTTAGGTAAAGTAATCGCTGAAAGAGCTTTAGCAAAAGGTATCACAGAAGTTGTCTTTGACAGAGGCGGATTTATTTATCATGGTAAAATTGAAGCATTAGCAGATGCAGCTCGTGAAGCTGGTCTGAAATTCTAATAGGAGGAAGTCAAATGAAGCATACACTTATTGACCCTAGTCAGTTAGAGCTGGAAGAAAGAGTTGTATCCATCAAACGTGTTACTAAAGTAGTAAAAGGTGGACGTAACATGAGATTTGCAGCACTGGTTGTAGTAGGGGATAAAAATGGTCATGTTGGTGCTGGATTAGGAAAAGCAGCTGAAATTCCAGAAGCGATCCGCAAAGGAAAAGAAGCAGCTATGAAGAGCCTTGTTGAAGTACCAATCGATGAAAAAGGAACAACACCACACGACTTTACAGGAAACTTCGGTGGAGCATCTGTATTATTAAAAACATCTCCAGAAGGTACTGGTATCATCGCTGGTGGACCTTCCCGTATCGTTCTGGAACTTGCAGGATATAAAAACATCCGTTCAAAATCTTTAGGTTCTAACAACAAACAGAACGTTGTATTAGCAACAATCGAAGGATTAAAGAACTTAAAAACTCCAGAGCAGGTAGCAAAACTACGTGGAAAATCAGTAGAAGAGCTCTTAGGATAGGAGGAATTTTGAAATGGCAGATAAATTAAAAATCACATTAGTAAAATCTACAATTGGTGCAATTCCAAAGCACAAAAAAACTGTTGAAGCATTAGGTCTTAAAAAACTTCACAAAACAGTTGAGCTGCCTGATAACGCAGCAACACGTGGAATGATTCACCAGGTGAAACATTTAGTTAAAGTAGAAGAAATCTAATAATATTCGGCAAGGAGGTGTAACGGAATGGAATTATCAAACTTACGCCCTGCAGAAGGATCTAAACATAGCGACGCTTTCAGAAGAGGTCGTGGACATGGTTCAGGAAATGGAAAAACTGCAGGTAAAGGACATAAAGGACAGAAAGCTCGTTCAGGTGGTGGAGTAAGACCTGGATTCGAAGGTGGACAGATGCCTTTATACAGACGTATTCCTAAGAGAGGTTTCAAATGCAGAAACTCTAAGGAAATCGTTGGTATCAACCTTTCAGCTTTAGAAAGATTTGAAGACGGAGCAGAAGTATCTGTAGAAGCTTTAATCGAAGCAGGAATCGTTAAAAATCCTAGAGATGGAGTTAAAATCTTAGGAAACGGTGAATTAACAAAGAAATTAAATGTAAAAGCAAATGCATTTAGTGCTAGTGCTAAAGAGAAGATCGAAGCACTTGGAGGAAAAGCTGAGGTGATCTAGTATGTCAAACGCTGTTGTCAGCGCTTTTAAAAACAAGCAATTAAGAAAGAAGCTATTATTTACGACACTAATTCTTATTGTTGTACGTTTTGGATCACAACTGCCAATTCCGGAAATCGATAGTGCACAGATCAGTGCCTATTTAAAGAGTACATTAGGCGATTCGTTCAGCCTATTGAACTCTTTTACCGGAGGCTCCTTCATGCAGATGTCAGTATTTGCATTAAGTGTAACTCCGTATATCACATCTTCCATCATCATGCAGCTGATGACGATCGTTATTCCAGCTCTTGAAGAGATGCAGAAAGATGGAGAAGACGGAAGAAAAAGAATGGCAAAGATTACAAGATATGTAACGGTTGTACTTGCGATCATCGAAGGCGCAGGACTTGCGATCGGATTTGCCAATCAAGGTGCATTAGGTACCGATTATACAACGTTTACCATTGTTACAATGATCATTGCTTTAACCGCAGGTGCAGTTCTGGTTATGTGGCTTGGAGAACGTATTACAGAGAGTGGAATTGGAAATGGTATTTCCATTATCCTGCTCGTAAACATTGTATCCGGAATGCCGGGAGATTTTACTTCTCTTTATAATCAGTTTATGAAGGGAAAACAGATCGGACCAGCTCTGATCGCAGGATGTGTGATTGTAGGAGTTGTTCTGGCAGTTGTCGTATTCGTTATCGTTTTATCAGATGCGGAAAGACATATCCCAGTACAGTATTCTAAGAAGATGCAGGGAAGAAAACTTGTTGGTGGACAGCAGAGTAAGATTCCGCTGAAAGTTAACACAGCAGGTGTAATCCCAATTATCTTTGCATCATCCATTATGCAGTTCCCAATCATGCTGCAGAATGTCTTAAAATACGAGAATAACGGATTCATTGGAAAAGCATTAACAAGTTTGAACTCATCTACCTGGTTTGATGCATCCCATCCAAAAAGATCGATCGGTTTATTGATCTATATTGTTTTAGTAGTACTGTTTGCTTATTTCTATACATCGATTACATTTAATCCATTAGAGATTTCAAACAATATGAAGAAACAGGGTGGATTTATCCCAGGAATCCGACCGGGAAAACCTACAGTAGATTATTTGAATAAAATATTAAAATATATTATATTTATAGGTGCTGCAGGACTAACGATCGTGGCAGTTGTTCCATTCTTCTTTAATGGAGTATTTGGAGCAAGCGTTTCATTTGGAGGAACATCTATCATCATCGTAGTAGGTGTTATCCTTGAGACGATCAAGCAGATCCAGTCACAGTTGTTAGTACAGAACTATTCTGGTTTTTTGAGTGAGTAACTATAAGAAAAGCTGTAGTGACAACTACAGCTTTTTGTGCTTATATGGAATGTTTTTATATAAGCACAAAAGTCCAATGGCATTAAAAACGATGGTATGGAAACAAATTGTATGGTAACTAAAAATAAAAGAGAGACAAAAGGAGGATTTGTCATGAAAATTATTATGTTAGGAGCTCCAGGTGCTGGAAAAGGTACTCAGGCAAAACAGATTGCACAGGCGTACGATATTCCACACATCTCAACAGGTGATATTTTCAGAGCAAATATTAAAGAAGGAACAGAGCTTGGAAAGAAAGCACAGGAATACATGGACAAAGGACTGTTAGTTCCAGACGAACTTGTATGCGATCTTGTTGTTGATCGTATCCACAAAGATGATTGTGAAAAAGGGTATATTTTAGATGGATTTCCAAGAACGATTCCACAAGCAAATGCATTAGATGAAGCACTTGCAAAAGACGGTGAGAAGATTGAATTTGCAATTGATATCGAAGTTCCAGATGAAAATATCATCAACAGAATGTCAGGAAGAAGATCCTGCAAAGACTGTGGAGCAATCTTCCATGTTCAGTATAATCCTCCAAAGAAAGAAAACTGCTGCGACGTATGTGGTGGAGAATTAATTCTTCGCGATGACGACAAAGCAGAAACTGTAAAAAAACGTCTGGATGTTTATCATGAACAGACAGCTCCACTGATCGCGCACTATAAAGAAGCAGGAAGCTTACACGAGATCGATGGAACACAGGATATCAAAGTTGTTTTTGAAGAAATTAAATCTATTTTAGGATAAGAGGCAGACCATGGCAGTTACGATCAAATCAAAAAAAGAAATCGAACTTATGCGAGAAGCCGGTAAGATGTTAGAAGAGGTTCACAACAAGTTAGCTGATTTTGTAAAACCAGGAATTTCTACATTAGAGATCGACCAGTTTGGAGAGAAAGCGATCAGAGATCTTGGATGTGTACCAAACTTCTTAAACTATAATGGATATCCGGCATCCATCTGTGTATCTGTCAATGACGAAGTCGTACATGGTATTCCAAGCAAAGACCGGATTTTACAGGATGGAGACATTGTAAGTCTGGATGCAGGACTGATCCATGAAGGATATCATTCCGATGCAGCAAGAACACATGCGGTTGGAAATATTTCCGAAGAAGCAAAGAGACTGATCGAAGTAACAAAACAAAGTTTCTTTGAAGGAATCAAACTTGCAGTTCCAGGAAATCATTTGTTTGACATATCTGAAGCAATTCAGAAATATGTAGAAAGTAATGGTTATTCTGTAGTCAGAGATTTAGTGGGACATGGAATTGGAACACATCTTCATGAAGATCCACAGATTCCGAACTTCAAACAGAGAAGAAAAGGAATGAAATTAAGACCAGGAATGACGCTTGCCATTGAACCAATGGTAAATGAAGGTAGTTATGATGTTGTCTGGCTAGACGATGACTGGACAGTTGTTACTGAAGACGGAAGTCTGGCTGCACATTATGAAAACACGATCGTCATCACAGAAGATGGTTGTGAAATATTGACTTTGTCTGAATAGGAGGAATAAAATGGCAAAATCAGAAGCAATTGAAGTTGAAGGAGTAGTGTTAGAAAAGTTACCAAACGCTATGTTCAAGGTAGAAATCGAAGGTGGACACGTAATTTTAGCTCACATCAGTGGAAAGCTTAGAATGAATTACATCAAGATTTTACCAGGTGACAAAGTAACACTGGCATTATCACCATATGATTTATCAAAAGGAAGAATTATTTGGAGAGACAAATAAATTATTTGGAAAGATAAATAAATTTAGAAAAAGTCTTGAAATATTCAGAATATGATGATATAATCATACCCGAACGTTTTTTGAAAGGAGATATTCAAGTGAAGGTTAGAGCATCTGTAAAACCAATTTGCGAAAAATGCAAGGTTATCAAGAGAAAAGGATCTGTCAGAGTAATCTGTGAGAATCCAAAACACAAACAGAGACAGGGATAATTACGACGTTCGATAAGAATATCGCAATAATCCTCGGTTTGTTGTGTATTCACCTATTTACTGCAAGAACAGTTTAGAGGTGTATTTTGTGATGTGTAGAGATACACTCGCATAATTTAGGCGGCTGCAGTGTGAGTACAGGTACGCTCATACTGATTATTTATAGATAGAAAGATAATTTGAGGAAGAGACATATATATCATTTCACCGTACTGCGGATATATGGATTGCCCTTAATAGACAAGTAATTATTTATTTTGGAGGAAAGAAAAACATGGCTCGTATTTCAGGTGTTGATTTACCAAGAGAAAAGCGTGTAGAGATTGGTCTTACTTATATTTATGGAATCGGTCTTTCAAGCGCAAAACGTATTTTGGCAGAGGCAAATGTTGATCCTGATACTCGTGTACGCGACTTAACTGATGATGAAGTTAAAAGAATCAGTGCAGTTATCAACGATACACAGGTTGTAGAAGGTGATTTAAGAAGAGAAATCGCTCTTAACATTAAGAGATTAAAAGAAATTGGATGCTACAGAGGAAAACGTCATAGACAGGGACTTCCTTGCCGTGGACAGAAAACAAAGACTAACGCAAGAACACGTAAAGGTCCTAAGAAAACAGTAGCTAACAAGAAGAAATAATAAACACTAAATTTGTAGTGTTATGACACACCCGGCTGTATGGACAGTCAGGAATAGCATAAGATTTGCAGTATAGGCAATCTTTTTGGAATTGAAATGAAGAAAGAAAGGTATACGTAATTATGGCTAAAGTTACAAAGAAAAGTGCAAAAAAACGTGTAAAGAAGAATGTACAGCACGGACAGGCACATATTCAGTCATCTTTTAATAATACAATCGTTACATTAACAGATGCACAGGGAAATGCTCTTTCTTGGGCAAGTGCAGGTGGATTAGGATTCAGAGGATCCAAAAAATCTACACCATATGCAGCTCAGATGGCAGCTGAAACTGCAACAAAAGCAGCATTAGTGCATGGATTAAAATCAGTAGATGTAATGGTTAAAGGTCCAGGATCAGGAAGAGAAGCAGCAATCCGTGCTTTATCAGCAGCAGGATTAGAAGTTACAAGCATCAGCGATGTAACACCTGTTCCACATAATGGATGTCGCCCACCAAAACGTAGAAGAGTCTAATTTAGGAGGATAATTAAAGATGGCAGTAGATAGAACTCCAGTCTTAAAGAGATGTAGATCCTTAGGTTTAGATCCTGTCTTTTTAGGAATTGATAAAAAATCAAACAGAAGTTTAAATAGAGCAAACAGAAAGAAAAGTGAATACGGACTTCAGCTTTGCGAAAAACAGAAAGCTAAATTCATCTATGGTGTATTAGAAAAACCTTTCCGTAACTACTATGCAAAAGCAGAAAGAATGAAAGGTCAGACTGGTACAAACCTGATGACATTATTAGAGCTTCGTTTAGATAACGTATTATTTCGTTTAGGATACGGAAGAACAAGAAAAGAATGCAGACAGATCGTTGACCATAAACATGTATTAGTTAATGGAAAACAGGTTAACATTCCTTCTTACCAGGTTAAAGCTGGGGACGTTATCGAAATCAAAGAAAAACATAGAACATCTCCAAGATACAAAGAGATCTTAGAAGTAACAGAAGGAAGAATGATTCCTTCATGGTTAGAAGCAGATCATGATAACTTTACAGGAACTGTAAAAGAACTTCCATCAAGAGATGAGATCGACGTACCAGTTAACGAAACATTAATCGTCGAGTTATATTCTAAATAATAACCCTCAAGTTAAACCTAAGCCAAAAGGAGGGCACGTATGTTTGAATTTGAAAAACCAAATATTGAGATTAATGAGATTTCAGAAGATAACCGTTTTGGACGCTTTGTTGTGGAACCTTTGGAAAGAGGTTATGGTACAACTTTAGGTAATTCCTTAAGACGTATCATGCTTTCTTCTCTGCCAGGTGCAGCAGTAAGTTCAGTAAAGATCAAAGGTGTTCTGCATGAGTTCAGTTCCATCCCAGGGGTTAAAGAAGATGTACCTGAGATCATCATGAATATCAAATCTCTGGCAATTAAAAACAACAGCTCATCCGCTGAAACAAAGCAGGCTTATATTGAGTTTTCAGGAAAGGGTGTAGTAACTGCCGGAGATATTAAAGCGGACAGTGATATCGAAATCTTAAATCCAGAGCTTGTAATCGCAACATTAAGTGATGACAGCAGCAAACTGGATATGGAGCTTACAATCACAAACGGACGCGGATATGTAGGCGCAGACAAAGCAGACAAAGAAGGAAAAGCAATCGATGAGATCGCAGTTGATGCGATTTACACACCAGTTGAGCGTGTAAACTTAAAGGTTGAGAATACTCGTGTAGGTCAGATCACAGATTATGACAAATTAACATTAGATGTATTCACAAACGGAACACTAACACCAGATGAGTCTGTAAGTTTAGCAGCGAAAGTATTATGCGAGCACTTAAACTTATTTGTAGATCTTTCTGAGAATGCCAAGACAGCAGAAGTTATGGTAGAAAAAGAAGATGACGAAAAAGAAAAAGTTCTTGAAATGAGCATTGATGAATTAGAATTATCTGTTCGTTCATACAATTGCTTAAAGAGAGCTGGCATCAATACAGTAGAAGAATTAACTAATAAGACTTCAGAAGATATGATGAAAGTCCGTAACTTAGGACGTAAATCATTAGAAGAAGTTTTAGCTAAGTTAAGTGAATTAGGATTATCCCTAAGTTCAGGAGAAGAATAGAAACCAGACCCGCCTAGGCTGAAGGCATAAGTAAGCAAGGCGAAAAAACACAGGAGGTCATTATAATGGCAAAATACAGAAAATTAGGAAGAACAGCTTCCCAGAGAAAAGCACTGATCCGTGCAGAAGTAACAAATCTGTTACATCATGGAAAAATCATTACAACTGAAGCAAAAGCAAAAGAAATCCGCAAGGTAGCTGAGAAACTGATCGCTTTAGCTGTAAAAGAAAAAGACAACTTTGAAACAGTTACAGTTGACGCTAAAGTTGCTAAGAAAGATGAAAACGGAAAACGCGTGAAAGAAGTTGTAGATGGTAAGAAAGTTACTGTTTATGAAACAGTTCAGAAAGAAATCAAAAAAGATTTACCATCCCGCTTACATGCAAGAAGACAGATGTTAAAGGTATTATATCCTGTAACAGAAGTTCCTACAGAAGCAGCTGGTAAGAAAGCTAATACAAAGAAAGTTGATTTAACAGCTAAGTTATTCGACGAGTATGCACCAAAATATGCTGAACGTAACGGTGGTTACACAAGAATCGTTAAGATTGCTCAGCGTAAAGGTGATGCAGCATTAAAAGTAGTACTTGAATTAGTTTAATCAACAGTTCAATACTGACTATATTATTTAAATTCCAAATCGACAACAACAAAGAGGTCTTATTCCGGAACAACTGGGATAAGACTTTTCTTTTTTTATGGGAAATAGTATACTATCCTTATTACGGATCAGATAGGAGAATATTATGTCCATATTGAAAATAAAAGACTTAGTTCACAAATATGTGACCTATGGAGATACAGAAGAAGACAAACAAGAGATTGCAGCAATCGATCATATTGATATCAATGTTGAGAAAGGTGAATTCGTAGCAATCCTTGGAAAGAATGGTTCCGGGAAATCATCGCTTGCGAAGCACATCAATGGACTTTTGATGCCGACAGAAGGCATAGTATATATCAAAGGAATGGATACAAAAGATGAAAGTACCCTCTTAAAAGTCAGACAGAGTGCAGGAATCGTATTTCAGAATCCAGATAACCAGATCGTAGGAACAACGGTAGAAGAAGACACAGCCTTCGGTCCAGAAAACCTCGGAATAGCTTCCAAAGATATCTGGACAAGGATCACAACGGCTCTTACAGGTGTGGGAATGATCGCATATAAAGAAGCAAGTCCCAATCATCTTTCTGGCGGACAGAAACAGAGAGTAGCGATCGCAGGGATCATGGCAATGGAACCAGAATGTATCGTATTAGATGAACCAACAGCCATGCTAGATCCAGAAGGCCGCAGACATGTTTTATCTCTTGTGAAAGCATTGAATAAAGAAAAGAATATTACGATCCTTATGGTAACACATCATATGGAAGAAGTAATCTTAGCAGATCGTATCATCGTGATGGATCAAGGAAAGATCGTCATGGATGGAAAACCAAAAGAGATCTTTTCAAGAGTTGATGAGATGAAAACATTAGGTCTGGAAGTTCCGTACGCAACAGAACTTGCATGGGAACTAAAAAAAGAAGGTGTTAACTTGTCAGATACGATAACAACAAAGGAAGAGCTGGTGGAGGAATTATGTCAATTCGTTTAGAACATGTAAGTTACGCATATGAAGATAATTCTAGCAAGAAGAATTACGCATTAAAAGATATAAACTTAGAAATAAAAAAAGAAGAATTCATTGCAGTGATCGGACACACAGGTTCTGGAAAATCAACATTGATCCAGCATCTAAATGGATTGATCAAACCAACGTCTGGAACAATATATTTCGATGATGAAGATATATATTCAGAAGGATACCCATTACGAGAATTACGTGGAAAAGTCGGTATATGTTTCCAGTATCCAGAACATCAGCTATTTGAGACAACGATTTTAGATGATGTATGTTTTGGTCCAATGAACTTTGGAAAGACAAAAGAAGAAGCAACAGAGATTGCTGTCAAATGTTTAAAAGATGTTGGATTACCAGAGAAATTATATCAAAAATCGCCATTTGAATTATCTGGCGGACAGAAGCGAAGAGTAGCAATCGCAGGGATTCTTGCAATGGAGCCAGAATATTTTATTTTGGATGAACCAACAGCAGGACTTGATCCGGTCGGAAAAGATCAGATCTTAAATCTGTTAAAGAAACTCCATGAAGAAAAGAAGATCACGATCATTCTGGTATCACACAGTATGGAAGATGTTGCAGACTATGCACAGCGTGTGATCGTTATGAATGGCGGACAGGTCATGTATGAAGGAGATAAAAAAGAAGTATTCTCTCACAAGAAAGAACTAGAAGAAGCAGGACTTGCTGTACCGTTTTATCGTCAAGTATGTGAAGAACTCGCAGACAGAGGGTTCCCGATCCAGAGGGATTTATTGACATTAGAAGAAACAAAAGAAGCAATTTTAGAAGGACTAAAAGGACTGAGAGGAAAATAAAATGCTCAAGGATATAACAATTGGACAATATTATAAAGAAGACTCTCTGATCCACAGACTCGATCCGAGAGTGAAATTATTTGCAGTCTTGATCTACGTCATTACATTATTTATGCATAAAGCACCTGCAACTTATGTGATGTCACTATTATTTTTGATCATAACGATCAAGATTTCAAAGGTACCTGTAAAATATATTTTAAGAGGATTAAAAGCAATTGCAGTGATCTTATTATTCTCTGTAATGATCAATATGTTATTTATTCCAGGAAAACCAGTGATCCAGTTCTGGATCATATCAATTTCTGCAGAAGGGATCAGGACAACTATTTATCTGGGAAGCCGTCTGATCATGCTGGTATTAGGAACGTCTTTACTGACATTTACAACAACACCAAATGAACTGACAGACGGACTAGACAAATCACTGGGATTTTTAAATAAAGTCGGAGTACCAGTACATGAGATTGCTATGATGATGTCAATCGCACTAAGATTTATTCCAATCTTAACAGAAGAATTAGAAAAGATCATGAAAGCCCAGACAGCCAGAGGAATCGACTTTGAATCCGGAGGTCTCTTAAAACGAGTAAAAAGCATGGTTCCAATTATAGTACCACTGTTTGTAGCAGCAATCCGAAGAGCGAATGACCTTGCAATGGCAATGGAATCCCGTTGTTACCATGGCGGTGTTGGAAGAACTAAATTAAAACCATTAAAATACGAGAAAAGAGATAAAATAGCGTATATCGTCCTGTTTGTATTTTTAGCAGTGATGATCTATTTATCCTTTTTCAGTCCATGGAGGTAAGATACGATGAAACGAGTAAAATTAATCGTAGCCTATGATGGAACTGGTTATTGTGGATGGCAGGTACAGCCAAACGAGATTACAGTCGAAGGTGTCTTAAATAAGCATATATCAGAACTGACAGGAGAAGACATCAAAGTGATCGGAGCCAGCAGAACGGATTCAGGAGTCCACGCATTAGGAAATGTAGCTGTATTCGACACAGAAAGCCGTATTCCGGGAGAGAAGATGGCAAAAGCATTAAATGCAAGACTACCAGAAGATATCATTATTCAGGACTCCAAAGAAGTGCCATTAGACTACCATCCAAGGTTTCAGGATACAAGAAAGACATATGAATATACCTTTTACAATGCAAGATACGATAATCCCGTGACAAGCAGACATCATCATTTTGTATATGTACCACTTGATGTGGAGAAAATGAAAGAAGCAGCTTCTTATTTCTTAGGGGAACACTGTTTTATCAGTATGTGCAGCAGTAAAGCACAGGTTACATCCTATGTCAGAGAGATTTACGAATGTGATGTGACACAAAATGGCAGATATATCACGATGAGAGTCACAGGAAGCGGTTTTCTCTATAATATGGTACGTTTAATGGCAGGAACGCTTTTAGAGGTCGGAAGAGGAAAACAAGAACCACAATGGGTCAAAGAAATCTTAGCATCCAAAGAAAGAGTTACACCAGGACCAAAACTTCCAGCAAAAGGCTTGACATTAATTCAGATCGAATATCCGGAGGACCGCGAGAATGCAGAATAGCTTTATCATATTTCAGAAATTGTTAGTATTGTTTGGTTTTATGCTGATCGGATACCTAAGTTATAAGAAAAAATGGATCAGTGATGATACAAGTTCACAGATATCAGGACTGATCGTAAATATATTTAATCCTGCATTGATCATATCTGGCGTGATCGGTTCCGTTGGAAATGGAAACTGGAATCTTGTGATCATGGACCTGATCCTTGCAGTGATCTTATTTGTGGTATTGATCCTGATCAGTCCGGCATTTGTTCGTATTCTAGGTGTAAAAAAAGATGAAAGAAATATCTATGCAGTGATGCTGATCTTTTCGAATCTTGGATTTATGGGGATTCCGATCATTGAAGAATTATACGGTAGAGAAGCTATTTTTTATGTAGCACTGTATACACTGGTATATAATATTCTCTTTTACACCTATGGAATTTATCTTTTTGAGAAAGAACGTGCCATGCAGACAGGACAAAAAGCTAAGATCATATTCCACTGGAAAAAGATGATCAATCCAGGAATGGTCGCATGTCTGGCTGCGTTATTGATTTTTGCATTTCAGATCGACGCACCAGCACCTGCGGTAAGTTTTGTACAATACTTAGGAAATGCAGCAATCCCACTCTCCATGATCATTACCGGGGTATCTTTAGCGAAGATGCCGCTGATCGAAGTTTTCAAAGACATCAAGATGTATCAGTTTACATTTTTAAAGATGCTGGTGATCCCAATGATCGCAGCATTTGCGATCCGGCTGTTTCATTTAGATCCTGTTCTCTCGGGGATCATGGTATTAATGTTTGGAATGCCAAATGGAAGCATGGCAGTGATGATGGCAATCGATTATGGATTAGACAGTTCCATTTGTAGCAGAGGAATCGTACTGACAACACTGTTATCGATCATAACGTTGCCGATTGTAGCATATCTTATTTGACATTGAGATTTATCAACAATGTTTTAACATATACGGACATAATATACCCATATATTGTGGATAAAATTTTGAAATCAAGACCATCTTGTGGATAACATCAAAAATTTATCAAAAACAACAAGAAAAAATCTTGACACACCCGGCTGCGTATTATATAATAAGAAACTGTGACATGCGAGAGAATACTACCCCAATGCCCCGGTGGGAGTATTTAATATAGACACATATGATTGATAGAAATTTTAAGGAGGAACACCATGAAAAGTTTTATGGCCAGCCCATCAACAATTGAAAGAGAATGGTATGTAGTTGATGCTACAGGACATACATTAGGACGTTTAGCATCTGAGATCGCAACAATCTTAAGAGGTAAAAACAAACCAACTTATACACCACATATCGATACAGGAGATAATGTGATCGTTATCAACGCTGAGAAGATCAAAGTAACTGGTAAGAAATTAGACCAGAAGATCTACTATCATCATTCAGACTATGTTGGTGGAATGAAAGAACAGACATTAAAAGAAAAATTAGCTAAAAAACCTGAAGACGTAATCTATCTTGCAGTTAAAGGAATGCTTCCAAAAGGACCTTTAGGAAGACAGATGATTAAGAAACTTCACGTATATGCAGGTGCAGAGCACAACCATGCAGCTCAGCAGCCAAAAGCATTAGAGATCAAGTATTAATTTTTGAAGGAGGAAGAAGCAGTGGCTACAGCAAAATATTACGGAACTGGTAGAAGAAAACACAGTGTTGCCAGAGTATATTTAGTACCTGGAACAGGAAAAATCACAATCAACAAAAGAGATATTGATGAATATCTTGGATTAGAAACATTAAAAGTAGTTGTACGTCAGCCATTAGTTGCAACAGATACAATTGACAAATATGATGTATTAGTAAACGTTCATGGTGGTGGATTTACAGGACAGGCTGGAGCAATCCGTCATGGTATTTCCAGAGCTTTATTACAGGTTGATGGAGAATTCCGTTCAACATTAAAGAAAGCTGGATTCTTAACAAGAGATCCAAGAATGAAAGAAAGAAAGAAACCAGGTCTTCGCAAAGCACGTCGTGCACCACAGTTCTCAAAACGTTAATCATACGTTACGGAAGATACGAAGAATATACAGAGCCTTTCAATGGAGAAATCTATTGGAAGGCTTTTTCTAATGATTTGGTTTGGAAAACTTAATTTCTTAGAAATATAGCGGCAAAAGATATGCTAAGCTATATTTCAAAAGCAAGAAGTGGTTCTGGTATATTTAATGCAGAAAAAATGTCAGTTTACGTACCACTAGGAACACAACAAATGTTATCTGATTATGGATATCATATTGTAACAGAATAAGATAGGAGGAAGGTAAAATGAAATTAAAAAATCTAACAAAAAAATTAACAACTTTAGCAATCACAGCCTTAATGGCAACAACATTGGTTTCAACTCAAAATGTATTAGCTGCATCAAAAAAAGCACAGAAGAAGGCGAACAAAGCCTATGCACAAGCAATCAAGAAAAACAAAGTAGCCAAATTTACAAGCTATTCATTAATTGAAGTAACAGGAGGCGGAACAAAAGAACTGGTCACTGTGAATTTAAATAGTAATGCAGAAGGCGAAGCTAGAAATTTAAATATTTATACATACAATAAAGGAAAAGTAAAGAAAATTTGGTCAACATCGGATCAAATAATTGCATATAATAAAAAACAGAAAACAATTGCAGGCTTACAGTATTCAGTATTAAGTGAAAATGGTTCTGAAAGGGAAAAATATTATATTTATAAGTATGATGGAAAGAAAATTGTAAAAAAAGCATCATATTTCTTTGAACGTGAAGGACATTTCGAAGATGAGGATGGAAATAAAGTTACAACAAATTTAGAAAAATCAGAAAAAACAGTACATAGAGTCATTGATAAAGAAATATATAGCAAAAAGGAAAAAGGAAAGTTGACATATATTTCAGAAAAACAATATAGAAGTGCAACGAAAAATGATGTACGTGTATGGGCATATAATAATACAACGAAAAAAGAGTTGATCAAAAAATTAAGAAAATAATCAACTAGGGGATATATGATAATTATTATCATATATCCCCATTGATTTTTCCATCCAAATCTAGTATCATAAATAACAGTTAGACAACACTAACTAAAAACGTGAATGAATCATGTGGACTCCTCGATTGAGATCAACACCTGCAACAAAACGATCTCAAACTGGAAGCTTACCCTTCTTCCAGCGAGGAGTACTGCTATGTATAGGGAAAGGAGTCACAATCGAAAATGAATTATTTAGAAATTGAAAAAGTAGTCGGAAGAGAAATCCTAGATTCCAGAGGAAATCCAACCGTAGAAGCTGAGATTACATTAGTTGATGGAACAGTTGCAAGAGGAACAGCTCCAAGTGGTGCATCTACAGGAGAATTTGAAGCACTGGAATTAAGAGACGGAGATAAAGAAAGATATTTAGGAAAAGGTGTTACAAAAGCCGTAGAAAATATCAATACAAAGATCAGTGAAGCAATCATAGGATTAGATGCTTCTGATACATATGCAGTAGACAAAGCAATGATCGATGCAGACGGAACAGCTGATAAATCAAACTTTGGAGCAAATGCAATCTTAGCTGTATCGATCGCAGCAGCAAGAGCAGCAGCTACATCTCTTGAAGTACCTCTATACAGATTCTTAGGTGGAGTATCAGGAAACAGACTTCCAGTACCAATGATGAATATCGTAAATGGTGGATGTCATGCATTATCATCAGGACTTGATGTACAGGAATTCATGATCATGCCAGTTGGAGCTCCATCATTCAAAGAATGTTTAAGATGGTGTGCTGAAGTATTCCATGCATTAGCAGCAATCTTAAAAGAAAGAGGACTTGCTACATCCGTAGGTGATGAAGGTGGATTTGCGCCAGCATTAAAATCAGATGAAGAAGCCATCGAAACAATCTTAGAAGCAGTGAAAAAAGCAGGATACGAACCAGGACAAGACTTCAAGATCGCTATGGACGCTGCATCTTCAGAATGGAAGAGTGAAAAAGGTAAAGGATATTACAAACTGCCAAAAGCAGGAACAGAATATACAGCAGAAGAACTGATCGAGCACTGGGCTGCATTATGTGAGAAATATCCAATCATCTCGATCGAAGATGGATTAGATGAAGAAGACTGGGAAGGATGGAAGAAACTGACAGAAAGACTTGGAGATAAAGTACAGTTAGTAGGAGATGACTTATTTGTAACAAATACAGAAAGACTTTCTAAAGGTATCGAAATGGGAGCAGGAAACTCTATCCTGATTAAATTAAACCAGATTGGATCTATCTCTGAAACATTAGAAGCGATCAAGATGGCACACAAAGCAGGATACACAGCTGTAACATCTCATCGTTCTGGAGAAACAGCAGATACAACGATCGCAGACTTAGCCGTCGCATTAAATACATGCCAGATCAAGACAGGAGCACCTTCAAGATCAGAACGTGTTGCGAAATACAACCAGTTATTAAGAATCGAAGAAGCTTTAGGAGACAGTGCCGTATATCCTGGAATTAAAGCCTTCAACGTAAAATAAGAAGAACGCAATTATAAAAAACGTAAATAATAGCACTTTTAAGTCTCTGGATTTAGTATCCAGAGGCTTTTTCTTTGATTTTTTACAAAAAAATATAAGAGAGTATGTTATAATAGAAAGCACTTATTTGGATAGAAATGTAACACATTCTTATAATCAGAATATTGCATTATCAATTATTTCACAGGCAAAAGAAAAATTTTATGATATGTTTTGCCAGTTGAAAAAAGAAATAGATGAAAATTGGATATAAAAAAATCCGGCAAACACAAAAATGTAATGCCGGATTCTTTTATTTACTATATTATTATGAAATATGTATCACGGATATCCTATCCCCAAACTTCCTCAGCAATCTCCTTAATAAGAGTCATCTTCTTCCACTGATCTTCATCAGTTAAGATATTTCCTTCTTCTGTAGAAGAGAAACCACACTGAGGACTTAAGCAAAGCTGGTCAAGTGCAACATACTGAGCCGCCTCTTTAATACGTTCTTTAATCTCAGTTTTATCTTCAAGTTCTGGATCTTTAGAAGTAACAAGACCTAACACAACCTTCTGATCTTTGATAAAACGTAATGGTTTGAAATCACCGGAACGGTCACTATCATACTCTAAGAAGAAACCATCGATCTTACATCCACCGAATAAAGTCTCAGCAACTGGCTCATAACCACCAGAAGAGAACCATGTAGAACGGAAGTTACCACGGCAGATATGCATTGTAATTGTCATATCCTCAGGTTTAGCTTCTAAAGCTTCATTGATCATTTTCACATAATTCTTAGCAATCTGGTCAAGGTCAAGACCACGGCTTGCGTAATCGTCGCGTTTATTCTGATCACAGAATTCACCCCAAGATGTATCATCAAACTGTAAGTAACGGCATCCACGAGCGTAGAATGCTTTGATCGCTTTCTGATAAGCAAGAGCAATCTCATGATACAGATCATCTTCATTTTTATAACGATCGATCGCTTTGTAAGTTTCGCTTCCACGAACACAACAGATCAGATGAAGCATTGCAGGAGAAGGAATTGTCATCTTGCAGTCAACATCCCCAGCAATTTCTTTCAAGTAAGAGAAATGATCTAAGAATTCACTGTTTTCATCAAAATCAATTTTGTCAACAATCTCAAGAGTTGCGGCTTTTGGCTGATGTCCCTTAAAAGCAACAGACCAGTGATCAGCTTTGATCTCCTCGACTCCGACTAAGGAAGCAAGGAAATCAAGATGCCAATAGCGACGTCTTAATTCTCCGTCAGTAACTGCTTTTAATCCAACAGCTTTCTCTTTTTCAACTAACTCTTTGATCGCTTTATCTTCAACTTCACGCAACTGGTCTGCAGATAAAGTTCCTTCTGCATATTCAGCACGTGCATCTTTTAAATAATCTGGTCTTAAAAAACTACCAACAATATCATATCTGTATGGTCTCATAAATCTATCCTTTCCATTTATATAAGTCTAATAATTTTCTATCGATAAGCTATACAATAACAGATAGAATAAGGCTTGTGAAATACATAAAAATAATAGTTTGCCATAACTTCAAATTATAATGATAAAAATTTTCAGACAATTATGTCTTTCTTTTAACAATAATTGTATGCAATATACGGACAGAGTCATCGTTAAGAAAATGTTAATTGTACAATTTTAAAAAAATTGCATATTTTTTGTACTTTTCTTTAAGCATTGTAGAGAAAAAAGAAAATATTTGTTATAATGCACATAGATAAAAAAATAACAATATCTAGGGTGTTTTAGTTAAGTGTTTTTTAAGGAAGGGTAAACTATTATGTATGATGTAACAAGCATTCAGAATCTGAAAAAAGATGTACTGTATTTCGTAGCAAAGGCATCGTTTGAAGGGACTTTAGAAGAAGAAAGAGATCTGATCCCAGAGAAGATGATTGAAGGACCAGAACCAACATTCCGTTGCTGCATCTACAAAGAAAGAGAAATCGTAAGACAGAGAATTCGTTTAGCAGAAGGTAAAGCTCCAGGAGCAGAAGATGATGGAAATATCGTGCAGGTAATTAAATCAGCATGTGCTGACTGTCCGATCTCAAGCTATGTTGTAACAAACAACTGTCAGAATTGTCTTGGAAAAGACTGTATCAAAGCATGTCGTTTCGGAGCGATCGAACCAGGACATACAAGATCAAGAATCGACCCTCAGAAATGTAAGGAATGTGGTATGTGCGCAAAAGCCTGTCCATACAATGCGATCGCTCATGTATCAAGACCATGTAAAGACAGCTGTCCAGTAGATGCAATTTCTTATGATGAGTATGGAGTATCAGTGATTGATGAAGAAAAATGTATCCGTTGTGGACAGTGTGCAGCAAAATGTCCATTTGGTGCGATCGGAACAAAGACATGGATCACAAACGTTATCGCAGACTTGAAAGCAGGTAAGAAAGTCTACGCGATCCTTGCCCCAGCAACAGAAGGACAGTTTGGTAAAGATATTACAATGGAAAGCTGGAGACAGGCAGTAAAGAAAGTTGGATTTGAAGATCTGATCGAAGCAGGTTTAGGTGGAGATATGACAACATGCAGCGAAGCAGAAGAATGGTTAGAAGCTTACAGAAACGGTGAGAAGAAAACAACTTCATGCTGTCCAGGATTCGTAAACATGATTCGCAAACATTATCCAGATCTTGCAGATATGATTTCTACAACAGTATCTCCAATGTGTGCAGTATCAAGAATGATCAAAGCAAAAGATCCAGATGCAGTTACAGTATTTGTTGGACCATGTGTAGCCAAGAAGTCAGAAGTGGCAGACCAGAAGATCGAAGGAAATGCAGATTATGCATTAAACTACAACGAGATCTTAGCAATTATGAAAGCAAAAGACGTAGAATTAGAACCAGCAGAGAATACATATCAGGATTCTACGATCTTCGGTAAATTCTATGGAAACTCTGGTGGAGTAACAGATTCTGTATTAGAATACATGAAAGAGACAGAACAGAACGAAGATATCAAAGTATGCAAAGCTAACGGTGCAGCAGAATGTAAGAAAGCTTTAATGTTCTTACAGAGAGGAAGATTACCAGAAGACTTCATCGAAGGTATGGCATGCGAAGGCGGATGCGTTGGTGGACCAAGCCGTAACGAAGAGATCATCAAAGCTCGTAAAGTCAGAGAAACAATGATCAAATCCGCAGATGATCGCAAGATCACAGACAACTTAAAACGTTATGATATGGATAGCTTCTCAATGCATAGATAATCAGAGTTGCATGAAGCATCCAAAGAGATGATAAAGAATCCCTGGAGCAAGATTGAAGTTTTGTTTTGGGGATCTTTGTATCTGAAAAGAAATTGTATTAGAAATAGTAACTATTACTAGTAGATATTTTGGCAAAACTATGTTATAGTAAGAAAAGTTGAAAAAGCAAAATGAATTTAATTTTGGAGGTAAGACAATGAAGGATATTAAAGTTACAGATTCAGTAAAATATATTGGTGTAGACGATCATGACATTGACTTATTTGAGAGCCAGTATGTAGTACCAAATGGTGTTTCTTATAACTCTTATGTGATCTTAGATGAGAAAGTAGCTGTTATGGATACTGTGGATGCACGCAAGACAGATGAATGGCTTGTAAACTTAGAAGAAGCATTAGATGGAAGAAACGTAGATTACATTGTAGTATCTCATATGGAACCAGACCATGCTGCAAGCTTACAGGTATTAGCAGAAAAATATCCAGAAGCTAAGGTTGTAGGTAATGCTAAGACATTTAATATGATCCCTCAGTTCTTTACATTTGATCTAGAAGGACGTAAAGTCGTAGTAAAAGAAGGAGATACATTATCTCTTGGATCTCATACATTACAGTTCGTTATGGCACCAATGGTTCACTGGCCAGAAGTTATGGTAGCATATGAAACATCAGAGAAAATCTTATTCTCAGCAGATGGATTTGGTAAATTCGGAGCTTTAGATGCAGATGAAGATTGGGCATGTGAAGCAAGACGTTATTATTTCAATATCTGTGGTAAATACGGAGTACAGGTACAGAATCTCTTAAAGAAAGCCGCAGGATTAGATATTGAGATCATCTGTCCATTACACGGACCAATTTTAAAAGAAAACCTTGGATATTATATTGGATTATATGACACATGGAGCAAATATGAGCCAGAGAACGAAGGAATCCTGATCGCATACGCATCTATCCATGGAAATACAGCAGCTGCAGCAAAGAAATTAGCAGAAATCTTAGAAGCAAAAGGAGCTCCAAAAGTTGTAGTAGCAGACCTTTCCAGAGATGATATGGCAGAAGTGATCGAAGATGCATTCCGCTATGACAGACTGGTACTGGCAGCAGCAACATACGATGCAGGAATCTTCCCATGCATGGAAGACTTTTTACATCACTTAAAAGCTAAGAACTATCAGAAACGTAAAGTTGCATTTATGGAAAATGGATCATGGGCACCAATGGCAGCAAAAATCATGAAAGGTATCGTAGAAGGATTTAAGAATATCGAGATGGTAGATCCAGTTGTAACGATCAAATCTACGATGAATGATGAGAATATTAAGACTATGGAAGAATTAGCTGATAATTTACTGTAAATTTTAATTTTGTAAGTTGGCCAACTGTAGTCTTTCAGTATATGATAAAAAATAAATAAGCAACTGAAAACGCAGCGGTGGAATTTTGCTCACATTTTGAACAAATCGCTTATCCGCCCAATTTCCTACGAGAACTCGCTCTGAAGTTTTGTTTCAGACAAAAGTCTTTGAAGCTCAGACACTCGTCCAATTGGGCTGCGAATTTGTTCAAAATATGGTAAAATTCCAATGCTGCGTTTTCGGTTGCTTATTTATTTTTTATCATATACCAGAAGTCTAAAGTGTGGACAATTACAAGATTGGAAAACTTAAGTGGTGTGTATGTTGAGTGTCACCCTTTATTCTTATAAATATTTCTTCTCTTGTTCTTTCTGACTCATACATGCAACACTATCAATCAGAGTTTACATCCAGTCGTAGTATCAACAATATTCATCAATTGTTCTCCTTCCAGATACCTTTGCAGGTTTCCAGCTATAATATCTACGATTCGATATAAAGTTGCAGGATGATGAAAATCTCCGGCTACGTGTGGAGTTATGATCACATTTTCTACGTTCCATAATTTATGTTGCGTCTGCAGCGGTTCTGGGTCTGTAACATTCAGTCCTGCTCCATAAATCTGTCCTTGGATCAATGCTTCGCAAAGATCCTCTGTATTAACTGCACTGCCTCTTCCAGCATTTAGCAAGATTGAGGTGTTCTTCATTTTTTCAAAACGATCTTTATTGAAGATATTTCGTGTTGCTTTAGAATCTGGAAGTACAGATAATACAACATCTGCTTTGGGCAGCAATTTATCCAGATCATCCATGGTATGGAGTTCATCGATATCTTGCGGTACCTGCCCTGGTCTTCGTTTGATTCCGATGATATGGTAGTCAAAATTTTTCATTAATCTTGCAAAGTATAATCCGATGTCACCGAGTCCCACGATCAGAAGTGTTCCTCCGCATAAGGACATGACACCTCCTTCATCTTGCCATTCACATTGATTTTGGTTATCTCTGTATAGATGTAATTTCTTTTGCAGGGAAAATAAGACTGCCAGCATATGTTCTGCAACGCTTGGTCCATAGGCTCCTGTAGCATTCGTCAATATTACATCTTCAGGAAGCACGCCTTTCTTCACATAAGGATCAGCCCCTGCTGAATTAAGCTGCAGCCATTCTAAGTTTTTTGCTTCCTGTAAGTAAAATGGATCTACATTTCCAATGATCACATTTGCTTCCTGTACCATTTCCTGAGTTACATTATCGTATGAACTGTATATAAATTTATTGCCTTGAGAATGTTGTTCTAATGTTTTTTTATGTTCGTCTTTTACTGGCATAACAACCAGAATGTTTTTATCTTTTTTCATTGAATTACTTAATATCCTCCTGTTTATTTTATACTATTGTAACGCAAGAGTTATAGAAAGAAAACCCATAGAAATTAAATTTCAGGAGTTTTCAAAGAACAATTCATATAGACAAATTTTGTATACGTGCCGTATAATAAGAATTATACAAAAATAATAGGAAAAGGAAATATCAATATGAACGATTTTAAATATGTATTTGGTCCGATCCCATCCAGAAGACTAGGAAGATCCTTAGGTATCAGTCCACTGCCTAAGAAGACATGTAACTATTCCTGCATCTACTGTCAATTAGGAAGAACCGATAAAATGACAAATAAACGTCAGGAATTTTATAAAACAGAAGATATCATAGCGGAATTTAAACAGTATCTCAAAGACTCTGATAAATTTGATATCGTAACGGTCGTTGGAGAAGGAGAACCTACTTTAGCAGCAAATCTTGGTGAATTAGTAGTTGCTCTGAAAGCATTAACAGACAAGCCAGTCGCAGTGATCACAAATGGTGCGTTGCTTTCTGATCCACAAGTCAGAGAAGAATTATGCCATGCTGATATGGTATTGCCATCTCTGGATGCTTATAACCAGGAAATTTCCAAGAAGATCGACAGACCTTATGGAACGATCAAATTTAAAGAAGAATTTGAAGGTCTCAAAAAGTTCACTCACATGTATGAAGGAGAACTTTGGTTGGAGATCATGCTAGTTGATGGGATCAACGATGATGAGCAGTCTATTCTTAAGTTTCAAGAATTATTAAAAGAATTAAAATATGACAGACTATACTTAAATACACCAGTTCGTCCGCCAGCAGAAGCAGATGTGAATGTCGTATCTGAAGAACGCATGCGATATGCGGTTGAGATACTTGGTGGTATTTCGATTGAGATGATGAGTTCTGGTGCATTTTTCAGTGAGATTGAAGATGACTATGAAGCGGTTAAATCCATTATCGGAAGACATCCTATGAATCAGTTTGAAGTACGAGGATTCTTAGAAAGCAGAGATGTGAAAGATCCAGAAGCGATGATGGAACAGATGAAAAAAGATGAAGCGATCCATGTGATCGATTACAAAGGAATCCTGACGTTCCGTTTAAAATAGTACAATGATCGGATTATAAAAAGGAGAAACAAAATGAAGCATAGTGTAAAAAGAGTGGCAGCAATTCATGATCTGTCTGGTTTTGGAAGAGCTTCGTTGACAGCGATCATTCCCATCCTTTCATCCATGGGAGTGCAGGTCTGTCCATTGCCGACAGCGATCCTTTCCAATCATACTGGGGGATTTGATACCTTTAGTTTTGTAGACTTTACAGATCATATGCAGGACTATATCGATCATTGGAAAGAGCTAAATATCGATTTTGACTGTATTTATTCTGGATTCTTAGGATCTGAACGTCAGATTGAGATCGTTTCCGGATTTATTGATGATTTTGGAACAGAGGATAATATGGTTGTGATCGATCCAGTCCTTGGAGATAATGGAAACTTGTATTCAACGATGGATCAAGGATTAGTTGAAGGAATGAAACGTCTGGTAACAAAAGCTGACATTATTACACCCAATTTTACAGAAGTAAGTCTTTTATTAGGGGAAGAATACAAACAGACAACAACCGATGAAGAGATCAAAGAATGGGTAAAACGTTTGTCTGATATGGGACCAGATATCATTGTTGTGACAAGTGTTCCAGATAAAGAGAAAGATAAAGATTCTAATGTGATCGCTTACGATAGAACTTGTAATACATATTGGAAGATAAAATGCCGTTATATCCCAACATTTTATCCGGGAACAGGAGATGCTTATACTTCTGTTATGATAGGAAGCCTGTTAGACGGAGACAGTCTGCCAATCGCACTGGATAAGGGTGTGCAGTTTATCACACAGGCGATCAAGGCAAGTTATGGATTTGATTATCCAAACAGAGAAGGAGTATTGCTTGAGAGAGTATTGGAAGTATTGAAAATGCCGGTAGTTTTAGGTGGATATGAAATGATTTGATATCGAAAGCTAAAAAAGGAGGTGTCTGACATGTTTTATTTACTAGACCCAGAAAAATGGGAACGACAGAAACATTTTGAATATTATATGCAGATGATACCATGCGGTTATACTGTTACAGTACGTCTAGATGTGGAAAATCTGTATCAGCAGGTCAAAAAATGTGGATTAAAGTTTTATCCGGCATTTATTTACTGCACAGGAAAAGTTGTCAATGAGAAAAGAGAATTTAAAATGGGAGTCGATCAGGAAGGAAGACCTGGTTACTTTGATGTGATGCATCCAAACTTTACGATCTTTCACAAAGATGATCATACATTTTCAGACATCTGGTCTTATTATGATGATGATTTTCAGACATGCTATCAAAACATTATAAATGATATGGAAACATACAAAGATGTCAAAGGACCCAAAGGAAAAGAAGGGCAGCCGCCAAACTTCTTTTGTATCTCCTGTGTGCCATGGATGGATTTCACAGGCTACAGCACATGGGTGCCAACCGGAAGACCAAATCTATTTCCGATCATTACATTTGGAAAATATGTGGAAGAAGAGGGCAGAAGAAGGCTGTCTGCTGCTTTGACGATATCTCATGCATCCGCAGATGGATATCATGCTAGTATGTTCTTTGAAAGACTGCAGGAAGTATTAGATGAATTTGTAATTGATCAGTAATTGATGCATTGATCAAAGTTTATAATTCATTTTTAAGTGAAAAAATCGATGATTATAATAGCAGCATGTATTATGAAAATACATTTTATTTATTTCCCTTGCAAAAATCCAGCCGAAGTAGAAGCGGACAACTTCTCCAACATTGATGAAATTTCCTCCTCAGACTCCTTAAAACCACCCGTGATCCACTGTCGGATCACAGCCATGCATCCGCTCACAATATAAATATGCAAAGAAGACAAAGCCTCCGCATCGTAATCAGGCCGGCGGCTCTGCCACATTGGCATGGTCCAGTGTTGGGTGGCAAGCAGAAGTTTATTCTGAAATCCTGGATCACCATGGTCTGAGAACAACAATCTTACCAACTGCTTATGCTCACTGATATAAAAGATAATAGAATTCATCAACTGTGAAATTGAATTTTCCTTCTCAAACTGGATCATATCTTCTTCTAGAGTATTTAAAATCTCATCTTCAATCGACTCCAGAAGATCCATCGGACTGGAATAATACGTATAAAATGTACTGCGGTTAATATCCGATTTCTCACATAGGCGGGAAACGGATATTTTTTGTATTGGCTGTTCTTTTAATAAATAAAGCAGGCTCTCTCTGAGCGCACGTTTTGTTTTCAAAATACGACGATCAGTTTTCTTCTCTACCATATCAAAAACTCCTTTAAAATCATATAAAAAAGATAATCTACAAAACAATGAAAAATGTTCGATAACCACCAAAAACACTATTTTGGTGGTTGTTGTATACACATACATTTATTATAATATACATATGAATGAAAAACAACAGTTGTATGATAAAAGGAGGCACAAACATGAACCGGCAAGATTTTTATGATGGAAAATTATTTGATGCATATCGTTATATGGGTGCACATAAAGACGGTGATAAGATTCGTTTTGTAACCTATGCACCAAGAGCCTCCAGGATATCGATCATTGGGGAGTTTAATAACTGGAATGAAGAATTTATGGAACAAGACGCACAAAGTGGTTTCTTTTTATTCTACTCCGACAAAGCTAAAGAAGGTCAGATGTACAAATACTGCATCTACGGACCAGATGGAAACCGGCAGGAACATTGTGATCCCTATGGATTTGAGATGGAACTAAGACCGGGGGCATGTTCTATTATCAGAGATATCACAACATACAGATTCAATGACAGATCATGGATGCAGATGAGAAGTGTCGGAATGGAAGATGCCATCAATATCTATGAGATGCATATGGGTTCATGGAGAATGAATAAGAAAGATGAGAATGGCTGGTATCAGTATGATGAGATTGCCAAGATGCTCGTTCCATATCTAAAACAAAATAATTATACCCATGTAGAATTAATGCCACTGTCAGAACATCCATTTGATGGATCATGGGGATACCAAAACACTGGATTTTTTGCACCAACGAAACGTTATGGAACTCCAGATAAATTAATGAAATTTGTTGATATGATGCATCAGGCAGGGATTGGAGTCATTATGGATTTTGTGCCAGTTCATTTTGCAGTAGATGGATATGGACTGAAATTATATGATGGAACTCCATTATATGAATACGATAATAAAGATACTGGAGAGAGTGAATGGGGAAGTTGCAACTTTATTCATTCCAGAAGAGAAGTTCAGTGCTTCTTGCAATCAGCGGCCAACTATTGGCTGGAAGAGTATCATTTTGATGGAATCCGTATGGATGCAGTGAGCCGCCTGATCTACTGGCAGGGAGATGAAAGCAGAGGAGTCAACGATACAGCGATCGACTTCTTAAAAGCATTCAATTTAGGTTTGAAACAACGTCATCCAACCGCCATGCTGATCGCAGAAGATTCCACCGCTTATCCAGGTGTGACAGAACCTGTATGGAAAGGCGGGTTAGGATTTGATTACAAATGGGATTTAGGATGGATGCACGATACTCTGGAATATTTTCAGACTGGACCAGAATATCGAAGTCGTGATTATCACAAACTAACATTCTCTATGGTGTATTTCTGGAATGAACGTTATATGCTAGAATATTGTCATGATGAAGTTGTACATGGCAAGGCAACGATCTTACAGAAGATGTATGGGGATTATGAAGATAAATTTCCACAGGCAAGGGCTATGTATATGTATATGATGATCCATCCAGGAAAGAAATTAAACTTTATGGGGAATGAATTTGGACAGATCAGGGAATGGAGCGAGGCACAGGAACAAGATTGGATGATCTTAAAATATCCGATTCATGATGCCTTCCATAAATATATGGTCAAATTAAATGACATTTACAAGAAAGAAAAAGCTTTCCATTATGATTATCATAGAGAAAACTTTGAATGGCTGGACTGCCATCAGGAAGAACGATGTATTTATGCGATCGGAAGAAAAACGGCAGATCACATGATCGTTGGAATCTTTAATTTCTCTGACAAAGAGCAGAAAGATTATAAATTAACGATCAAAGGACACCATACGAGAAGAACATTGTTACATACTGAATGGGAACAGTATGGTGGAACGATGAAGAAACGTAAAGAAAATATTCATCTAAAGAAAAAAGGAAAAGACAGTGAGCTTACGATCACACTTCCAAGATATAGTGGAGTTTTATTAAAACTAACGAAGAAAGAATAAGGTAGAAACTTTGAGTAAAAGGAGATAATATCATGAAAATATACGATTTAGTAATTATAGGTTCCGGACCAGCTGGAATGTCTGCAGCAATCTATGCACAGAGAGCAATGCTTGATTTTGTTATGATCGAGAAAGAATATATGCCAGGAGGACAGGTTGTACAGACTTATGAAGTTGATAATTATCCTGGAATTCCAAAGACAAATGGAATGGATCTTGGATTAAAATTTTCAGAGCATGCGAAAGAACTTGGTGCTAAAAGTATTACAGCAGAAGTTAAAGAAATCTATGCAGACGAAGAAATCAAAGAGATCATGCTTAAGAATGGAGATACATTAAAAACAAGGACGATCATTCTTGCAACAGGAGCAGTTCATCAGACTTTGGGAATAGAAGGAGAAGAAAAATTAAAGGGAATGGGAGTATCTTATTGTGCAACATGTGATGGAGCATTTTTTAGAAATAAGGTAACAGCAGTTGTTGGTGGTGGAAATGTTGCATTGGAAGATGCAATATTCTTAAGCCGTATGTGTAAAAAAGTTTATCTGATCCATCGAAGAGATGAATTTCGTGGTGCAAAGATTCTTCAGGATGAAGTAAAGAAGAACGACAAGATTGAAATCTTATGGAACACGATCGTGACAAAAATCGATGGAGATGAGGTTGTGGAGGGACTTCATATACAAGATGTAGATAACCATGTGGATAAGTTACTAGATGTTGATGGAATTTTTATCGCTGTGGGGACAAAACCAGCTTCCGAGCTTTTATCTGGAAAGTTATCAACAGACGAAAAAGGATATATTATCGCGGGAGAAGACGGTGTTACAAATATTCCGGGAATCTTTGCTGCAGGGGATGGAAGAAGCAAAAATCTTCGTCAGGTGGTGACGGCGGTGTCAGATGGTGCCAACTGTGTGTATTCAGTCGAGCGATATCTCCAAAATGCCTAATTTTCAGACAATTTAAGCTATTTTTATATAGTGACTCATAAATTAAAAATCAACCGCTTTTTGTCGATTTGTGCTAGTTGTATAACAAAAAGCAGGTTGATTTTTTTATGGAAAAATTACACACATATTGCTAACAAAATACCCACAAAGTTATCAACATACAGAAATGGCATATTTTAGCCAAAAATGAGTTACCCACAGAGTTATCCACATTATCCACATCCACAATTCGACAAATAATAACTGTGGATAACTTCAAAAAGAAACATATGTTTTGTTTACTATTTATAAAAAGATTTTGTTTTCTTAATCAGAATTATATGTTATAATGAATTCATACAAAAAAGGTAAAGGAGATGGGAGCCATGAAATTCATTATTAGTGGAAAGAACATTGAAGTTACAGAAGGTATCAAAGCAGCAATTGAAGAGAAACTCGGACGTCTCGACAAATATTTAGTAGACGATACGATCGTGAATGTAACTTTAAGTGTTCAGAAGGGAAGACAGAAGATAGAAGTTACCATTCCTATGAAAGGGCACATTATCCGTGCTGAAGAAGGCAGTGAAGACATGTATGTATCTATTGACCTGGTAGTAGATGTGATCGAACGCCAGATCCGCAGATATAAAACAAGACTTATGAATCAGAAATATGATGGAACAAGCTTCAAACAGGAATTTATGGAGCAGGAAGACGATGTGGAAGATGATGAGATCAGAATCATCCGAAGCAAGAAGTTTGCTATCAAACCAATGGATGTAGAAGAAGCTTGTGTACAGATGGAATTATTAGGACATGATTTCTTTGTATTCCGCAATGCTGATACATTTGAAGTCAATGTTGTATACAAGAGAAAAGGAAATACATACGGACTGATCGAACCTGAATTTTAGAAGATCGGAAGATGGAGGAGATCCTTATGACAAGGATCTCCTTTTTTCATACTTTTTTTTATAAAAAATTCAAAATTTATTGAGAATTTTTACAATTAGTTAACTTGCACCTTATAATGTTAAGTGTTACAATAGCAAAGACTATATAATAGATATAAGACTATCTTGATATCAGATGTCAGAGACAGAACGATCACAAGATGGAACAATCATAAAAAGAAACTTAGGAGATTATTTATGGGTTTATTTGATAAAGTATTTGGTTCTCACAGTGATAAGGAACTAAAACGAATCAGCAAGACAGTTGACAAGATCGAAGCACTCGATGAGTCCATGCAGAAATTGTCAGATGAGGAACTAAGACATAAGACCGTTGAATTTAAAGAAAGACTTGCAAATGGAGAGACATTAGATGATCTGTTACCAGAAGCATATGCAACAGTAAGAGAAGCCAGCAGCCGTGCGATCGGTTTAAAACATTACCGTGTACAGCTGATCGGTGGTATCATCCTGCATCAGGGACGTATCGCAGAGATGAGAACTGGTGAAGGTAAAACTTTAGTATCCACGTTACCTGCATATTTAAATGCACTGGAAGAAAAGGGCGTTCATATCGTAACAGTCAATGATTATCTGGCAACTCGAGATGCCGAGTGGATGGGAAAAGTTCATAATTTTCTTGGATTAACTGTTGGCGTTGTTACAAATGATATGGAGAATGATGAACGTCGTGAAGCATATAACTGTGATATTACTTATATTACAAACAATGAATTAGGATTTGACTACTTAAGAGATAACATGGTCATTGAGAAAGAAGATCTTGTACAGAGAGATCTTCACTATGCGATCGTCGATGAGGTCGATTCCGTACTGATTGATGAGGCAAGAACACCACTGATTATTTCCGGTGAAAGTGGTAAGTCTACAGAATTGTACCGTGCATGTGATATCTTAGCCCGCCAGATGGAACGAGGAAGTTCTGATGGTGAATTATCCAAGATGGATATCTTAATGAACGAGGATATCGAAGAAGATGGAGATTTCCTTGTCAATGAAAAAGATAAACAGATCATGCTGACTGCAGATGGCGTGAAGAAAGTCGAGAAATTCTTCCATATCGAGAATCTTGCAGATCCAGAGAACCTTGCGATCCAGCATAATATCATCTTAGCACTTCGTGCACATAACTTAATGTTTAAAGACAAAGACTATGTAGTAAAAGATGATGAAGTATTGATCGTCGATGAATTTACAGGACGTATCATGCCAGGAAGACGTTATTCTGATGGTCTGCATCAGGCAATCGAAGCGAAGGAAAATGTAAAGGTCAAGAGAGAATCCAAAACTCTTGCAACGATCACGTTCCAGAACTTCTTCAATAAATATGACAAGAAAGCAGGTATGACAGGTACTGCACTTACAGAAGAACAGGAATTTAGAGAGATTTATGGAATGGACGTTGTTGTGATCCCAACAAACAAACCAGTTCAGAGAATCGATCATGATGATGCGATCTACAAGACAAAACGTGAGAAGATGAATGCTGTTGTCGAAGATATCATTGAATCTCATGCAAAAGGACAGCCTGTTTTAGTTGGTACGATCACCATCGAGATGTCTGAAGAATTAAGTGCAATGCTTAAGAAACGTGGAATCAAACACAACGTACTGAATGCGAAATTCCACGAGAAAGAAGCAGAGATCATCTCTCACGCAGGTGAGATCGGTGCCGTAACGATCGCTACGAACATGGCTGGTCGTGGTACTGACATCGTGCTGGAAGATGGTGTTGCAGAACTTGGCGGATTAAAGATCATCGGTACAGAACGTCATGAATCCAGACGTATCGATAACCAGTTACGTGGTCGTGCTGGACGTCAGGGAGATCCAGGTGAATCTAAGTTCTATTTATCACTGGAAGATGATCTGATGAGATTGTTTGGATCTGAAAGAATGATCAGTATATACAATGCACTGGGAATTCCAGAAGGAGAAGAAATCCAGCATAAGACGATCAGCAAGACGATCGAGAAAGCCCAGAAGAAGATTGAGAATAACAACTTTGGTATTCGTAAGAATCTGTTAGATTATGATAGAGTCAACAATGAACAGAGAGAAGTTATGTACAAAGAACGCCGCCGTGTTCTTGACGGAGATGACATGAAAGAATCTGTTTTAGGCATGATGAAAGAAACAGTTGCAAATCATGTATATCAGGTGATCAGTGATGAGCTTCCACCAGAAGAGTGGGATCTGGCAGCACTGAATGCAGAGTTACTTCCAATTGTACCACTGAATAAGATCGTATTAACAGATGCAGAGAAATCTTCTGGTAAAGTTGATGATCTGGTAGCAAGATTACAGGAAGAAACAGTTGCATTATATGAACAGAAAGAAAAAGAATTCGAAGACTTTGATCTTCGTGAGATTGAACGTATTATCTTACTGAAAGTCATCGACCGCAAGTGGATGGATCATATTGATGATATGGATCAATTAAGAGAAGGAATTGGTCTTCAGGCATATGGACAGAGAGATCCAGTTGTTGAATACCGTATGGCTGGATTTGAGATGTTCAATGATATGACAAAGGCAATTCAGGAAGAGACAACAGGTGCACTGTTCCACGTACAGGTTGAGCAGAAGATCGAGAGAGAAGAAGCTCCAAAGATCACTGGAACAAACAAAGATGCAGAAGTTGAGAAGAAGCCTTATGTAAGAAAAGGAGCAAAAGTCGGCAGAAATGATCCTTGCCCATGTGGAAGTGGTAAGAAGTATAAGAACTGCTGCGGAAGGAATAAATAAGGAGTTTTTTATCAATGATTGAAGCAGAACAATTAAAATATAAATTAAACTCTTTTCAGGAACCACTAGAAGATCTTAGTGGTTCCCTTGCGTTAGAAGCAAAAAAAGAGAGAATTGATCAATTAGAACTGAATATGGAAGAACCAGGATTCTGGGATAATGTTGAGGAATCCCAGAATGTTATGAAAGAAGTCAAAAGCCTGAAAGGTGTCGTGGAAGAATATGATGATCTGAAAACAAAATATGAAGATATTGAGACTTTGATCGATATGGCAGAAGAAGATGAAGATGCCGATCTGATCGAAGAAGCCACTGCTTTGATGGATGAATTTGAAAAAACATATGAGGAATTACGTATTTCAACACTGCTAACAGGTGAATATGATAAGGATGATGCAATTCTTACACTACATGCCGGGGCAGGTGGAACAGAGTCTTGCGACTGGGCAGGAATGCTATACCGTATGTTCACAAGATGGGCAGGAAAGAAAGGTTATGGAACAGAAGTTCTTGATTATCTTGATGGGGATGAAGCAGGGATCAAATCTGTTACTGTGAAGATCACGGGAATGAACGCTTATGGATATTTACGATCTGAAAAAGGTGTTCACCGTCTTGTCCGAATTTCTCCATTCAATGCAGCAGGAAAACGACAGACATCGTTTGCATCCTGTGATGTAATGCCAGATATCAAAGATGATATAGAAGTTGAGATTGCAGATGAAGATATCCGGATCGACACATATCGTGCAAGTGGAGCTGGTGGACAGCATATCAACAAAACAGATTCCGCAATCCGTATTACGCATTTACCAACAGGAATCGTTGTACAGTGCCAGAATGAGCGTTCACAGCACAAGAACAAAGATCAGGCAATGAAGATGTTAAAGACAAAACTGTATCTGTTAAAACAGCAGCAACATTTGGAAAAATTATCAGATATCCGAGGTGATGTTGGGGATAATGGATGGGGAAACCAGATCAGATCCTATGTCCTGCAGCCTTATACAATGGTAAAAGACCACAGAACAAACTTTGAAAGCGGAAATCCAAGCGCTGTATTAGATGGGGATCTGGATGGATTTATGAATGCCTATCTTGCATGGGATAACAACAGTAAGAAGGAAGAAAATTAAACAGAAAACTTCCGGTCAGATCATGTATTTATTTTAAAACCAAATTTTCTATTGCATCATAAAAATATCTGTGGTAGTATTTTGTGCAAAGACAACTGTACACCACAGGAAAACAAAAGGAACCAGACATGAAAGAAACCAACTATTATGTAATTAAAAAGAAAGCAGTTCCAGAAGTGTTGTTAAAGGTGTTAGAGGTCCAGAAACTGTTAGATTCAAAGAGAGCAGTTTCTGTATTAGAAGCTACAGAGAAGGTGGGAATCAGTCGAAGTTCTTATTACAAGTATAAGGATGATATTTTCCCATTTTATGCTGGTAAGAAAGGACGTAGTATCACATTCGTGATCGAAGTCGATGACCAGCCTGGCGTTATGGCCTCGATCCTTAATATTTTTGCACTTTATAAGGCAAATATCCTGACGATCCACCAGAGTATTCCAATTAATGGAAAGGGACTCTTAACAGTCAGTGTTGACATCGAAGATAGCGAGACGGATGTCTCGGCTATGATTCAGGATGTTGAGAAGATAGAAGATGTATCTTATGTAAAAATAATTGCAATGGAATAGATGTATAAATATACATGACACATTTTTGGAGGACAGAATGAAATACGTTATTGTTTTAGGAGATGGAATGGCTGACGAGCCAATCGAAGCAGCAGGTGGAAAGACACCACTTCAGTTAGCAGACAAACCAGTGATGGATGAGATGGCGAAAGTTTCCGAACAGGGAATCGCTTATACAGTACCATCCAATTTACCAGCAGGAAGTGATGTAGCCAATCTTTCTATGTTAGGATATGACCCACAGGTTTATTATTCCGGAAGATCACCCCTTGAGGCATTAAGCATTGGTGTTGATATGAAAGATACAGATATTGCACTTAGATGTAACGTTGTAACCGTATCTGAAGACGAAGATTATGAAGATAAGACGATCATCGACCACAGCGCAGGAGAGATCACTTCTGAGGAAGCAGCGATCCTGATCGAAGCTGTGAGAAAAGAATTAGAAGATGATGAATATAAATTTTATCCGGGAGTCAGCTACCGCCATTTAACGATCTGGGATCATGGAGAAGTAGTCGAACTTGTACCACCTCATGATGTTTTAGGACAGAAGATCGGGCAGTATCTTCCAAAGCAGGAGAAGCTAAAAGAGATGATGGAAAAGAGTTTTGATATCTTAAATCATCATCCGATCAATGAAGCAAGAGCTGAGAAAGGCTTGAATAAAGCAAACAGCATCTGGTTCTGGGGAGCAGGGACGAAACCGGCACTGGACGATTTTAAAGAGAAGACTGGAATGAATGGAGCTATGGTATCTGCCGTCGATCTGTTAAAAGGAATCGCAGTTGGAGCAAACATGAGAAATCTTGATGTAGAGGGTGCCAATGGCGGTCTTGACACGAATTATCATGGGAAAGCGATGGCAGCAGTTGAAGCACTACTTGAAAAAAATGATGATTTCGCTTATATTCATGTAGAGGCACCTGATGAGATGGGTCATCAGGGAAGTCTTGAGAATAAGATCAAAGCAATCGAACATCTTGATAAAGAAGTTGTGAAGGTTGTCAAAGAAGAACTTGAGAAAGCTGGAGAGGATTTTAGAATTCTGATCGGACCGGATCATCCGACACCAATTGCGATCCGTACCCATTCCAAAGAACCGATACCATTTATGATTTACGACAGCACGAAAGATTATGAAGGTCAGGAAGAGTACAGCGAAGAAGCAGCGAGAGAGACAGGAATTGTCATTTCCCACGCTTATGATTTAATGAATCGGTTATTACAAAAATAAGAGAAATAATTTTAGGAGGCACAAGATGCTAGTAGTTAAGAAATTTGGTGGTACTTCTGTAGGAAATAAAGATCGTATCATGAACGTTGCAAAAAGATGTATTGAAGATTACAAAAAAGGAAATGATGTTGTTGTTGTCTTATCAGCAATGGGTAAGATGACAGATGAACTGATCGCAAAAGCAAAAGAGATCAATCCTAATCCATCCAGAAGAGAGATGGATATGTTATTAACAACAGGAGAACAGACTTCTGTATCATTAATGGCAATGGCAATGGATTTTCTTGGAGTTCCTGCTGTTTCCCTAAATGCATTCCAGGTAGCAATGCATACAACTTCTGTATACAGCAATGCAAGAATCAAAAGAATTGATACAGACCGTATCATGAATGAATTAGAACAGAGAAAGATCGTAATCGTTACAGGATTCCAGGGAGTTGACCAGTTCGATAACTACACAACACTTGGACGTGGTGGATCTGATACAACAGCTGTAGCACTGGCAGCAGCGTTACACGCAGATGCATGTGAGATATATACAGACGTAGACGGAGTCTATACAGCAGACCCAAGAAAAGTATCAGAGGCTAAAAAATTAAATGAGATCACATATGATGAGATGTTAGAAATGGCAACACTCGGAGCAGGAGTACTTCATAATCGTTCTGTAGAACTTGCTAAGAAACATGGAGTTGCCTTAGTTGTTAGATCAAGTCTTACAACAGAAGAAGGAACTGTCGTAAAAGAAAGCGTAAAATCAAGAGACAACGAGATCAGCGGTGTAGCAGGAGATGATGATGCAGCAAGAATCGCAGTTATGGGAATCGAAGATACACCAGGTATGGCATTCAAGATCTTCAATGTATTAGCAAAGAAAAATGTAAACGTAGATATGATCTTGCAGTCAGTTGGACATAATGACAAGAAAGATATCTCCTTCACAGTCAAAGAAGAAGAATTAGATATCGCAGTTAAAGCATTAGAAGATTACCTTCCAGACAGCTATTATGAAGAAATCAAAGCAAGCAAAGAAGTTGCCAAAGTATCAATTATCGGAAAAGGATTATTAAACCACTATGGAATGGCAGCTCGTATGTTTAATGCTTTATATAAAGCAGATGTAAACATTCGAATGATCTCTACATCTGAGATTCGTGTTACAGTGCTTGTAAACCAGGAAGATATGGTGAAAGCAATGAATGCAGCACATGAAGAATTTGAGATGTAAATTCTAATTTGTATAACGGAAATGTATCGAGTATTCATAAAAACATAAAAAAGATAGAGGTACGAAAAACGAATTCCATTGACGGATTTTTTGCAAAACGCTGATCCGCCAACACTCCTGCACAACTCACTGCGTTCAAACAGTGCCCGTGTTGGCTGCGATTTTGCAAAAAATCCTATGGAATTCTATCATTTCGTATCTCTATCTTTTTTATGTTTTTATGAATACCTGAAGACATTCTCGTATAAAATTAAGAATTTTCAAACGGAAGGGTGTGTATGTTAAATGTTATTGGTTTTCAATTTATGTAGTGGCAGACAGATGTTTATTATATTCTAAAACAGCTCGCTAAATCGGTGTTGTAGAAGCTCTTTTACCTTCTGTTAATAAACACAAAAATTATTAACCAGTATCGTATAACATACACACTGTGTAGTGATTTGAATAGTGTTCCGTTGTATGAGTCAGAAAGAAGATACGAAGAAATATTTATAAGAAAAAGGGTGACAACATAAGCACTTTTTGAATGCGTTTTTTACAAATTCGCAGCGCCCTGTGGTCGATTGTTTGAACGTAGCTGCGGGCATTTTGGCTCGCAGCAAGTGAGTTATCGAAGGAACAGGCGCGAATCAGCGATTTGTAAAAAAAGCTTTCAAAAATGCGGAGTGTCATCCCTTTTTTTTTATAAATATTTCTTCGTATCTTCTTTCTGACTCATACATGCAACACTACCTACAAATCAAAAGTTGACGATATCGTAGAAACATGACAAAATATATCTACAAAGATTCAGAAAGGAATATGTACAATGAAACGTAAAGATTATATCTCCTGGGATCAGTATTTTATGGGGATTGCCATTCTATCTGCCCAGAGAAGTAAAGATGATCATACACAAGTAGGGGCTTGCCTTGTAAATGATCATAATAAGATTTTGTCAGTTGGTTATAACGGAATGCCAATAGGATGCAACGATGATGATATGCCTTGGGAGAGAGAAGGAGATCCTCTTCATACCAAATATTTTTATGTATGTCACGCAGAATTAAATGCCATTTTGAACTATGGTGGAGGCTCACTTGACGGAGCGCGTGTTTATGTAACATTATTTCCGTGCAATGAATGTGCAAAAGCTATCATTCAAAGCGGTATAAAAGAAGTTATCTATATGCAGGATAAATATGCAGGCAGTGATACGACAAAGGCATCAAAGAAGATGTTTGATATGGCAGGAGTTAAATATCGCCAGTTCGTACCAAAAGGACAGACGATCGAAGTAGATTTATAAGGTGAAGATATGGATATTATTAAGATTTTACAAGAAGAACTAGGAATCAGACGAGGACAGGTAGAGACAACGATCAAACTGATCGATGAAGGTAACACGATTCCATTCATTGCCAGATACCGAAAAGAAATGACAGGATCATTAGATGATGAGACACTTCGTAATTTCCATGAGAGATTATTATATTTAAGAAATTTAGAAGAGCGCAAAGAAGCGATCAAGAAAAATATCGAAGAACAAGGTAAACTTACAAAGGAACTGGCAAAGCAGATTGAAGAAGCGAAGACACTGGTAGCAGTGGAAGATTTGTACCGTCCATATAAGCAGAAAAAACGTACCAGAGCTATGATCGCAAAGGAAAAGGGGTTAGAGCCGTTAGCTAATCTGATTCTTTTACAAATGACAAAAGAGTCATTAGAGAAAGAAGCCGAAGCATTTATCAATGAAGAAAAAGATGTAAAGACAGTAGAAGATGCATTAAAAGGTGCAAATGATATTATCGCAGAGCACATTGCAGATGATGCGGAATACCGTACATGGATCCGTAAGGCAACATGGGATCACGGAAAAATCACATCCTCAGCGAAGAAACCAGAAGAATCTTCTGTATTTGAGATGTATTATGATTTTGAAGAACCGATTGAAAAGATTGCAGGATACCGTATTCTTGCGATCAATCGCGGAGAAAAAGAGGGAATTCTTCAGGTAAAGATTGAGCCAGACATGCAAAAGATCGCATCATATCTTGCAAGGAAGATCATAACAAGGAAGAATCCCAATACAACAAAAGCCTTATTTGCAGCGATTGAAGACAGCTATAAACGTCTGATCGCACCATCGATCGAACGTGATATCAGAAATGAACTGACTGAAAATGCAAGTACAGAAGCGATCAAAGTCTTTGGAAAGAACTTAGCACAACTTCTTATGCAGCCACCGATCGCAGGACAGGTCGTCCTTGGATGGGACCCTGCATTTCGTACTGGATGCAAATTAGCAGTGGTCGATGCAACAGGAAAAGTATTAGATACAGTCGTCATTTATCCGACAGCACCACAGAATAAAGTGGAAGAGGCCAAAAAAATTGTCAAGGCACTCATCAAGAAATATGGAATCACACTGATCTCAATTGGAAATGGAACAGCATCCAGAGAATCTGAACAGATCGTTGTTGATATGTTAAAAGAGATCAAAGAACCAGTACAGTATGTGATTACAAATGAAGCAGGGGCGTCTGTATACTCAGCAAGTAAACTTGCGACCGAGGAATTTCCAAATTTCGATGTAGGACAAAGAAGTGCGACATCCATCGCAAGACGAGTACAAGATCCACTGGCAGAATTAGTAAAGATCGAACCAAAAGCCATTGGAGTCGGACAGTATCAGCACGATATGAACCAAAAACAGCTTACCGAAGCTTTAGGTGGAGTCGTTGAAGCGACAGTAAATAAAGTCGGAGTTGACCTAAATACAGCTTCAGCATCTCTTTTAGAATATGTATCCGGTGTGTCCAAGACTGTAGCAAAAAATATCGTAGCCTACCGTGAAGAAAATGGAACGTTCAGGAACAGAAAACAGCTATTAAAAGTAGCTAAACTAGGACCCAAAGCCTTTGAACAATGCGCAGGATTCCTAAGAGTATCTGGAGGTGATGAGCCACTCGATGCAACAGGAGTACATCCAGAGACATACAAAGAAACAGGAATGTTACTAAAGAACCTAGGATATTCAACAAAAGAACTATCCAAAGAAGGATTTAAAGGAATCAGCAGTAAGATCACAGATTACAAGAAATTATCCGAAGAACTTGGAATCGGAGAGATCACGTTGAAAGATATCGTAAAAGAATTGGAAAAGCCAGGACGAGATCCACGAGAAGATCTTCCAAAACCAATCTTAAGAACAGATGTATTAGAAATGAAAGATCTGAAACCAGGAATGAAATTAAAAGGAACAGTTCGTAATGTCATCGATTTTGGAGCATTTGTAGATATTGGAGTACATCAGGATGGACTAGTACACATTTCACAGATGGCAGATCGATTTATCAAACATCCATTAGAAGTAGTCAGTGTTGGAGATGTTGTGGACGTTGTAGTTGTCAGTGTAGATATAGATAAAAAACGGATACAGTTAAGCATGAAATTGTGATTTGTAATAGTGTTTCATGTATGAGATAGAAATAAGATAAGAACAAATATTTATAATATATCGGTGGCAACACGCAGATTTTAAGAGCGTTTTTTACAAATCGCTGATCCGCGCCTGTTCCTTTGATAACTTCCTCGCTGCGAGCCAAAATGCCCGCAGCTACGGTCAAACAATCAACCACAGGGCGCTGCGAATTTGTAAAAAACGCACTTAAAATCTGCTAATCGTTGCCACCGATATATTATAAATATTTGTTCTTATCTTATTTCTATCTCATACAACGGAACGCTATTCAAATCACTACAGGGTGTGTATGTTAAACGATACTGGTTGATAAGTTTTGCATTCGCTAACTGAAGATAAAAGGGCTTAAACAACACCGATTTGTTGGGATGTTTAGGAGTATAATAAACACTTATCTTCTGTCTTGAAAAAACTAATTTACATCCAAGATCATTCTCCATACACATTCGGTAGTGGTTTCGATTACGTAAATTATTTGAATATTATAAAAAGGGTTATCTGTCTGAGACCGTAGGAACACGCCTGTACTTAGTGAGTGGATGGTCGTTAGACCATTCAGGAGCTTAGTACAGCTGCGTGTGAGTCGAGCGAGAGCGCGTCGCAGACAGATAACCCTTTTTATAATATTCCACCAATAATTTCCGTCATCAAACCAGCAAATTAAAATTTAATACCATCCCCCAGAGAATGTAATAACCTGTCCTGTCATATAAGCAGGGGACGTTGCCACATGATAAACCATCTGTGCCGCTTCTTTTGGACTGGCAATATAGTCCGCAGGGATTTCTTCTTTGATCAAGGCAAGATCTTCTTCATCAAACTCCGCATTCATCTCCGTATCAATCATCCCAAAAGCGATCGCATTTACCTGAATATTGCTTGCAGCAACCTCTTTTGCCAGAGCCTTTGTAAAAGCATTGATACCACCTTTTGTTGTAGAATATAAAACCTCACAGGAAGCGCCGGCATCTCCCCAGATGGAAGAAATATTGATGATCTTTCCCTCATGGTGATGAAGCATATGGGGAACGATATTTTTACAGGTTGTAAAAACAGAAGTTAAATTTGTGTTGATCATCAGATTCCAATCATCTACCGTTGCATCTGTAAATAATCCCACCAGAGAGATTCCGGCATTATTTACAAGACAGTCGATCTTAGAAAAAGTAAGGAGGGACTGTTTGATCATTTCGTCTACAAAAGAAGGATCACTGATATCTCCGCAAAAAGATAAGCAAGACACGTTCTCTTCAAGAATTTCATTTTTTAGGGATTCTAGTTTTTCAGGATGGCGGAAGCCATGGATGATCACGTTCCATCCTTGTTGTGCAAAATATATGGCAGTTTCACGTCCGATTCCTCTGGAACTGCCAGTTATGAGTACTGTTTTCATAGAAAATACCTCGTAAATCTTATAAAATTTCTTAGCACTTGATATGATCAATCTGATCAACGATGAGAAATGTTGCAGATTAAGAAAATATTAAGGCGATTATACAGAATTATAACATAGAGGATTGTTGAAATAAATCGAATAATTTGTTATACTAAACAAAGTTTATAAACGGAAGGAGCAGGAACATGGCAGAGAAGAAGAAAAGTAAATTAGGTGCCAAAGCCATATTTGCCAGGATTCTTGCAGTGATACTGGTGACAGCCATCGGTGGAGTTGCAAGCTTTTTTGGATTTAAGACATATTTTTTAAATAAATTAAAGAAAGACAAGAAAGCAGAAATCGCAAAGCAGTTAAAAGAAGAAAGCAAAGAAAGAGTAGACGTTGGAATGATCCAGACAGGAAATTCCATTGTGATTCGAATATATCATAACAAGAATCAGGAGATGATTTTTGTACCACTTAGACAAGATATGAATCTTACATTGACGAAGAAGGGAAAACAGGCAGTCGAACAGACACTGGGAACTAGCGTTAGCAAAGCGACGGTTGCAGATGTGATCAAAGCAACAAGAAAGAATGGAAAGTTGTTAAGACAGCAGGTTGAGAAGACACTGGGAATTTCTATTAATTCCTATGAACTGATATCACATAAGAAGTTTGTGAAACTGATGAATCAGGCAGGAGATGTCAAAATAGAATTTGATGAAGCAATGGCTTATACAGATTCTACAGATAAATATGTAACATTAAGTGCTGGGGAGAACAGCCTGAATGGAACAGCAATCTATTCATTATTAAGTGAGAGTGATATTTTTACAGATAAGAACAAGCAGGCAGAAATTACTGGAGAGATCTGCGTGGCAGTTGCATCTGCATTGAATGATAAGACATTATCCGAATATCGTGAATATGCACAGAATTATTTTGATGCGGTGAAGACAGATGCTTCTTATGAAGAAGCAGCGACAAGTCTTGAGAGAATGCATGGAATTAAGGATAAGAACTTAAATTTCAAAGTGTTAGATGGAACAGAATCCAATGGAAAGTTTGAATTAGATACAGAAGAAGCCAAGAGAGTCTTTGATGAGATGTTATCAGAAGAAGGAGACTTAAGTTCGGCATTGAGCACAACAGAAGCAAAGTCAACAACAACCAAATCTGATAGTTCAGCATCTTCTTCAAAGAATATAACGATCGAGATTCAGAATTCAACAAGAATTTCAGGACTTGCAGGAAGATGGAAAGATAAACTGGCAAGTGACGGATACAGTGTAGGATCTGTAAGAACAAACAGACAGGGTGTTTTAACACATACAAAGATCATAGTAGAAAGTAAAGATTTAGGACAGGATCTGAAAAGTTATTTTAAGAATCCAGAATATGAAGTTGGAAGTGTTGACAGCGGTGCAAGAATTTGTATAATTGTTGGATCAGAAGACGAGATTTAAAATACATTCATAAATATTATTATAAAATATCACGAAAAACATCTCAGGAACGATTGAGATGTTTTTCTTTGTTATATGAAGGGGTTACGGCTAAAAAGAGATATTTATGGTCAATGAAATAAAGATTTTCTGCTAGATATTTGTATAAAATAGACAATGATATAAAAAAATTACTAAATTTTTCTTTTTTTTTTGTTTAAAATGCTGTATAGTAAAAGAAAAGGTTGAACGGCAAATATGAAAGGTTGATAAAGGATGATTTCAAATCAGATATTACAAGAGACAATTAATGGAATGAAGGAAGTAACCGGGATCGATCTGTGTATTTTAGATCTGTCAGGACGTATAGTTGTAACAACAATGGAGATAACCGATGCATTAGCACAACATGCGGAAGAATTTGCAGATTCTATGGCAGAGAGCCAGGTGATCGATGGTTTTCAATATTTTAAGATTTTTGATGATCAGAGACTGGAATATATACTTCTGGCTACTGGAATGAGCGAGAATGCATATACGGTCGGAAAGCTTGCAGTGATGCAGATACAGAATCTTTTGACTGCATATAAGGAGAGACTGGATAAAGAGAACTTTGTAAAGAACCTGTTGAGAGATAACTTATTATTGGTTGACATTTATAACCGCTCAAAGAAGCTGCATATTGAAGTGGAACAGAGAAGAGTTGCATTTTTGATTCAGGCAGAATACGAGAAGGATCAGAATCTGTTAGAAGCTACGAAAGAGGTTGAAAGCGGAGCAGATTCAGATTTTATTACGGCAGTGGACGAGAAGAGTATCGTTTATGTAACACCAGTGAATGGGAATGAAGGACAGGCACAGTTTATTCAGCATGCAAAAGAGATTAAAGAAGGGCTGAATGAATATGGGATCAAAGATGCCAAGATTGCGATCGGTAATGTTGCAGAGACGATCAAAGATGTATCAAGATCTTATAAAGAGGCACAGATCGCATTGGAAGTCAGCAAGATCTTCTATGAGGATGCGAGTGTGATCGCATATAATCAGTTAGGAATTGGACGACTGATCTATCAACTTCCACTTCCATTATGTAAGATGTTTATCCGTGAAGTGTTTGGAGATTATTCTCCAGACTCCATTGATGAAGAAACACTGGCAACGATTGATAAATTCTTTGAGAATAATCTGAATGTGTCAGAAACATCCAGACAGTTGTTTATTCATAGAAATACACTCGTATACCGTCTGGATAAGATTCAGAAGAATACGAATCTGGATCTGAGGAATTTTGAAGATGCAATCGCATTTAAAATTGCACTGATGGTAGTAAAATATATGAAACATATGGATACAATGGACTAGAATATGATGATCACATTAAAAAATGTAACGAAAGAATATAATAAAGGGAATATAGGACTTGAGGATGTCTCATTAGACATTGCGAAAGGCGAATTTGTTTTCATCGTAGGTAAGAGCGGATCAGGGAAGACAACCCTGATGAAGCTTTTACAGAAAGAACTTGATGTGACAAGTGGACAGATCATAGTAAACGGTCAGGATTATAAGAAACTGACACAGAGGAATCTGCCGAAGTTCCGCAGGCAGATGGGAATGGTATTTCAGGATTTCCGTCTGCTGAAAGACCGGACGATCTTTGAGAATGTAGCATTTGCACAGCAAGTTGTGGAAGTACCACACCGATATATTAAGCATCAGGTTGAGAATATGCTTGAGATGGTGGGGCTGAAAGACCGAATGAATGCTTTTCCGAATGAATTGTCAGGAGGAGAACAGCAGAGAGTGGCCATCGCAAGAGCTTTGGTAAACCACCCAGTATTATTACTGGCTGATGAGCCAACTGGGAATCTGGACCCTGTGACAGCCAAAGGGATCATGGAGCTTCTCTCAGAGATCAATAAGAGTGGGACAACAGTTTTAGTTGTTACGCACAACAAAGAGTTGGTCAATGAGATGGGAAAACGAGTGATCTTGATCGAAGATGGACATATAGAACAGGATGAGATAAGGGGGTCCTATGATATTTAGAAGATTTTTGTATGGAATCAAAGAGGGCACAAGGAATATTTTCAGGAATAAGATGTTTTCATTAGCATCACTGGGAACAATCATTGCTTGTGTCTTTTTGTTAGGAACATTTTTATCTGTAGCATTGAATGTAAGGTCAACAATGCAGCAGATGGAGCAGTCTGTAGGAATTTCTGTTTTTTTTGAACCGGGTATTTCTACAGAAAGAAAAGATCAGATTGGGGAAGAAATAAAGAAAAAAGAAGATATTGCCACGATGCGGTATGTATCTGCTGAAGAAGCATGGGAAAGCTATAAGAAGGATGTATTTCAAGGAAATGAAGAGCTTCTTGAAGGATTCGAAGGGAACAATCCGCTAAAAGAATCAGATTCCTATGAGATCACATTAAAAGAAGTAAAATCATACAAACAGGTAGTATCACATTTAGAGACGATTGATGGTGTTAGGAAAGTCCGTTATTCTGAAGGAGCGGCGGAAGGAATGACGAAGATCAATACAATGGGAACGTATCTTGCAGGTGGGATCATTCTGATCTTAATGGCAGTTTCTATTTTCCTCGTGAGCAACACAGTGTCTATTGGAGTTGCAGTCAGAGAAGAGGAAATTTCAATTATGAAGCTGATCGGTGCTGCGAATGGATTTATTAAAGCACCATTTCGGGCAGAAGGAATGATCATAGGAATTTTGGGATCATTGATTCCAACAGCGATTATTTTTGCAGGATATGAAGGGATCATCAACTGGATGAATGATAAGTTTCATGTTGTTACAGTCTTTATGAAATTTGTACCAATCCAGCAGATTATGTTATACTTACTTCCGTTAGCATTGTTGGTAGGAATCGTGATCGGATTGCTTGGAAGTTCTATTACGATCCGCAAGTATTTAAAAGTCTAGGAAGGGGAACTCATGAAAAGAAGATATCAGGCGGGGATCATTATGATGTTAATATCAGCCATGATCGCTTCTAATCTGCCTATGACGACAGTGTTTGCTGCAGCCAAAAAACAACAGGTAAAGCAGGAAACAAAGAAATTAGAAGAACAAAGCCGCAAGATGCAGCAGGAGATCAAAGATCTTGATGAGAAAATGATAAAGAGCAATGATGCGTATGAGGCATGTCAAGAGAAGCTTATTTCTGTACAGAAACAGTTAAAGAAGACACAACAGGAATTAAAAGAGGCAAAGACATCCAAAGAAGATCAGTCAAGGATCATGAGTAAGCGCATTAAGTTTCTATATGAAAATGGAAATATGGCATATATGGAAGTCATTTTTGAAGCAAATAATTTTCAGGAGTTCTTAAAAAGAGCTGATTATGTTTCAAAGATCTCCAAATATGACAGTAACATGTTTCTGCAATTACAGACAACGGAAGATAAGATCCGAATGGCAACGAAGAGTCTGAAACAGGATTATCAAAATACAAAGACTTTGACTGCTAAGGCAGAGACAGAAAAAGAAAAACTGGATCAGGCAGCTGCGAAGAAGAAATCTAAGTTAGCTTCTTACCAGAAACAGTTAGCATCTGATAAAGAGTTACTGGCATGGTTTGAGGCAGAGGAAAAACAACAAGAAGAGATGGATCTTGCATCGGCGAAGGACGGTAATGCAGACAATACGACATCGAAAGCACAGTCAGAAAAGAATATGACAGGAAGTACGGCATCAAAGAATACAACATCAAAGGCTACGACCGAAAGCAAGAAAGAAAATACAACGACATCGTCACCATCAACAACAGTTTCGTCAGGAAATCTCATCTGGCCGGTACCGTCTTGCCATAGTATTTCATCGGGGTATGGCTATCGAATTCATCCAGTTACAGGAGTCAGGAAACTGCATGCTGGAATTGATATTCCATGTTCAACTGGAACAACGATCGTAGCAGCAGCTTCTGGTACAGTAGTGGATGCTGGATATAATGCATACAATGGCAATTATTTAAAGATCAGCCATGGAAATGGATTGGAAACGATGTATCTGCATTGCTCCAAACTTCTAGTATCCTCAGGGGCAAGAGTGTCAGGAGGACAGACGATAGCAAAATCCGGAGCAACTGGTATGGTATCTGGTGCACATCTGCATTTTGTTGTGAAAAAGAATGGAAATTATGTAAATCCTCAAAATTACTTATAACGTCATTACATAAATAGAAAGGAACTAATTTCATGAAGAAGTTTTCAAAAATACTCGTAGGACTACTTGTTGTCGTATGTATTGTGGAAGGATTTTTTCTTTATCGTGCCTATGCGATCCCAAGTACGACCTTACAGACAGCAAGAAAGATTAATCGGATAGAACAGATCATTGATAAATATTATAAAGGTTCTGTTAAGAAGAGTGAGTTGGAAGATTGTACCTACAAAGGTTTAGTTGCAGGACTGGGAGATGTCTATTCCACGTATTATTCAGAGGATGATTTTAAGGAATTAGAACAATCTACAAGTGGTGTTTATTATGGAGTTGGAATATATCTTACACAGGATATAAAGACAGGGATCATAACAGTTGTGAAACCAGTGAAAGGAAGCCCGGCAGACGGAAGTGGACTGAAAAAAGGGGATATTTTAACAAAAGTAGGAAACTATAAATTAAAAACATCGGATGCACTAGATGATATTGTTAAGAAGATCAAAGGTGCAGAAGGAACGAAAGTTAAATTAACATTTACAAGAAATCAGACATCAAAGACTTATACATTTACAAGACAATCGATTGAGAATCCAACAGTTGAAACAAAGATGTTACAAGATAAAGTTGGATATCTTCAGATCACTGAATTTGATGAAGTAACAGTCAGCCAGTTTCGAAGTGGACTGAAAAGTCTTAAGAAACAAGGTGCAAAGAAATTGATCATAGATCTTAGGGATAATCCTGGAGGTTTACTGACAAGTGTAGTGGATATTGCAGGACAGATCCTTCCAAAAGGAACGATTGTTTATACTGAAGATAAGAATGGTAATAAGAAATACTACAAAGACACGAAGAATGAACAGCTTGATATGCCGCTATGTGTATTAGTTAATGGTAACAGTGCGAGTGCAGCAGAAATCCTTTCTGGTGCGATCAAAGACGATAAAGCAGGAACGCTGGTTGGAGAGACAACATTTGGAAAAGGGATCGTACAGGGATTCTTTGAAGTTGGTGATGGATCTTATGTGAAACTGACTTATTCATCTTATTACACACCCGCAGGACATAACATTCATAAAAAAGGAATCAAGCCAGATGTTGAAGTAAAAGATAATACGAAGACAAAAGCTGACGAACAATTAAATAAAGCGCTTTCTATCTTACAGAAGAAATAAGAATTGTAAAGATAGATATAAAAAAGAAAGTATAGAACATATTACCAAAAGTTCTATGCTTTTTTTGTGCAAATTTACGGATTGTGCATTAAATCTTGAAATAACAGAAGATAATATCTATAATAAAGATAAAATCTGTTTATCAAAGATTTTTATATCCGAAACAGAAATAAAAGGAGGAAAACAAAGATGAGCAAGGAAAATTGCGAGAGCGAAGCACGTAAAAAGATCGCTGCATCCATCGGAGCAACACCAGAAGAGATTTATTTCACATCTGGAAGAGCAGATGGCCACTTAAAAGCTTTAAAAGCTGTAGTGAAAGCATCAAAAAAAGCACGTCCTCATGTGATCATCACGACGATGGAAGATCCAGAAGTATTGGATGAATGTTCCAGACTAGAACGAAAAGACGCTGTTGTGACATATTTAGATCCGATCACAACCGGCCGTGTGGAAGTAGCAATGATCGAAAATGAACTGAAAGAAAACACAGAACTGATTTCAGTGACAGCAGCAAACTGCCAGACAGGAACTTCTGAGCCATTTACAGGAATCGGAACAATGACATCAGAGAAAGGTGTGATCTTCCACACAGATGCAGCATTTGCATTTGGAAAAATGCCGATCAATGTAGAAAGAAGTCATATTGATCTGCTGACAGCAGATGCATCTTATTTTGGAGGTCCTGAAAATGCAGGATTTTTATATGTAAGAAAGAGCACAGGAGCTGGAGAATATGTGTCAGAAACTGCATTAAGCGAAGAAACATTAACAGTGATGTCAGATATGGCAGAAAGTTTAGCAGCAAAGGCAACAACATTTATGGAAGAAATCCGTCCAGTCAGAAATCATATGTGTGAACGTATTTTTGCTGAGATTGAAGATGTAGAATTGAATGGACACAAAGATCATCATCTCACCAATCATTTAAATATCAGAATCAAAAATGTATCTGCAGCAGTTGTACAGAAAGCTTTGAAAGAAGAAGGAATTGAAGCAGGAATCGGAACAAATTCTAACATTCTTGCAGCAATCGGAAGAAGTAAAGCTGAAAGTGCAGAATCCGTTTCATTCTCATTGAAAGCAGGAACAACGATGGAAGACGCAGACAAGATCGTTGACAGCTTAAAAGAGATCGTGACAGGAGAAAGAACTGTATTATAAAACAATAAAATCACCTAAAAAAGGAGTCAAACAAATGTTAAATTTACCTATGGATCATATCGGACTTCATTGTTCTGATGTAGAATTAAACGCAAAATGGTATCAGGAAGAATTAGGATTTAAAGTTGCAGGAAAATTCCCTGGAATGGGCGGAAGAAATGTATATTTCCTTGAAAATCCTCAGGATGGAAAAATGTATGAAATCTCTCAGAGAGACCAGCTTCCAGGAGGTGCAACAACAAGAATCGACCATATCGCATATCGCTCATCTGATCTTGAAAAAGATTATGAATATTGCAAAGTAAACGGATATAAGATCGTATCAGACGGAATTGAGACAAGCCTTAACTTCTGGGAAAAAGGATCTCGCTGCTTCAAGATTGAAAGTGCTTGTGGAGAAGTGATTGAAATTTGTCAGAAGATTAAATAGTTTCGATAAGACAAGTTTTAAATAAAGAAACGCTAGTTTAGACAGTTGTTAAAACTAGCGTTTCTTTATTTAATGTGCACCCGGTGGGGAATGTTTCTAAATTTTTTAGGATAAAAAGCGGGAATCCTCGGTAATTCAATTGCCGCAGATGAAAGCGCGTAACCACAGGTTACATTGGAGACTTTAACGTCTCCTCTTTTTTGAATTTTTAAATAGAACACTTGTTCTTTTCTTGGAGATGTGGTACACTATGTGTATGAAGGAAAATTTAATTCATTCCTGATCATAAAAGTAGCTGTGTAACCTCAAAAAGGTAGCAGTAAAGGTGTCATGGACGCACCCAGAATCTGTATGGCGAAGCCATATATATCTGATGCTCGGTAATTCAATTACCGATGTAGTTCACTTCACTGGGTATAATGTCATAAATGGTTGACAAAGCAGAAATAGTAAAGATCAGAAAATCAACAATATCCCATGTTTCAACTTCGTTAAAGAAATTGGAAAACAAAGGACTTGTTGAAAAAATACAAAGTAAAGACAATAAAAAGTATATTGAAATTATTTTGTTAGATAAGGCAGAACTGATCATAGAAGCAGGACATAACGCACAAAAACAGTTTGCAAAAAATGTTTTAAGTGGATTAACAGAAGAAAAACAGGTCTGTATCAATATATTTGACAAGATCTGTAATAATGCAGAAGAACATTGAAAAGTATCAGTGCAATTGAAATGTTCAAGGCATATCCACAATTAAAACAGTTCTACTCTCGTTGTGGAGTATTATGGTCAAGAGGATATTTTGTATCTACCGTAGGTCATATAAGTGAAGCTGCAGTAAAGAAATACATCGAGGAACAGAAAGATCATGAGTGACGAAGAATACAAGAAACTTCTGAAACAATATCATAAACTTTCTGACAGGCATATCTTAGTTGTAGAAACTGATATGCCTTATCCTGATGTCCTGAAAGTCGTGGCTCTTTCTGATAAAATCCGCAAAGCTGGCAACGAGCTTGTTCGTCTTATGAGAAAGAATTACGACCAACTCATGCGTACCAAGAAATATCGTAAACTACTAAAACTGTACGGCAATACTGAGGATAAGGACAAACGTAAAGCTCTCGCTAATCAGCTCAATGATATGCAGAAATCTTATGATGTTACATGGGATTTTTGCAGGACATCTATGATTCCTATAGGCAAGAAATACAGTATAGATGCGGTGTTTGCTCTCACAAAAGCCGAAGATATATGGCGAGGTATGGAAAAATGCCTTTATGATAACGGTAAGACCACACATTTCTCAAAATACGGAGAATTACCATGCATCAGAGCAAAACAGATAAATCGTGGTATTCCGATGTTTGTTGAGGATGGGAAACTTCGATTCAAACTTAGAAAGATGCAATTCGGGATTCAAGTCAACGACAGGTTTCAGTCTGATGAAGTTAACGCCGTTTTGTCTTATCTTGAGAATCCTGACAAGATGGATGCTGATGCTGTCAATACGCTTATAGAAGAAGCCTGTTGTATAGATACTTATAGACCTTGCTATGCTACTCTTGTTCCAAGGTTGATAAGAGGTAAGTACAGAGTATATCTGCATCTGACAATAGAAGGCAAAGCTAAGTCTAAATATGATAGATTCGGCAATCCAAGACATAAATACGGTAAAGGCATGATAGGTGCTGATATAGGAACGCAGACAGTTGCCTATACTTCTGATACTGAAGTCGGACTGAAGAACCTTTCAGAGCGTGGCAACAGCATACAGACTGCTGAACGCAAGGAACGCTTATATTATCGTGCTATGGACAGGAGTAGACGGGCAACCAATCCACAGAATTACAATCCTGACGGCACTATCAAGAAAGGTAAAAAGACTTGGAAATATTCTGATCGCTACAAGAAGCTGAAAGCCAAACACACTGAATTATGCCGTATAAATGCAGTAAATAGACAGCTTGCAATAAACGAAGATGCTAACTATCTGCGAAGTCTTGGAGATACATTCGTCACAGAACCTAAAAATGCAAGCAAGCTGATGAAACGGGCTAAGAAGACTACTGTTAATAGCAAAGGCAAATTTAATAAGAAAAAGCGCTTTGGCAAATCTATAAAGAATCGTTGTCCGTCTGGATTTCAAACTACTATTGAAAAGAAATTCAAAGTCACAGGCGGCGCATATATAGAAGTTCCGAATAATTATAGGGCAAGCCAATACGACCACACGGCAGATGACTACATTAAGAAAAAGCTGTCTGATAGGCTCTACAGACTTCGAGACGGAACATTGGTACAAAGAGATTGGTATTCATCATTTTTGCTCTATTGTTACGACTACAGAACGCAGGATATAGACAAAGATAAATGTATTACAGATTTCGGCAGGTGCTATGACAAAGAAAAAGCCCTAATTGCATGGATTAAGGCTAATCATATCAAAATACTAAACAGTGGAATTAAAGTAGCTTAACAACTAAATGTTAGGGAGATTGACTGTACTTCCTTGTCGTAAGACAGAAATTTACCGCTAATGTGGTCGTAGGACTGCTTGGTAATAAAAGTCCTGATTCAAACAGATTTACACTTGTAACTCCAAAGCCTGAAAATGGTGTACGATTACAAGCTACACTTGGCAATCAGAACCCCACGGGCTTGCCCGTGGGAGCAGTCAGAATCATGCATAGATGAAAAGATAAAAGATATTTCATAAGGGAGAAGTTATATGGATCATTTTGAATTAGTATCAGAATATGAGCCAACTGGGGATCAGCCACAGGCGATCGAGAAGCTGACCAAAGGGTTTCAAGATGGGAATCAGTTTGAGACGCTTCTTGGAGTGACTGGTTCAGGTAAGACATTTACAATGGCGAATATTATACAGAATTTGAATAAACCGACATTGATCTTGGCACATAATAAGACGTTAGCAGCACAGTTATATAGTGAGTTTAAGGCGTTTTTTCCACATAACGCCGTGGAATATTTTGTCTCCTATTATGATTATTATCAGCCAGAGGCCTATGTTCCATCTACCGATACTTATATAGAGAAGGATTCATCGGTCAATGATGAGATTGATAAATTACGACATAGCGCGACAGCAGCATTGATCGAGAGAAAAGATGTGATCGTTGTATCTAGCGTTTCCTGCATTTATGGAATTGGTAGCAAAGAAAGCTATTCAGAGATGATGATCTCTTTGAGACCAGGGATGATAAAGGACAGAGACGAGGTGATCGATGACCTGATCAATATTCAGTATGTAAGAAGCGAACTTGACTTTAAGAGAGGTACTTTCAGAGTTAAGGGGGATGTGTTGGAGATCCTTCCGGTTTCTACATTTGAAGATGCAGTCAGAGTTGAATTTTTTGGAGATGAGATCGATCGTATCGTGGAATTTGATGTTTTAACAGGTGAAGTAAAGAGGAGCTTGAATTTCGTGGCAATCTTCCCGGCATCACATTATGTTGTACCACAGGAACAGATTGAGCGTGCGATCAAAGGAATCAAGGAAGAACTTGCTGAGCAGGTGACATATTTTAAAGAACATGATCAGCTGATCGAAGCACAGAGAATTGCGGAGCGAACGAATTTTGATATTGAAATGTTAAGAGAAACAGGATTTTGTTCTGGGATTGAGAACTACTCCAGACATTTAGCAGGATTAGAACCAGGACAGCCGCCAAGTACGTTAATTGATTTCTTTGGGGATGACTTTTTGATGATCATTGATGAGTCGCATATCACCGTACCACAGATCGGTGGAATGTATGCAGGAGATCAGTCCAGAAAGTCAACGTTAGTAGATTTTGGATTTCGTTTGCCTTCTGCGAAAGATAACCGTCCTTTGGAATTTGGTGAATTTGAACAGAAGATCGATCAGATGTTATTTGTATCTGCAACACCTGGTAAATACGAAGAAGAGCATGAATTATTAAGGGCAGAACAGATCATCAGACCAACAGGTTTACTAGACCCAGCAATCGATGTACGTCCGGTGGAAGGACAAATTGATGATCTGTTAGGAGAGATTCATAAAGAGACAGACAAAGGCAATAAAGTACTTGTCACAACACTGACCAAGCGAATGGCGGAAGAATTGACCGATTATATGCGTGAAGTTGGTATCCGGGTAAAATATTTACATTCAGATATTGATACATTAGAGCGAATTGAGATCGTGAGAGATTTGAGAATGGGAGTTTTTGATGTATTGGTTGGAATCAATCTGTTAAGAGAAGGCTTGGATATTCCAGAGATTACATTGGTTGCAATTCTTGATGCAGATAAAGAGGGATTCTTGCGTTCTGAGACATCTCTTGTGCAGACAATCGGGCGTGCAGCACGTAACAGTGAAGGACATGTTATTATGTATGCAGATCATATGACAGATTCTATGCATGCAGCGATCACGGAGACAGAACGAAGACGTGAGATTCAGGATGAATATAACAAAGAACATGGAATTACGCCACAGACGATCAAGAAAGATATCAGAGATCTGATCAAGATATCTGATGAACATGAAGAGGAAACAGGTGGATATGAAAAAGATATGGAATCCATGTCTAAGAAAGAATTAAAAGAAGTGATCGAGCGGTTAAGTAAGAAGATGAATCAGGCAGCAGCAGAATTAAACTTCGAATTGGCTGCACAGCTTAGAGATGAATTAAAAGAATTCAAGATCGCATATCAGGAATATGACGATTAAAAGAAGAAATACTAAAACTGATGATAGATTAGAATTAGGAGCTTATCAATGAAGAAAGAGATGATCCGCATCAAAGGTGCGAGAGAAAATAACTTAAAGAATATAGATCTGGAAGTGCCGAGAAACCAGTTTGTTGTATTTACAGGGCTGAGTGGTTCTGGAAAATCTTCTCTGGCATTTGATACGATTTATGCAGAAGGACAGAGAAGATACATGGAATCTTTATCTTCTTATGCAAGACAGTTCTTGGGACAGATGGAGAAACCGGATGTAGACAGCATTGAGGGATTATCTCCTGCGATTTCTATTGATCAAAAGTCAACAAACAGAAACCCAAGATCTACAGTAGGAACTGTGACAGAGATTTATGATTATTTTCGATTACTGTACGCAAGAGTCGGAATCCCACATTGTCCAAAGTGTGGGAAACCGATCAGTAAGCAGACCGTAGATCAGATGGTAGATCGTCTGATGCAGTTAGAAGAACGTACAAGGATTCAGCTTCTGGCACCGATCGTTCGTGGAAGAAAAGGAGAACATGCAAAGGTTTTCCAGAATGCGAAGAAAAGTGGATATGTTCGTGTCAGAGTCGATGGCAATGTTTATGATCTGTCAGAGGACATTCCAATGGAGAAGAATAAGAAACATAACATTGAGATCGTGGTGGATCGTTTAGTGGTCAAACCTGGGATTGAAAAACGATTAACAGATTCTATCGAGACAACCTTAAATCTAGCCGATGGATTGATGATGGTTGATGTGATCGGTGGAGAAACCTTGAATTTCAGCCAGAGTTTTTCCTGCCCTGACTGTGGTATCAGTATTGATGAAGTAGAACCAAGAAGTTTTTCCTTCAATAATCCATTTGGAGCTTGTCCGGTATGCCATGGACTTGGATATAAGATGGAATTTGATGTGGATTTAATGATCCCTGACCAAAAGTTAAGTATTGCAGAAGGGGCGATCCAGGTCTTTGGATGGCAATCATCAACGGATACGAAGAGTTATACAAGAGCAATCTTAGATGCGCTCGCAAGGGAATATCATTTTGATCTGGAAACACCATTTAAAGATTATCCACAGGAAGTCAAAGATGTTTTATTGTATGGAACTGGTGGCAGAGAAGTCAAAGTCTATTATAAAGGGCAGAGAGGCGAAGGTGTCTATGATGTGGCATTTGAAGGGATCATCAAGAATGTTGGAAGAAGATATCGAGAGGCATCTCAGAATATGAAAGCAGAATACGAGACATTTATGACGATCACACCTTGTGATGAATGTCATGGACAGCGATTAAAGCAGGAATCACTGGCGGTAACGGTTGCAGATAAGAATATTGCCGAGATATGTGATATGTCAGTCAGGGAAATGGTTTCATTTTTAGAGACGATGGAATTGAGTGAACGCCAGAAACTGATCGGAGAACAGGTTTTAAAAGAGATCAAAGCAAGGATTGGATTCTTAAATGATGTAGGATTGGATTATCTGACGTTATCAAGGGCTACTGGAACATTATCTGGTGGAGAAGCACAGCGAATCCGTCTGGCAACACAGATCGGTTCGGGATTAGTTGGAGTAGCTTATATTTTAGATGAGCCAAGTATCGGACTTCACCAGAGAGACAATGACAAACTGATCCGTACACTTAAGAATCTAAGGGATTTAGGAAATACACTGATCGTTGTAGAGCATGATGAAGATACGATGCTGGCAGCAGATTATATTGTAGATATCGGACCGAAAGCTGGAGAATATGGTGGAGAAGTTGTCGCAACGGGAACTGCAAAACAGATCATGAAGAATAAGAGATCTATAACAGGAGCTTATTTAAGCGGAAAGATCAAGATCCCAGTACCAGAAGTCAGAAGAAAACCATCAGGATTTTTAAAAGTAGTCGGGGCACAGGAGAATAATTTAAAGAATATTGATGTAGAAATCCCACTTGGAATTTTCACTTGTGTAACAGGAGTTTCTGGATCAGGAAAGAGTTCTTTAGTCAATCAGATTTTATACAAACGTCTGGCAAAAGAACTAAACAGAGCTAAGACGAAACCAGGACTACACAAAGACATCGAAGGATTTGACCAATTAGATAAGATCATAGCGATCGACCAGTCACCGATCGGAAGAACACCAAGATCCAATCCTGCAACTTACACAGGAGTCTTTGATCAGATCAGAGATCTGTTTGCGATGACAAAAGATGCAAAAGCAAAAGGATACAATAAAGGAAGATTCAGTTTTAACAAGAAAGGCGGGCGATGCGAAGCCTGTGCAGGAGATGGGATCATCAAGATTGAGATGCACTTTTTACCAGATGTGTATGTCCCTTGTGAAGTATGTCATGGAAAACGATACAATAGAGAAACACTTGAAGTTAAATACAAGGGAAAGAGTATTTATGATGTTCTGAATATGACAGTGGAAGAAGCTTGTGATTTCTTCTCTAATATTCCATCGATCAGCCGTAAGATGGAGACATTAAGAGATGTTGGATTAGGATACATTCGATTAGGGCAGCCATCCACAGAATTATCAGGGGGAGAAGCGCAGAGGATCAAACTGGCAGCAGAATTAAGCAAACGAAGTACTGGAAAGACCATCTATATCCTGGATGAGCCAACAACAGGACTTCATTTTGCAGATGTTCACAAACTGGTGGATATCCTTGCAAGACTGACAGAAGGTGGCAATACTGTGATTGTGATCGAGCATAATCTGGAAGTGATCAAGACTGCGGATTATATTATCGATATGGGACCAGAAGGTGGATCAGGCGGTGGAACAGTTGTTGCAGCAGGGACACCAGAAGAGATCTGCGAGGTTGAGGAATCTTATACTGGGCAGTATCTGAAAGGGATACTTAATCGATAAAATCTGTGGATAGGCTTGTGTGTATGTTAAACGGTATTGGTTAATAATTTTTGTATTTATTAACACATGTTAAAAGGACTTCTGCAATACCGATGTATTGAGATGTTCAAAAATGATAAAAATAAAACTGCTCATAGATGAAAAAATATATAATATCACAATAAATGTCATAAATATACCGACAAAATGCACAATTAAATAATATATAATGTTGTAAATATTATAAATATATGATAAAATAAAACACATCAGATGCATGAAAACACACATATCAATCGTGTTTTATTTTTTACGATGGTATGCAAACAAAAGCAGAGGAGGAGTCATATGAACGGTAAGTCAACAGTTAAGTCATTGATAGCATTGACAATGGCAGGAGCAATGGTATTCTCAATGAATACAATGCCAGTAAGTGCTGCAAAGAAAAAGACAAAGGCAAAAAGCACAGTGAAGAGTGTAAAAGTTGTTGCTCCATCTGGATCAAAGAAGAGTGCAACCGTGGCAAAAGGAAAGTCAATCAAACTTGCAGTTACAGTGAATGCAACAAAGAAAGCATACAAGAAAGTTACTTACAAAGTAAGCAACAAGAAAGTGATTTCTGTATCCAAAAAAGGGGTTGTCAAAGGAAAGAAAGCTGGAACAGCAACGGTAAAAGTAATTTCCGCAAAAAATAAGAAAAAGACAGCAAGTATTAAGATCAAAGTTGTCAGTGGAGCAGTTAAGAAAGTCAAACTTAATAAGAGCAATTTAGTACTGAATGTCGGAGATTCAGGAAAATTAAGTGTGAAAGTAACAGCTTCCAAGAAAGCATACAAAACATTAAAATGGACAACATCCAATAAGAAAGTAGCAACCGTTACAAGCAAAGGTGTTGTCAAAGGAATCGGAAAAGGAACAGCAAAGATCACAGTTGCATCTCTTGATGGAACTGGAAAGAAGAGTACATGTACAGTAACGGTTCGTGAGAAACAGGTAGTGAATGGAATTAAAAGTCTGGAAGTTTATAATCCATTGAAATCTTATTCTTCAAGTACTTTGAAAGTAACATTAGATTCACCACAGGCATTAACAGCGGATGATTTTAAAGTTGAAATGAAACGTTATGGAGAGGGCTCTTATATGGGAACAATCTCTGTAGATGATGTATATACAACGGATAATCAGACATATGAAGTATATTTAGCGAAAGATGATATTTATAATGGAAGATATGTAAGAGTCACAGTCAATGCATTGAATGGACAGAAAACAGCAGAAGTAAGATTTCTGGTAGATCCAGATACAGTCAGACAAGTGCATACAGCAAAAATTGGTGATGACGAACAAAGTTTTTCTGTGGATAATGATGCTATAGGAACTTCAAGATCAGCGATCAAAACAGGTACTTTGCCAGCAGGCTACAAATTAATTAATGAACTGGGTGATTCTGCACGTGTTCGAGGAATACCATCAGCTGTAGCAGATAATCAGCATGTTGTATTTGCAACAACAGATGAATTGGGAAGAGATACAACAACAGATGTGAATTTCCTGATCGGGGATGATGACCATATTGTGGTTGAGAATCAAACTATTGGAGATCAGGTAAGTGGAATGATCTATGCGAAAGATTCTTTTTATAAAGATCTTCATTTTGCAGGTGGAAATGGAAAAATCACTGCAGAGATTTTGAACACATATGATGGAACATTTAAGATTGATGATACATACAGTGATTCAGTAGGAATTACTGTTGCAGATTCTAATAAACTTGCAGCAGGAACTTATGATATACCAGTACGAATTACAGATAGCAATGGAAAAACAGGTCAGGGTACATTAAAAGTTGTCGTTACTGCATCAGTGAAAGTTGTAACGAAAGTAAATAATAATAGTCCTGATGGAACGATTTATTTCTATAACCACAATTCAAATGAGGAATTTTCGTTAAGAAGTATCGAAAAAGAGGGTAAATATAGTGGTAGTGTAGGAAATACAACATTAACATCCACAGGATATTTACCACACGGTACATATTCCGTATATTATCGTATGTGTGGACGTAAGATCATGCTGAATAAATCATTGAATGTAAGTGGAGATATTAATCTTGAATTTACCTTACCAACTACGAAGATTACAGGAACGATCTATGATGTGAATAACAAGAAATATGAAAACAGTGTTGATGTTTGCATGTATAGAAGTAATGACCTTGATACAAGATATTATTCTGTATCAGATTATACTAGTGACGGAACATATTCGTTCCAGGGAGTTCCAGATGGACAGTATGTATTGGTTGTTTCAGGACAGAAAGATGGTAAATACTTCGAGACAACATCAGGAACGATTACAGTTTCCGGTGGAAATGCAACCATGGATGTGAAACTTCCAGTGGCAAACCCAGCAAACCCACAGCAGTAAACAAGAAATAATTAAAAAAATAAGAAAAGGCAGTCGTTTTTCAATGGCTGCCTTTTCTTATTTTTGACTTGACAACTAGTGAGAATAATATAAAATAATAAATAACAATAATGAATAATAAAACATAAAAGGAGAATAAAAGATGTTTGTAGAAGAACGGCATCAGGAAATCTTATATTTGCTTCAGGAAAATGAAAAAGTAAAAGTCAAAGAGCTAAGCAAACAATTTGAGGTAACAGAAGACTGTATTCGAAAAGATTTAGCAAGTATGGAGGCAAAAAATCTTTTAAAAAGAACTTATGGAGGAGCAGTGCTTCCAGATACTTTGCATCCGGGACATACAAATCTTGTATCAACAAGAAAAGATAAGAATATAAAGCAGAAACAAAAAATTGCAAAAAAAGCAGTAAAATTGATTCGTCCTGGAGATATGATCTTTTTGGATACCTCGACAACAAACATTGAATTGGCGAAAGAAATCCAGAAACAGGAACTTGAGATTACAGTGATAAGCTGTATGATGGATATTGCATACATTTTCGCCCAAACAAAGAAAGTAAAATTTATTTTGTTAGGTGGAGAATTTAATCGTGCTCAGAATGGTTTTCTTGGAGAATTGACGGTTCAAATGATGAAGAAATTTAGATTTGATATCTGTTTTATGGGAGTTGTGGGAGCAGATGTAGAGAATGATGAAGTAATGACATATGTACCAGAAGATGGAATTATGAAATCTCATGCGATGAAAAGAAGTAGAAGACGATATTTGGTAATGGAAAACTGTAAATTTGACTTTAAAGCTAATTATGTATATACAACATTTGAAGATGTTGACGGTATTTTATGTGAAGAAAAGCCGTCAAAAAAAATTAGTGAAAAACTAAAAGAATATCAGGTAGAAGTTATTGAGTAAAGAATTAAATTAGAAAGGACAAATTCTATGGAAGGATTATATCAGACACAGCGAATCAAAGATTTAAAAGATAAAATGTTATCAGAGCCAAGATACGCATCAATTGAGCAGGCACTGATCATTACAAAAACATATCAGGAGAATGAAGATGATCCAAAGATCATACAGAGAGCAAAATCATTAAAAGCAGCCTTAGAGCAGATGGAGATTCGTGTAGAACCTGAAGAACTGATCGTTGGAAATCGTACAGCCGGAGTTCGTTATGGAGTTGTATTTCCAGAGAGTGGTAGCACATGGGTAGATAAAGAATTTGAAACACTCCCAACAAGACCACAGGACCGCTTCAATGTACATCAAGAAGATATTGAGACATTCCGTAAGGTCATCAAACCATACTGGGAAGGAAAATCCTTAGAAGATGTCCTGAATCAGAGATATGGAAAAGAGATCAACGAGATCGCCAAAGTTGTAAAGATCAACCAGAAAGACCACGCACAAGGACATATCTGTCCAGATTGTGTCAAATGGTTAAAGATGGGACCGCAGGGACTACTTGATCAAGCAGAAGAAAAACTAAAGATATGTAAAGAAGGACAGAAAGACTTCTATGAAAGTGTTAAGATCGTCATGGAAGGAGCGAAACACTTTATGGTCCGTTATCATGACCTGATCATGGACATGGCAGAAAATGAATCAGATGAAACAAGAAAACAAACCATGATCAAAGTAGCCCAAAATTGTAAGAATATTTCCGAACGTCCAGTACAGACATTTCATGAAGCAGTACAGTCTACATGGTTCTTGTTTGTAATTTTACAGATGGAATCCAATGCATCTTCATTTTCACCAGGAAGATTAGACAGACATTTAGAAGCTTATTATGAAAAAGATATCAAAGAAGGAAACTTAGATAAACAGCAGGCGTTAGAGATCATCGAATGTTTATGGTTGAAATTTAATGAGATCGTATATATGAGAAACTCTCACGGAGCAAAATATTTTGCAGGATTCCCGATTGGATTTAATATTGCGATCGGCGGTCAGGATGAGAATGGAAATGATACATATAATGATTTATCATTCTTGTTCTTAGAAGCTCAGAAACATTTAGGACTTCCACAACCAAACCTTTCCGTAAGACTTCACGAAGGAACGTCGGACGAATTATTAAAAGAAGCAGTCAGAGTCGTAGCCAAAGGAAGCGGAATGCCACAGTTCTTCAATGACAAGGCAGTCATTCCATCCATTCAGGAATTAGGAATCGAAGAAAAAGATGCAAGAGATTATGCGATCGTTGGATGCGTGGAATTAACAACGCAGGGAAATAACCTTGGATGGAGTGATTCTGCAATGTTTAACTTAAATAAAGCATTAGAAGTGGCATTGACAGGAGGAATCTGTCTCTTAACCGGAGAAAAGATCGCACCAGATTATGGAAACCTTGAAACGTACGAGACATTTGAAGAGTTGGAAGCAGCATTCAAGAAACAAATTGATTATTTCATGGATAAGATGCTTCTTGCATGCGAAGAAGTAGAGAAAGCTCATATTGATCTTTTGCCATCTCCATTCTTATCAGCATCCATTGAAAACTGTATGGAAAATGGAATGGATGTCACAGCAGGCGGTGCAAAATACAATTTATCCGGAATTCAGATGATTCAGGTTGCAAATCTTGCAGACAGTCTTGTCGCAATCAAGCAGCTGGTGTATGATGAAAAAAAGTGCACACAAAAAGAAATGCTTGATGCATTAAAGAACAATTTTGAAGGATATGAAATCTTAAGAGCAATGTGCGTTAATAAGGTTCCGAAGTACGGAAATGACATCGATGAAGTTGACAAACAGGGAACAAAATGGGCAGATTACTTCAAGAATCGATTAAGAACATTTAAAAACTATCGAAAAGGTCCATATCATACAGGAATGTATACCGTATCAGCCCATGTGCCAATGGGTGAAAATGTAGGCGCAACTCCAGATGGAAGATATGCGAAGGAACCATTAGCAGATGGAGGAATGTCACCTGTTTACGGAAGAGATATCAAAGGACCAACAGCCGTATTAAAATCCGTATCCAAACTAGATAAGACACTTACAACCAATGGCGGATTATTAAATATGAAATTCCTTCCTGAATTTTTCAAGACAGAGACAGGAATTGATAAGTTTGCAAATTTCTTAAGAACATTTGTAGATCTTGAGATTCCACATATCCAGTTTAACGTAGTAAGAAAAGAAGACTTGCTCGCAGCAAAGAAGAATCCAGAGCAATACCGCGGATTGACCGTCAGAGTTGCGGGTTACACAGCCTACTTTACAGAACTTGCCGATGAACTGCAAAATGAGATCATCGCAAGAACAAGTTATGGAGATATTTAAGATGACAGGAAAAGTATTTGATATTCGCAGATTTTCAACGCACGATGGAGACGGAATCCGTACCACAGTATTTTTAAAAGGATGTCCGTTAAAATGTGTCTGGTGTCAGAATCCAGAAGGAATTTCGATCCGCAAAAGACCAATTTATTTTGAAAACCGCTGCATGCATTGTAAAACGTGTATTGCGAAATCAAAAAATCAGGGCGTTACGATGGAAAATGACCAGATACACATTCATCCAAACAGAAATGAAAACTGGAATACCATCATTGACTGGTGCCCAACTGGAGCAATCGCCATGGATTCCAGAGAGATGAGCGTAGAAATGGTTATGGAAGAAATCCGCAAAGATAAATCATTCTATCGTTATGGAAATGGAGGAGTTACGATCTCAGGAGGGGAACCGTTATTACAGTGGAAGTTTACAAAAGAGCTGTTAAAAGCATGTAAAAAAGAAGGAATCCACACCGCGATCGAGACATCCTTGTATGCAGATCAGGAAGTGATCAAAGAGCTCCTTCCATATTTAGACCGGATTTTTGCAGACTTTAAATTAGCAACAGAAAAAGACCATATGCATTACACTGGGGTTTCAAATCAAAAGATCAAAGATAATATCAGATACTTATTAGAGACATCAAACAGAGAGAAGGTCATCATAAGAACACCGATGATTCCAGGAATGACCGCAACGAAAGATAACATCAAGGGAATTGCAAAATATTTAAATGGGATCTATCAGTATGTTTCCTATGAAATCTTAAACTACAATCCACTGGCAGAAGCAAAATATCACTTGGTAGATAGAGAATATTGTTTTGAAGAAAATCCCAAACTGTACACAAAAGAACAGATGCAGGAATTTAAAAGCTGGGCAGTCGAAGGTGGATTAGAAAATATTATTATTGAATCATAATAAATATGTATCATGAAGAAAAAAGTGAAATGTACAGCCGTTTTGTGCGACTGTATTTCACTTTTTTACGTTATGCTTCGAGCTGTTTTCCTAGAAAATCAGAAGCAATTTTGGCAATTTTAAACTCCTGATCATCTAATTCATCTTCAATAGAAAGAATACATACAAATCCAACGGCTTCACTTTCTGCAATGATCGTAGAAAGACATACATAGCGAAATACCTCTGGGAAGTCCAAGATCAGAGGAAAGAAATCTTCTTTTTCACGGTCCATCAATATATGTTTTCGATCTGTCAAAGCTTCTTCAGCCTTTTCATCTAATAATTTTCCGATTAGTTTTTTGGCATTTGGTCCGGCAGCAGCGATCACACAGTCTTGATCACAAATACAGATTGTATGTGGAATCTGAGCAGCGATCGATTCTGCATATAGCTTCGCACTGTTTCCTAGTTCACCGATCGGGGAATATTTCTTTAAAATGATATCGCCGTCCCTCTCTGTAAATATCTCCAAAGGATCGCTTTCTCTGATATGCATGGTTTTTCGTATTTCTTTTGGTATAACGATCCGGCCAAGGTCATCAATCCTTCGTATAATACCTGTAGCTTTCATTCTTAAGATCCTCCATATTCATTGGTTTTCATGTATGCTTGTAGTATTTGTAAAATCATTGGTTTTATACCCGGATTATGGTATAATATTTCATTAACAGAGAAAAGGTAAGGAGAATTAAGATGAAATTTCATACACAATTAAAAGCGAAAGATATTTTTAAATTTTCATTAGCATACACGTATTCCGGAGTACAGGCGATTTTGACGATTTTTATGCTGGGAGTCGGAGCATATATGATCGTCCACGGAATCGGTCAGCCAGAAGGACAGACGAATATTATTTTTGGTGCAGTTGTTATTGCATTATTTGTTGTCATTAATCCACTGATGATATATGTAAAAGCAAAGAAACAGGCAATTGAGAATCCAGTATACAAGAATCCAACATACTATACCTTACGAGATGATGGTATTTTTGTGGAACTAGGAGAAGAAAGTGCAACGATCGAGTGGGCCAGAGTTTATAAGGTCACACATTTTATGGGACTGACATTATTGTATACAGGAAAACAGCAGGCATTTGTATTTCCAGATTATGAACTTGGTGATGACAGAGAAAAGATGTTAGATTATATGAAAGAACACATCAAAGAAGCAAGAAAGAAGGCTGTTCAGACACAGACAGATGGAGGAGATATTTCAAAATATTCCAAGGCATCAGCAGAAACTGAGCGGGAAGAGACAGAAGTATCGGAATCAGAAGTTCAAGAGAATTCAGAAGGAGAAGAATAGAAAATGATCGTACAAAGTTTTTGTGCAGAAGATACGTATGAGATCGGAAAGAAGATCGGACAGGAGGCACAGCCTGGACAAGTGATCTGTTTATATGGAGATCTTGGGGTTGGTAAGACTGTATTTACAAAAGGGTTGGCAGATGGACTTGGTATCACAGAACCAATTCAGAGTCCGACTTTTACGATCGTAAGAGAATATGAAGAGGGAAGGCTTCCACTATATCATTTTGATGTTTATCGTATTGGTGATATTGAAGAGATGGACGAGATCGGATATGAGGATTATGTTTATGGAGAAGGAGTCTGTCTGATCGAATGGGCAAATCTGATCGAGGAGATTCTGCCAGATCATTATCAAAAGATTACGATCCGTAAAGATTTAGAAAAAGGATTTGACTATCGAGAGATTGAAATGGAGGAACAATAGATGAAATTATTAGTACTGGACAGTTCTGGTCTGGTAGCTTCTGTGGCATTGATCGAAGATGATCAGTTGATCGCAGAGTATACGACTGGAAATAAATTAACACATTCTCAGACGTTACTTCCGATGTTAGATGAAGTAATCAAGAGAACATCCTTTGAGATAGAAGATATTGATGCGGTTGCGGTAGCAAAAGGACCAGGTTCTTTTACGGGACTTCGCATTGGTGCAGCAACAGCCAAAGGATTAGGGCTGGCACTGGATAAACCGATCATTCCTGTGCCAACTGTAGATGGGCTTGCATATCAGTTATTTGGAACGTCCATGATCATTTGTCCAATGATGGATGCCAGAAGAAAACAAGTGTATACAGGATTTTACCGATTTGAAGGCAGTGAAATGAAAGTCTTAAAGGAACAATGTGCCCAGAGTGTAGAAGATACTTTGATACAGTTGAGGGAATACAATGAACCAATTGTATTCCTTGGGGATGGCGTACCAGTATATAAAGAAGAAATCTTAGAGAAGATGGGTGATCTGGCAATTTTTGCTCCAGCACATGCAAACCGCCAGAGAGCAGCAGCAGTCGGAACGTTAGCACAAGTATATTTTGCACAGGGAATTTATGAAAGTGCAGACGAATTTGTGCCAGAATATTTAAGAAAATCTCAGGCTGAACGAGAGAGAGAAGAGAGGCTTCATGGACAAAAGTAGTATAACAGCCAGAGAATGGCATGTGAGGAAAGCACTTCCAGAAGATCTTCCGATGATCGCAGAGATAGAAAAACTTTCTTTTCACAGACCATGGAGTTTCGATAGTATTGAGTCTTTCTATTATCGTAAAACTAGTGATATTTATGTATGGAGAGACAGAAATCGTATTAGTGGATATATAATCGCTGAGCATGTGTTAGATCAGGCAGAATTACATAGGATCGCAATGATTCCATTTATAAGGAAAATGGGAATTGGCACATTGTTGTTTCATGAGTTCAGACGAAGGTATCAGGAGATAGGGGTAGACACGATCTATTTGGAGGTCAGAGAATCAAACGAAGCAGCGTATCAGTTTTATTTAAAGAATGGATTTGAAGAATATGGACGCAGAGCAAAGTATTATAAGGATCCGATCGAGGATGCGATCTTAATGTTTTGTGAAATTTCAACAGATGACCAATCATTTCCACTGGATTCTTCAGAAACGCCCGTTTATAATGATGAGCGTAAGGAGGAGAATGAGATGAAATGTAATGTATGTGGACAGTTATTAAACAATAAAACAGATTATATAGAAGTTAAAAAAGAATGGGGGTATTTCTCAAACAAAGATACGCAGATTCATGAATTTAAGATTTGTGAGAGATGTTACGATCGTATCGTAAAACAATTTGAGATTTCTCCAAAGGTAACAGAGAAGAGTGAGATATTATCATAAAAGGTGATTTATGTTAGATGTATGTTTACTTGGAACCGGTGGAATGATGCCGCTTCCATATAGAAAGTTGACCGCATGTATGACAAGATTCAACGGGCATAGTCTGTTGATCGACTGCGGGGAGGGAACACAGGTAGGAATTAAAGAGAGGGGCTGGAGTGTTAAACCATTAGATGCGATCTGTTTTACACATTTTCATGCAGATCATATCAGTGGACTTCCAGGACTTCTTTTAACACTTGGAAATGCAGAACGAACAGAACCTCTTTTGATCATAGGACCAAAAGGCGTAGAAAGGGTTGTGAATTCACTGCGCGTGATCGCACCAGAACTTCCATTTCCGATCGAATTTTATGAATTAAATGAGAAAGAGCACGTTATTGAGATGGATGGCTATAAAATTGAAGCTTTCTATGTAAAACATAATGTGCCTTGTTATGGCTATAATATGATCATCCCAAGAGCTGGGAAGTTTGATCCTGTAAAGGCAAAGGAAAATGACATTCCGATGAAATACTGGAACAGGCTTCAAAAGGGAGAAACTGTGACAAGTGAAGATGGTCGTGTACTTACAAGTGATATGATCTTAGGAAGTCCTAGACCTGGAATTAAATTGACATATTGTACGGATACAAGACCAGTCCAGACAATTTCTGAACACGCAAAGAATGCAGATTTATTTATTTGTGAAGGAATGTATGGAGAAGAAGGAAAAGAAAAGAAAGCAAGAGAATATAAACACATGACATTTTACGAAGCTGCGCATCTTGCAAAAGAAGCAGATGTAAAACAGATGTGGTTAACTCATTATAGTCCGTCATTAGTCCGGGCAGAAGAATTTATGGGGAAAGTGAAGTCGATTTTCCCTAGAGCAAAAGCTGGAAAAGACGGTAAGACGATAACTTTAGATTTTCAGGAAGAATAGGAGAATACGATGAGCGATAAGATTAAGATTCTGGCAATCGAATCTTCCTGCGATGAGACAGCGGCAGCAGTTGTAGAGGATGGAAGATGTGTAAAATCCAATATCATTTCATCTCAGATCGAACTGCATAAGCTATATGGCGGTGTTGTCCCTGAGATTGCCTCAAGAAAACATGTAGAGAAAGTGAACTTTGTAGTAAGAGAAGCATTAAAAGAAGCAGGAGAAACATTAGACAGTATTGATGCGATCGCGGTTACTTATGGACCAGGATTAGTCGGTGCACTATTAGTTGGTGTGGCAGAAGCGAAAGCACTCGCGTTTGCAAAGAAGAAACCATTGGTAGGAGTGCATCATATTGAAGGACATATTTGCGCTAATTATATTGAACATCCAGATTTAGAACCTCCATTTTTATGTCTGGTCGTATCAGGGGGGCATACACACCTTGTTGATGTCAAGGATTATGGAAAGTACGAGATTATTGGGTGTACAAGAGATGATGCAGCAGGAGAAGCCTTCGATAAAGTAGCACGTGCGATAGGACTGGGATATCCAGGGGGTCCAAAGATTGAAGCCTTAGCAAAAGAGGGAGATAAGAATGCAATTTCATTCCCTAGAGCCAAAGTAAATGATTCCAAGATGGACTTTAGCTTTAGCGGGTTAAAATCCTCTGTATTAAATTATTTAAATAAATGTGAGATGAAAGGGGAAGAAGTAAACCGTGCGGATGTCGCGGCTTCTTTCCAGGAAGCGGTTGTAGATGTTTTGAGTTCTCACGGAGTAGAAGCGGCGAAAGAATTAGGATACAAGAAACTTGCAATCGCAGGTGGAGTTGCATCCAATGGAGCATTTCGAACCAAAATGATAGAGAGATGTAAAGAAGCTGGGATTGAGTTTTATCATCCATCACCAATCTTTTGTACGGATAACGCTGCGATGATCGGTGTGTGTGGATACTATGATTATATAAATGGTGTGAGAAGTGGTTTGGATTTAAATGCGGTGCCAGGATTAAAGATTGGTACCAGACAGGGGTAAATACATGGGAGAAAAAATTGCGGCAATCGTTTTGGCAGCAGGAGAAGGAAAAAGAATGGGAAGTGGAATTCCCAAACAATATATGCTGATCAAATCAAGGCCTTTGGTGTACTATGCGCTAAAGGCTTTTGAAGAGAGCGCTGTAGATGAGGTTATTCTTGTTACAGGAGAAGACGAGATAGATTACTGTAAAGAGTATATTGTAGATCGATATCATTTTAATAAGGTGAAAAAGATCGTGCCAGGCGGATGGGAACGTTATGCATCCGTTTATTTTGGACTTGAAGCAATCGAGGATGCAGATTATGTACTGATCCATGACGGAGCACGTCCGATGATCAGTGCAGAATTAGTACAAAAATGCATATACTATGTAAAAAAATATCGTGCATGTGTCGTGGGAATGCCATCGAAAGATACGATTAAAGTTGTTGATGAGGAGAATTACGCGATCCGTACACCTGAGAGAAAAACATTGTGGCAGGTTCAGACACCACAATGTTTTGAATTTGACCTTGTAAAAAAGGCATATGAAAAGATGATGGAAAATGATGATGGAAAAGTAACCGATGATGCAATGGTAATAGAAACATATGGGAATGTGCCGGTAAAACTGTTTGAAGGTGGTTATGATAACATTAAGGTCACGACACCAGAGGATGTTAGACTTGCAACGAATCTTGTACGTGTAAGGAAAGTTTTTCACAAGCTTCATGTGTTACATGATAAGTTGATATATCTACAGATGAAGGCCTATAAAAAGCGATTTAGAGAGAAAAAACAAAAAAAATAAAAAAACTTTAAAAAAAGTGTTGACATATGTATTCTGGTTTGGTATTATAAACAAGTCGTCGCGTGAGACACACAAAACGACAACAACAGAATACGTTATGGAGAGGTATCGAAGTGGTCATAACGAGGCGGTCTTGAAAACCGTTTGTCCGCAAGGGCGCGTGGGTTCGAATCCCACCCTCTCCGTTCATCATGAATCCATGATGTCAACACTTGGAGAAGTACCCAAGTGGCTGAAGGGGCTCGCCTGGAAAGTGAGTAGGTCGTTAATAGCGGCGCGAGGGTTCAAATCCCTCCTTCTCCGTTGGATATTTTATCCAAGAAAACTTTTTGAAAAAAGGCTTGACAAATAAGAAAGAACATGATATGATGTAAAAGTTGCTGCGGTTCTTATGAAGAACGGGTCAACAAAATAAATTAAAAAAGTTCTTGACAAGCTAAGAACAAAGTGATATAATAATAAAGCTTCTTATACGAAGCGGATCACAAAAAAGATCTTTGACAACTGAACAATAAGACAACCTTGAAAATTCTAATGAATTTTTCAGATGATTTTAGTAAAAATCAACGAACGTTCTTTATAGAGAACAGTAATTAACAAGGATAAAGAAGCTAGTGCTTCTTGAACTTGGATCAACATTGAACATGAGAGTTTGATCCTGGCTCAGGATGAACGCTGGCGGCGTGCTTAACACATGCA
>OGQU01000015.1_pt1 | contig 190107 bp, 162 predicted proteins | sample 1553341 | NCBI WGS metagenome assembly OGQU01 (sample SAMEA2579920, study PRJEB22360) | human gut metagenome | biome: human gut; feature: human-associated habitat; material: faeces | place: Denmark | collected 2008/2010 | reverse complement strand
GTTTACTTTAAATTCTTAACTTTGTTCCCCTTGAAAAATGATTGTTACAAGATAATTTAACAGCTAAAATGCAACAATATAAAAGACCGGAAGCTATAAAACGTATGAATGAGTTGGCGGGTAGCCGGAAGCCTTTCCTTTTTATTATAGATTATAAACAGCAGTGTTCTTTGATAGAGGAAATAAGCCGGATTGATTCTACCCGTTGCCGTTATAACTTTAATGGAGTGAAAAATGTGGATACTGTAACAGAAAGTTACAGTGGGAGGATAGGCTGGAACTTTGTTCCAATGTCTTTGGCAGACTACCGGCAGGCTTTTGAAATCGTAAAACGGAATATTCTGGCAGGTAACAGCTATCTCGCTAATTTGACTTGCAAAGTTCCTGTCAGTACTAATCTTACTTTGGAGGATGTGTTCCGGTACTCCAAAGCGCTTTATAGACTTTGGTTGAAAGATAAATTGGTCTGTTTCTCACCCGAAATTTTTGTTCGTATAGAAGATGGCGAGATAAAATCTTTCCCCATGAAAGGAACGATTGACGCTACCTTACCTGATGCGGAAAAACTGTTGATGGATGATCCTAAAGAAACTGCCGAACATGCTACCATTGTAGATCTGATTCGTAATGATTTGAGTATGGTGGCGGAACAGGTGAGAGTTGTCCGGTATCGTTATTGTGACCGGCTTGAAACCAATAAGGGGCCTATCTTTCAGACAAGCTCCGAAATATGTGGTGTCTTGCCCGATGATTACCCGTCGCATATAGGAGATATTATATTTCGTTTGTTACCGGCCGGTTCCATAACTGGAGCGCCCAAATCCAAGACGATAGATATTATTGAAGAAGCGGAGAGTTATGAGCGTGGATTTTATACGGGTATAATGGGCTATTGTGACGGCAGGACTTTAGACAGTGCGGTGATGATCCGTTTTTTAGAACAGGAAGGAGAGAATCTTTATTATAAGGCGGGGGGAGGAATCACTTCAAAGAGTGATTTACAAAGTGAATATAATGAAATGATACAGAAGATTTATGTACCCATTTATTGAAACTATACGGATAGAACAAGGAAAAGCGTGTAATTTGTCTTATCATAATGAAAGACTGAACAATACCCTTCATCATTTCTGGCCAGACTGTGCCGGCATAGAATTAGGTGAATACCTGAAATTGACACCGGAGATGAGCGGAATGAAATGTAGGGTGATTTATGATGGCGGTGGAATAAAAGAAATTAGTTATGAAGCCTATCAGATGCGTCCGGTACATTCTTTGCAGTTGGTTTATTCGGATGATATAGATTATACTTATAAAAGTACAGACAGGGAAGCTTTAAACCGGCTTTTTGCCTGCCGTGGAGAACGGGATGATATTTTAATTGTCAGACGCGGACTGCTGACTGATACTTCCATAGCTAATATTGCCTTGTTTGATGGTAAGGATTGGTTTACACCTAAATTACCTTTGTTGAGAGGAACTTGCCGTACAGCATTGATTGACAGCGGAATTATAAAAGAAAAAAATATCCGGCCGGAAGAACTATCTTCTTATTCTTTTGTTAGGTTATTTAACGCTATGATTAAATGGGGAGCGTTGGAACTTTCTACCGGAACCATTTATGAATAATAAGAAAGAAGGTGGAATTTTGAAGATTTTTGTTTGTTTCCTTAAATAATTTGCTATATTTGCAAAAAAAATATAAATACAGGTAGGGTATGAGATTGCGGACAGTTGCCAAGTTGGGTATGGTGCTATCAGTGGTATTGTTTTGTACGGCTGTGGGCTTTTACGGCTTTGCTAAATTAAGCCTGACGGATAAGAGTCGTGAGATCAATCTCTTCTCACTTGTACCGGCTGATTGCATCGGTGTGTTGGAGAGTGATAATATTAATTATTTTCTGAATGAATTTCCTCAACTGAATTATTCTGAAGAATTGGGTAATTTCCAGTTTCCCGGTTTATTTAATTATGTGTTGGGAGGTTTGAACGAATATACCACTAATACTGCTCATGGTCTGAGCAGTAAGATGAGCCGGGTGGTGGTCAGTTTCCATTCTCCGGGTACTCCGCGTGACCAGGTGGTATATTTCCGTATGGGGGCTGATGATAAGGAAACATTGGGAGATATGTTGTTAGAGAGAACTCCGGGAAGTTTTTCACCTAAAAAAGAAAAATACAGAGGAAAAAATATAGCAGTCTATCCGTTGGGCAATAATGATTTTCTAGCTGTCTATAGTGAGGCGGGGTTCTATGTGGTGAGTTATCAGAAAAGTTTGATAGAGAAAGTGATTGATGCGCGTGAGGATGAGGAGAAAGCATTGAGCAATGATCCCGTGTTTGCCAAAGCGATGCAGAAAAAGAAAACGCATAATTTCCTGACTTTATACGGACGTACACCGTCTATGCCTTTCCTGCAGGATAATAGTAGCTGTTGGAGTGAGTTTGATTTTCACATGAACAGCGATGTGGTGTATCTCACTGGAGATACTTTTATGCCTGATTCATGCGGTTGTGTGAACCAGATGGCCGAAAAATTGAAAAATATTCCAGATATAAGGGAAGATAGTTTGATTATTTCTGCTGATAAAGATTCCATGGCAGATTATATGGAAGAGGCATACGAAAGAAATAGCAGGACATTGTTCAATGAATGTGTAGCTAATCTTTCACGTGACGCAGCCTTTATGCTTGTGGCGGACATGAACAAGATTTCCCGCAACCCGGAACGTTTCGAGCCTTATTTGCCGGCATTTCTGTTGGAAAATGCTCCTTTATTCCATTCGTTTATTCTTTCAACCCAATTGTCAGTTGTAAACGATCGGCTTTCCCATATCATGGTGCTGACATATAAAGATTAGCGCAACTTATGTTGGTGGAAGTGAGGGGCCACTTTGCTTCTAAAATAAAATAACGAGATAACAGTGAGTGCAGCTCCGAATAGATAAGCCATCTTGAAGGTGGCTATTTCTGCTATATATCCGCCCAATAACATGCCGGCGCCTATACCTACATCCCACGAAGTCAAGTAGGTGCTAGTTGCCGTACCACGCTGGTTGTTGGGGGCCAAGTTCACAAACAGCGTGTTATAGGCAGGAAACATGGTTCCGAACCCAATACCTAGTAAAAGAGCTATGGTGAACAGAAAATAAGTGGTCCATTGCAGACTCCATGTTGTCAGCCATCCGCATGAACTCAAACCGAAGAAACAGAAGCAGACCAGATACAGGCCGGCTTCAATAACTTGAGTAACCATTCCCCGGTCTACCAGGCGTCCGGAGAAAAGACGGGAAACTGCCATTCCCAATGCCATAAAGGTGAAAAAGAAACCGGTAGATGCCTGGATACCTATTTGTTTGGCATACATTGCAACGTAATTGGTGGTCATGCCATAAGGGATGGATAGTAATAACAAACTGAAACCTGCCGGTATTCCTTTAAGCAAAATGAAACGGTCCAATGATATAGGTTCTCGTTTTACAGGAGGTTTGTAGGTGGTCTTTACCAATGAGGCGCAGAGAAATCCTATCAGGCAGGAACCTAATGAGCAACAGAAGATAAGCGTATAGTCTGCTCCTGCATCATGCAGGAAGAGTCCGGTCATCGGTCCGATGGACATGGCTATATTGTTTGCCAGCCCATAATATCCTAATCCTTCCCCACGGCGTGAAGAAGGCATGATATCAATGACAATGGTATTTCCGCTGACTGTCACCATGCCGAACGATACTCCGTGTATAATGCGGAATAAAATAAATAAGGTGAGTGTTCCTGCAATGAGATATCCTCCGAAGATGGCGGTAAAAGTGAAATAAGCCAACAGATAAAGCGGTTTGCGGGCAAAGGTATCTAACAGATAGCCGGAGAAAGGCCGTATGCACAGGGCGGCAATGGTGTAACAAGAAAGTACGGCCCCTATAGTTGTTTTGTTAGCGTCGAAAACTTCCGCCAAGTAGAAAGGTAATACAGGCATCAGTAACCAGAATCCAAAGAATAATAGAAAATTGGCTGCCAGTATTTCTATATAATTTTTGGTAATCAGCTTGTCCTTCATGAGCAATAATGTGCTAATATGTCAATGTATCAATATGCTAATGTGGCAATATGTTAATATGCCAATTGACCGCGTTCTATTCCGCATGGCAATTGGCATATCAGCACATGGTCACATTGACACTATTAATTGGCTGCTTCGAATTCTTTCAAGAAGCGAGTATCGTTTTCAGAGAATAATCGTAAATCGTTTACACGATATTTCAAGTTGGTGATGCGTTCAATACCCATACCTAGCGCATAGCCTGAGTAAACTTTGCTGTCAATGCCGTTGGCTTCCAATACATTCGGATCCACCATACCACATCCCAGAATTTCCACCCAGCCTGTGCCTTTACAGAACGGACAACCTTTTCCGCCGCAAATATTGCAACTGATATCCATTTCGGCACTTGGTTCGGTGAACGGGAAATAAGACGGACGCAGACGGATTTGAGTATCTTCGCCGAACATTTCTTTGGCAAACAATAGCAATACCTGCTTTAAATCAGTGAATGATACATTCTTGTCAATGTAGAGTGCTTCCACTTGATGGAAGAATGCATGGGCACGATAACTGATCGCTTCATTGCGGTATACACGTCCCGGACAGATGATGCGGATAGGAGGTTGCGAATGTTCCATAGCTCTTGCCTGTACGGAAGAAGTGTGAGTGCGAAGCACGATGTTCTTTTTCACATCTTCCTGACTGGCTTCGATGAAGAAAGTATCTTGCATATCACGTGCAGGATGGTCTTCGGCAAAATTCATGGCAGTGAATACGTGCAAGTCGTCTTCTATTTCGGGACCGTCGGCAATGCTGAAGCCCAGTCGATGGAATATATCAATAATTTCATTTTTTACAATGCTCAGCGGGTGGCGTGTTCCCAGTTCGATGGGATAAGCCGTACGCGTAAGATCCATTTCGGCGGCACCGTTATCTTGGGTTTCAAAAACTTCTTTCAATGTAGCGATACGTTCCTGAGCCTTGTTTTTCAGCTCGTTCAGTTTCATGCCCACCTCTTTTTTCTGCTCGGCAGGTACGTTGCGGAAGTCTGCCATCAACTCATTAATCGCTCCTTTTTTGCTAAGATATTTAATGCGCAAGGCTTCCAATTCTTCCGCATTGGCTGCTTGCAAGCCTTCAATTTCCTGAAGTAATTGTTCTATTTTAGCTAACATAGTTTCTTCTTTATTTTTTAATGACCGCAAAGTTAGCGAATTAAACCCATATATTTTGCTGAAAACTAAAAAAAACGATATTTTTGCATCGATTTTTTCTAAATATAGAAAATGAGAAAACTAATAATCGGAGTTTGTCTGCTTATGCTGATAAGCTCCTGTGGAGGTGGAAAAAAGAAAATGGACCCCTTCGAGACGCTTACTGAGGAGATTGATTCGCTGACTGCACCCCCGGACACAACAGAAGCGATGGCTGCGGTAGAGGAAGAACCAATGGTTCCCGCTACGGCCGACGAAAGTTTTGCCGACTTTTTCTACAATTTTGCCAGTGATGAAAAGTTACAATTGTCACGCATCGTGTTCCCTTTGCCGTATTATACAATGGAAAAGAAAGAGCACATTGAAAAGGACCAATGGAAACACGATCCTTTATTCAGCCGGCAAGATGCCTATACAGTTCTGTTCGATAAGGCGGAAGATATGGAAATGGAGAAAGATACGGGGCTTACCAGTGTCAAGATAGAATGGATTTACTTGAAGAAGGGAAAAATCAAGCGGTACTATTTTGAGCGTCTGAAGGGGCTGTGGAAACTGGAAGCCATAGATTTCGCGGATATGCCGAGAGAGGATACCGGTAAGGAGGACTTCTTTGAGTTTTATGAACGTTTTGCCAATGATTCGGTTTTCCAGTTGTCACGTTTGCACGAACCGTTGAAGTTTGTGACTGCTGATCCCGAAGACGAGTTTCAGATACTGGAAACGACTTTGGAGGCCGGACAATGGTTCGCATTCCAGCCTGTGTTGCCTCGTGAGAATTTGACAAATGTGAACTATGGCCAGAACGAGAATGTGCATTCCAATACGAAAGTGATTGAAATGAAAGGTTTTGGCAATGGATTTAATAATACGCTCTATTTTGAACGGCGGCACGGTCTATGGAAACTGATGCAGTTTGAGGATCTGAGCGATTGATTTGATTGTAAATGAAGGAAATAAAAGACTATTCTCTGTTGCCTCATAATACATTTGGTATGGATGTGAAGGCATCTTTGTTTGTGGAATATGAATCGGTGACAGAGCTGCAATCCATCTTGTCGGATAAAAACCTGATGGCCGGTAACTGGTTGCATATCGGCGGAGGAAGCAATTTGCTTTTTAAAGGTGATTATGCAGGGACTGTCCTGCATTCGGCTATCCGGGGGTATGAGGTGGTTGCTGAAAACGAACAGGAAATAGAGGTAAGGGCAGGAGCCGGTGAGGTGTGGGATGATTTTGTGGCATATACCGTGAAGAACAGTTGGTATGGTGCTGAAAATCTGTCATTGATTCCCGGTGAAGTGGGTGCTTCTGCCGTTCAGAATATCGGTGCGTATGGTGTTGAGGCAAAAGATTTGATTGTAAGTGTGGAAACCGTCGAGGTGGAAACCGGCAGGAAACGGATTTTTACCAAAGAGGAATGCCGTTATGCTTATCGTGAAAGCATTTTCAAGAAAGATTTGAAAGGTAAATATATAGTGACTTACGTCACTTATCGTTTAAGTAAGCAGCCGGTTTTTAATCTGGAGTATGGAAATGTGCGTGGCGAATTGGAAAAGCGAGGAGGTGAGGTGGCATTGGAGAATGTAAGGAAGGTGATTATTGCCGTGCGTGAAGCCAAGTTGCCCGATCCCCGGGTGCAGGGAAATGCCGGAAGTTTCTTTATGAATCCGATTGTTCCACGCAGGCAGTTTGAAATAGTACAGCAACAGTATCCTGATATGCCACATTATGAAGTGGATGGCAATCGGGTGAAGATTCCTGCTGCATGGATGATAGACCGTTGCGGCTGGAAAGGCAAACAAATAGGGCGCGCGGGTGTTCATTCTAAACAGGCGTTGGTCTTGGTGAACTGTGGAGGCGCTACGGGAGATGAAGTGATTGCTCTTGCCAGACGGATACAGGAGTCTGTGCTTCAAAAGTTCGGGGTAGCTATCTCTCCCGAAGTGAATTTTATATAAAGTATAATATGAAGATTACAATACTAGGCAGCGGAACGTCTACGGGAGTACCCGAAATAGGGTGCAAATGTCTGGTATGTACCAGCAGCGATCCCCGGGACAACCGTTTGCGTTGTTCGGGACTGATAGAAACGGAAGGGCTCCGGATTCTGATAGATTGTGGTCCCGATTTCCGTGAACAGATGATACGGTTGAACGATTTCAAACCGTTGGACGGTGTTTTGATTACTCACGAACACTATGACCATGTAGGAGGCTTGGATGATTTGCGTCCTTTCTGTCGTTTTCGTGATGTGCCGGTTTATGCCGAACAATATACAGCAGAGCGTTTACGCCAGCGTATTCCTTATTGTTTTGCCGAACATCTTTATCCGGGAGTTCCCCGTATTACATTAGAGGGAATTGTTCCCGGTTCTCCTTTTATTATCGGCAATCCCGAAGGAAACAAAGTAGAAGTGACACCTCTTCGGGTAATGCACGGCAAATTGCCCATTTTGGGATACCGTATCGGCAAGATGGCATGGATTACCGATATGCTGACGATGCCCGGGGCTGAATATGATTTGTTGCAAGGACTGGATGTGTTGGTAATGAATGCATTGCGTCCCCAGCCTCACCATACCCACCAGAATTTGAAGGAGGCTTTGGACAATGCACAAAGAATAGGAGCCGGGGAAACTTATTTTATTCACATGAGTCATCATATGGGATTACATGCTGATGCTGAACGGTTATTGCCGCCGCATGTGCATTTTGCATACGATGGAATGAGAATTAGTTTATAAAGCCGGTTTCAACGAATACCGGCACAATCCGTTCAATCCGCATTCCGAACATTTCGGTGTCCGTGCCATACAAACATACCTTCCGTGTAAAATAAGCCAATGATGTGCGGTGGGCACAATCTCCTTCGGAATATACTTCATCAGATATTTCTCGGTAGCCAGCGGTGTGGTGCAGGTTTGAGGAACCAGTCCGATGCGGTGGCTCACGCGGAACACATGTGTATCTACTGCCATGGCCGCTTTGTTGAATACTACACTTTGAATGACATTAGCCGTCTTGCGTCCCACTCCCGGCAGTTTAATCAGTTCTTCCAATGTTCCCGGTACTTCGCTATGAAAATCCTTCACCAGCATTTGCGCCATGCCTACTAGATGTTTTGCCTTGTTGTTGGGATAACTTACACTCCGTATGTATTCATAAATCACTTCCGGCGTCGAAGCGGCCAGTGCCTCAGGAGTCGGGAAATCCCGGTAAAGAGGAGGGGTGATCATATTTACCCGTTTGTCCGTGCATTGTGCACTCAGGATAACGGCTATCAACAACTCGAATGGGTTATTGTAATGAAGTTCAGTTTCGGCAACAGGTATCGTTTCTTGAAAATAAGCGATCACCTTGTTATAAAGTTCTTGTTTTTTCATATTACCTTCTTTTTTCGGTTGCAAATATAATTGATAAATCAATAAGGTAGAATTATTCGGGCAATTCATTTGTTTAGTTGAGTAAACTTCTTATATTTGCATAAATATATTAGATTTATGCAGCTTAACGTAAAGAATGAAACTTCTACATTGAAAGCTGTGGTGCTTGGACAACCCGGTTCCATAGGGAAGGTCCCCACGCTGGAAGAAACTTATGACGCCAAGTCATACGAGTCCGTATTGCATAACATATATCCCCATGAAGAAGATATTTTCAAAGAGATGAGATGCTTTGAAAGCGTATTGTTGAAATATGGGGTACAGGTCTATCGCCCGTGGACACTGGAGAATTGTAATCAGGTGTTTGCCCGTGATGTGGGGTTTGTGATTGACGACAAGATTATTGTTTCCAACATCATCCCCAACAGGGAAGATGAGAAGGAAGCTTACGAAGTGGTCTATAATCAGATAGCTTATAACAAAATTTTCAACCTTCCCGAAAAGGCGCACGTAGAGGGAGGTGATGTGGTGCTTTACAATAATATTGTGTTTGTAGGCCTTTATACCCAGCCCGATTATCCGCAGATGAAGACGGCACGTACCAACCGATATGCTTTTTCCTTTCTGAAAGAAATCTGTCCGGGGAAGATATTCATCCCCTTGGAGCTGAAAAAACATAATACAGATCCACGTGCGGGGATTCTGCATCTGGATTGTACCTTTATGCCGGTAGGGAAAGGGCATGCGATTATTTATAAGGACGGATTTATGTATCCTCAGGATTATCATACTCTGCTCGATTTGTTCGGCAGGGAGAATGTATTTGAAATAACGCGGGAAGAGATGTACTATATGAATACGAATGTCTTTTCCATCTCTCCTGAGGTGGTGGTTTCTGAAAAGAACTTTATCCGCCTGAATACCTTTATGGAAGAGGTATGGGGAATGACGGTAGAGCGTGTACCTTATTATGAAATATCTAAGATGGGCGGACTGTTGCGCTGCTCCACCTTACCATTAATCCGAGAAAATGACTAAACAAACAACAAACCACATTTTGATGGTGGAACCCGTAGCCTTCGGGTTCAATGAAGAAACAGCGGCCAACAATTATTTCCAGCAGCGGACAGTTGCGGCAGGTGAGACAGTACAAGCTTGTGCCTTGAAGGAATTTCGGGGCATGGTGGATAAGTTGCGTGCAAACGGCATAGAGGTAATAGTGGTGCAGGATACCCCGATACCTCATACTCCGGATTCCATATTTCCGAACAACTGGGTGTCCTTTCACGACGACGGAACGGTGGTGCTGTATCCTATGTTTGCGGAAAACCGCAGGGCGGAAAGACGGGCGGATATCTTGCAGCGGATAGAGTCGGAGGGGTTCAGCATCCGTCGGAAGGTAGATTATACAGGTTTTGAGGAAGAAAACCGCTTCCTGGAGGGGACCGGGGGAATCATTCTGGACCGAGTGAACCGTTATGCATACGCGGCTTTGTCGCAACGGGTGGACAAAGCATTATTGGGTCGGTTCTGCAAGGAACAGAACTTTATTCCAGTGCCCTTTCGCGCCTATCAGACTGTAAACGGACAACGTCTGCCCATTTATCATACCAACGTCATGATGTGTGTGGCAACAGATTATGCGGTCGTTTGTCTGGACAGCATTGATGACGTGGAAGAGCGTGAGCAGGTTTGCCACATCTTGCGGCAGACAGGGAAAGAAATCATCGCCATCTCCGAGGAACAGATGCATCACTTTGCCGGAAATATGCTTCAGGTGGAGAACGGGAAAGGTGCATTGTTTCTAGTGATGTCTCAAAGTGCTTACGATTCGTTGCATGAAGACCAGTTACAACGGCTGTCTAAGTATAACGCATTACTTTCCATGCCCATCCCTACCATTGAAACTTTGGGAGGAGGAAGTGCCCGTTGTATGATGGCGGAAATATTCTTGAAGAAAGAAAAACATTAAATAATAAAAAGCTTATGGATGCAAAATTATCGGCAGCTCAATTAATGGAGCTTGAGAACAAACATGGAGCACACAATTATCATCCTGTTCCTGTGGTATTGGATAAAGGAGAAGGTGTGTTTGTATGGGATGTGGAAGGAAAGAAATATTATGATTTCCTTTCCGCTTATTCGGCGGTGAACCAAGGACATTGTCATCCGCGTATTATTGATACGTTGGTAAAACAGGCGCGAAAGCTGACTTTGACTTCACGCGCTTTTTATAACAGCCAGTTGGGACGGTATGAAGAATTTGTCACCCGTTATTTCGGATATGACAAGGTTTTACCGATGAATACGGGAGCCGAGGCGGTAGAAACCGCATTGAAGCTTTGCCGCAAATGGGCGTATGAAGTAAAAAAGCTTCCCAAGGATACGGCGGAAATCGTTGTATGCCGGAATAATTTTCATGGGCGTACTACCACTATCGTTTCTTTCTCCATTGATCCGGACGCTTACAATAACTACGGACCTTTTACTCCCGGCTTTGTTGTGATTCCTTACAATGATGCCGAAGCGCTGGCGAAAGTGCTGGACGAACATCCCCATGTGGCCGGATTCCTGGTTGAGCCCATTCAGGGAGAAGCAGGTGCTTATGTACCCGATGAGGGATATTTGAAAAAATGTTACGACTTGTGTCGTGCCCACAATGTACTTTTTATAGCCGATGAAGTGCAGACCGGCATTGCCCGTACAGGCAAATTGCTGGCTTGTGACTATGAGAATGTTCATCCGGATATCCTGATTTTGGGAAAGGCTTTATCGGGTGGGGCCTGTCCTGTTTCTGCAGTATTATCATGCAATGAAGTGATGGATGTTATCCGTCCGGGACAACATGGTTCCACTTTTGGCGGAAATCCTATTGCTGCGGCAGTGGCTGTTACGGCACTGGAGGTGGTACGGGACGAACAGTTGGCGGACAGGGCATACAGACTGGGATTGATATTCCGGGAAGAGATGAGAAAACTGTGTGAAACATCTCGTGTGGCTTCTTTTGTCCGGGGCAAGGGATTGTTGAATGCGTTGATAATCAATAATGATGAAACGAAGGATTTGGCGTGGGAAATTTGCTTGAAATTGGCCGAAAACGGCTTGCTGGCCAAACCGACACATACGAATATTATTCGTTTTGCTCCGCCATTGGTGATTACAGAGGAACAGTTAAAGGAGTGTATCGAAATTATAAAGAAGACGATTGCCCTGTTTGAATAAAGGATTTTTTATCCTGTCTTTTAGGGGTGGATTCAATCTGCCCCTCTAATCGTTTTCACTGATACCCACCTGTTTATGACGCTTCATCTTTCACTGTTCCATACTGTTTGGCAATCAAGGAAGTATAGAAAAAGTAATTATTTGATGAGGCTGTTCTTCTTGATAAGAATATTTAATGCAGTTATATCCGGTTAACTCGGAAATAATTTCTATCTTTGCACCCCGAATTAAAAAATAGACGTATGATGCCGTGAATAGCGGTCGTGTATTCTAGAACACCACGTAAAAAACAGGAGAAATGAAGAATAATAACACTGTATCTGTATCGTTCATGTTGCTTGGCATACTGTTTTGTGTATGTCTTGTCGCAGCAAATTTATTGGAGACCAAAGTAGTCCAGATCTGGAAAATTACGGCAACTGCCGGATTGGTTGTATTTCCTATCTCTTACATTATCAATGATTGTATAGCCGAAGTATGGGGCTTCCGCAAGGCACGTCTTATCATCTGGATGGGCTTTGCCATGAATTTCATGGTGGTAGCTTTGGGGCAGCTTGCCATTCTGATGCCCGCAGCTCCGTTTTGGGAAGGAGAGGAGGGCTTCAACTTCGTTTTCGGCATGGCGCCCCGCATCGCTGTAGCCAGTCTGACCGCTTTCTTGGTCGGCTCTTTTCTGAATGCCTATGTCATGAGTAAAATGAAGCTGGCCTCGGGGGGAAAGAACTTTTCACTTCGTGCTATCACTTCTACCTTGGTGGGTGAGAGTGCCGATTCCATGATTTTCTTTCCTGTTGCCTTCGGAGGTTTGATGCCTGCCGGTGAACTGATAAAGATGATGGTTATTCAGGCGGTGCTCAAGACACTCTATGAAATTATTATCCTGCCTGTTACCATCCGTGTGGTAAATTACATCAAGAAGGTGGATGGCAGTGATGTCTTTGATGAGCATATCTCATACAATGTATTAAAAATCAAAGAACTTTAATAAGTTGCTGATGTGTCAGTGTGCCGGTTAGCCAATTACCATGCGGTATATGGCGCAGCATATCCACATAGCGCGGCAATTGGCACATTAGTAAATTGAAAAATTATCAACAATGAATAAAAGTGACGCATTGGTTGTGTTCAGCGGAGGGCAGGACTCAACCACGTGCCTGTTTTGGGCAAAAAAACATTTCCGCAAAGTGTATGCTTTAAGTTTTATCTATGGACAAAAGCATGTGAAGGAAGTGGAGCTGGCCCGTGCTATTGCCGGAAAGGCAGGTGTGGAGTTTAAAGCGATGGATGTTTCCTTTATAGGCAACCTGGGTAAAAATTCGCTGACAGATACTACGATAACGATGGATGAGGTGAAGCCTGCCGATAGTTTCCCTAATACGTTTGTGCCGGGGCGGAATTTGTTCTTTCTGAGCATTGCAGCTGTCTATGCACGCGAATTGGGGATCAATCATATCGTGACCGGTGTGTCGCAGACAGACTTCAGCGGTTATCCTGATTGCCGGGATGCTTTTATCAAGTCACTGAATGTGACGTTGAACCTTGCCATGGACGAGCAGTTCGTGCTTCACACTCCGCTGATGTGGATTGATAAAGCGGAAACATGGGCGTTGGCGGACGAATTGGGCGTGCTCGATTTGATCCGGCATGAAACGTTGACTTGCTATAATGGCGTACAGGGAGATGGCTGCGGTCATTGCCCGGCCTGTAAGCTCCGTCGTGAAGGATTGGAAAAGTATCTGGAGATAAAGGCGGAAAGAGAGAAACGATAGGATAAATGAATGTGTTTTCTCCTTGTATGAAAGGTGTTTTCTTTTTGCCGAGTATATTGTTTCACTTTAGTGAGCAGGTTTTATCACTAGAGTGAAGAAATTTCATTACTTTAGTGGTACAACTTCATCACTCTAGTGAAACGATCTGCTCGAAGCGGGGAGAGAATTTCTTTTCTAAGGTATAATAGAGAAAACATGAATATGAAAAAAATAACTTTAATGGAAAGAAAAGATGAATTGACCCTTCTCGGGGCGAAGACCGAGTACAGGCAGGATTATGCTCCCGAAGTGTTGGAGTCCTTTGTGAACAAACATCCCGGAAACGACTATTGGGTACGTTTTAACTGTCCCGAATTTACCAGCCTGTGTCCTATTACAGGACAGCCCGATTTTGCGGAAATCCGTATCTCCTACCTGCCTGATGTGAAAATGGTGGAGAGCAAGAGCTTGAAGCTGTATTTGTTTAGTTTCCGTAATCATGGCGATTTTCATGAAGATTGCGTGAATATCATCATGAAAGATTTGATTAAGCTGATGGATCCTAAATATATTGAGGTGACGGGCATTTTTACTCCGCGCGGTGGTATTTCCATTTATCCGTATTGTAATTACGGCCGTCCGGGTACTAAGTATGAGGAATTGGCGGAGTATCGGATGCGTAATCACGATTTATAGTTGTATCTCTTGGAATGAATAGAGATATTGTGGACTCAAATATTTGCTGGTTCTGAAAATTTGTTCTATTTTTGCACTCCGAAAAAAGGAGAGGTGCTCGAGTGGTTGAAGAGGCACGCCTGGAAAGCGTGTATACCCCAAAAGGGTATCCGGGGTTCGAATCCCCGTCTCTCCGCGAAAGTAGAAAAGTTAAAGTTGTAGATTCTTGAATTTGAACGATTCAAGAATTTTTCTTTTTCTAGTATTTTCCTTCATCTTTTCAAGGAGCTTATGTTAAATTGGAATCCGGTAATTTGATTTATGAAGACAATTTCGATATATGATTCGTTGCTTGTTTTAGGGCGTGGAATAGGACAAGTCATGTTTCAGAATAATGCGTTGTCCGGTTTGTTAATGTTGGTCGGAATTTTTCTGAACTCGTGGCAGTTGGGAGTATTAGCGGTAGGCGGTAATATAATAAGCACGTTGGCGGCTTGTATCTCAGGTTATGGACGTGACGATATAAAGAATGGACTGTATGGTTTTAACGGCACATTGATAGGTATAGCAGTCGGAGTTTTCATGCAGCTGTCTTTGTGGTCTTTGCTGCTCATGGCGGTAGCTTCATGTTTTTCTACTTGGATAGTACGGCTTTTCAGCCGGCAGCATTCACTTCCCGGATTTACTGCTCCTTTCATTTTTTCTGTGTGGATATTATTGGGAATCTGTACTTGGATAACGCCGGATTTATTGCTGGTTTCCGAAACGGTATCTGATACTGTGCGGGAGGTTGATTACGTTCAGGCTTTTTGTTTAGGTATTGGTCAGGTCATGTTTCAAGAAAATTTATTGACCGGACTGTTCTTTTTGGCTGGTATTGGGGTTAATTCATGGACTGGAACTTTTTATACTGCGCTGGGGACACTTCTTCCTGTTCTTTTTGCTGTATTTTGGGGGATAGATCCGGAAATGTTGAATATGGGATTGATGGGCTATAATGGTGTATTGTGTGCTTTGGCTTTAGGAGGCAAAACTTGGAAAAGCTTTGTATGGGCTTTATGTTCAGTCTTGCTGTCCGTTGTATTGCAGTTTGCAGGGATCAAGTTGGGAATTACTACTCTGACTGCACCTTTTGTACTATCTGTATGGATGATAATGATAATGCAGAAAGTGGTGAATACAAAAGGTGAATAATAGACAGTATCCGTAGTTCAGGCAGATTGATTTTATAATGGATGTAAAACAATCTAATTGGGATATTATTATGGATCTAAATTGATTGACGCAAAGGCTGGAAAAGTATAGCTTACGCTCAATGAATCATTTATGAAGGGTTCCTTTCAAGATCCTTCATGACAACACATTGAAAAACAATATATTGTGTAATTATGAAGGATTTGAAGGATTTCCCGGTATCTTTTTATATTTATAGGTTTTATGATAACTCCAATCCCAGTGCTTCTTTTAATTTCAGCAGATTCGGGTTTTTCTTGCTCATCATTTGGAAACGTTCCACATGGCTGTAAGCACGGATGTTCTCGGTAGGGGCACTGACACGTACCGTCATGGTGATTTTCCGGTTGTGCAGTCGTTCGCGTAAATGATTCTGAACCGATGGTATCAATTGTACCATATATTTTTCCACCATATCATTGTCTACTGTCACTTCAAAAGTCGTGTCATTCAACAAATGCGGATGCATGTTCATCATTCGTGCGGAGTTAGCCTTCTCTTCCTTGGGCAGGGCGGCTGCAAATTCACGCCAGTAATAGTCCAGATCTTTTTCATTGAAAATATAATCTTCGTATGTGGCATCGTTTTGGACAGCGGTGCTTGCCGCTTTTGCTTCTTGCTTTTCCGCAGCTTGCTGTTCGTGCAAAGGACGACGCAGGGATATACCGAGTGAGCCCGCCTTGAACACCGGGATTTTTTTCTCTTCTCTGGTCTGAGGCAGCGGGCTTGGACGGCTTGCGTTCATACTGCCGGCTGTACTTGTACCCTGTGGTTGAGGAACGGCGGTTGCTGCGGTCTGTGCAGCGGCAGCTTTAGCCTGAGGCTGTGGCTGCGTGGCGGCTGTGGAAGCCGCTTGCTGCGTAAATAGGGGTTTTAATATCTTCTTAGGGCCACGCCCACCACTTACATCATCGGCGTCGGGCAGAGTGAGTTGGGCGCATTGAATCAGTGTCAGTTCTACCAGCAGGCGTTTGTTTTTGCTTGCACGATAGTTCAGGTCACAATCATTGCATAGCTTCATGGCACGGTACAGGAATTTCTGGTCACATTTTTGTGCTTGTTCTTTATAGCGGTCGCGGATACCGGCGCCTACTTCCAGCAATTGCAGGGTGGAAGGGTCCTTGCTCACCAGCAAATCCCGGAAATGAGAGGATAGTCCGGTGATGAAATGGCTGCCGTCAAATCCTTTTTTCAATACGTCGTTAAAAAGCAGCATGGATTCGGGAACTTTGTTTTCAAGCAACAAATCGGTCAGCTTGAAATAATATTCGTAATCCAAGACATTCAGGTTTTCAATCACACTTTTGTAAGTGATGTTCCCACCTGTGAAGCTGACTACTTGGTCGAAGATGGAAAGAGCGTCGCGCATACCACCGTCGGCTTTCTGTGCGATGACAGTCAGGGCTTCGGGTTCGGCGTTGATATGTTCCAGTTTGGCAACGTATTGCAGATGGTCGATAGTGTCTTTGATGCCGATGCGGTTGAAGTCATAAATCTGGCAACGGCTCAGAATAGTCGGCAGTATCTTATGCTTTTCCGTTGTGGCAAGGATGAAGATGGCATGATGAGGCGGTTCTTCCAATGTTTTCAGAAAAGCATTGAAGGCGGCTTGCGACAACATGTGGACCTCATCAATGATATATACCTTGTACTTGCCGATTTGTGGCGGGATACGTACCTGCTCAATCAGCGAACGGATATCTTCTACCGAGTTGTTGCTGGCGGCATCCAGCTCATGTATGTTGTAAGAACGCTGTTCGTTGAATGCCAGACAAGACTCACACTGATTGCAGGCTTCGCCTTCGGCAGTGGGGGTCTGGCAGTTGATGGTTTTGGCAAAGATACGTGCACACGTTGTTTTTCCCACTCCACGCGGTCCGCAGAACAGGTAGGCATGTGCCAGCTTGCCGGTGGCAATAGCATTTTTTAAGGTGATGGTCAACGCGCGTTGTCCCACAACCGATTCGAATGTAGCGGGACGATATTTTCGTGCCGATACGATATAATTTTCCATAAGCGGAGTTCTTTTTTCTAATATGAGTTCTGCAAAAGTACATAAATTATCCGTTTTTATGGGTAGGATTGCTTGAAATATTTCTATCTTTGCAAAAATCAAAAAAGGGATTCTTTGTATGAGCAAATTGCTGACTATTTGGAACTACATCCGGCGCCATAAGTATATGATTACGGTGCTGATCTTTATTGTAGTTATTGGTTTTCTGGATGAGAACAGCTTGATTCAGCGGGTAAAGCATCGCAGTGAGATCAGCGCGCTGAATAGTGAGATAGAGAAATACAGAAAGCAATATGAGGAAGATACGGAGAAACTGAAGGAACTGACCACGAATCCTGAGGCTTTGGAGAAAATAGCACGCGAGAAGTATTTGATGAAGAAGCCTGACGAGGATATTTTTGTGTTTGAAGAATGAGTAAATCTTATAATATAATTTCGATGGCAGGGGCAGTCCTGCTGCTGGCAGGTGCGGTGTTGCAAATCACCCGGTGGGAGCTTGCGCCTTATCTGTATACGCTGGGTGCTGTGATGTTCGGCTATGTGCAGGTGATGGGGAATCGTTATGATGGAAGGAATTTTATCATCAAGCGTTTGCGTAGACAGCAGATTTTCGGGGCTGTCGCACTGGTCTTTACAGGAGTATTGATGTTTACCATGAAACGTAACGAATGGATTGTTTGTCTTTCCATTGCCGCTGTCCTGGAACTTTATACGGCTTTCCGTATTCCGCAGGAGTTGGAGAAGGAGAAACGTTAAGGAATCTGTGTCATTTTTTTGTCCGCGTTTATCAGAGGCTTATCTTGTGAAAAATAGGAGAACGCGGACAACACTTGTTACATGTTGTCCGCGTTCTAAAAAATAGTTGTCCGGTATTGTTATTCCACAATGGTCATTTCATCTACCAAGTGTTTCGCTCCTGCAAACTTATCAATAATAAATAAGGTATAGCGGATATCCACACAGGCTGCACGTTGTAACTGGGGATTATAAGCAATGTCACCGGTCAGTCCTTCGTAGTTGCGGTCAAAGCCGGTACCGATCAATTCTCCTTTATTATTGAAAACGGGGGAACCGGAATTACCTCCTGTATTATCTGTTCCTGTAACAAAACAGAGGGGCATTTCACCATTCTTCATGGCATAGCGTCCGAAGTCTTTCTTGTTATACAGGTCCTTTAGTTTGGCCGGAACCACGAATTCGTAGTTGTTCGGATCCTCTTTTTCCATCACTCCTTTCAGCGTGGTGTAATAGTTGTATTCCACACCGTCTTTGGGGCTGTATGAACCTACTTTACCGTAAGTGAGACGTAACGTGGAGTTGGCATCCGGATAAATAGGAGTACCTTCATGCTGTTTCAGCTTCATCATGCCCTCCACCCAAGTTTTATGGGCCAGATTATAAGCGTCGGTTTCAGCTTTCATGGCTGCATCGGTATCTGCATAACCTTGGTCTACTGATTTGGCATATTGCACCATCAGGTCATTTTCCAATGTCTTGGCATCCGGTTTTGCCACAAAGCTGTTGAAGGCCTCACGGCTTCGGAAGATGGATGTATCAAAACAAGCATCGACAAAGGCGTCAATGTTTCCTTTAAATTCTTTGTCTATTACTTTAAAGATACTGATGCGCTGTCCGGCCGGAATTAATTCTGCGTAAGTTTTCAGCAAAGCTTTGGAAACTTTGCGGTCTACTTCGGGATTATAATCTTTATTGAAAAACTTATCAGCCTGTTTGCTCAGTTTGCTTAATGCATGATCCAGCGGGCTGATTTCTTTAGTGGCGTGAGGTACTTTATATCCTTCTTTCAATGCTTGCAGGACTTTATCTGTAGAAGGAATTTTATAGAATTCCGTTCCCAGTTTGCAAACTTCATAAATGGCTTGCTGATGATATACGGCATCATGGCGTTTGCTCACGATTTCCCGGATAGCGTCGAAGGCTTTCTGATAGGCGTCTGTACCCATTTCACGTCCATAAGCCAGAAGCTTTTCCTGTTGTTTCTTTTTAGTATCAAGTACTTTCAGGTGAACCAGCCCTTCGTTCATACCGATGGCATTTTTCCAGTAGTTGGCTGATGAAGCGTATTTACTGGCGTACTGGATGCGTACTTTATCACTTTTCAGCATTTCTTCCAGCAGATTATTCAAACGTACGGTGCGGATGGTCTTACGCATGAAGTTGGTAGTCTGCATACGTTCTTCCACTTCGTCCGAAATCATGTATCGCCAGTTGCGTCCGGGGAATCCCATTACGAAAGTGAAGTCTCCCTCTTTGATTCCTCCCAGGTTGATGGTCAGATGTTTTTTCACCTTCAAAGGTATATTGCTTTCGTTATAGTCAGCCGGTTTACCGTCGGGTGTTGCATAAATGCGGAACATGGAGAAATCGCCACAGTGACGGGGCCACATCCAGTTATCGGTGTCAGCTCCGAACTTTCCGATGGAAGAAGGAGGAGCGCCTACCATGCGGACATCTTTATAGATGGTCTTTACAAACAAGTAATAGCGGTTGGCTCCGTAGAAAGGCTTTAGTTCCAAAGCGGTGAACGGAGTGATTTCTATCTTTTCTTGTTCGGCAAAACGTTTGGCTACTTTGCTCAGATAGGAGGGGGACAGGTAGTTCAGTCCTTCCGGATCCTCATCTTTGGCCAGTTGTTTCTTTACGTAAGGAGTGACGTCCAGAATTTTGTCTATGAAGGTGACAGTCAGCCCCTTGCAGGGAAGTTCTTCTTTGCGGCTCATAGCCCAGAAGCCGTCAGTCAGATAGTCGTGTTCTACTGAACTGTGTTGTTGGATATAGCTGTAACCGCAATGATGATTGGTCAGCACAAGACCTTCAGCAGAAATGATTTCACCGGTACAACCGCCTCCGAAATGCACTACGGCATCTTTCAGACTGATGCTGTCCGGACAATATACTTTATCAATGCTGATATCCAGTCCCATATCATACATGGTGGCCGCATTCTGTTCTTTCAGATCAGTCAGCATCCACATCCCCTCGTCGGCATGGCCGGCAAGGGTTGTGAGGGTAAATAGCGAGAGTAATAGTGTCTTTTTCATTATTCAACAATAGTCATTTCGTCAATCAGGTGTTTGCATCCGCCCAATTTGTCGATGATGAATAATACATAACGTATGTCCACTGCGATACAACGCTGCAGGTTGTTGTCGAAATTAATGTCACCACTCAGTGATTCCCAGTTACCGTCAAAAGCGGCGCCGATGAGCTCACCGTTACCATTGATGACAGGAGAACCTGAATTACCGCCGGTAATATCATTGGTAGTCAGGAAGCAAGCAGGCATATCACCGTTAGGTAATGCATAACGTCCGAAATCTTTTGCTTCATACAATTCCTTCAGTTTGGCGGGAACAACAAATTCCGGATTGGTCGGATCTTCTTTTTCCATGACACCTTTCAGTGTGGTGTAGTATTTATAATGTACTCCGTCTTTAGGGTTATATGACTTCACATTACCGTATGTCAGGCGGATAGTGAAATTTGCATCCGGGGCTTTGGGTTCCGGTGAATACATTTCACACAGGCCGCGTACATAAGTTTTATGTAATAAGTCCATGCCTTTCATAGATTCGGCCAGTTCGTTTCCCAGCTTGTTCATCAAGTCATATTTAGCCCGTACATATGCTGTCATCGGATCTTTTTCTATGGCTTTCACGGTAGGTTTCTTGATGAATTTATTGAAATTCGCTTCGTTGGAGAAGATGGAATTGTCATAACAATGGTCTACGTATGCATCATAATTCCCTTTGAAATCCTTCTGGATGGTGGTGTAGAAGGCAGGTAAGGCATCGGCAGGAACCATTTCGGCATACAGGGGCAACAGAGCTTTGGCCACTTTGCGGTCTACTTCATGATCGTAGTCCTTGTTATGTACATCGGCATATACTTTTTTCAGCGTTTCAATATTTTTATTAATCGCTTCTTTATCTTTATTTTTGATTGCTTCTTTCAGCTTGTCCAGAATCAGATAAGGTGTGCCGAATTCTATACCTCCTTGAAAGACTTCACGGAAACAGGTGTAGTTATAAAGAATAGGATTACTCTTTTCGATGGCGGCATCAATTTCGCTGACTACTTTTTCATAATCGGTGTTGCCTTTGGCTTTAGCAAATGCTGCGAACTTGGCTTCCTGTTCTGCTTTTGTTTCCAATACCTTATTGTCGATAATGGCTTTATTCATGCCGATAGAGTTTTTCCAATAGTTGCTGGAACCTGCATATTTGCTGGCGTATTGGATACGTACTTTGTCACTGGCAGCCATTTCTTTCTTCAGTACATCCTGACGCACACCACGTATGCGGATACGGGGTTCGTTGGTGGAATGCATCCGTTGTTTCACTTCACTTTGAGTTAGATAGCGGTTGGTGCTTCCGGGGAATCCCATAATCATGGCATAGTCACCCTCGTTAATACCTTTCAGGGAGATAGCCAGATGCTTTTTGGCTTTCAGAGGAACATTGTTTTCATTATATTCTGCCGGTTCGCCATTGGCATCCGCATAAATGCGGAAGACGGAGAAGTCGCAAGTATGACGGGGCCACATCCAGTTGTCTGTTTCACCACCGAATTTACCGATGGATGAAGGTGGAGCGGCAACCATGCGTACGTCGCTGTAGGTTTTCAGATAAATCAGATAGAATTTATTGCCTGCATAGAAAGGCAGAGCTTGTGCGCTGATACCTGCTTTCCCGTTCAGGTCACTGGCTTTCAGTTCCTCGTCGGCCAGTTTTTTCAGGAAGTCGTATTCAAAGGTTTCCTCTTCTTTTACTTCGCCTGATTTTACTTTATTGTTTACTTTATCTGTGACATCAACAATGCGTTCTACAAATTTGAACTTCAATCCCGGAGTCGGCAGCTCTTCTTTGCGGCTTTTTGCCCAAAAACCATCAGTCAGATAGTCATGTTCTACCGAGCTATGTTGCTGTATCGCTCCGTAGCCACAGTGGTGGTTGGTCAGGATCAGTCCGTCCGGTGAGATGATTTCACCGGTACATCCTCCTCCGAAAATGCCTACTGCATCTTTTAATGAAACGCGGTTCGGGTTATAAATGTCGTCTGCTTCCAGCAGTAAGCCTTGTGCTTTCATGCGGTCTGCCAAATGCTGCTCTTGCATCAGTTGCAACAGCCACATACCTTCGTCTGCCTTCGACGGCAAGAATGCTACACACATCAATGCGAGCAATAAAAGTTTGAATTTTTTCATGTTGTGTACTAATTGTTATTTCTTTATCCTTATATCGGTTACAAAAATAGAAAAAAAGAGGGAACTTTGCACTATAAATTGCCTTCTCGGTAATAATCTTCTATTTAGTTTTAAATTTTAATAAAATGTTTTTGTCACTAAATTATAGATTGTACCTTTGTATGCGAAAAATAGTAATGGGGCGTAGATAAGCATGAATAAACTTTTTTTCTCTGTGGTATCTTTATTGGCTTTTACTTCATGTGCCAGTGAGTATAAGATAGAAGGTAGTTCTTCTGTTTCTCGTCTGGATGGGAAAATGCTATTTGTAAAAGTTCCTAGTGGAGACCGGATGCTGAGTATTGATTCGGCAGAGGTGATTCATGGAATGTTCAAGATGGAAGGTATAACCGATTCTACTTCAATGGCATCCTTGTATATGGATGATGAGAGTATCATGCCTTTTGTCATTGAAAAAGGAAAAATATCCATCAGTATCGACAATGCCCGTATTGTGGTTACCGGAACTCCGTTGAATGATCGTCTGTATGATTTTGTGGGAAAAAAGACTTCTTTGGACGACAGAGCGTACGAGCTGGAGCGTCAGGAGAGCCGTATGATTATGGATGGAAAAGCGCCGGATGAAATTCAACGTGAGATAACGAGAGAACGTGAGAAACTGGCTGCTGAAATGAATGCATTGGCTAAGGAGTTTATCCAGAAGAATTATGATAATGTATTGGGACCGGGTGTTTTCATTATGTTGTGCAGCAATTTTCCTTATCCTGTCATGACTCCCTTGATTGAGGAAATTATAGAGGAGGCTCCTGACCGATTTAAAAACAACTCCTTGGTAAAGGAGTATGTGACGGTAGCCCGTTCGAATATGGAAAAATTAAAAGCTCCCCATTAATGAGGAGCCTTTTTTATCTGTCTTGGTCTGGATTGTCTATCTTTCCTTGATATTTTTCAGGTAAGTCTTTCTCAATTTCCCTGTAAGCCTCTTCCATGGTCGCTTTGATGTTTTCCATTCCCTGGCTTTGCGGATAAATGGGCTTGTGTACGACTAATGTCATAGGATGCCAGGATATAAAACCGCCGGTACGGGGAAGAATATTAAAGGAGCCGATAATAGTGAGTGGTACTACGGGAAGTTGCAAATCATCCGCCAGTTGGAAAGCGCCTTTCTTAAAATATCCCATGTGCCCGGTAAAAGTACGTGCACCTTCGGGAAATACCACTAGAGAAGTTCCATTCTGTAGTACGTGACGGGCATGTTCTATGGTTTCTATTACTTTCTTGGGACCGGATTTATCAACGAATATATGTCCGGCAGCTTCACAGGCTTTGCCGACGAAAGGCATTTTGCGCAGACTTTTTTTCATCATCCATTTAAAGTTTCGTCCCAGAAAACCATAAATAAGGAAGATATCGAAAGATCCTTGATGATTGGCTACAAACACGTAGGATGTTTTTTTAAGTACTTCCGGATGTCCTACTACCTTGACAGGAATAAGTAATACATAGCAGAAAAGCTGTGACCATATCTTTCCCGGATAATATCCCCAAAAATGCGGATCGCCTATCCATGAACCAATAATGGTAACTATTGCTGTAAGTATGGTTAATACCAGCAAAATGGGAAGTGCTATGAATAGTTGGTATAAAATATATAGTACTTTCATTTGTCTGAATTTTAGTTGTACAAAGATAGAAAAACTATTTTATATTTTATGTAACGTGATTACAGTAATTTCCGGCCATGCTCCAAGGCGCATAGGAAACATCAGATAGCCTAAACCGATATTGACAAACAAGGATTGTTTTCCTTCCTGGTATAAACCGTTGTGTTCGGGATATACGAATTTGGCAGGAGAGAAGCCAAACAGGCTGAATTGCATTTCATGGGTGTGTCCTGAAAGCATTAGCTGTACATCACTTTCCGGCAAGACTTCTCTGTGCCAATGAGTGGGGTCATGGCTCATTAATATTTTATACATTCCTTCCGTTCCTTTTAATGCTTTCTGCAGATCTCCGTGATTGGGAAATGGGGGATTTCCGCTGTTCTCTACACCTGCCAAGGCTATACTGTCTCCATGATGATGTAGAATGACATGATCGTTATTGAGCATCTTCCATCCCATTGCAGCCTGTTTGGATTTCAAGCTGTTTAGATTGGCTTCTTGAGCTTCTTCTGTTTCCCATTTTATATAAGGAGAATAGTCATGGTTGCCTAAAACGGAATACACTCCGTCTTTTCCTTTTATCTGTTCTAGAATAGGGATAAATTCGTCCAATTCCGTTGCCACGTTATTGACCAAGTCACCTGTAAAAAGTACCAAGTCGGCATGTTGTGCATTAATGAGGTTTACAGCTTTCTGTAAGGCAGCACTGTTGCCGGTCCAGCTACCGGAATGGATATCAGATATTTGTACAATGCGGTAGCCGTCAAAACCGCTAGGAAGTTCATCGGAACTGATGGTTACCTCCCTGATTTGAAAATGTTGTTTTCCTTCGGTTGCTCCATATACTACATATACTAAAGAGGCTAAAGCCAATCCTCCCGCTACATATCCTCCATACAGTTTTTTGCCGGAGATGATATATAGGAGCTTCATAAACAGGATAACAATGACGAAAAGTGCCTTGGGTACGGAGAAGCAAAGAAAAATCAATAAGAAATTGCTAAGTCGCTGCATGGAATCCGGACGTGGCTCGTGTATAGAAAAGACTAATGTCATTCCCAATAAAAGAAACAGACTGGGAAGCCAATAGGCCCAATGTGTCCATTTTTGGGAAACACGGCGTATATATGCTTTGTATATATACATATCGGGCAATATCAGTAGCACAAGAAAAAACAGAAATAATTTTATCAGCATCATAATTTATTCGTTTTTTATAGATTGGCGGCGAGAAACTTTTTAGTTTCTTCTATACTCATGCCCCGGCGGGCGGCGTAATCTGCCAATTGGTCTTCACCTATTTTTCCGATGGAGAAATAGCGGGAGGCCGGATGAGCAAACATGAGTCCGCATACAGAGGCATGGGGCTTCATCATACCATTCTCGGTCAATGAAATTCCTATTTGCTTCATATCCAGCAACTCGTCTAATAAGAAATTGATGGACTGGTCGGGTAAGGAGGGATAACCCACAGCAGGACGTATCCCTTGATATTTTTCATTATGCAGGTCTTTTACGCTTAGATTTTCATCAGGTGCATACCCCCAAAGTTTTTTGCGTACATCTTCGTGTAGCTTTTCTGCAGTAGCTTCCGCCAGCCTGTCGGATAGCGTTTGTACTAACATACGTTTATAGTCATCTTCTGCATAAAGTTGTTCCATCTCTGCATCTACCGTGGTGGCAAATGCTCCGATTTTATCTGTAATCCCCGAGGACAGAGGACGTACAAAATCACTCAGACATAGAAATGGGTCATCTTTTTTCAATTTTGCGGCTTGTTGGCGCAAAAGCGGGAAACGCTTGCCATTCAGCAGTAAATCATCTCCATCCGCATTAGCATCCATGATGTTGACCACTCCATGAGTTTGATACACTGCGTCCAGCTGGTTCAACATCCGGTTTGCCTCTTTGAAAAGCTGCATGGCTTCACTGGCTTTCGGACGATCTTCTTCCGTAAAACTAGTGAGCCACATGGCACGGCATGAATCACACCCATGTATGTCCGCGATGGCGGCAAATTTGGGCTGGAACCCCCATGCGTGGAAAAAATAAATCCAATTAATATATTCGCTGACTTCGTGAATCTTGTAATCTACAATCATCTTTTAAATCTTAATTCTTGTCCGCGATGGCTTTCATCTACTTTGTTGTCACTGTAAACCAAGTCACCATTGACGAATGTTTTTTCTACTCGTGAATGAAATTTTTGTCCTTCCATCGGACTCCATCCGCATTTGCTTAAAACGCAATCGGCTGTTACAGTCCATTCATGATCCGGATTTACTAGTACCAAGTCAGCTTGATAACCGGGGCGGAGGTAACCGCGTCTTTCAATATTATATAATTCGGCCGGTGCATGGCACATTTTTTGAACCAATTGTTCCATGCTTAATACGCCTTCGCGTACTAATTCCATGATGGCGACCAATGAGAACTGTATCATCGGCATACCCGATACGGCTTTCAATGCCCCACCTTCCTTTTCTTTCAGCAAATGAGGGGCATGGTCTGTACCTATTACATCTATGCGGTTGGTGGATAATGCTTTGCGCAAAGCATTCCGGTCTTCTAAAGTTTTGATGGACGGATTGCACTTGATATGTCCTTTCAATGCCTCATAATCTTTGTCATAGAAGTATAGATGTGACACGCAAGCTTCCGCAGTAATCTTTTTTTCACTCAGGGGTTTGTCTTCAAACAAATCCAGTTCTTGTGCGGTGCTGATGTGCAGGATGTGCAGGCGGGCATTGTTTTCTTTTGCCAGCCGGATGGCTAATGAGGAAGAATATACACATGCTTCCGCACTACGTATCTGTGGGTGGTATTTTATATCAGGATCTTCTCCATATTTTTCTTTGAAGGCTGTTGTATTGGCGCTGATTATAGATTGTTCCTCACAATGTGCTGCAATCAGTATCCCTGCATTGGCAAATACTTTTCTAAGTACTTCCATGCGGTCTACCAACATATTTCCCGTGCTGGCTCCCATAAATAATTTAACACCGCATACCCGGTTTTTATCTAGTGTGGGGAGTACATCCGCATTCGTATTGGTTGCTCCGAAATAGAATGAATAGTTTACGATGCTTTTGGTTGCCGCATCCGCAAACTTGGCATTCAAAGCTTCCAAGGTTGTAGTTTGCGGAGTGGTGTTGGGCATGTCCATAAAACTGGTGACTCCACCTGCCGCCGCCGCTGTGCTTTCAGTATGTATGTCGGCTTTGTGAGTCAGTCCCGGATCACGGAAGTGTACATGATCGTCTATTACTCCCGGTATTAGATAATAGCCTTTCGCATCTATTATTTCTCCACAAGGCTGGGCGGGAACTGTTTCTTCTGCCAGCACTTCAGCTATGACTTCATTTTCAATCACTATCGAACCGTGAAAGATCTTGCCTTCATTCACAATCCGTGCATTCTTTATCCATGTACGTTTCATACTGTTTTCTTTTGTGGGTATTTGCGGAACCAGCTACCCAGTTTTAATTGAATGACTCCTAGTACAGCTTCGCCGAAGATACTTCCGTTCATTTTTGAAGTACCTAATTCGCGATTGACAAAAATCACAGGAACTTCGGCTATCTTGAATCCGCACTTGTAAGCAGTGAACTTCATCTCAATCTGGAATGCATACCCCTTAAAACGGATGCCGTCCAGACCGATTGTTTCCAAGACTTCACGGCGATAGCATTTAAATCCGGCGGTAGTATCATGTATGGGTAATCCGGTGATAATCCGTACATATTTGGAGGCGAAGTAAGACATCAGCACACGCCCCATCGGCCAGTTCACTACATTCACACCACTGACATAGCGTGAACCGATAGCTACATCATAGCCTTCAACGGCACATTTGTTATACAGCCTTGGCAGGTCATTCGGATTATGACTGAAGTCGGCATCCATTTCAAATACAAAATCATATTGATGTTCTATCGCCCATTTGAATCCGGCAATGTAAGCAGTACCCAGCCCTAATTTACCTTTACGCTCAACCATGAAAAGACGGTCGGGGAATTCTGTTTGCAGTTTACGGACAATAGTTGCCGTGCCGTCTGGTGAGTTATCTTCAATAATCAATATGTGGAAGAATTTTTCCAGTCCGAATACAGCCCGGATAATGTTCTCTATATTTTCCTTTTCGTTATAGGTGGGTATAATAATAATACTATCGGATTTCTCCATACATTTTTTGTATTAGCTGAATAAATATCATACAAAAGTAACTATTATATTAACACTCCCGTCAGAATTTAATTTTATTAATTAAAAAAAGAGGATTACCCCTGCCTGGCGCACGGATAATCCCCCTATTTAACAGAATAGTTTAGAAATCTTTAGAATGCCACACCAAGGCGGAAACCGAAATTGTTTAATTTATCCATATCATAGTTAAATACGGTTCCCTTGTTAGTAGAGTAGCTGTAGAATGCTGCCAGATGGAAGCCGATACTGTTTGTCCAAGGGTAGATATTCACACCGACTTCTGGTGATACATAGAAACCCCAAGTGTTGTCTTTCACTTCGTAAATGTAAAAGTCACTGGACATTTTGGTATAGTTGGCACCCAGCTTCAATCCGATATAAGGTTGGCATGCACCGTCACTGAAGCGATAGTGTGTCGCGAAACCGAAAGGCAACTGAAATACGGAATGTTGCTGGTCGGTTGTCAGGGCTGCCGAATTGCTGATTGGTAATGTCTGACGTGAAATATACTCATTGTTGGTATGATAATTGATGAAGGCACCGATTGACAAATCCGGTAGTACATAATATCCACCTTCGAAGTTCATACCCCAACCGCTTGCTTTGTTTGCAAAGTTATTGCTGATAGGAGCGTTGAACTGCCAGTCTACATTGAAATAGGTAAACGGAGTTACCTGTGCTTTTGCCGGCAGGGCAAAGGCTATGGCGATAGCGGCTACCGCCATCAGTCTGAGAGTAAAATATTTTATAGTTTTCATATTTCCTTTTTATTTTAAATGAATACTTGTTTCACTTACGTTTATTTTTTCAGATAAGGACTCTGAGTGAATGCTTGGTTGATGGCAGTAGTTGTACGGTTTACATTCAAACTGCCACTTCCGCCCAGCAACCCGCTGATGTATGCATTCCAGACAACAGTTAATTTCTCTTTTTGTCCTTCCGGAGCATTTTTTAAATTAATCATGTCGGCCAGCAATGAACCAGTGCTATAGCTGTAAGTGATAGGATAGGGATAGTACCATCCACCTCCCCAATTGCCGCCCCAGTATCCGGGATACCAATAACCGGGGTAATAGCCCCACCAAGGACCGTCATTGTAGTAGCCATGGAAATAGTAAGTACTTGCTACATAACTCACCTGTAGACCGAGGTCGGCGTCGTCTTTATCAACTGCGGTGTAGCCGGCAGCGTTCATCTTAGTCTTGAATGCATTGATGATGGTCTGTGCATTCTCGTCCTTCCAGTATTCAGGGTCTTTCTTGTCACCGATGATCAGGATGCTGTCAGGGATATAATAAGTACTGAAATCATTGAATTTAGTACTAGTGTCATGACTGGTGAATACCAGATACTCATTGTCCAATTTGTCCATGTCCGGGTCTTTCTCGCAAGATACCAAGGCAAAGACCGCCAGTAGGATAGGAATTAATTTTTTCATGTCAAGTTTTTGTTTAAGTTAATACTAATTGTTTTCGTCTAGTTTCTCTCATACAACGGCCAGCTTATGTTTTTGTTCACTAACAGTCTGTTCTTTAGTGAATTTTTTTGCTGCCGGGTTAATTAGAGTTTCTTTTTTAAAGTGTAATTTAGTTTAGAAACAGCTTTCTTGAAGTCCTTGCCAATCATTGTCAGTGCACTGTCACCCTCTGCCAAAAAGTTTGTCTTTTCGTGTCCCGGAGTAGCGGAAACTAATTGATAAACGATAGCGGTGCTGTCATTAGGAATTCCAATAATAGTTACAACTGTACCACTGTCGGTAAATGCCTGGTTACCATCTTTTGTTCCTAAATAAGTGGTCGTCAGATTGTACGTTCCCAGTGAGTCTTGGCCTGCCTCCTGAAGCGTCAGTTGATAGTTGATTCCTTCGGCATCGGCAGCTGGCAGAATACCTTCATAGCTATATGTTTGTAACTCACCCAGTGTGCTGTCGTTCACAGCGAAAATAGAGTCACTTTCACTTTCGGCTATTATTTCAGCACTTTTGTTTCCTTTAGAGCCACAGGAAACAATCATGGCAGCCAAAGCTGCTGCAATAAATACTTTTTTCATTGTTAAGTCAGGTTTTTAATGGTTATTTGGGTACATAACATCTGTTATGCCCGTTTTGTTTTTAATAAGTTCTCTTTTCAGAAAAAAACAAGACCATGTTTAAAATGCATTAAACATGGTCTTTAATAAATGGGGCGTTGTATCTGGATAAGTCAGACTACCGTAGCCGTATGCCGTTCATACTTCTTTGAATCAGTGAGTTATAGATAATTTTTCCTTTTGATACTTGTTCTTCTGCTTGTGGCAGGTCGGGCATACTTCCTGTCGTAATATAAGCTATGGTGTTCTTCAATAAATACTCTTGGGTGTCTCCCAGTGGGTAGAGAGGGGAGATGAGGTTACGTTCGCTCAATGTGAAATCGGGGGTGATGCCATTTACATAGTTGGCTTGTCCTGCCGAGTTGAGAACGTATGCCACTACCGGCCATAAAATAAAGTTGTAACGCTCATCTTGGTATGGTTCCATGGCTACATTTTTGCCAACAGTCGTTTCACCTATTACCACTACATTTTCTGTGCCTATATATGGACGGAGACAATTTATGACAGCTTCTGAAGCCGATGCAGTAAATTTGCTTGTTAGTACATAAAGCTTGCTTAAATTCAAGTTTTCAGAAGCAAGTCCTGTGTTGAGGGGGAAATCAACTTTTTGCGGGTCACTGATATTATTATACAAAGTTGTGCAAAATACTTTCCCTAGATCTACTGCGGGTGCCAGATAACTTCCTAAATCTGTGGCACAACTCAGATAACCACCGGGATTGTATCGTAAGTCCAGAATAAAAGCATCGGGTGACTGCCCTTTGAACCGGGCGAATATCTGTTTCATTTGTTCCCTGTATTCTGTATCTGTTGCCTGGTTATTGGGGCCTGTACTGAATTCATTGTAGACCATATAGGCTATTTTTCTTCCGGATACTTCATATATGGTATCTATATAGAACGGATTCAATTCTACGGGTCGTGATGCTGCTACTTTGACTGTATCTGTTGCAATCCAGCTGGAATTACCTTCCTCATCAAAAACCAAGCTTTCTCTGGCGAAAGTTGTATTGCCACCTTCCATCAGATATCCGTAATTATTGTTGGTTAGCTCTTCTTTGCCAATGGCTGATATCCAGTTCCCTCGTTCCAATCCGGCTTCTGAGGCTGGTGAATTGGGCAGTACGAATAAAATACGGGCAAATACGTGTGATGAGATTCCGGTGGGATCGGTCATTAATTCAAAATCAAATCCGTAAGTAGAAGTACGTTGCAGGTAGGAACGGGCCGCATCGGAAGTTTCTTTTGTTTCTATATACGAATACGGGTCTCCTTTTCCGTTTTGTGCCTTGGTATAAACCAATTTTTGCAGGAAGTTTTCCGGTTCGGCAAAATAGTCCGTTTCCTTTATTGCCGGAATACTGTCATACCACAAATAATGCTCTTTCATTATTTGCTCTATCCATAAATTCTCTCCAACTAATGCATAGTATTCCCCACTGCGGTCTTCGCCACATGAAGCCATTATAAATAAAGTGGTTAGAAGAAAAAAAGTGCTCCGTATATGCTTCATAATCTAATTCCTTTTTCGATCTGCAAAGCTAGGGATTTTATTTTAAAATAGGGATAAGGTTTGGAATAAATAATCCAAAAAACCTTTATATAAAAAAGAGATCCGCCGGTTAGGTCAAGCAGACTTCACGGCGGACGTTCTTAATTTTTTAGTTCTTTTCAGATTTCCATTTGTCAGCATATTCATTCAGAATTCTGCGGATACTGAGTCCGATTTTGATATAATCTTTCTCGTTCAGGTTAGCAAGTGATACACGTACACTCCATTCGGGTCCGTCGAATCCGCCACCATTCAATACGACCAGTCCTGTTTCATTGGCAAGACGGAATACTACGTCCAATGGATTATAAGTTGTCTGCAGATGTTGTACGAATTCATCTCCGTAAAATTTTTTGGCCCATACCAGCATGTCTATCTCTGAATAATAACCAGCCCTTAGTGGATCGTCGGGGAGAATGAACCCTGTGTTGTCCCATAATGCTTTCAGACGGGTATGGATTAAATTAAGCATGGCATGACGATACGTGTTTTCTTTGTCCAGCAATGAAAAAGAAGCAAAGAGTGACATCTGCATTTGTTGTGGCAAGGACAGTCCTGCTGTATGGTTCAAGGCTACTTGACGGCTATCTGCTACCATACGGTCAATGAATTTAATGTTTTCTACTTGCATGCTCAAGCTGCCATAGCGTTTGGCTAGTTCGCTTTTTCGTTTGCGGGGCAGATTAGCAATCATTCTGTCGAATACATTTTTCTCATGTAAGGCAATTACAGCAAGGCGCCAACCGGTCGCTCCAAAATATTTGGAGAAAGAGTAGACACAAATTGTGTTCTGTGGCAAATCAGCCATCAGGCTGCGGAATCCAGGGACAAAAGTACCATATACATCATCTGTTATAATCATCAGATTGGGATTCCAGCGTGTTACTACGTCTTTCAGGGCATCTACACATTCTTTGCTTAACTGATAACTGGGTGGATTACTTGGATTGACAATAAACAAGGCTTTGTATTTCGTGTCTCGCAGTTTATTGATATCTTCCACTTTGTATTGCCAGGTATGAAGCCCTTCTTCATTTAGAGTATTTGCAGGAATATTGAGCACATCATAATCGTAACGTGTCAATTCGGGTATCTCAATATAGGGTGTAAAGATAGGAACCATCAATGCTACACTATCTCCTTTGTGTAGCAGGAAATTTTCTTCCAGCGAGTCAAATACATAGCACATCCCTGCTGTTCCGCCTTCGGTGGCGAATAAATCGAATTTGCCTTGCGGGGGTTGCCCGTTGCACATTTCCTGATTCAGGTAATCCTGTACTAAAATTTCTGTATATTTCAAGATGCGGTCAGGCATGGGGTATTGGTCGCCTACAATACTTTCGGTCCATTCGTGTACTAGCTCGTCCGGATCGGCTGCATGTTCCATCAGCATATAATTATAGGTACGTTTCAATAGATCTGTCCCCGCATTTCCTTCATGCTTTTTCAGGTATTCCTCAAAACGTTGGGCTATGCCTGTTTTTTGAGGAATACCGGCAATGCCTTCGGGCATGTCCATGACCCGGCGACACTCTTCAATGCCAAAACCGCCCAAGGCAAAGAATGCTTCACGAGCCTCCGTTGCAATCCAGTTGGGATTACCTCTGCCTGCATTCAGCATGACGTGTGCCATTTTCTTCACACTTTCATCTGCCATTTCAATCAAACGGTTTTTTAATTCGAAAGGGCTGATCTTTTCCAAATTCTTGTCCATTCGGGCAACGCTGCTTTTATTACTTAAATATTCCATAATGTATGAGTTTAGTTTTTTTAGTTGATTAATAATACAATGATTACTCCCCAGATGATGAGTAGTGTATTTCCTACGGCGTAGGTCACGGTGTATCCTAAAGAAGGCGTTTCGCTGCCTACTGCTTCTTGTATGGCACCCAATGCAGCAGTGGTAGTACGGGCTCCTGCCGTGCATCCCAAAGAGAGGGCGGGATGGAACTTGAATACATATCTGGCTAGAATCAGCCCTAATAATAAAGGCAAGGAAGTAGCCAACGCACCTATGATAAATAACATAGGACCTACTTCTTTTAGTCCCTGTACAAAGCTGGGTCCTGCAGAAATGCCGACTACGGCGATGAATATATTCAAGCCTACATTATTCAGCACCCATAAAGAGGATTCCGGTATTTGTCCGAAGGTAGGGCGTTTGCTGCGCCACCAGCCAAATACTAATCCGGTTATCAGGGCCCCTCCACTAGTGCTCAGGCTAATAGGTACTCCGCCGATATGGATTGCAAGTGCCCCGATGATACCTCCTAGTAAAATGCCGAGTCCTACAAATGTCATATCTGTGGCATTGGTGGGGCGGTCTATATATCCTAGTTCTTTTGCAGCAGATTCCACCTCTTTTTTCAGACCGACCAATTCCAGAGTATCTCCACAGTCGATAGTGGTTTGTGCGAAAACAGGGATATCAATACCTGCCCGTTTGATACGGCGTATACTGACTCCATGCATAAAGCTTTGACGGCGTATGAAGTCCAATTTTTGGTTGAAATATGGCTTTTTGTGTATCATGACAGGGAGTACTTCCACAGGGAAATCAAGCAGTTGGGGATCGACGATTTCTTCTCCAATCCAGTCTTCCTCACCAATGGCGAATTCTCTTCTTCCGCTCAGTACCACTTCGTCTCCTTTTTGTAATAATTGTCCGGGAATAATATCATTGACAATGGAAGATCCATGTCGCATTCTTTCAACAAACAATCTTTTCCCTTGTGAAATAAAATAGGATTCTAGCTGGTCAACGGTCTTGCCGTTGCCAAACCAATCGTTCTCTATGCGGTAAGCGCGAAAAACTACCGGACGGCGTGCTTGTTCAAATCCGGGCTCGTCTGCTTCGCTGGTACCCATTCGGGTTTCTAGCTCTTTGCAGGCGGCTTTCACTTTTTCTAATCCTCCCAACATTTTAGGACCTAAAGAAGAGAGGACCCAGGCAGAGCCTGCCGTACCGAAAATGTAAGTTACAGCGTATGCCACGGGAATGATATTAATCATATCACTTTTTTGGGAAGAGGCTATGTTGAGTCCGTTTATGGTATCTTCCGCTACCCCTATGACGGCAGAGATAGTTTGTGCTCCGGCCAGTAACCCGGCTGTTTCACCGGCATTATATCCCATTAAGGTAGCTAATAACCAAGTGATAACCAAACAACCTACGCACATGAGTACGGCGAATCCTACTTGAGGTAAACCATCTTTTTTCAGTCCGCGAAAGAATTGTGGTCCCACTTTGTATCCGATGGCAAAAAGGAATAAAAGAAAAAACACGGATTTCACCGGTTCTTCTATTGTAATGTTAAGCTGTCCCACTAATACCCCTACTAGCAATACACTGGTGACGATTCCCAAACTGAATTGTTTTATTCTCATTTTTCCAATCCAGAAGCCTGCGGCGATTGTCAGAAAAATCGCCAGTTCTGAATGTTGTCTCAAAAGATGTATAATCCATTCCATATTTCACTTCTTATTATAATTGCTGTTTAAAAACAGCGTGAGGGTAAAGAAGTTGAGTTAAAAAGCTCCAAATTGTGCTTAGTTCTAATATTTTTTATTTTATTTGCATAGAGATGATGCTTGACTTATGAAAATGAAGTTGTTTGTAAAATATATTTCTTTATTAATTCTCTTGTTTGTTGTTGGAGGATGTAAAGAAAAAATGGCTGACATGTATGTGACTAAGGTCACCGATTTGACAGGAGAGGAAGAACAAGTTTTGAAATTGGAATATGATCGTGATGGTAAAATTATAAAGTATGGAGATACCCCGGTAAGGTATGAGGGCGACCAAATCACAATCGGACAGATGGATTGTTTGAATACCGGCAATAAGCTTTGCAATGTTACGTTTCAAATAGGAAAAGGCAAGGCGAGGGAAAGTAGGGCCCGTTGTATATTGAAGGTAGAAGAGGAGGTTTATGAAGTTGATAAACAGACTGTCTATGATTATAAAGGAGATACTATTTTTATCAATTCTGATTATCGTGCTACTTCCGATTATCGTTTCTTGAGAAAAGTGCAAGGAAAATATGTTTTTGATCAATTGGGACGGTTGAAGGAAGTAATGACTGTTTTTACTGAAGCAAATGATAGTGTGTCTAGTTGTCATACTTATTATAATTATGATAATAACATTAACTATCAGGCGAATTTGAATTTACAGGCTTATGTGATTGATTATGATGGGGTGGATAGTTTCTTCTATTTTTTATTGAATCTTGGGCAGTTGAGGAATAGAACAGCCTTACCTAATGATATCGGATATTGTATGAATCATGGTTTAAGCACTTATAATGTGCATGCCAATTATCGTCTGGATGATGAGAATCCGGTCAGGATAGAAGTTTTATATAATTATACCAAACTTCTATCCCGAATAGATTTATCTTATAATCCTTTAAATTAATTCATCGGGAAGTATAAACAAGTCTACTTCATTGGCGCCTTGCTTTATCAAATCTTTCTTATCTATTTGGTAAAGGCGGACAAACTCGTCATGACTGCCGCATAGTTCCTGGGCTTTGCGATAATATTCTATTGATTTTTCTGTTTCATTCAGGATATAATACACATGTCCTGCATTCATCCAGTCTTCCATAATGGGCTTGGACTCGGACATCAGCAGGTCGTAATATTTCTTGGCTTGTTGATGGTTGCCGGTAATGAAGGAACACCATCCGATGGCGCGTCGGGCATTCTGTGGCTTTTTATCCAGATACTCCACTTTGAAGAAATAAGCCAGTGCTTCATCGTATCGTTCCAGTGCCATTAAGCATTGTCCTATTTGTAGCGTCAGATTCAGATTGTCAGGCTGTACTTGTTCCACCTTATTATAATATTCCAAAGCTTGTTGGTAGTTTCCTTCTTTTCTATAACATTGTGCCAAATGGCGGTTATTCCATGCGTTATCAGGGATCAGCAGATCTGATTGCAGGTAATAATCTATCGCTTTTTTATAGGAACCGATTTTCTGATAAATGAAACCTGCTTTCTGCCATAATTCAGCATTTTTACGATTGTATAATTCAATTGATTTATCATAGAGAATCCCGGCTTCTGTCAGGTCGTCGTGTGTGAATAGGTAATCTGCCAGCTTGTTGATATAATCTTTGTGCAACAAGGCTTGAGACAATGTTTCTTTATTCCATAAGTCTAGAGTGTCCTCAAAAATGTCATGTATTTCATGTCTTCTTGACCATAATTTGAAGAAACGGTAGAGGTCATGAATATATTGCCGGCTCACGAATTCAGCGCGAGCTTTTGATTGTGACATTTCTTTTAAACGTTCTTTCAGTTCTTCAGAAGCCTCATGTTGTCCGTTCAATTGTTGCTGCATGAGATTTCTTTGGCTTTCCGGCATTTGTAACATGGTAAAACAAAAAGAGTATTTGTCGGAATTGCAGAATACATCCGAGTTCATCAAAATGTTGAGCAGAGAGATTTTTTGTTCGTCATTTCCGAGAGATAATTTGGCGATATCCTGATATTGGGGGTCAAAAGGATAGAACCAGTGAGAAATTTTGCGGAAAAACGGGAATTGTTTCAGCTGTGAAAAGGTACTCATATACACATCCGCCCCGGACATTTGCAGTTCACCTAATTCGCGCAATTTATCGGTAATGCCTGAACGGTCAATCCATTCTTCCCATTCCGGATTATGATCTTCGGCATCTTCATCCAGTCCTTCCAAATTAAGTTTGGGATTTTTCATCATTTCGGGAATGATTTCTTCACGCATTTTCTTGTCTATCTTTCGGGTTTCACGGGAAGATTGCAATAATTGAATCTGGATATGATGCAGGTTTTTGATGAACTCGGTATTTTCATTCAGTTCATTTATGCGCGACACGGCTTCAGGGTATTGAAGGATACGCTTTTCATAATAGTAGCATGTTAGTGCGATCCCTGCAATAGCCCGCTGATTCAGCATGGTATCCTGATGGGTATAGGCGTTCAATAGAAACATGAACTTGCGGATGTCGAATATTTGCAGCAGGCTCATGGTGACGGCGCTGACCATTATGGAAAGGTCGTTGACTTGGATCAATAGTGAGTTGAACAAAATTTGCGCTTCAGCATATTCCGATTCACTCCACCGGGTGGATACCCATATTTTTTCAAATAATTCGTCTACGGCTGTTTCGTGACGTTTTCTCATGGCATCCATTTCTTCATTTCTTTTGGCCTCGGTGGTATATATCAATGGGGCTGTAGCCATATCTTCTGTATATGCCTCCAATTGCATTTGTAATTCGGCATAGCTGTGGGGAGGGCTTTGGACAAAAGTGCGCATTGTGTCATAATAGGCTCCATAATTTTGTGTTGCCTGTACGGCTATATGGATACGGTCGGTCAGTTCGTATGCCGTGCGCAACATTTTATGGTATATTTCTACCTTATTGGGATCTTTCATCCCTTTTGAAGTATATTGCAGCATCAGGTCGTATGACGTTTGCAGGGCTTCTAGCTCATTCTTTAATTGCCAGTCGGAAGTATGTGTGGCATATCCTGTCATTTGGAATAATGCTTTTTTTAACCGATATTGGTCTAATAGTTTTATGATTTCTTCGCGCATATTTTAAAGTTCTATTTGTATGTCTTTTATAAACAAATGCCGGCAGACTTCGGTTCTCGATTTATTTCAACCAAGTTGCCCGTTTCCATATATATTCCATCGGACCATGAGAGTGATGATTCATCCACCAGCGGCAGAAAGAGAATTGCAAGATGAAGAAAACTATTCCTGCCAGGCAGCTGGCTGTGATACCAAACTGATTGTGCAATGCAAATCCCCAGTTGTAGTATAACATAGAACCTACTATACTTTGAGTGATATAATTGGTAAGGCTCATCTTTCCGTATGGCGTTATTTTCATTAATCCGTCGTGTAAGTTTGTCTTGTAAAAAGCGAAGACGACACCGGATACCAGAATCAGCATAAATGCAAAATTGGAAAGCGAGGTGATGATTAGTGAAAGAGGGGTCAGAATGGATTTATTTGTGATAAAGTCTGGTAGCATATTGCCCAACCCATATAAAGGGAAAAATGAGACGAGTGAGCCTGCAAGTACCTTGTTCCATACCTTCAAGTGCTCTTTCAAAAAAAGTCCCTTGCGCCCTATCAGCATACCGAGCAGGAAGAGGGCGGCTGTTTGGAATACCCGTCCGTGATCCCAGGCCCAGGCAAGGCTTGCCAACTGTCCTTCCCATAAATTGACACGGATGGTTTCCAGAAAATTACCATTGCTTTGCACTGCAAAAGTTGCATTCCAGAAGCTGCGGGTGGGGATGGCCGGAGTAACAAATTCCGGATCGAAGCAGGCACGTATTACATAATAAAGCGGCAATGGCTGGATTAATAGCAGACATGCCAATGCAAATATCCATTTGTCTTTCAGCCGGCAAGTCAGTGGCAGGATGAAACCTACTAAAGAATAAAGGACCAGCACTTCCGCTGTGAAAAAACTGGCATTGATATTACCTATCAGGAAAAGAAGAATTAACCGCCAACAAAAACGTAGACGGAAATCATTGCCCCGTAGGCGTTGGTTGTCATCTTGAATAAAAAAGCTAAAACCGAAAAGTAAAGCGAATATGGCGTATGCTTTTCCGCCGAACATGAAGAATAACCCGCTCCAAATGGCTTTGTCCGAGAAGTTCAGCCACGCACTTTGTCCGGCTGTATCGGGAAATGAGTAGAAATTAAAATGTTCGATAGAGTGCAGGATGATGATTCCCATCACTGCCAGTCCGCGTAGCACATCAGCTACATCTACACGTGCGTGTCCTTTCAATTTTGTGTTTATTGCTTTTGTTTCCATGGGGTTATATATTAGCGTACAAAAATAGGAAAATCTTGAATAGTTGGCAAAAAAAGGAGGAAGTAATCAGATATTTCTTTAATTTTGTCCCCATCTTAAAAAAAGATATGGATATTTCGGAATTGCAACGTATTTATGCTGGTCATCCTAACACTAAGGGACTGGCTGCGTTATTGGAAGATTCCTCAGTGAGGACTATTTTCCTGGGAGGATTATATGCTTCTGCGGCAGCTTTATTTGTTTCCTCCTTTCTTAGAGAGAATAAACAGACATTTGTATTTGTACTGGGTGACTTGGAGGAAGCGGGTTACTTTTATCATGACCTGACACAGGTGAACGGTGATGAGCATATTTTGTTCTTTCCATCCTCGTATCGTCGGGCTGTTAAATATGGGCAGAAAGATGCAGCCAATGAGATCCTGCGTACGGAAGTGTTGAGCCGTTTACAGAAAGGCGATCCGCTATGTGTGGTGACTTATCCTGAAGCGTTGGCGGAGAAAGTGGTATCACAAAAGGTACTGATGGACAAGACGTTAAAACTTGGTGTGGGTGAGCATGTGGACACAGAGTTTATCACGGAAGTGCTGTCCGGTTACGGATTCGAGCATGTAGATTATGTTTATGAACCGGGGCAATATGCTGTACGCGGTAGTATTATTGACGTCTTCTCTTTTGCTTCCGAGTATCCTTACCGTATTGACTTTTTTGGTGACGAGGTAGACAGCATCCGTACTTTTGAAGTGGAAAACCAGCTTTCGAAAGAGAAGAAACAGAGCATTGCCATCGTGCCCGAGCTGACGAATGCCGCCGACAAGAGCGGGGTGTCTTTCTTTGAATTCATTCCTCGGGAAACAGTTCTGGCAATGAAAGATTTTCTTTGGGTACGTGAAAGAATACAGGTAGTACGGGAGGAGGCACTCTCTCCTCAGGCGCTTGCCGCATACGAGGGAGAGAAGACGGAACTGATGAATTTGGAACTGAAGCTGATAGACGGGGCGGAATTTACAGTACGGGCTTTGGAATTCAAACGGATTGAATTTGGTAACAAACCTACAGGAACTCCACAGGCTACGTTGGCTTTCGATACGACAGTCCAGCCTATTTTTCATAAGAATTTTGATTTGGTAAGCACTTCATTCACTGATTATCAGAAACGAGGTTACACCTTATATATATGTACCGATAGTGAGAAGCAGGCAAAGCGTCTGAAAGATATCTTTGAGGAGCGTGGTGATCATATCACGTTCATTCCGGTCAACAAGACTTTACATGAGGGCTTTACAGATAATGTATTGAAAAGCTGCTTTTTTACAGACCATCAGATTTTTGACCGTTTCCATAAATACAATCTTCGTAGCGACAAGGCGCGTAGCGGTAAGGTGGCGTTGACCTTAAAAGAGTTGAGCCAGTTTGAGCCGGGTGACTTTGTGGTACATATAGATCATGGTGTAGGTCGTTTTGGCGGTTTGGTACGCATTCCGAATGGAAATACCACTCAGGAAGTGATTAAACTTACTTATCAGAATGAGGATGTGGTATTTGTTTCCATTCATTCCCTGCATAAAATATCCAAGTATAAAGGGAAGGAGGGAGAAACTCCCCGCCTGAACAAATTGGGAACCGGTGCGTGGGAAAAAATGAAAGAGCGTACCAAGAGTAAAATCAAAGATATAGCTCGTGATCTGATCAAACTGTATTCGCAACGTAAACAGGAAAAAGGATTTTCGTATAGTCCCGACAGTTTTATGCAACATGAATTAGAGGCAAGCTTTATCTATGAGGATACCCCCGATCAGTTGAAGGCGACCCAAGATGCCAAAGCCGATATGGAGAGCGATCGCCCTATGGACCGTTTAGTGTGTGGTGATGTGGGATTCGGAAAGACCGAAGTAGCGATTCGTGCCGCTTTCAAAGCTGTGACAGATAACAAACAGGTGGCTGTGCTGGTTCCCACTACGGTTTTAGCTTATCAGCACTTTCAGACTTTTAGCGAACGGTTGAAAGATTTTCCATGTAAGGTGGATTATTTGAGCCGCGCCCGCAGTACGAAAGATGTTTCCAGAATAGTGAAAGAACTGGCGGATGGAAAAATAAATATTTTGATCGGTACACATAAAATCATCGGTAAAAGCGTTAAGTTCAAAGATTTAGGATTGCTGATCATTGATGAGGAACAGAAGTTCGGAGTAAGTGTGAAAGAGAAGTTGCGTCAGATGAAAGTGAATGTGGATACACTTACTATGACCGCTACCCCCATCCCCCGTACTTTGCAGTTCTCGTTAATGGGCGCCCGTGATCTTTCTGTTATTCAGACTCCGCCTCCCAACCGTTATCCCATTCAGACAGAGGTGCATACCTTTAATGAAGATATCATAACGGAAGCGATCAATTTTGAAATGAGCCGTAACGGACAGGTATTCTTTGTCAATAACCGCATACAGAATCTGGTAGAATTGGAAGCCATGATCAAGCGGAATATACCCGATTGCCGTGTCTGCATAGGTCATGGACAGATGGAGCCCGAAAAGCTGGAAAAGATTATTTTCGACTTTGTGAACTATGATTATGATGTGCTGCTGGCAACCACCATTATCGAGAGTGGCATTGACATACCGAATGCCAATACGATTATCATCAACCAGGCGCAGAATTTTGGCTTGAGTGATTTGCACCAGATGCGTGGACGTGTGGGAAGAAGCAATAAAAAAGCATTCTGTTATTTGTTGGCGCCTCCGTTGGCTTCACTGACTCCTGAGGCAAAGCGTCGTCTTCAAGCCATTGAAAATTTCAGTGATCTGGGCAGCGGTATTCATATAGCCATGCAGGATTTGGATATCCGTGGAGCAGGAAATATGCTGGGGGCGGAGCAGAGTGGTTTCATTGCCGATTTGGGCTATGAAACTTATCAGAAGATATTGGCTGAAGCGGTGAAGGAATTGAAAGAGGATGAGTTTGCCGATCTTTACGCAGAGGAGTTGCAGGCAGCGGGAGAAGAGAAAATCAGTGGCGAGAACTTTGTGGATGAATGTCAGGTGGAAAGTGATTTGGAATTGCTTTTCCCTAATGAGTATATCCCCAGCAGCAGCGAACGTATGTTGCTTTATCGTGAACTGGACGGATTGGAATTGGATAAGGACCTGCTCGCTTTCAAGGCACGGTTGGAGGACCGTTTCGGAAAGGTTCCTCCCGAAGGGCTGGAACTTCTGCGTATCGTACCTTTGCGCAGATTGGCTAAACGGTTGGGGGTGGAAAAAGTATTCTTGAAAGCCGGACGAATGACTTTGTTCTTTATCAGTAATCAGGAAAGTCCTTATTATCAAAGTGCGGCTTTTGGCAAGGTGATTGATTACATGAGCAAGAATCCGCGTTACTGCAATTTGCGTGAGCAGAACGGCAAGCGTAGTATGGTAGTCAAGAATGTGGAAACGGTAGAGACTGCGGTAGGTATTCTGCAGGAGATGGTGAGTCTGTGATAAAAGATGTCTGTATTGGCGGATTTCTTTCGTAGAAGAGATGAACCAACCGATGGTTCGGCAGAAACCTGCATTGCTGTAGAGTAAGCAGGATATGTTAACGTAAAATTGAATATTAACTAAATAAATAGCTGATTTTTAATTAATTGTTTAACGGATTTGAATTCGGGGTGTTTTATATTAAAAAATAATATAAGACGCTCCTTTTTCTTTTAACTTATCTATATTTTTACTATCTTACTTCCAGTTTAAAAGCGGACACTGAGATTTTTACTCACATATTGTCTAATTTAAAAAACACTTGTTATGGAAGTGAAAAAAACACGAAGAGCCGACCTTGAAAAGGGCAAGTCCCGTTGGCTGTTCATGGGTCTCATTGTGACGCTGTCGTTTATGTTTGTTTCGTTCGAATGGACTGAACGTAATGTAACTTACACGATCAGTGATCTAGTCAGTGACCCGGATTTCTTTGAAGAATTAGTTCCTGTAACCTACAATCAGGATAAACCTCTGCCCCCACCGCCACCTCCGGTTGCCGTCAACCCGGATGAGCTCAACATAGTGGATGATAACTCGACGGAAATAGAAGGCGATATTGCCGCTTCGGACCCTACGGACGCTCCTGTTATTATACCCATTCCTGTTGAAGTACCCGAGGAAGTAGTGGATGAAAATGTGGAATTTGTGGTGGTGGAAGAGATGCCGATGTTTCGTAATGGCACTGCTGATTTAATGAAGTATTTGAGTGAAAACATCAAATATCCTACCGTCAGTGCGGAACAAGGGGTTCAGGGTAAGGTTGTGGTACAGTTTATTGTGGGCGTTCATGGCGAGATCCTGAATCCGGTAGTGGTGAAGAGCGTGGATCCGTACCTGGATAAGGAAGCGATCCGGGTAATCAGCTCCATGCCGAAATGGAAGCCCGGCAAGCAAAGAGGAAAAGCAGTGAGGGTGAAATACACTGTTCCTGTAGTCTTCAGACTGCAAAATTAAGATTTAATTAGTATGGATGGAGGAAGCGTAATCTCAGAAGAGGACGCTTCCTCTTTTTTATGAGGAATAAATAGGGAATATTTATGAAAACATGTAAGAAAAAGGGGCGTGAAAGGAAATAGTTAGTAATAAAATGCTTGCTATCTTATTATATTTGTTACCTTTGTGGGTCTTATAATATGAAAAACAATGAAAATAACAATTCTACAGAGAAATATAGAATGGGCCAATCCACAGGCTAATGTAGCAAGGGCCGACGAGGCAATAAGCTGTCTCCCGGATTCTGATTTGTTTGTTTTACCCGAAATGTTTTCCACCGGTTTTTGTACGCAACCCGAAGGAATTGCGGAGAGCGCCGACAGCGAAACACTTCACTGGATGAAGCGCAAGGCAGCCGAGCGGAATTGTGCTATTGCAGGCAGTGTAGCGGTATGTGAGAATGGAAATTATTATAATCGTTTTTACTTTGTCCATCCGGATGGAGCCGTGCAGCATTATGATAAGAAGCATTTGTTTACCTTTGGGGGCGAACACAAGCGTTTCACCGCCGGTACGGAGCGTGTGGTGGTGAACTTCCGTGGGGTACGTATCCTGTTGGAAGTATGTTATGACCTTCGCTTCCCTGTTTGGGCACGTAACCTGGGTGACTATGACATGATACTTTATGTGGCAAGCTGGCCTACCCCCCGTGTGGATGCCTGGAGCGCGCTGCTCCGTGCGCGGGCTATTGAAAATCAGTGTTATGTAGCCGGAGTGAACCGCATGGGAGTTGATCCTGCCTGTGAATATTCGGGTGGCAGCGCCATCATCGATCCCTACGGAAAGACGATAGCCGAATGTCCATGGAGCAGGGAAAGCGCGGTATCGGCTGATATAGATATGGAGGCATTGCAGACTTTCCGGAAGAAATTTCCGGTACTGGATGATGCCGACCCCTTTACATTGATATAAAACAATTAATAAAATAATAGATAATGGCTGAAAAGAAATTATTGTTGGGCGATGAGGCAATTGCCCTCGGAGCGATACATGCCGGCATATCGGGTGTATATGCCTATCCGGGTACACCGTCCACTGAAATCACGGAGTTTATCCAGAATAATCCTTTAGCAAAGGAAAGAAAACTGCACAGCACTTGGTGTACCAATGAAAAAACGGCCATGGAGGCTGCGCTGGGTATGTCATACGCGGGAAAGCGTGCTTTGGTATGTATGAAACATGTAGGTATGAATGTGGCTGCCGATGCGTTTGTCAATTCTGCCATAACCGGCGTGAACGGTGGGCTGGTGGTGCTGGCTGCCGATGATCCTTCCATGCATTCGTCACAGAACGAACAGGATTCACGCTTTTATGGAAAATTTGCTATGATTCCCATGCTGGAACCGTCTTCCCAACAAGAAGCATACGATATGATGGATTACGCATATACACTATCGGAAAAACTGAAGTTGCCGGTGCTGATGCGTGTGGTTACCCGTCTGGCACATTCGCGTGCCGGTGTGGAAGTAGCCGATATCCGTGAGGAAAATCAGTTGAATCCTGATCATGAACGTGCCCACTGGGTATTGCTGCCGGGTAATGCGCGTAAACAATATCTGGATTTAGTGAAAAAGCAGGAGAAACTGGAAGAATCTTCCTCTAAATCTCCTTATAATTATCTGGAAGGGTTGAATCCCGAATATGATTATGAGTTCGGAGTGATAGCTTGCGGTATCGGTTATAATTATGTGAAAGAGGCAGATACGGATGGTTGCCATATTCCGGTATTGAAAGTTTCGCAGTATCCGTTGCCGGCTGAAGAAATCAGGACGATGGCAGACCGTTGCGGATATGTTCTGGTAGTGGAAGATGGTCAGCCGTTTGTGGAAGAGCAGGTAAAAGCGATACTTTCCTCGGACTATGAGGTAAAGGGACGCTTGACGGAAACTTTGCCGCGTACCGGTGAATTGACTCCGGATAATGTGGGCGAGGCGATCGGATGGGGAATCAAACGTCCGTTTGGCAAGCCTCAGGTGGTGATGCCGCGTCCGCCTGCATTGTGTCAGGGATGTGGTCATCGGGATGTGTATGATGCATTGAACAAGGTGGCTGCGGAATATCCGGATGCACGCATTTTCGGTGATATCGGTTGCTATACATTAGGTGCGTTGCCCCCGTTCCGTGCTATTGACAGTTGTGTGGATATGGGTGCTTCCATAACCATGGCCAAAGGTGCTTCCGATGCGGGAGTATTTCCGGCCATTGCTGTTATCGGTGACTCTACCTTCACTCATTCCGGTATGACCGGTCTGCTGGATGCGGTGAATGACCGTGCCAATATCACGGTGGTGATTTCGGATAACCTGACTACTGCCATGACCGGTGGACAGGATTCTGCCGGTACGAACAAATTCGAGGCGATCTGCCTGGGATTAGGAGTGGAACCCGAACATGTGCGTGTGGTGGTTCCATTACCGAAGAATATGGAAGAAATCACCCGTACCATTCGTGAGGAAATAGAATATAAAGGGGTGTCTGTCATTATTCCGCGCAGAGAGTGTATCCAGACATTGAATCGTAAACTAAGACAGAAAAAAGCAGATAAGGCATGAGAAAAGATATCATACTTTCGGGCGTAGGAGGACAGGGTATCCTGACTATCGCTACTATTATAGGAGAAGCTGCTACGGCAGAAGGCATCAATTTGAAGCAGGCCGAGGTACACGGCATGAGCCAGCGCGGAGGAGATGTACAGTCTAATCTGCGTCTATCCGACGAAACGATTTATTCGGATCTGATCGCTCAGGGTGAGGCGGATCTGATTATTTCCATGGAACCGATGGAGGCGTTGCGTTATCTGCCCTACTTGCAGGAAGAAGGTTGGGTGATTACTTCCGCTAATCCTTTCAAGAACATTCCCGACTATCCTGAAGAAGTGGATCTGATGAGGGCTTTGGAGAGCCTTCCGCATGTGGTGAAGTTGGAAATAGAGGATATGGCAAAAGAAAACAGTATGCCTAAATGCGCGAATGTGATTCTGCTGGGCATGGCTGCGAAGTATATTGAGATCGTATCACCGGAACAGTTGCGCGAAAGCATAGGGCGTGTGTTTGCCACAAAAGGTGAGAAGATTGTTGAAATGAATCAGAAGGCTTTTGATATAGGCTTGAATGCGGTAAAGAACTGGTAATGCCATGAAGATATTTAGTGAAGAATTAGTGGAGAAGGCGGTGAAGGAACTGCACATCGCCAATCTTGCACAGGCTACTATCGGTGATGTGCTGTTGGTAGCCCAGTATCTGGAAAAGGAAACGGGGATTCCTTTTATCCGCATGGATCAGGGATCTCCCGGCCTTGCCGCCAATCGGATCGGGATTGAAGCGGAGAAAGCCGCTTTAGACAGGGGAGTCGGATCGCAATATCCGGCTGCCGCAGGAGTGCCCGAGTTGAAAAAGGAGGCTTCCCGTTTTGTAAAAGCTTTCTTGAATCTGGAAATCTCTCCGCGCGCTTGTGTGCCTACCACCGGGTCGGTGGCCGGTTCATTCGGCTCGTTCATAGCCTGTACGCAGCGTATTCCGGGGAAAGACAAGGTATTGTTCATTGATCCCGGATTTCCTATTCAGAAATCCCAGCTTCGCATTATCGGCGTGGAGTGGGAAGAATTTGATATCTATCATTATCGTGGACAGGCCTTGCGTGAGAAATTGGAAAGTTTCCTGAGTAAAGGCGATATAGCAGCGATTATCTATTCTAATCCGAATAATCCGGCATGGATTTGTCTGGAAGAGGAGGAGTTGCAGATAATCGGTGAACTGGCAACCCAATACGATGTGATTGTCATGGAAGACCTCGCTTATTTCTGCATGGATTTCCGTCGGGATATGGGACATCCTTTCGAACCGCCCTATCCGCCTACTGTGGCAAGATATACGGATAATTATATCCTGATGCTTTCTTCTTCCAAGATATTCAGTTATGCCGGACAGCGTATGGCATTGACATGTATCAGTGATAAACTGTTCGACCGCCAGTTCCCTGCATTAGCAGAACGGTATAAAGATGCAGGGGTATTCGGTCCTACACTGATTGCTTCCATCCTTTATATGATTACTTCGGGATGTACGGCTTCCACTCAGTATGCATACGCTGAAATGCTCCGTCTGTCTACCGAAGGTAAAATCAATTTTGTGGAAGATACCCGCGAATATGCCCGTCGTGCGGAACGCATGAAGAAAATATTTACCGACAATGGTTTCCACATCGTATATGACTATGATGCTACCCAGGTGGTGGGAGATGGTTTCTTCTTTACCATTGGTTACGGAAATATGACAGGGGGTGAATTGCTCCGGGAGTTATTGTATTATGGAGTAAGCAGCATCTCGCTTTCTACTACCGGTAGCGAGCAGGAAGGTGTCCGCGCCTGTACTTCCAGAATGCGTGAGGAACTTTATCCGGTGATGGAAGAACGCATGAGAGCTTTTCATGAAGATCATTGAAAATAATGTGCTAATAGGATAATGTGCCGATTGTCATATGGTGTGTTTGTGCACCGGTACATTGGCTAATTAGCACATTGAAAAATTATTTATTATGATTTGGAACAAAAATAAAGAGTGCATGAGCCGGGACGAAATGAGCGCTCTGCAGGGAAAACGCCTGAACAAGTTGGTGAACCTGGTTTATCATAATGTCCCTTTTTATCGTAACAAGATGCAGGAGATGGATTTATCTCCGGATGATATTCAGACTATTGAAGACATTGTAAAACTTCCTTTTACTACCAAACAGGATTTACGTGATAATTATCCTTATGGACTTCAGGCTGCTCCTGCTTCGGAAATTGTACGTGTACACGCTTCTTCGGGCACAACCGGGAATCCTACCATTGTGGGATATACACGTCGTGACTTGTCCGTATGGTCCGAAGTAATGTCGCGTTGTCTTTCGGCCTATGGGGTTACTCGTAATGATACTTTTTCTGTCAGTTATGGTTATGGATTATTCACTGGTGGGCTGGGTGCACATTATGGTGTGGAGAATCTGGGGGCGACTGTTATCCCGGCTTCTACCGGAAATACGGAAAAGCATGTTCGTCTGATTCGTGACTTGGGTATAACCGGTATTGCTTGTACTCCTTCTTATGCTCTTTATTTAGCAGAAGTGGTGGAACGTATGGGGCTTACCAAGAAAGATATCGGCCTCCGTATAGGAGCCTTTGGAGCCGAGCCATGGACGGAGAGTATGCGTAAGGAAATAGAAGAGCGGCTGGGCTTGAAAGGCTACAATATTTATGGATTGAGTGAAATTATGGGCCCTGGTGTTTCCTATGAATGCCAGGAACAACATGGTTCGCATATCAATGAGGATCATTTTTATCCTGAAATCATTAACCCTGAAACGCTGGAACGTCTTCCGAATGGAGAAGTGGGAGAATTGGTGTTTACTACTCTGACCAAGGAAGGTATGCCGTTATTGCGCTATCGTACGAAGGACTTGACTTCCCTGATGGAGGGTGAATGTCCGTGTGGAAGAACCAATATTCGTATGTCGGGTATTGTAGGCCGTAGTGACGATATGCTTATTATCCGTGGCATCAATGTATTCCCGTCTCAGGTGGAAAGTGTTATTCTGGATATGCCGCAGTTTGAACCTCAGTATATGCTGGTGGTGGATAGGAAGAATAATCTTGACTCTTTGCAGGTACAAGTGGAAGTCCGCAAAGACTTCTTCTCGGACGATATGGGACGTATGCTGGCTATGAAGAAAGCGCTGAGTGACAAATTGAAGAGCGTTCTTTCTATCAGTGCTGAAGTGAAGCTGATGGAGCCTAACAGTATTGCCCGTAGTGAAGGCAAGAGTAAACGTGTGATAGACAACCGAATTTTAAAATGAAAAAGTACGCAATATGACAATTAAGCAATTATCTGTTTTTCTGGAAAACAAGACCGGAAGGATAAATGACGTAACCAAGACATTGGCAAAGTATGATATCAATATGCATGCGTTCAGCATGGCGGAATCTACTGATTTTGGTATTCTTCGTTTGATTGTATCGGATGTGGAAAAAGCGGTGGAAGTACTTCGTGCCGAGAATTTTGCCGTGATGCTGACCGATGTGGTATGTATCAGTTGCCCGAATGTGGCTGGTTCTTTGGCTAAAGTTTTGGACTATCTGGCAGCAGAGAATATCTTTATTGAATATATGTATGCTTTTGCTCAGGGAGATACGGCACATGTGGTTATCCGTCCGTCTAATGTGGAGCGATGCATGGAAATCTTGAACAAACTCAATTGTAATGTTTTGACTAAAAATAGTTTGTGATTTCTTTGACATATTCATTCATTTTGTAGTAATGGAAATCCGGATAAGTATTAAAAAATAGTTTATCAGAATCTTTTTTAAAGTTAGAAAGCCGCCTCCTCTGAAGCGGCTTTCTGCTTTTCTATTAGAACAAACTCCAAGCAACTGTCAGTCCGGCCATTACAATGGCAACCATACTCATCAGTTTAATCAAAATGTTCAAACTGGGACCGGATGTATCTTTAAACGGGTCACCTACCGTGTCACCGGTAACCGTTGCTTTGTGAACTTCACTTCCTTTACCGCCGAAATTGCCTTCTTCTACATATTTCTTGGCGTTATCCCATGCGCCTCCTGCATTGGCCATGAAAATGGCAAGCACGAAACCGGAGGACAACCCACCAATCAGCAGACCGATGACTCCGGGAACTCCAAACACTAATCCTGTAGCAACCGGAGCGATGATAGCCAATAGAGACGGGAATACCATTTCACGTTGTGCTCCTTTGGTGGAGATTTGTACACAACGGGCATAGTCGGGTTCGGCTTCTCCAGTCAGAATTCCTTTTATTTCACGGAACTGGCGGCGTACTTCCTCTACCATGTGGGCTGCTGCACGACCCACTGCATTCATGGTCAGACCGCAGAACAGGAATGCCATCATACTGCCCAAAAACATGCCGCTTAGCACTTTAGGGTTCATCAGGGTTACATCGTAATAAAGCATGTAGTCAGTGAAACTGGCGTTATGAACATCTACGGTAATGCCGTTTGGTAATTCCAGAATGGTCTGCCCCAACCGGGTTAATCCGATACGGATTTCTTCTACATAGGATGCTAACAGAGCCAATCCGGTCAGAGCGGCAGAGCCGATAGCAAAACCTTTGCCGGTGGCAGCAGTTGTGTTACCCAACGAGTCGAGTGCGTCAGTGCGCCTGCGTACTTCTTTACCTAATCCGCTCATTTCGGCATTACCGCCGGCATTGTCTGCAATTGGTCCGTAAGCATCGGTAGCCAGGGTAATTCCCAATGTTGAGAGCATACCTACGGCAGCAATACCAATACCGTAAAGCCCCATGGAAATATTGGCGAAATCAAATCCGGAAGCAAGCCAATAGGATAAGATGATGCCTACTACTACTGCCAGTACCGGGATAGTGGTGGAAACCATACCTAGTCCGATACCGGAAATGATAACAGTGGCCGGACCTGTCTTTCCACTTTCGGCCAATCGTTGTGTAGGTTTATAAGATTGAGAAGTATAGTATTCGGTAGAGCGGCCGATAACAATCCCTACTATTAATCCCACTACCACAGCAAAAGAGATGTTTACCCAGTTTTCCAGTCCCAAGGCCCAAAGGATAAGGAAAGTGGCAACAACAATCAGCACAGAACTTAAGTTGGTTCCTGTAGCTAATGAACCGAGTAGCTCTTTCATTCCTGCATCTTCTTTGGTACGGACAGCGAAAATACCGATGATGGAGAGTAAAATACCTACAGCTGCAATCAGCATAGGCGCAATGACCGCTTTAAATTGCATTACAGTATCATCCGAACCAATGAAGGCAGCTGCGCCCAAAGCGGCGGTAGCCAGGATAGAACCGCAATAAGACTCGTAGAGGTCGGCGCCCATTCCGGCTACGTCACCTACATTGTCACCCACATTATCGGCAATGGTGGCAGGATTACGGGGATCATCTTCCGGAATTCCGGCTTCCACTTTACCTACCAGGTCAGCACCCACATCGGCTGCCTTGGTATAGATTCCACCTCCTACACGGGCGAAAAGCGCTTGCGTGCTGGCTCCCATCCCAAAAGTAAGCATGGTAGTGGTGATGACACATAATTTGGCGGAAGGATTCAAGGTATCTGACGGAATACAATAATCCAATAATATATACCAGAAGGAAATATCGAGCAGACCTAATCCGACAACGACCAATCCCATAACAGCTCCGCTACGGAAAGCCACGCGCAGTCCTTTGTTCAGAGAGTGCTGGGCTGCATTGGCGGTACGTGCTGAAGCATAGGTGGCCGTTTTCATTCCCAAAAAACCGGAAAGTCCCGAGAAGAAACCGCCGGTAAGAAAAGCAATGGGCACCCACGGATTTTGTAAGTTGAAGCCGTATGCCATGATAGAAAATAGAATAACTAATCCCAGAAATACCAGCCCTACCACTTTGTATTGTTGTTTCAGATAGGACATGGCGCCCTGGCGCACATAAGAAGCGATTTTTTCCATTGTCGGAGTTCCTTCGCTTTCAAGCATCATTTGTTTGTAGAAATACCATGCGAGTGCCAATGCCAAGAGGGAGGCAATGGGCACAATCCAGAAGAGATACGTTTCCATACGCAGTATTGATTTAAAAGTTGGTTTTGCCCAAAGATAGAAAAAATAAATGATATTCAATAGGATAGGCAATATTTTTATCAATTAATATTTGCGGTACTTTTCTAATTAAGTTTAGGGGAAAATAAATATCAATATCTGTACCTTGGAACACATAGACCTGTTTCTGTGTTTCATCAAAACACGATGAAAGATAAATAAGACTTTAAAAAACGATTTCACCACAGATTGCACATGATCTGTGGTGAATTTGATACATTACCCTTTTATTTGCCATACAGCTTGTCTATCAAATCAGCGCGTCCTATTTTACGCAATTCGTTGATGATGGCACGCCGTTCTTCGGGTTTATACCAAAAAAAGAACATCCGTTGAGCCAGTTTCTCTTTTTGTGATTTGGCAGAGAAAACCGGTTGTAACGTATATGGATGATAACCTGTGTACCAGGCTTCAGTAGCTACAGTCATTGGGGTAGGGGTGAAATCCTGCACCTGTTCCAGATGGAAATCCAATTTCTTGGTGATCACTGCCAGTTCTGCCATATCTTCTTCCGTACATCCTGGATGGCTGCTTATAAAATAAGGTATAATCTGCTGTCGCATATTCAATTCCTTATTTATTTTGTCGAAAGTCTTTTTGAAGTCATAAAATTGCGAAAACGAAGGTTTCCTCATGATTTGCAGCACTGAGTCGCTGGTGTGTTCCGGAGCCACTTTCAAACGCCCGCTGACATGATTGGCTATCAGTTCGCGGGTATATTCAGCCGTACTGCGGTTTACTGCCGGATCCTTACTCTGATATTGTAACAGGTCATAGCGTACACCGCTTCCGATAAAGCTTTTCTTGATACCGGGAAGTGCGTCTACCGAATGGTAAATATCCAATAAAGGACGGTGATCCGTGTTCAAATTGGGACATACTTTGGGATGGATACATGACGGGCGTTTGCAGCGGCGGCATATTTTCTCTTCTTTACCGCGCATAGCGTACATGTTGGCGCTAGGCCCTCCCAAGTCGCTCAGATAGCCTTTGAAGTCTGGCATTTCTGTTATGGCTTTCACCTCTTTCAAGATACTTTCCTTGCTTCGGCTTACAATGAATTTTCCCTGATGGGCGGAAATGGTACAGAAGGCACATCCTCCAAAACAACCACGGTGCAGATTAACTGAGAATTTAATCATATCAAACGCCGGGATACGTTTTCCCTTATACTTGGGATGAGGCATACGCGTATACGGCAAATCAAAAGAACGATCCAGCTCTCCTTGTGTCATTGGAGGATAAGGCGGATTGACTACTACCGTTTTGTTACCTACATCTTGCAAGATGCGGGAGGCTTCGTATTTATTGCTTTCCTCTTCAATGAAGCGGAAGTTTTCGGCTTGTTTCTTTTTATCTTTCAGGCATGTTTCATGAGAATGAAGCACGATATCGGGCTTTTCCTGAGTGTCATCAGACGGACACATGGGTTCTCCCTTACGGGTTATGTAGGCTGTTTGCAAAATATCATGTGGAATCGGAAGACTTTCTGCAGGAGCGGATTCATGGGGCTGTCCGATGGCGTCCGCCAATGTCTTCATTCTCTTGCAAAGTTCCGTAATCGGCTTCTCGCCCATTCCATAGATCAATAAATCGGCTCCTGAATCTATCAGGATTGATTTACGCAGACAGTCTTGCCAATAGTCGTAATGACTGACACGACGCAAAGATGCTTCTATACCTCCCAAAATGACAGGTACATCGGGATAGATTTTTTTTAAAATCTGTGTATAAACGATGCTGGGGTATTCGGGACGCATGTCGTGGCGGCCGTCGGGAGTATAAGCATCCTCGCTGCGCAAACGCTTGTTGGCAGTGTATTTGTTTACCATGCTGTCCATGCATCCGGCGGACACACCGAAAAAGAGGCGTGGACGTCCCAGCTTCTTAAAGTCGCGCAGGTCGTCACGCCAGTTAGGTTGAGGCACAATAGCTACTTTTAAGCCTTGTGCCTCTAATAATCTTCCAATCACTGCCGGACCGAATGAAGGATGATCTACATAGGCGTCACCGCTGAACAAGATAACGTCCAGTTCTTTCCACCCACGCATTTCCACTTCTTTCTTGGTTGTCGGCAACCAGTCTGTAAGTTTGTATTCTTTCAATGATACGTATTGTTTTTTATTTTGCTACAGAGATAAGTTAGTTATATCTCTTCTTCATCCTTATTTTTCTCCTTCTCCCATTGGATATAAAGCAGAATAAGTTGATGAAGTCCGAAAGCTTTCATGTTATTATGATAAATTACATCAATGCAAAGGTCAAGCAGTTCTTTATTATTTCCTTCCTCACTGGTTATCAGTGAGCGGATATTCAGCTTCAGTTTGTCCAGTACCGACTCGTCCACGATACCGTTACTATCTATTAGATGCTGAAATAAAGCATATTTCTCAATAGTTTGCAGGTTCTCTTCTGAGATTTCCATGCTACGTGTGCCAGAGGCGTTAGTCTGTATAGTGTACATAGTCGTTTAATTTTAATGGTTTATACGGACAAAGTTAGGCGTTTTTATGAAATAACCTCTTATTTGTTCTTTTATTTTCGTTTAAAAATATCACTTGCTGCCGAAGAAGCCCAGAATAGCACTCATTACCCGTGCTCTTTCCTTCACTCCTTGAATGCTTTCAAAAGGGAAGCCTAGAACGAAGGTACGATAAGTACCTTTGTAGGCAATGCCGGCACTATAATTTCCCGGATTGTAAACGAAAGCAGAGTAAGCCGGAGCCACCGGAGTCAGACAGTCGGGAGCGGGTACGGCATAGGTTTGTTCATTGATGGTACGGGGGATATTGAAACGGGTGCCGGCTCCGTATATTTCTCCCGAAGTGGAGTTGAGCATACTGCCTCCGAAACTATATTTCAATATGTTTTCGGTGAAGTTCAGTGCTGTGGGACTGTTCATGTTACTTCCTATATATGAACCGCTGAGTATCAGGTTGCCGCCTTTTTGGCAGTAGGAGGTGATCAGCTGCTGTAGGGTGTTGGAGAAGGGACGTCTGTCGGCTCCGAATATCAGGTCTGCAATGGGGTAATCTGCCAGCCGGACAAAACCATTTTCAACGGCTTCATCACTACACGACACAAAAGAGTACCCTCCGGTTGCCTGGATAGCTTTACCATGAATGAACGGATAGTCGAAAGTATTTCCGGCTATCAACCTTCCTTCCAGCTCGCTGCCGCTATACCCCAGCCCGTCTTTGGTTTCCCGCCCTATGCGGCTACGGTCGAAGCTTTGTTGCGTTCCGCAGAAGGCGGGCGTATTTATATAAGGTATCCCCGGATCCGTATTCAAATCAAAGCCTTGCAAGAAAGGAGATTCTACGGTAGCAGGTCCGCTCAGACGGTCGAATCCATTGACTATCAAGATTGTTCCTTTGCTTTTCTTTGCCTGATAGGCTGACAGGATTTCGGAAGGAAAACTTTCTCCCCCCTTGTTGACTGCGGTAACTTTAAAACTATATACCAGTCCCGGTTCGGCTTCGAAGATATATTCAGTACCGCGTACTAACGTTCCATTATCAAATCCACCATGTCCCAGGCGGGTGTAGACGATGTATTGTTGTGCTTTGGCAGTCGGTTCCAACGGATCGTCTACCGCTTGCCAAGTTAGTCGGAAGGTGTTTTTTCTGCTTCCGGGATGAATGGCAAAATTACTTACCGGTAAAGGTTGGACTACATAATCCGTTCCATGCATGGTACTCAGATATTTTAGTACAGATTTGTAAACAGAACGCCCTACGGTAAACTTGAAACGCGGATCGTGTCCTAGTTTCAAATCGGCAAAGTTCTGATGGGAGAGGAGTTCCAGAATCATCGAGGGAACGGCAGGCAGACGAGTTTCGCTGTAATTGCGGTTCCACAGGCTGCGACGTTGCCACCGGATACCGAATTGGGCGGAGATATCCCGTTGCAGGCCGGTCAAGACCATATCTGCCAAATCACGGGAAGCATAACGGGAGATGCCGGCATTCAGTTCACCGTTATTATAATCGGTGGTATAAATACCCAGCGTGCCTACTAAATCATCTTCTTTGGAAAAACCTGCATCGCTGTGCACTCCCAAGGTCATTTCAAAAGGAACGCCCAATCCCTTCTCCTTTGGATTGTACACAGAATTTCCGCTGAGATAATTGATTATCCGGCTGCGGGCGTTTATATCGTCGGTATAGTCATTCTTACTTTCACTGGGACTGTAAACCGGATAGGGAAAGCCCGACCATTGTGCGGCGTAGCGTGCCCCTTCCAGGTAGCGGGGCAGGCCGCTGGTTTTTCCACCGCGCAATATGTTTCCCATTCCTCCGCCAAAACGGACAGCATCGGCGCATACCACTCCTTTTTGTCTACTCTCATTACTTAATACCACCATGCCGTAATCGTTGGTCCCTTTATCAAACTCGAAAGTGCCCAGGTAAACCCAGGTGCCTCCCCCTATTTGTTGATTGACTAGAAATTCAGTGACACCCCCTTTATGGAAAACCAGATATTTGGCGTCACTCACACTTCCGGGTAAAGTCTGATAAGTCACATAGACGGCATATTTTCCTGTTTCGGGAATACGGGGAATCCATTGTGCAAAGGCTTTTTCCGGTTTTTTCTCGGTGGAGGCAAAGCGGGCTGTACCTTCTTCAAAAGGATTTTGTCCGTCCCTGTAAATCAACCGTTTTTGAGCGAATGCCGGGGTGGGGGCGGTTTTCCATTTACCTTTCCGGCTTTTTATCTCCTGATAGATGCAACCTTGGGGATGAATGTCATTATCCACAATCACTTCATTGCGCTGCCAGTCACGTTCACGGGGAGTATACACTATGGCTCCTGCATTTTCCAGCATGGGTATAATATAAGGTATGACGAATGATTGGGTGAACAAATCCTCTGTGGTACAGAACAAGCGTGGACGTTGCCATTCCCAACATCCTTTGTCATTCTTATAATATTTTCCGTGGCTTTGCCAAAGGGCGATGTGTCTGCCTTCTAATCCTTTGCTGGCAGTAAAGGGGCGGGAATTATTTTTTACCCATGGATTACCTTTATAATCTGTCCGTTGCCATAAGCGGCTTTTGTCCTGTTTCTTTCTCAGATAGTTGGGAACCAGGTCTTCGATGGATTTTCCATCGGCATAAATGGTTATATCGTAATAATTTACAGGGCCGGGTAAGCTTTGTTTGAGTAACCGGTAGATGGCTTCCGTGTTTTCGGGTGTGAACGGTTGGTAGCCGAAGCTGGGACTGGCATATACGTCCAGTTTCTTTTGGTTATGATTGACTTCATAACGGTCTAATTTGCACTTGCCTATGTTGGCGTAAGATGTTTCATATTGGGTGAAGAAATCTTTTAGACGTTGTTCCACATTGGCGTCTAACCCTTGTGCCAAAGTGTGCGATATTCCTACCATCACCAGCAGGAAGGACAAAAATATCTTTTTCATGTTGTTTTCTTCTTTATTTATGGTTGCGAAGTTAGGAATTTTTGTTAGTTTTGTCATTCTAACTAACCTATAATGAACCTAAATGAAACGAATTATCTTTAATTTCTGCTTCGTATGGCTCGCTGTTTCCGCTTTTGCCGGAAGTAAAGTAGTCGAAATGCGAAATTATGGTCTGGTACCGGACACACACGAGAATCTTTCAGCTAAATTGCAGAAGGCGTTACAAGACATCAAGACTCAAGTCGCTTCCGGCGATAAGGTCACCCTGCTTTTTGAATCCGGACGTTACGATTTCCACCCTGAAGGGGCGGCTGTCCGTGAGTATTATATTTCCAACCATGACCAGGATAATCCGAAAACGGTAGGTTTTCCTCTGGAGGATTGGAAGGGGCTGACCGTGGACGGACAAGGTGCCGATTTTATCTTTCATGGCCGTATGCTTCCACTTTCTCTGCTTCGTTCAGAGGATTGTACTTTACGTAATTTCAGCATAGATTTTGAAACTCCCCACATTACTCAGGTCAAGGTGTTGAAAAGTGGAGAGGAAGGAATTACTTTTGAACCTGCCGCATGGGTGAAATGTCGCATCAATGAGAAAGGCTTCTTTGAATCATACGGCGAAGGCTGGTCCAGTGCTCCCCAGGGAGGGATTGCTTTTGAAGAAAAGACAAAGCGTCTGGTATACCGCACTAGTGACTTATGGTGTCCTATGGAAGGGGTGAAAGAAGTTTCTCCACGTGTCTACCATGCTCCTCAGTGGAAAGACGCCCGGTTGATACCGGGGACAGTGGTTGCACTTCGTACTTATTATCGTCCTGCTCCGGGTATATTTTTGTCCGGTGACAAAAATACTTGTTTGCAGAATGTGAAAGTGCATTATGCAGAAGGCATGGGATTATTGGCTCAGTTATGTGAAAATATCACGTTGGATGAATTCAGCGTTTGTCTTCGTGGCGATAAGGATCCTCGTTATTTTACCACGCAGGCGGATGCTACTCATTTCTCCAGTTGCAGAGGCAAGATTGATTCCCGCAACGGGCTGTATGAAGGAATGATGGATGATGCGATTAATGTACACGGCACTTATTTGAAAATCAAGCAACGCCTTGATGACCATACAGTGATTGCTCAATACATGCATCCGCAAGCATACGGGTTCGAGTGGGGAGTGAACGGAGATGAGGTGCAATTTGTACGTTCCGTCACCATGGAACTGGCCGGTGGAAAAAACCGGGTGAAAGAAATCCTGCCTAACGATAAAGATACGGTGAAAGGTGCGAAAGAATACCGCATTATTTTTACGGAACCTTTGGATGCGGAGATTACGGATAAAGAAGGCTTTGGTATTGAAAACCTGTCTTGGTGTCCGGAAGTGTATTTTGCGGATAATGTCATTCGTAATAATCGCGCACGGGGTACTTTATTCAGCACTCCTTTGAAAACGGTAGTAGAGCGTAACCTGTTTGACCATACTTCGGGGACGGCTATTCTGCTTTGTGGTGATTGCAATGGTTGGTTTGAAACGGGAGCTTGCCGGAACGTGCTGATTCGTAACAATCGTTTTATCAATGCATTGACTAATATGTTCCAATTTACGGAAGCTGTTATCTCTATTTATCCGGAGATTCCCGATTTGGAGCATCAGAAGAAATATTTCCATGGTGGAAAAGGAGAAAAAGGAGTGGTGATTGAAGACAACTATTTTGAAACCTTTGACCGCCCCGTTCTTTTTGCAAAATCCATTGACGGATTGGTCTTTAAAAACAATGTGATCCGCCAGAATACAGATTATCCGGCTTTCCATCATAATAAGACTCGTTTCCGCTTGCTTCACACCCGGAATGTGAAGATAGAGAAGAATAATTTTGAGGATGGGGATGAGAGCGTGGTAAGAGAATAGATACAATGACACTGATTATGCGGATTTTGTTTTAATCCGTATAATCAGTGTTCCCTTATTTAAAAAGAATTATAACAGACGGGGATTATTCTACTTTCCCGATGCTGAAATTTTCAGGATATTTGCCTTTGAAATTCTTGTAATACAACTTGATCTCACGCATATCCTTGTCCAAATCACCGCTGGGATGTATCACCTTTTCGGCTGTAATGCACTTTTTTGCGTAATCGATGGCTACCAGAATAATAGGCAGACCGGCCCCTTGTGCAATATAATAGAATCCTTTTTTCCAGTTGGGATTGGCTTTGCGTGTCCCTTCCGGAGTGATAGCCAGATGGAATTTTTGACTCGATTTGGCAATCTTGATCATCTGGTCCACCAATGAAGTCTTGCGGCTACGGTCTACGGGAATCCCTCCCATCCAGCGGAAAATAGGGCCTAGAGGCCAGAAGAACCAGTCCTTTTTCATCATAAAACCAGTTTCGCGGCCTATAGCTCCCATAAACAGTTTGCCTATGAATAAGTCCCAATTGGTGGTATGTGGGGCGGCACAGATAATATATTTATCATAATCGGGAGCAGACACCTTGGTCTTCCATCCCAACAGTTTGTAGTAGATAAAACTACAAATAGCTTTTTTCATTCCTTAAATCTTATGCTTTTGTAGCTTTAGCCAGTTCGTCTGCAACCACTTTGATTTCTTTGTTCAGATCTTCGTTCAATTTCTTGTAGAATCCTTTTACGTTACCCGGCTCGGTGTGGCTGATGCGTGTAATCAGTTTGATCACATTGTGTACAGAGTTGCAAACCACTTCACGGTTAACACCTTCCATCAAACTGACTAAAAACAAATCACTTGCTATATTGGTTATTTTCTTCTTTAAATTTCTTCTACTTGCCATAAATGTAATGTTTTAAGTTAATACATAATTCTAAATTCGCGGTAAAGGTAGCATTTTTATTTGTATACGTTTTCATATTTGCGAAAAAAGAGCGAAATTTGCACGAGAATACTAAATGAAATTATACACCTTTAAATAGAATAATAGAATATGACTAAAAGTGCATTACAAATTGCCAGAGCTGCTTATCAGCCTAAACTTCCTAAAGCGTTGAAAGGCGCTGTAAAAGTAAAGGAAGGCGAACCTACACAGTCTGTTGCTGACCAGGAAGCCATCAAGGCTTTGTTCCCTAACACTTACGGTATGCCGTTGATTCAGTTCGTTGAAGGCGAAGCTGTCAATATGCCTGCTATCAATGTAGGTGTCATTTTGTCTGGTGGACAGGCTCCCGGCGGACACAATGTTATTTCCGGTTTGTTCGACGGTGTCAAGTCATTGAACAAAGACAGCAAACTGTATGGTTTCATTCTGGGCCCCGGTGGTTTGGTAGACCATAATTATATGGAACTGACTTCCGATATTATCGACGAATACCGTAATACCGGTGGTTTCGATATCATCGGTTCGGGACGTACCAAACTGGAAAAGGAAGAACAATTTGATAAAGGTCTGGAAATCATCAAGGAATTAGGCATCAAGGCATTGGTAATCATCGGTGGTGACGACTCAAACACGAACGCTTGTGTATTGGCAGAATACTATGCTGCGAAGAACTGCGGTGTTCAGGTAATCGGTTGTCCGAAGACTATCGACGGTGACTTGAAGAACGAGATGATTGAAACTTCTTTCGGTTTTGATACGGCTTGTAAAACTTACTCTGAAGTAATCGGAAACATTCAGCGTGACTGTAACTCTGCCCGCAAATACTGGCACTTTATCAAGCTGATGGGACGTTCGGCTTCTCATATCGCTTTGGAATGTGCTTTGCAGGTTCAACCTAACGTATGTATCGTTTCAGAAGAAGTAGAAGAGAAGAACATGTCATTGGATGATGTGGTTACTTACATTGCTCAGGTAGTGGCTAACCGCGCTGCACAAGGTAATAACTTCGGTACAGTGTTGATACCTGAAGGTTTGATCGAATTCATTCCCGCAATGAAGAGATTGATCGCTGAATTGAATGACTTCCTGGCTGCTAACGCATCAGAGTTCGCATTGATCAAGAAATCTCACCAACGTGAATATATCATCTCCAAGCTTTCTAAGGAAAACTCGGAAATCTATGCTTCTCTGCCCGAAGGCGTTGCACGTCAGCTTACTTTGGACCGTGATCCGCACGGAAACGTACAGGTATCATTGATTGAAACAGAAAAGCTGTTGTCTGATATGGTAGCCGTTAAATTGGCTCAGTGGAAGGAAGAAGGCAAGTATGTAGGTAAATTTGCCGCTCAGCATCACTTCTTCGGTTACGAAGGACGTTGCGCTGCTCCGTCAAACTTCGATGCTGACTATTGCTACTCGTTGGGTTACACCGCTTCTATGTTGATTGCCAACGGTAAGACCGGCTATATGTCTTCTGTACGTAACACTACTGCTCCTGCCGAAGAATGGATTGCAGGTGGTGTGCCTATCACAATGATGATGAACATGGAACGTCGTCACGGTGAAATGAAACCGGTTATCCAGAAAGCGTTGGTAAAATTGGATGGTGCTCCTTTCAAGGCGTTTGCCGCACAGCGTGAACGTTGGGCTATTGAAACAGACTATGTATATCCGGGTCCTATCCAGTACTTCGGTCCTACAGAAGTTTGTGACCAGGCAACCAAGACATTGCAGTTGGAACAAGGAAAATAATTCTTTCTTATTTCTATAAAGCATAAAGGAAACCCATCGGGGCTGATTGTAAAACCATTCTCCCGATGGGTTTTATTACATAGTATGTGGGAATAGGTAAAGGTAAAAACAGCTAAATAGGATAAAATGGTAAGAGAGAAAAGCACACGTCCTGCTCCCGTTAAAAAGAAGGCAGCCGCGAAACCTGTCCGCCGGGCTACACAGCGGAAGGCGAAAAAGAAACCGCAAAGAGAGATGCCGTCATGGCTTCGGTATGTCATTGCTGGGCTTATTGCTTTTTTATTCCTTGCCGCTTTCTTTTATTTCTTTATCCGTCCTTACTCTTACCGCTGGAAGCCTTGCTATGGCTTTAAAGCATACGGTGTATGTATGCCCTCGGGTTTTCAGGTGCATGGCATTGATGTTTCCCATTATCAAGGAAACATAGACTGGAAAATGCTGACTCAGACCCGACAGGGGAAATTTCCTATTCATTTTGTCTTTATGAAAGCTTCGGAAGGAGGAGATTATGGGGACAAGGCTTTTATCACCAATTTTGATTCGGCGAAAACACATGGGTTTATCCGTGGGGCTTATCATTTTTACAATCCGAAAACAGATCCCATCCGTCAGGCCGATTTCTTTATTAATTCCGTAAAGCTGGATTCAGGTGACCTTCCTCCCGTACTCGATATCGAGAAGAGAGGCAAGGACGAAAATCAGCTCCGTCGTGACCTTAAACTGTGGCTTGACAAAATAGAACAGCACTACAAAGTGAAGCCTATTCTTTATACTTCTTATAAGTTTAAAACTCGTTATCTGAATGATTCGGTCTTCAATTCTTATCCTTACTGGATAGCCCATTATTATGTAGACTCGGTGGAATACAGGGGAGAATGGAAATTCTGGCAGCATACGGATGTGGGTACGTTGCCGGGCATTCGTGAGAAGGTGGACTTGAATATTTTCAACGGTTCGTTGGAGGAATTGCAACTAATGACTATAAAGAAATAAAGGATACTGTGCCTGCGGTTTCGAAAACTTTCTTTATATTTGCTTTATGAACTTACTGCTCAATATTATTTGGCTGATTTGCGGCGGATTTCTGATCTGCGTGGAATATATTGTTTCCAGCCTGTTGCTGATGATCACTATCGTCGGCATTCCTTTCGGTTTCCAAACTTTGAAGTTGTCTATGCTGGCTCTTTGCCCTTTTGGGCGGGAAATACGCAGTTGTCCCGGTGATGGCGGATGTCTCAGTGTGTTGATGAATATCATCTGGATACTTGTAGGTGGAATCTGGATCAGCCTCTCTCATTTGGCATTCGGGGTGTTGCTTTGCATCACTGTTATCGGTATTCCATTCGGACTGCAACATTTCAAGCTGGCGGGCTTGGCACTTACTCCTTTCGGAAAGGAGATTGTATAAATATTGTATACCGATATGATCGTGTTGTCACTTTGGATAAAATGCAGCGTCCTACGTGCGTTTGTCACCACTTGATTCCGGTTCTAATTTTCAGGTAAGAAGAACAAAAGGACAAAAGAGAGAAAATCCGTTCTTTTGTCCTCGAATAAATCAATGTAAATCCTGTGTGATTGGTGGTAATCCTGTCTTTATCAAGTCCTTTTCATACTTAAAAATGGTATTATTTCATGATGAACTTCACAGCTGCCCAGTTGTTCTTTTCCCGATGGTGTACGAACTCCATTCCCAGACTTTCCGCTTTTTCGCGGATAAAAGGAATATCCTGCATATAAAATCCACTCATAAATATTTCTGAACCCGGATGCATACAGGCGGCATAATGAGGCAGGTCTGCCAGAAGAATATTCCGGTTGATATTGGCAATAATTACATCAAACGGCTTGCGGCCTTTCAACAAGTTGGCATCCCCCAGTTCCACTGTAATGTTATGGATATGGTTCAGTGCAATGTTGTCTTTTGAATTATTGACGCACCAGTCGTCAATGTCGATGGCTGTCACAGGATTGGCTCCGCGCATGGAGGCAAGGATGGCAAGAATAGAAGTGCCGCATCCCATATCCAAGACTGATTTTCCTTTCAGATCAGCTTCTAACATCTCGCTGATTATAGAGCTGGTCGTTTCATGGTGCCCTGTGCCGAAAGCCATTTGCGGGTTAATCAGAATTTCATACTCAGTCTTCGGGGTGTCTTTATGGAACGTGCTGTGAATGCAGCAACGGTCACCGATGACGATGGGTTGAAAGAAGTTCTTCTCCCATTCCTCGTTCCAGTTCTTGTCTTCGGCTTCTTTAATGGTATATGTCACAGTAGTGTCGGGCAGGGGGAAGCTCGCAATCATTTCTTTTAATGCTTCCTCATCGAACAAAGTCTGCTGGATATAAGCCTGTACTCCTGCTTCACATTCTACAAAACTTTCAAATCCTATTTCTCCGGCCAGTGCAGATACTACATCATTCACTGTTTCATTACAGGGATGTGTTGTAAAGGTTACTTCTAAATATTTCATACGCTTTCGTTTATTCTATCACTTTACGGAGCAGTGCCTCCATCTCATTTTTGAAAATACCCGCTTCATGTACTTTCACACCGTCCACATAAAACGTGGGAACGTAATAATAGTCGTATTGGTCGGCTATATCAGGATGTTGGTTTTCTTCTATCATTTCTATTTCTATAGGTTGGAATTCAGGGTGTTCTTCTTTTAGTTCTTCAATATAGCGCAGTGCTTTTTTGCAGAACGGGCATCTTTCCTGATAAAATAATTTCACTGGTTTCATGTGGCTGTTTATTTTAGGTTTATATACTCTTAAAAAGGGTAGTGGCAAAGATAGGGAGAAAAAATGAGAATAAGAGCAGAATCGGTATTAATTGCTTCTCTCTTTATACCCGTTCAGCATCTATTTATTTTCTTCATTCCGGTAGGATATCAACAGGAAGTTACTCTCAATAATGCTCTCATACTCTCATTAGTGGTATAATTCGCTTATAATGAGTGTGCTATTGATGATGGTAACATAAATGAGTATGAGGGCATTGACCTCATACTCATTTCTTGAAAAATAAATTATTCCAACTTGACCACGTGGTATAAAGTACCTCTGATACTGGCTCTTTTGGGTACATTCAGTTTATGTAGAATACGTCCGAACCAATTTATTTTATTGACGGATAGCTTATCACGTGTGTTTTCTTGGAGATAATTGAAAATCTCCATGGCAGTCAGCCATTCTCCCTCTTCATCAGTGGTTGCAGAAGAAAAGTTACAATGGAATAAATGCTCCAAAGGCGAAATTTGCTCAAATTCGCTGTTGCTTTGCCGCAAAACAGCCTCATCTTCATCATTCAGCCAGTAACGTTCCTGCTGATAAAGCAATGTCATGGCTTGTGCATAGAGCTGGCGGTAGTCTATGGTGACATGGGTATCAATGGGAGCGGTCACCTCGATACAGATAAAGCGACGGCTTCCCGTGGGGTCGGTGAGCAAATCCTTCTGATTGCTGGTGCCGATGAATGAGGCATAGCGGCGTAATTCGCGTACGCTGGTTCCATAGGGCTTTCGCAGGTTGGCCACCGGTTTTTGTAACAGATGTTTCAGAAAACCTTGCTGGTTCATCGTAATCTGGTCGAATTCGTCCAGGTTGATAAGGAAAAATCGTCCCAAGGCACGCTCCGCTTCCTGTTTGCTGCTGAAGTCCAGGCTGTCGGCATAGCCGAAACGCAGTTCGGGCGGTAGCAGGATGCGGCAGTAAGTGGATTTCCGGAATCCTTGTGAACCCACCAGCAAAGGCGAAGTACTGTTGCCATGCTGACGGTCCATCCCCCTCCAATGCGCCACCATGCCCAGAAACCAACGGTAAAAGAGTTCTTCCCAATGCGGATTGCCACAGGGAACGAGCCGGGCCAATGCGCGGATGCGGTCAGTACCGTCCCATCGGGGAAGGTCACACAAGTATTCTTCTACGGGATTGTAAAGAGGGACGAAATCGGAAGTGAGAAAGCGGTCGATATCGCGGTCCCACACTTGCAGTCCCTCTTTCAAGGCGTAAAGGGCGATGCTGTTTCGGGTACGTTTTTCCAAGGGTTTGAAATAGAAATGAACAGAGTCCCGCTGGCGGTATTCCACCTCGTCCAGTACGGTGTTGAAACGGAATTCGTACCGTCGTTTCAAAAACTCCTCCAGCCGGAAGGTGGCTTCCTGCTCTTTGTTGAGGCCACCTTTCTCGCCAAAGCCTTTCATCTCCCGATATCCGTTGCCGAAAGCCATGCGGATGGCTTCCGTGTTCGTTTCGTGGAAATAGTGCATTAGTGTACGCCGCACGGCTTCTTCTTCGGGGATGCCTGCTTTGAAGCATTGTTCTACCAGATGGGGCAGCAAGGGTTCCAGTCCGTCATCACGTTTCCAGTTTTCCATTTCGGCCAATGCTCTTTTTCGTGCCGATTGGTACATCAGTGTCAAAGTCTGTAAACTTTCACATCCGGGCGTCATTCGTTCCAGTGCGGTTTCGCTGTTTTGTTTGCGTTGGCGGAAAGACTCTTCATCGGGCAGGGCAAGCGGTTGCTCTATGCAGAAGGGGACGGACGAAGGGTTATAGTAAGGTTGTTCATCCACGGTCATGCGGCAGCTTTGCATCAGGTCCGGTTCCTTCAGTGTGATGCCGAAAGGAAGCATGGGCTGGTAGCAGGTCACCGCCAGCCGATAGGCGTGAGCATGAAACAGGAGAGCCTCCTGTATGGTGGGCAGAGTGCCGTCGGGGCGTGCGAAGCGTACCCATATCTTTACGCTCCGTCCGCTTGAACCGCAGAAAGCGACAAAGGTCTGTGGCAGTTGTGCTACTTGGCGTTTCACATATTCCACCTCATACAGGTCGGCCAGCCGGTTCACTTCCAGCTGCACTAGTCCGTTGTAATGTTTCATGCGTTTCTCGCCATTTTGCTTACGGGTATATTCTACAGCAGGATAGACACGCGGCAGTTTGTCGATATGGGCGTAGTGGGCGGACGATCCTGTCAGCCGGGGCAGTATTTCACGCAGTTCCGATATGTGTCCTGCTTTGTTCTCTGTCTTTATTTTCTCGAAGAATGTGTCCGAATCGCATAGTGACAAGGCTTCTGTCCCCTGTTCTTCATCTTTCCTGATGAGTGTAATTTTCATATTTGTCTTTCGTTTAAATGTTTTTTGGCTTTATGTACCTCCCATGGAAAAAGATGATGTTCTGTCGTGTGGAGAAGACCGCGTTTGGCGAGTGTCTATGTGTGCATATTTTTAGTAAAGGTAAGGTTTCTTTCCGGATTCTGCAAGTGCTTTCCGGATTAAATGCCGCCTTTTTCTTTTTCCTTTCTTTCCTGTGTTTTTATTCTTAGTCTCAGTGCGTATTTCCCTGTTCCTTATTTGTTTTCTACCTTTTCTTTTCTTATTTTTGTATGTTTATAATTAGTTAGCCACCCTTGTGATTAAGTCTAGTCACAAGGGTGATTAAAGTTAACCACAAAGGTAGTTAAACTTAATCACGTCCGTGATTAACAGATATTGAAAGTTCATTAATAAAAGAAGAACAGTATGGCAATACTATTTGATTGGTACGAGAATCCCAAATCCCCTGAGCAACAAGGGGAAGAGAATACGTTGCACCCGCGTCTCCGGCTGAACGGAAAGGTGAGCACGGCCCAGCTCCGTGCCCGTATTCAGAAACATTGTACGTTGACTGAAACGGATGTGGTAGCCGTGCTCGATGCGCTGTCACGTGCCATGGGCGAGGAGTTGGCGGAAGGCAAACAGGTGCATCTGGACGGCATCGGTTTCTTCCGTCCCAACCTGGTGAGTACCGGGCCGGTAACGGAAAAGACGAAACGTAAGAATACGAAGGTGAGGCTCAAGGGGATTGTTTACCGTCCCGATCAACTATTGATGGATGAGGTGGGAAAGGTAAAGGTGCAGCGTACCCGGTTCTCGTTTCATTCCAGTAAACTGACCGATGAGGAAATTGACGCATTGCTGACGGAGTACTTCACAACCTGTGATTTTGTGCAGCGGAAAAGTTTCCAGCTTCTTTGCGGTATGACACAAAGCACGGCCAGCCGCCATTTACGCCGCTTGTGCGAGGAAGGAAAGCTGAAAAATGTGGGACTTCCCAAACAACCGGTTTATAAGCCGATAAATGGGTATTATGTTGTGAATGAATGATTTAAAGTGAGAGAAGCAAGAAATTAGGAGTGAGGGCATGAGGGCAATGCTCTCACTTTTTAACATGCCCTCACTGTGGGTAGTGGTTTAATAATGAGTAGGTTATGGCTTTTAGTGAGGGCATGAGGGTATAAGTGGGTGCAACTTATTATAAAAAGTTGTTTTACCACCAGATTTGTTTACCATCAACGTATGTGAACGGACGTTCTTCTGTTTTCCGTGTGTGCAGAAATAGATAAAATAGTTGAAGTCCGTTACTAAAATAGGGAAATCCCTACCAACTAATAGGGATTTTCTTTGTTATGAACTGAAACCTCTGGCTATCTTTGCACTAGAAAAAGTAGATAGAATAACAAATAAAACAGGTACGAGTATGAAAAAGATTGTATTAACTTCGCTTATGATGGTGTGCTTGCCTTATTGGGCAATGTCACAAAGCGTTGATGACGACCTTTATTTCATCCCTAAGAAAAAAGCTGAAAAGAAAGAGGAGGTTAAGCAAGAGGTGAAAGTGGTGGTTCCGCAGAAGCAGAACACGACTACTGTTTACGCAGCCCCCGGTTCTACAGTGGTGGTGAAGGATGTGAAAGGAAAGGTTCGCGATGTGGATGAGTATAATCGTCGTTATACTTCACGTGATAATAATTTCTCGATGGAGAATGATACCTTGTATATTGAGGAGAAACCTTTGAATGAGAGAGGAGAATGGGTTAATGGTTTTGAGGGTTCTCAAGACGATTATGAATACGCGATGCGTATCGTCCGTTTCCGTAATCCCCGTTACGCCATTCCGGTAAGCAGTCCGCTCTATTGGGATGTAGTTTACGGTTTGCCTTCATGGGATTGGAATGTATATGATGACGGATTGTATGCATACGTCTTTCCCACTTACACGAACCGCTTATGGTGGGATTGGCGTTGGAATTATCCATATGGCGCCAGTTGGGGATTCAGTTGGGGATGGAGTTCGCCATGGTACTACAATAGTTGGTACTATCCCGGTTATTGGGGTGGCGGCTACTGGGGTGGCTATTGGGGCTACCATTATCACCATCACCATTATTATCCGCATTACTTCGGTCACGGTTGGGGTGGTGGCTACTGGGGAGGTAGTCATGGATGGTATGGCTCAAGCAGACGTAACCCGGGGATACATGCCGGAAGATATACCAATAGCTATAGTTCTTCACGCCCAAGCCGGAATAATTACGTGAATAGTTATGATAGGAATAGTCGTAATTCATACGTAGGAAATTCCAGACAAAATGTCCGTAATAGTGCTAATAGTTATCGTACCGCAACACGTAACGGTTCTTCATCAGGAAGAGTGGTTTCGGGATCTAACAGTGTAAATTCGGTTCGTCCTAATAGAAGTGCTATCAGAACCCGTACCGGAGAAACTCTTTCACCAAATCAGGCAGCAGGAGTTCGTCCGGGTAATTCGTATTCACGTCCGACAGAAGGAAGGGGTTCTTCCTATACCAGACCAAGCAGTACTCGGAGCAGTGTGGGAAATGCAGCAGGATCTGCTTATCAGAGAACAGGGGCTGCAAGTCGTGGCGCTTATCATAACAATAGTGGCGTTTCGAATTCTCGTAGCAGTTCATACTCTCGTAGCAGTAGTCCTTCTCGTAATAGTTCGTCTAACTCTTACCGTAGTAGTGGAACTTCTTCTTCCCGTAGTAGTTTTTCTAGTGGCGGTGGTGCTTCTCGCAGTTCCGGTGGCGGTGTTTCCCGTTCAAGTGGTGGTGGCAGATCGCGTACCAGATAAGTGGTAGATTAAACTAGACAGTTGAATTTAATAGAATTGATGTATGAAAAATAAAGTAATAGTAACCGCTTGTGCGTTGTTGGCAATGACAACGGCAAGCGCACAAAATGCTTATGATGCGGAAAAGTTGCTGGGGAATGACTTGAATGGAACAGCACGATTTGTTGGTATGGGTGGTGCCATGGGAGCTTTGGGCAGTGATATATCTGTTATAAGCTCCAACCCTGCGGGTATCGGCATTTTTCGTAGTAATGACGTGTCTATTTCTTTTGGTTTTAATAATACTTCGACAAAGAGTAACTTTAGTGGTGTGTCAATGAATGAAAACAAAACGCGCGCTTCATTTGACCAGATTGGATTTGTTTATAGCAATAAGATAGGCAATAATACTTCTTTGCGTTTTGTGAATTTCGGATTCAATTACCATAAAAGTAAAAACTTCAATCGCCTTTTCTCTATGGGAGGGGCGTTGGATAATTTGTCACAAAGCTTCCAGCTGGCTCAGGAGATGGAACGATATGGATTGACGGAAAGCGAGTTTAATGACATACTGGATGTGAAGAATCCTTATACCAAATATTGGAATCAGTTACCTGTTTTAGGAGTAATGGGGGTGAGAACCGGTGTGGTTGACTGGGTTAATGATTCTGAAAAGAATATTCATGCTCCATGGGGGTGGAATGGTTTTAACAATAACTTCTTTAGTAAGGAAACAGGAGGTATCAGTCAATATGATTTTAATGTTTCATTCAATATTGAAGATAGGGTCTATTTAGGAGCTACCCTGGGGGTCTATGATGTGAATTATGATCGTTATACTTCTTATACGGAAAATTTGAATGATGATAACGGTGCGGATAATGGGGGGTATACATTGGATAATTATTATAGGCTGGAAGGGACTGGTATGGATTTAAAATTGGGTGTTATTATACGGCCTATAGAAAGTTCCCCTTTCCGTTTGGGATTTGCTGTGCACACGCCTACATGGTATGATTTAAGAGAAAGCTATAATGCCGCTTTATCTTCTAATATTTTAGCTTGTGAGGCACCCTATAACCAGACATTGAGTGATTTTCTGGTAACTCCGGAATATGATTATTTGACCTATGATTATAATCTTACCACTCCGTGGAAATTTAATATCAGCGCAGGTACTACTTTTGCGGGTGCAGTGGCAGTAGGTGCGGAATATGAATATCAGGATTATTCTTCCAGTAAGCTCAAGGATGTGGATGGTTATGAATTGGGAGATCAGCCCAGCGTTGAGAATTATTTGAAAGGTGTCCATACTTTCCGTATCGGAATGGAAACGAGGATTATACCTGAGTTTAGCATTCGTGCAGGATATAATTACTCTTCGGCTGCTTTTTCTAAAGATGCTTATAGTGCCTTGTCTTTATATAGCACGCGTACTGATTTTAATAATACGGAGTCTAAGAATACATTTACGTTTGGTCTTGGATACCGTGGCAGTGTAATTTATGCGGATTTGGCATATAAATATGATATGTATAAATCAAACTTTTATGCTTTTGATGATATAGATCTTCCGGCAACTAAAGTGGACAATGAACGGCATCAGTTGCTTTTGACTGTCGGTGCTCGTTTCTAAGAATTAATTGTGAGTCTAATATAATTAACTTGTGATATACCGGGAATGCTTTATTGCTTTCCGGTATATTTTTTGCTAATGTTTCATCCTGGTTTTCAAACAAAAGGGTTATCTTTGTAAAAAGAGGTTTTTATGGAACAGAAAGATAAATACATACGGTTTGATTGGGCAATCAAGCGTCTTTTACGCAACAAAGCCAATTTTGGTGTCCTAGAAGGTTTTCTTACCGTACTTTTGGGTGAGAAGATTCAAATCATGGAAATCCTTGAGAGCGAAGGTAACCAGCAACGGGAGGATGATAAGTTCAACCGGGTAGATATTAAAGCCCGTAATAGCAAGGATGAAATAATACTAGTGGAAGTGCAGAATACGCGGGAGTTATATTATCTTGAACGAATACTTTATGGAGTGGCAAAAGCAATAACCGAACATATAGATTTAGGTGGAATTTATGCAAATGTCAAGAAAGTGTATTCTATCAGTATTCTTTATTTTGATATTGGCCAAGGAAATGATTACCTCTACCATGGTCAGAATACATTCCTCGGTGTCCATACTGGTGACTGTTTGAAAGTAACCACTAAAGAACAAGGGGCTATTATCCGCAAATTGCCTGCCGAAATATTTCCTGAATATTTTCTTATTCGTGTGAATGAGTTTAATAAAGTGGCGGTTACTCCTTTGGAAGAATGGATAGAATATCTTAAGACTGGAACTATCCGTCCGGATACAACGACTCCCGGATTGGAGGAGGCGAGACAGAAACTTATTTATTATAATATGAATAAGGCTGATAAACTGGCTTATGATCGGCATCTGGATGCATTGATGATACAAAATGATGTATTGAGTACCGCTAAATTAGAAGGATTAGAGGAAGGTCGTGTAGAAGGACGTGAGGAAGGTATCATGGTAGGTCGCCAAGAAGAAAAAATAGCTACAGCCCGTAACTTGAAATCTTTGAATATTCCTATTGCTGTTATTGTTCAAGCTACAGGCTTGTCTATAGATGAAATAGATAGACTTTAATGAATGAAGGTATGTCAGGATTCTGTTGTGTAATCACGGATTCTGTCATTTTGAGTCATGGTGAGGGATCTTGTGAGAACAAATGGATGTGATTGGATTCTTCATCTCTCTTTTTTCACTTTCCGTTTTTGTCATCCTCCTCCTATTTATCACGGAACTCTTTCTTTTTCCAAAAGTTGAATCCTGCATATATACGGACAGTTCCGAAAGTATTAGTGAGGGAGAAGTCCTTTTTTCGATAGTCGTATGTATGCATCACCAACGAAGCTCCTATAAAATATTTGTTGGTGTTATAGACCACGGCAGCACGTGTTATCAGGTCAAAATTGATATCCTTTATCCAATGATTGTCAGTATTAGGTGTATCGTCTATTTTTGATTTTTTATAGGCAATGGCCGGTAAGAGTGAAAGATTGGAAACCCAGTTTTTTGCAAATACCCAGTTATAGCCATAACCCACGTTGATGCTGTAATCAGAATATTTCACTTTCTTGAAAAGTAAAGCATCATGTAGTTGGACTCTCACTTCACCGGGAAGCTTTTCGTAATCAAAAGATATGTTGTGCTGGGAATAAGAAAAGCCCGCCATCAGGGAACCCGCGCTTTTACGCTGGTTGGTGGACTGGCTATAGGCTGCCGGATAAGAGAATTTTTTATAATTGAAAATCCAATAGGCGTTCAGTCCTTTGATTTTACTTTGCAATCCGTTGAAATTCAAATTTTTAATGGGAGTATTCAGATCAAAGCCGCTGGAAGAACGTATCTTGAAATCGCTTCCTGTCTTTCTGTAATATAAATCCACACCAAATTTGGAACTATAAAGATTCAGTGCCATTTCGGTTTTCTTTGCCTTGTTTTTATGTCCGCCGAAAATATCTTTTACATCGAAAGAATATCCTAGAAATATCCAGCGCCATCCGAAATAGACTCCCAGCTTGAAACTGGCATTGGGGGAGAATCCCAAACTTTGTTCGCCGTTGTTTCCTTTGCTACCTAACCGATAGTATTCGTACCAACTGCTGGATTCCAGCATGAAAGCCAGATTGTAAAGGTTGGGCGAGATATAGGTAGTGTCAATCGCATTGAATTCTTTTCCTACTTTCCTTATTTTTCTTCCGGTATGGCGGACAGTCGTTGCTATTCCGTCAGTCAATGTAATGAGAACACCCTTGTTGTCCTGTACTGTCGAGTCTTTCTTTTCCGCTTGTGCATATACATTAAAGGCAGAAAGAAAAGACAGACAGAGCAGGCATAATTTACGGATGTCCATAGGCGGAAATCAGAGTTTATTAAGTATACGGTCCATTACCCAGTTGGTGGGTGTCGCACTGATGCCGTCGCAGGTACAGACAGCTTTTCCCTGCAGGTGTTCTACTACGGCTTTTATGAGCGGAAGTTGTACATGAGGGGGATTTTCGGGAAGAAATTCCTCGCGTCCTCTTTCAGTATGCAGGGCGATGGGATCGTAAGTGAAAACGGAAAAACAGATCATCCCCTTGTCTCCGATGATTTCTATACGGTCTTCCTTGGCCGATTCATGGGCGACAAAACACCATGATCCTGATCCCGGCAGACCGGAATCAAATTTGAAGCAGGCACTTATCGTATCTTCTGCCGGATATAACCCGCCACGGTTGCTCTTGTATCCTTGGGCTTCGAGAATGCAGCCGAACATATCTTGTAATAAATCCAGCTGGTGAGGAGCCAGATCATAGAAATAACCGCCGCCGGCAATATCAGGTTGTACACGCCAGGGCAGGTTGGTGCTGTTGTAATCCAAATCACGGGGAGGCTGGGCGAAACGTATCTGTATATTGATGACATTACCTATTTCACCATCCTCTACCATTTGGCGTACTTTTTGGAAATAGGGAAGATAACGTCTGTAGTAAGCGACGAAACAAGGGATATCAGTTTCTTGTGATATGCGGTTGATGCGTGCGCAGTCCTCATAGCTGGCTGCCATTGGTTTTTCAATATACACGGGCTTTCCTGCCTTCATAGCCATAATGGCGAAAGTGGCATGAGAGGAAGGGGGAGTGGCTATATAAATAGCATTGACATCTTCATCTCCTATTAACTGCTGCGGATCGGAGTACCAGCGGGGAATGTTGTGTCTTTTGGCGTATGATTGAGCTTTTTCTTTGTCACGGCTCATTACAGCCACTACCTCTGAACCTTCGATCAGGGCAAAGGCTGGTCCGCTTTTCTTCTCGGTCACTTCTCCGCAACCGATGAAGCCCCATTTTACTTTGTCTAATTTAACCATGGTAATAACTTTTTTGTCATTCCGCTTAAAATAATAACAATTTATATTGCAAAGATAGGACTATTTTGCAATTTCAGCCGGATAAAAATCAGTTATTGTAATATTTCTTGCGCAACAGTTTGAATGCAGGAGTCTTGACGTAATCATTTAACCAGGAATTCAGGCTGTCAAGCAATATTGGAGAATGTTTGCTTACTCCCCATGAATAGAATTGTGAGAAGCTGATGGCTGTTTCTATATCCAATTGTGGAAAATCATTGATGGAAGCTTTGGCAATGCTCTCGTCGCATACGGCATAGTCTATGTCACCATGTGCTACCATGGCCAGTAATTGTTCTTGTCCGTATTTCTCCACTTCTTTGATATAGATGGTATCGCCTATTTCGTTACTTAAATTATGTATGCGCAGAATGGCAGGTGAGTTTTTGACTAGATGAAGGGTCTTGCGGGCTAGTTCCAACTGGCTGTGAATGTACAGACTATCGTTTTCTTTTTCGGGTTTACGCTGTACCAGTACTTGTTTGTTCAGTATAATGGGGCGGGTAAACAACAGGGAGTCTTTATATTCTGTGGTAACTACCGTGCTGTTAGCCAGTATATCGTATGTTCCTTTTTGTACGCCTTCCAGTCTTTTGGAAAAGCTCATTTCGGGAGTGATTTCCGGTTTCAGTCCTTTGCTGTGTGCAAAAGCATGGAGCAGTTCGTAGTGGAAACCGGAAACGGTGTCGCCGTCGGCATAAAAACTGATTGAGTTGTACTCGGTAACGGCACGCAGGATTCCCGATGCCGCTATTTCTGCATAATCGCGGGGCAGACTGGTTTCAGCCTCCGTTTTCTTTTTGAAGAAGATGGAGGATAGGGTTGCTGCAAGGATACCCATCAGAACGTATTTCAGATATTTTTTCATATAGACTGTCAATCAAAGAAATTCCATGAAAGGCCGAACTTTATCATTCGCGGATTGATTGGGTAGTGTGGCGCCAGGAAGTAATTGGATTTTCCCGAACCGGCATTGACATGATACATCATAATAAAGAAGCGGGTACGTTTTAAATGCAGGTTGGCATAGACGTTGACTATCGGAAAAGCTCCTATCTCGATTTTGTCATCAGGATTCTGGTTATAGAATTGTCCGATGACGGGGGAGTAGTCTGGCGCGTAATATTTACTGAAATAACGCACATCTGCTCCCATTTCTATCTGGAGTACTTTTTTGGCGAGACCGAATTTCATGTACAAGTTGCCGTAAGCCGACAATTCCGGTAAGGGTAGAATGTCTTGCTCACTTGATTTTTGATAGGCTACTTCACCGTCGAGATGAAAAATTCCTACTTTTAATTTTTGTTGCAACATTGCAGTGAATATTTGTATGTTGCCGGAGTGTTGTCTTACGGCTGCATTGTTCTTGAAACCGGTGACATTTCCTTCACTGTCTTTTACCGGTATGCTGGTATTGGCCAGATAAGTGTAATTCTTTATATTTTCCACTCCGGCACGCAGCTGGGTTCCCCATCTGTCCAGACTTAGTTTTCCTTCCAGGCGGGTTCTCATTATTTTGGATAAATCGTTGTTGTCCCACCAGTAATGTTTGGACTGGAAATGCCTGAAATAGAATACGGGGTTCTGGTTCTTGATGAATGCATTTACATCCAGTCTCACCGTATCTCCGAATAAACGGAGATTCAGATCCCCTCTGCCTTCTACGCTGAATTGTCCTGCGTCTTCACCGGCTATGGCTAATTCTCCTAGGATATTGTAATGTAATAGTTTTCCTTGTTTTTTGGATAGTTCGCCGCCAATGGAGAGTGAACTTTCCTTATAGTTGTTGATAATGCGTTGTCCCGGTATGTTTGTTGTGTCGGTCAAGGCGAAGTTTCGGTATTCATAACTTAAAAAGGCGGTAAGTCCGGCTTTTGCCCATTTGTTGAATCCTTCTTGTAAAGCAATGCCAATGGTGTTTTTGATGGATGTACGCTTCGTCTTGTCTATAGAGTCGGTCCCCAGATAGTTATGTTCAAAATACTTCTGATTCTGTGCGTCATCGTATGAGATGTATTTGCGATTGTTCAAGTCTACTTGTAGTGTATGTATGAAGCTTGTGACAGGAACAAATACCTGCGTTATTTTTACAGAGTCCGTATCCACACTGTCCTGTTTTTCTTTATAGAACCCTAGGTTGTAACGATGTGTCAGGAAGGCATGGTAGCTGGTGTTGTGATTCCATATCTGACTCAGTCGGGTTGGGATTTCGTTGGCGGAATATTCTTTTTTGCCTTCTGCCATATCCAGCGGGTTGGTGATATACCGGTCGTCCGTGATACCTCCGTTTTCTGCCATCTTCAAGTTATCGTTGTTGAATATGAAATGCATGTCATATTTATCTCCCCGGTAGCTGGAGAACAGGCCACCGTTGAAGAAGGCTGTGGACTGATCTTGATAAAGCCCCCGGCCATACAGGTAATCTATGTAGAATCCGAACCCTAGCCTTTTGTTTGCATTGATGGCAAAATAGGATTTGAAACGTTCTTCTCCGTCACGGCTGCCTCCTCCTTTGTAATAGGTCAGGTTTGTGAATGGAGAAAGTGTATTGGTGAATATGACATCTTCCGGACGTTGTACGCAAAAATCGTATGGGTCGGTGAAAAAGTATTGGCTGGGGTCCCGACGGTCAAAAAAGATGCGTGAGAGGCGGGGGGAGCCCAAATTTCCCAGGTAATTGTATTGTCCGGTATAGCCGCCCATGTCATTTGAGTTTTGGAAAGCGTGCTGCAAGGTATCTACGGGGATATAAGTGACATTGCCAAAACGACTGTCCACTTTCCATGAGTACAGTCCGATGGGGATTGTGCTGGCATCTACTACGGCTGTCGTGTCTATGGGGTTTCCGTTACGGTCATATTGATCTCTGTTCAGTCCGCTTGCTGAGGAACCGAACTGGTTGTTCAGGGTATTCATTGTCCGCTGTGCCATCAAGGAAGTATGGAAGCACAGGAATAATAAAAAAATAATAGAGAATATTCTTTTCATAACGGCGGCAAAGATACAATATAAAAATAAAAGGAAGAGCTTTTCCGCTATGGAAAGTTCTTCCTTTTATTATTCGTTTAGAGTTATTTTAACTTACTGAGGTTTAATAATCTCCATTCCGATTCGGATGGCTTCTTCATTCATCGGTATCAGATGATGGTGACGTTCGGGTAATGTTTTGCGTAAAGCTTTTATTACACTTTCAATGGATACTACGGGACGTAGTTTTAGCAAGCCTCCTAAGACAATCATGTTGAAGGTCTTTGCCATTCCTTTTTCGTTGGCGGCATCCATTGCGTCAATACGATAGATTCGTATGTCCCTACGTGTCGGAGGCTCGATGATTCCGTATCCGTCATAAATGAGAATACCACCTGGTTTAATTTTGCCTTCAAACTTTTCCAATGAGGGTTGGTTCAGTATGATGGCTGTGTCATATTGGCTGAGAATGGGTGAAGAGATGCGTTCATCACTGACAATCACCGTTACGTTAGCGGTTCCTCCCCGTTGTTCGGGACCGTATGCCGGCATCCAGGTTACTTCCTTGTCTTCCATCAGTCCGGAATAGGCAAGTATCTTACCCATGGATAGCACACCCTGACCGCCGAATCCTGCTATAATGATTTCCTGTTTCATGGTTTCTGTCTTTTTATTCTTTATTTTTCAAATCACCCAGCGGATAGAAAGGGAACATGTGTTCCACCATCCAGTCATTGGATGCTTGCGGAGTCATTTTCCAACCGGAATTACAAGTCGATACAATTTCCACCAAATTAGAACCTTTGCCATTCATTGAATTTTCAAATGCCTTGCGGATAGCCTTTTTGGCTTTGCGGATGGCGGGAACTGTATGTACGGACTGGCGGGTAACGTAGGCGGTGCCTTCCAAAGTGGCGGCAATTTCTGTCATTTTCAGCGGATAGCCGTGAATGGCTACATCACGACCATAGGGGCAGGTGGCTGTTTTCATGCCAACCAGAGTGGTAGGAGCCATTTGCCCACCGGTCATTCCATAAATGGCATTGTTGATAAAGATGATAGTAATGTTTTCACCACGATTTAAAGCATGGATAGTTTCGGCAGTACCGATACATGCCAAGTCACCATCTCCTTGGTAGGTAAATACCAGACGTCCGGGCCATAAACGCTTAATGGCGGTAGCTACGGCTGGTGCGCGTCCGTGGGCGGCTTCTTGCCAATCGATGTCTAGATAATTGTATGCAAATACGGCACATCCTACTGGTGACACACCGATTGTCTTATCTTCCATGCCCATTTCTTCAATAACTTCGGCTATTAACTTGTGAACCACACCGTGGCTGCATCCGGGGCAATAATGCATCGGATTGTCATTCATCAGTGTCGGTTTCTTATAAACCAGGTTTTCGGGTTTTATGATTTCTTCTTTTGTCATAGTTTCTCCTCCTATTGTTTATAACATGAACCGCATAAAGAATTCCACCAGCTTGAGAAAAATAGCTGCTGCACAGACATAGATGAATACTTTGAAGTCACTTGCCACGAAGTAAGTGATGACAGCTGCTAATGCCAGTGCCATGAAAAGTATGTTCAATATATTTCTGATCAGATCGATATTCATACGGTCTTATTTTATTAGTTTCTCTTTCAGTGCAGTGATTACTTCATCCGGATCGGGGACAATACCACCCAGACGTCCGAAGTGTTCTACAGGCACTTTACATTTTACAGCCAGACGGACATCTTCTACCATTTGTCCGGCGTTCAATTCTACAGTGAGGATACCTTTTACCTGTGCGGCGCGTGCTGCAATAGCTTTCGACGGGAACGGCCATAGGGTAATAGGACGGAGCAAACCAACTTTGATGCCTTCTTCCCGAGCCATTTCCATTGCCTTTTGGGCAATGCGGGCGCAAGAGCCGAAAGCTACGATCAAATATTCTGAATCTTCGCAGTGAAGTTCTTCGAAGCGTACTTCATTCTCTTCTATTTCTGCATATTTTTTCTGAAGATGAATATTGCGCTTTTCCATTTCGGCGGGATCGAGTTCTAATGAGGTAATGATGTTGGGGGTACGGTGGTGGGTTCTGCCGGTAGTGGCCCACGGACAACGGGCAATGACTTCTTCATCTGTCAGGCGTGTGCGCTGTTCGGGTAATACTACTTTTTCCATCATCTGCCCGATAACGCCATCTGCCAGAATAATGGCGGGATTGCGGTATTTGAAAGCCAAATCAAAAGCTATACCTACGAAATCTGCCATTTCCTGTACTGATGCAGGTGCCAGGGCTATGAGACGATAGTCTCCGTGACCGCCACCTTTCACTGTTTGGAAATAGTCGGCCTGACTAGGTTGGATGGTTCCTAATCCGGGACCTCCGCGCATGACATTGACAATCAGGCAGGGGAGTTCGGCACCGGCAATGTACGAGATGCCTTCCTGCTTTAAACTAACGCCGGGACTGGAGGATGAGGTCATTACCATTTTACCGCTTGCTGCACCGCCATATACCATGTTGATTGCTGCGACTTCACTTTCTGCCTGTAACACCACCATACCGGTAGTTTCCCAAGGTTTCTCTTCGGCCAGCGTTTCCAATATTTCCGATTGGGGAGTGATGGGATAGCCAAAGTAACCGTCTACTCCGATACGGATGGCGGCGTGGGCTATGGCTTCATTTCCCTTCATTAAAACGACTTCTTCTGCCATATTTGTTACATTTATTGTTGTTTTACTTTATACACAGTAATGCATCCGTCCGGACAGACTGTGGCACATGATGCGCAACCATTGCAGGTATCCTCTAATACCTGGTGGGCGAATGTGTATCCTTTTTTATTCACTTGTTTGGCATTGAGCGCGATTACATGTAGCGGACATGCCACTACACATAGATTGCAACCTTTGCAACGCTCTGTGTCTACTACAATAGCACCTTTAATCTTTGCCATGGGTTAGTTATTATTGATTATACATGTCTTTGTTATAGAAATTCAGAATATTCATAATCATGTCACGGGCGGAAACGGCGGGACTTTCCGGATTACGCTCGATGGCTTCCAAATAATTGTTCAAAGCTTGTTGCCAGTTTCCCATTTTGCGGTAGGCGTTACCCAGTAAGTAATAGGGTTCATCGTTGACGTGCGCATCGTTTCGGATGAAATTAGTTAGCGCATGAATAGCTCTCTCCGTATCACCCTGTTCGATAAGTGTCTTTATGTCCTGTAATTCTTCCGTCATAAGGCATGATTGTCTCATTGTTGTTTACAAAGATACTCTTTATTTGTTATGAAAGGGAAGATTGGAGCAGAAAAAACGACTTTCTTGCTAAAAACATTTAAAAAAAGGAGAGAAAGATAGGGAAAAATGGAAGAATGATTTCTTCTAATGGTTTGATTATTATAGAAATGGTTTCAAGTGAAACGGTTGATAGAGGAACGGTGTTATTTATTCTTAAAGGGGGGATATGTTTGAATTGTATTTGTCATGATATTTTTGGGGGGAAGTATATGGTAAATCGTTTGTATGTTTTTTAGGGGGAGTTGTCAGGTTATCTCCCCCCCTAAATATTTTATGTATTATCGTATAGAATTAACTGTCACGGCATAAATATATAGAAGAAAAGATTATTTTATTACTTCACCTACATACATATTATATGCCTTCTGGCCGTTGTTACTGGGGTTCATTTTTTTTGCTTCCTCACCGGTAACTGTCTGTTTCATCAGTTTCTTACAGTTTACTATCAACCACGGCTCACTACTACCTTGCTTGTAGAACGAAATTTTATAATTGTCGCTTTGATCCATTAGCATATTGCCCATTGATTTGGATTGGTCAATTATGCAGAATGCTACTTCTTTGCCGAATAACTGACCGAAACCTCCCCAACATTCTTTACCAATTTCGAATTGTTCATCGTTTCCGGCAGTAATTGTCATACGTGAAGATGCCTTGATTTGGTCATCTATGCTTTGTTCTTTGCTAGGAGTTACATTATTGGCTACTTTTATTTCGGTATTACCCTCAGAACCACCGATGATAGCCGGTTGGGCAGGGGGAGTTACCGGAGTGGCGGTAATGATTGTGGTTGTATTTGATATCGGAGTGGCTGTTACACCCGAAGTAGGAGCAACTGCAATTTGTGAGTTGTTCAAGACTTTGTTGCCCAATGTATCTTGGATGGATTTGAACAGTGTGTCTTTCAAGTCAATTGTTTCTCTTCTGAATTTGCCGCAGATGGGAGCCAGTTTGGTTTTCGATTTGTTTAAAGCCATATCGTCTACAATCCATTCCTCTGCGCTGTATTTTTCTCCTCCGTCACGAGCTTCATCATACCAATAGCGGATACGGGTCATTTCGATATCACATTTTCCGTTTCCGCAGGTGATAAACATCTGATAATAAATTCTGGTTCTGTCCAATGACAATGCAGAGGATGAGAATACCAGATATTCTTCGCCACCTGCTGCAATGGTTCCTTCATCTTCATTGGTGTAAAGAACACGTGCATTGAACTTGCCTTCGGGCTTGAAACGTTCTGTAGCCCATTTCAGCATTGTCTCATATAGCTGGTCTTTCGTTAAAGACGGTGCCTGTATTTCTGTTTTGAAAGAAACTTTACCGTCATCCAAAGTTATTGCTCCCGCCAGATATTTGGGATCTGTCTGTGCCATAGCGATGAATGGCAGGCATAAGAGCATTAAAAAAAGAATTTTCTTCATAGTAATATATCTTATTTTATATTTTAATCTAAGCAAAGATAGGAATAAAAAAAAAGAGAAGCTATAAAGCCTCTCTTTTTTTACTTTTATTATTATTGCGTGAATTTTACTTTACAGGTATCTTTTCAATGCGTTTTTGGTGACGTCCGCCTTCAAAGCCGCTGTTAAAGAATTCATCTAATATTTTTTCAGCCATTTCATGGTCTATGAATCGTCCTGGCATTACCAGAACATTGGCATCATTGTGTTGACGTGACAAATGGGCTATCTCGGGAATCCAGCATAGTGCCGCACGGATACCCTGATGTTTGTTCAATGTCATGCTGATCCCTTCACCGCTTCCGCAAATAGCTACTCCAGGTCCGCATTCTCCGGCTTCTATAGCCAGTGCAAGCGGATGGGCGTAATCTGCATAGTCACAGCTTTCTGTACTGTATGTACCGAAATCTTTGCATGGATAACCTTTTTCAGTCAACCATGTTTTTACAAACTCTTTCAGTTCAAATCCTGCATGATCGGATGCCAGTCCTACTTTTTTCATGCCAGCATTTCTTTTACTTGGTTATACACGTTCTGTGCGGTAAAGCCCAGCTTTTCATCCAATACTTTGTAAGGAGCGGAGAATCCGAATGATTCCAGACCGAATACTTTACCGTTGGCACCTACCAAACCTTCAAGGTTTACAGGAAGACCGGCAGTCAGACCGAATACTTTAGCCTCTGTGGGAATGACACTGTTTTGGTATTCCTTGCTTTGGCTGCGGAACAATCCCTCAGAAGGAGCGGATACGATACGTATTTTTATGCCATCCTTGCGGAGAAGTTCTGCACCTGCTTCCAAAGTGGAAACTTCGGAACCTGAAGCGACTAGGATTATATCCGGATTTTCGTCGGAACCTGCAACAATATAAGCGCCTTTTGCAGCCTGTGAGTAGTCGTTTCCTGCAGGCAGATTCGCGATATTCTGGCGGGAGAAGATTAGTGCGGTGGGGGTGCTGGTATTTTCCATGGCCAATTTCCACGTTACAGTGGTCTCTTCCGCATCTGCCGGACGGAGTACCAACATAGAATTGTGCCCTTTGTGGTTTTTCAGTTTTTCCATCAGGCGGATTTGTGCTTCTTGTTCTACCGGTTCGTGAGTAGGACCGTCTTCACCTACACGGAATGCGTCGTGTGTCCAGATGAACTTGACGGGAAGTTCCATCAAGGCAGCCATACGTACGGCGGGTTTCATATAGTCTGAGAATACGAAGAAAGTAGCACATGCAGCAATCACGCCTCCGTGAAGTGCCATACCTAGGCAGCAGCAAGCCATGGTTAATTCGGAAACACCTGCTTGCAGAAACGCGCCGGTGAAGTCATCTTTAGTGAATGCATGTGTTTTCTTCAAGAAACCGTCGGTCTTGTCTGAGTTTGACAGGTCGGCCGAAGAAACAATCATGTTTTCTACTTCTGTAGCTAGTACACCGAGAACTTTGGCAGAAGCACTGCGTGTAGCATCTCCGGCTTTTTGTTCAATAGCATTCCAATTTACTTTCGGAGCTTTGCCTGAGAACCACAGTTCCAATTTAGCTGCCAGTTCGGGATTAGCTTTAGTCCATTCAGCTTTAGCTGCATATTTTTCTGCAACAATTTTTTTCAGTTCTTCTGCACGTTTGGCATACAACTCTTTTACTTCAGGGAAGATTTGGAAAGGATTGGTTGGATCGCCACCTAAGTTTTTGATTGTATTGATGTAAGCATCACCTCCCAAAGGGGCACCGTGGGTGGCACAGTTACGTTCATAACTGGAATCATCCGCTTTGCGTGCACCTTTACCCATAATGGTCTTACCGATAATTAATGTGGGCTGACCGGTTACGGCTTTCGCTTCTGTCAGAGCTGTGCGGATTGCATCGGGATCATTACCATTGATAATAATTACTTTCCAGTGCCATGCTTCGTATTTCTTGGCAACATCTTCGCTGGTAACAGCATCGGTAGCGGTAGACAGCTGGATGTCGTTTGAATCATAAAACATGATCAGATTGTCCAGTCCCAAATGACCTGCCAAACGTCCTGCACCCTGAGAAATTTCTTCTTGAATGCCACCATCGGATATATAGGCATAGATAGTCTGGTCCATGACATTACCCAGACGGGCTTTCAGAAATTTGGCAGCGATAGCAGCACCTACTGCAAAAGTGTGTCCTTGTCCTAACGGACCGGAAGTATTTTCAATACCGCGCATGATGTCCACTTCAGGGTGTCCCGGAGTCGGACTTCCCCATTGACGGAACTGTGCCAGTTCTTCCATGGTGAACTTGCCGGTCAGTGCCAAAGTGGAATATAACATCGGTGACATGTGGCCTGGATCAAGGAAGAAACGGTCACGTCCTTCCCAACGCGGATTTTCAGGATCGTAAACTAAAAACTCAGAGAAAAGTACATTCACAAAATCAGCGCCACCCATAGCTCCACCCGGATGTCCTGAATTAGCTTTCTCTACCATCGAAGCAGCCAGAATACGGATGTTGTCCGCTGCACGGTTCATAAGTTTCTTTTCGTTCATATTAAAATAATATTATAATTTGAATGCTATTAGTGAGTCGGTTTATCCTTGCTATTTTATTTAATATCTGCAAAGATAACTCTTTATGTGTAAACCACAACATGTAAAGAGGCTCTTTTTTAAACCTGTTTGACTCACTTCTTAAATTGGGTCGCTGCTTCTTCAACAGGCAGTCCTGCCTTATAGTTTTCGATATATGTGTTGAATCCGGCTACATCTTCGGCTGTTGGCGATATTTCAATACCGGCATCACCGGTGAATACTTTGTCTTCCAGAAAATCTGCCAGGGATTGTTTCTTTTCATTGTTGACAAGGTAAGAACCTAGCAGGGCGATTCCCCATGCGCCACCTTCACCGGCAGTTTCCATTACGGAAATAGGGGAGTTTATAGCTGCTGCAAGTATTCTCTGGCCTACACCTTTCGTCTTGAATAATCCGCCGTGTCCTGTGATTCTGTCTACTTTGATTTTCTCTTCATTGAAAAGAATGTCATTACCTATCTTAAGAACTCCGACTGAAGCGTATAAATGGGTACGCATGAAGTTGGCGAGGCTGAATTTGTCATTTGCAGAACGTACAAACAATGGCCTTCCGTCGGCAAGTCCTGTCACGGGTTCACCTGAAATATAATTATATGAAATAAGACCACCGCAATCTGCATCACCTGCGAGCGCATGATTGTAAAGTTTTCCATATAATTCATTCATATCTACAGGTATACCCAGCAGTTCTTGGTATTCCTTAAACAGATTGATCCAGGCATTGAGGTCGGAGGTGCAGTTGTTGCAATGTACCATAGCTACAAGGCTTCCGTCGGGAGTGGTGACCATGTCAATCATTTCGTATGGCTTGGACAACTCTTTTTCCAACACAATCATGGAAAATGAGGAAGTGCCTGCTGATACATTCCCGGTACGTTGCTTGACAGCGTTGGTTGCTACCATGCCAGTTCCGGCATCTCCTTCCGGAGGACAGACAGGTATACCTGCTTTTAAATGGCCCGACACGTCCAGCCTCTTGGCACCTTCTGGTGTAAGGAACCCTGCATTCTCGCCGGCGGGTAAGACTTTGGGCAGGATATCTGTCAGTTTCCAGGGGTATCCTTTAGGAGCTACCAACTTGTCGAACTTGGCTATCATTCCGGCAGAATAATTCTTGGTAGCCGGGTCTATGGGAAGCATTCCTGATGCATCACCTATGCCCAGAACTTTTTGACCTGTAATTTGCCAATGAATGAAACCTGCAAGGGTGGTCAGATAGTCAATGTCACTTACGTGCTCTTCATTGTCTAAAATAGCTTGGTATAAATGAGAAATGCTCCATCTCAGAGGAATATTATATACGAATAATTCAGATAAAGCGGCTGCTGCCGGACCGGTATTGGTGTTTCTCCATGTACGGAAAGGTACAAGGATTTCTTCTTCTTTATTGAATGCCATATAACCATGCATCATGGCACTGACACCGATTGCTGCCAAGGTTTCTATTTCTGTGTCATATAGCTTTTTTACGTTGGAACGGAGATCTGCATAGCAGTCTTGCAGGCCATGCCAGATAGCTTCCACACTGTAAGTCCACAGTCCGTCTACCAATTGATTTTCCCAGCTATGGCTTCCTTGGGCAATGGGCTTGTTTTCCTGGTCAATCAAAACAGCTTTGATTCGCGTTGATCCGAATTCTATGCCTAGAATAGCTTTTCCTGCTTCGATGGTTGATTTTGCATCTGATTTCATATTAAAACCTATAATTTAAGGTACAACAATAATGATGATAAAATAAGGTGGGATGTGCCAAGAATCTTATTAGCCTTGACACATCCCCTCTTCATGGATGAATTAGCAAAGTGCTTTGTTCAGCATATAGTAGACTTCGTTCATGCGAAGCTCTTTCTTGAAGTTGCTGATGGTAGTATCTTTGTCAATACGGATCATTTCGATACCTGCAATTTCAGCATAGTCTTCCCAATATTCTGCTGTCAGATCATAAGAGAAGCAAGAATGATGTGTTCCACCTGCCAGGATCCATGCGCCTGCACCTACTTCGAAGTTAGGCATCGGAATCCACAGGGCGGAAGCAACCGGTAATTTGGGCAACGGTTTCGGTTCGATGCATTCTACGTCGTTCACGATCAGACGGAAACGGTTACCCAAGTCTACTACAGTGGCGGTACAACCTGAACCTACTTTTGAAGTGAATACAAGACGGGCTGTCTGGCTCTTGCGAATACCTATACCTAGGAAGTGTACTTCCAGACGTGGTTTGGAAGCGGCGATAAGAGGACAAACTTCCAGCATATGTGATTGCAGGATAGCACTGTTTGCACCATCGAAGTTCAATGTGTAATCTTCCAAGAAAGAACAACCTTGGGAAAGTCCTTGGTTCATCACCCATACAGTGCGGTAGAGAGCTGCTGATTTCCAGTCACCTTCCGCACCGAATCCGTAGCCTTCAGCCATCAGACGCTGGGAAGCCAGTCCCGGAATCTGATCGAAGTAGCTGCCGTCTGTTTGGCCCAAATCATCAAAATTAGTAGTGAATCCTTTAGCGCCTTTGGCTTTGAGGATGGCACGAAGAGCTAATTCGGCTTTTGCAGCATTCCATACTTTCTGATAAGCTTCGGTTGATTTATCTTCTAATGAAGCATCGTGGTCGTATTCGTTAAAGTAAGTTGCTACAAGTGCTTCTACATCTGTATCCTTGATATTTTTATGGTATTCCATCAGTTCGCTTGCCGGACAGTAATCTACGTGGTACCCCATACGTTGTTCTGCTTCCACTTTATCACCGTCAGTTACAGCTACATTATTCATCTGATCGCCGAAACGGATGATCAGCATATCCTGAGAGTCTGCCCAACCTGCACAAACGCGCATCCAAACGGCAATCTTGTGCTGGGTGTCTTCGTCTTTCCAGTAACCTACCACTACTTTGCGGCGGATGCGCATACGGGTACAGATATGTCCGAATTCGCGGTCACCATGGGCGGATTGATTCAGATTCATGAAGTCCATATCCATGGTATCCCAAGGAATTTCCTTATTGAATTGAGTGTGTAGATGTAACAGTGGTTTCTTTAACTGCTGCAGACCGTGAATCCACATTTTAGCAGGGGAGAAAGTGTGCATCCAAGTGATGACACCGATACATTTTTCATCGTTGTTGGCTGCTTTGAACACTGCTTCCACTTCTTTAGAAGAATTGGCTGTTCCTTTATATACTACTTTTACAGGAAGTTTCCCTGATTCGTTCAATCCGTTTACCATTTCATTGGAGTGAGCGTCTACTGCTACAACTGCGTCACCTCCGTACAGAAGCTGTGCTCCTGTTACAAACCATACTTCATACTGATCAAATGCTTTTTCCATAATGTTATATTTTAAAAGGGTTATTAATTTCTTTGTTTCTTATTTCTGTCCATAATAGGCATTGGGACCGTGTTTGCGGCTGAAATGCTTTTCTATTAATAAAGAATTCATCGTTAAATGAGGGTTGGCGGCAAAAGCGATACTTGCCATTTTGGCTACCTGTTCCATGACTACTGCATTATGCACAGCATCATTGGCATCTTTTCCCCATGCAAAAGGACCATGATTTTTTACTAGTACTCCCGGAGTATGTACAGGGTTCAGTTTCTTGAAACGTTTCACAATCACATTGCCTGTTTCCTGTTCGTAGGCACCTTTTACTTCCTCTTCTGTCATATCTGCGGTACAAGGAATGGCGTCATGGAAATAATCGGCATGAGTCGTTCCGATATTGGGAATATCCATTCCGGCTTGTGCCCAGGCGGTGGCATAGGTGGAGTGGGTATGTACCACTCCACCTATTTCGGGGAATGCTTTATATAGAACTACATGGGTGGGAGTATCTGAAGACGGACGAAGAGAACCTTCTACCACGTTGCCGTCCAGATTTACTACAACCATGTCTTCAGCTTTCATATCATCGTATGATACACCACTGGGTTTGATTACTACCAAGCCTGTTTCACGATCAATGGCAGAAACATTTCCCCATGTAAAAATAACTAGTCCGTGTTTCACCAAATCCAGATTGGCACGGAATACTTTTTCTTTTAATTTTTCTAACATAATGAATAATTGGGTAATGTGGCAATATGCTAATTTGTCAATTGGCAAATTATTGCATCGGCACATTATTTTAAAGTTTAAATTTCGGATCCTTTCTGTAGGCCTTATCATTAAATTTATAAAGATAAGCACCTCGTCGGGAACCTGATTTGTCTATCAAATCTGTTTTTTCAATGAAATCCATTTCGGCTACCCGCTTGCGGAAATTCCGCTTGTCCATCGGTTCGCCATAGATTGCTTCATATAGATTTTGCAACTGTGTCAGGGTAAACAATTCGGGCAGCAGGTTAAAACCAATTGGATTGTATGATGCTTTGTGCTTCATTAGTTCACGTGCTTTGGAAATCATGATCGGATGATCGAAAATGAGCTGTGGCAGTTCGTCTATTTTTGTCCAATGGGCATTGTGCTGCTGCACTAGTTCCCTGTCATATTCATTTACATTGACTAAAGCATAATAGGCTACTGATATAACTCGTTCTCCTGGATCGCGCTCTAAGTCGCCAAATGTGCCTACTTGTTCCATATATACATTTTCCAATCCGGTCAGTTCTGCCAATACCCGTTTGGCGGCAGCGTCTACACTTTCGTCTTCTTGTACGAATCCTCCCATCAAAGACCATTTTCCCATAGCTGGTTCAAAATTTCGTTTTAGTAGAAGCAGTTTTAATTCTCCTTCGTCAAAACCGAAAATGATACAGTCTACAGATACATAGAATTTAGGATTTATGTTATAATAGGTGGTCATGGTTTAGTGTCGGTTTAAAATTAACAGGCTGTATTCTTCAAGATAATTCAAAGCATACAGCCTTTAATTTATGGTTTACCAGAAATAAGCATAGAATAGTGCGCAAAGCAGAACTACACCTAAAGAGGTTATAACATCCCATTTGTTCCAGCTCTTTCTGATAAGTTCCTTGTAACTGCCGGTAAAGGTGATGGCTTCCACTTGTTTGGCGGTTGGAGCCGGAGTGAAGCATGATACAACAACCATTAACAACAAAAGGAATACAAGTAACCATATTTCAAAAATAAGCCAGTTTGTCTGCCAAAACCAAGTTGTATTTTCCCAAAACCAGCCAGTCATCACATCTTTTCCGGTGTTGGTGAGGATATTAGTCAGCAAACGGATCATACCAATTAGGAAACCGACAATCATGGCAGTTTCACCGGCTTTCGGAGTGATTTTCTTGGAGAATATACCAAGTGCAAATACGGCTACCATTGCAGGTGCAAGGAGAGACTGTATACCTTGCAGATAGTCGTAAAGGCTGCCGAGACTCATCATTACAGGAATCCATGCCATGCCGAGGATAACTACAACTACGGTAGCGATACGTCCTACCATAACATAAGTAGCTTCACTTTTGTTCTTAAACATGGGTTTGTAAAAGTCTTCTGTAAAAAGTGTGGCACATGAATTAAAGAAAGCAGCCAGTGAAGCAACCAATGCACAGATGAATCCAATAGTTACAATACCTTTTACACCGGCAGGCAGAACATCCTTTACCATTACAGCAAAAGCTGCATCTGTATTTGACATATCAAATTCACCTTTTGCAGCCAAGGCGGCAGCTACCATCCCCGGAATAAGAAACATGAAGACAGGCAGGATTTTAAAATAACCGGCTGCAATAGTACCTCTACGGGCACGCTTCATTACTACATCATTATCTTCGCCTTTACGTTGTCCAAGTACACGCTGTACGATATGCTGGTCGGTACACCAATACCAGAAACCGATGATAGAAGCTCCGATAAATACCCAGAATCCAGGATAATCTTGATACATCGGGTCTGCTTCAGTCCAGTGAAACATATGGTTGGCACCATAAGCGTGTCCGTCTGCTCCTATATTCATGGCGCTACGCGCATGATCCATCATTTCTGTCCATCCTGTAGCAATATTACCGTCTCCCAAGGCTGACAGTCCCAGGAAAAGAACCAAGAAAGAACCAATGATTAAAATAGGGGTTTGAATAGCTGAGAGGGTCATTACTCCTTTCATTCCACTCAGTACGGTGAAGATGCCGGTCAAGACAATAAGTCCGATTGCCCCATACCAAAAAGGAAGTCCAAGTAAAAATTCCAAAAAGATACCTCCGGTATAGGCGGTTACACTAACTTTAGTAAGAATGTAGGCTATCAATGTGATGATAGAAAGCCATGAACCGGTACGTGGGGTATAACGGTATTTAAGGAAATCGGGCATGGTAATGATTTTGCCCATTTTATTGTTTAATAGTTGGTAGAATGGAACAAAAAGCCATCCTAGAAGAAGAATCATCCAACCTTGCATTTCCCAGTGTGCCATACCTACTCCGGATTTGGCACCGGTTCCTGCCAAACCTACCAGATGTTCCGAACCGATATTGGCTGCAAAGATAGCAGCACCAATGATGTACCATGGCTCACCTTTACCAAATAGATAATCTTCACTGCTTGCTCCTTGTTGCGAGCGTTTGTCTTTTTGTACAGAGCGCCATACCGCCCATATCACAGCTACAATGCCGACTGCCAGTATTGTCCAGTCCAGCCAGATGAATTCATGTGAATTCCAATTCATGATATTAAATATTTAAAGTTTAACAATTATTTTTCAACACCGAATTTAAAGATACATTGGCTGTGATAGGTCTGTCCCGGTTCCAGGATTACAGAAGGCCATTGTGATTTGTTGGGGCTGTCGGGATAGTGCTGTGTTTCCAGACAAACAGACGCGCGTTGCGGATAAGTAATTCCCTTTTTCCCTTTTACAGTTCCATCCAAAAAGTTGCCTGTATAGACTTGTATTCCCGGTTCATTAGTATATATTTCCAAAGTGATACCACTAGTGGGGCTGGTCAGTTTGGCAGCCAGTTGGTTGATATCACCTTTCGTGTTAAGTACCCAATTGTGGTCGAACCCGTTGCCGAATTTTATTTGTTCGTTTTCAAAATTAGTCACATCGGGGGCAATAGTTTTAGGAGTATTGAAATCAAATGGAGTTTCTGTTACTGCTATCATTTCTCCAGTGGTCATGAATGTGCTGTCAACGGGAGTGATGCTGTCTGCATTTACATAAAGAATATGGTCGGTGGCTGGATTGGCAGGGTTTCCACTCAAGTTGAAATAAGAGTGGTTAGTCATATTGATAACAGTCTTTTTGTCAGTTGTCGCTTTGTAGTTTATGTCGATGGCATTGTCTCTTGTCAGTGCATAAGTAACAGTAGCGGTTACATTTCCCGGAAAATTGGCATCTCCATCTGGTGACTTCATTGTTAGTGTCATAGTACTGTCGTTTAATTGGTTTGCTTCATAAACTTGGTATTGCCATCCTTTAGGACCTCCATGCAGGCAGTGGCCAAAATTATTTTGGGGCAGTTGAATGGTTTCTCCATCTATTACGATGACTCCTTTATTAATACGGTTGGCATAGCGTCCGATAGAAGCACCGAAGTCGCTGGGGATATTTTGGTAGTCAGCAATGCTGTCAAAACCCAGCACTACGTCTTTTAGATTTCCGTTTTTGTCAGGGACCATGATAGATACAATACGTCCGCCAAAATTGGTTACGCATACTTCCATTCCGGCTGCATTTTTTAGCGTATACAGTTTAACAGGTTTTACGCCATCCACTATTGTTTCATAATTAGTGGGGGCTAATCCGGACTTTGTAAGTGCTTCTTGAGATTGTTTGGGAGCGCAAGCACTTAACAATGTCAGTGCGATACCGGTTCCCAGAAAGGTTTTTTTCATGCTTTTCATGATATAAAAGTACTAATTAGTAATAGAGTATATGATTTTGGGTGTAAAAGTAACACTATTACTAATACATTGGATATGAAAAGAGTATGTTGTGCAACATAAAAGTGTATTTCCTACACTTTTATAGCATAAAGAAGAAAAAAACCGCTTTGGATTCAAAGCGGTTTTTTCATATGTTAGCGAATTTGAGATATTTTTTATACCAGCTTGCGAGAACCGTCACTGATGACTACATCGTAAACTTTTGGACTTCTTCCGAATTTTTCTTTGAATCTTTCTTTGGCAGTGGTGATGAATGTTTCGTATAGTTCATTTTTAACTAGGTTGATTGTACATCCACCGAAACCTCCACCCATTACACGTGAACCGGTAACACCGCAGTCGAAAGCAACATCATTCAAGAAATCAAGTTCCTCACAGCTTACTTCATACAATTTACTCATGCCATAGTGAGTTTCATACATCTTCTGTCCTACGGTTTCGTAATCACCTCTTTCCAAAGCGTCGCAAACATCGAGTACACGTTGGATTTCTTCAATGACGTATTCTGCACGCATATAGTCTTCTTCACTGATCTCGGCTTTTGCTTCCTGCAACATTTCCATTGTACAATCACGTAAAAATTCTACATGAGGATGTTTTTTCTGAATGGCAGATACGGCAGCTTCACAACTTTGACGACGCTTATTGTATGCAGAAGAAGCCAATTCGTGTTTGACTACTGAGTCAACTAATACTAAACGGTAACCTTCCGGTTTGAAAGGGAAATATTGATATTCTAATGAACGACAATCCAAACGGATCAAACTACCTTCTTTTCCAAATACAGATGCAAATTGATCCATAATACCGCAATTTACACCACAATAATTATGTTCTGTTGCCTGACCTACCTTGGCTAATTCAAATTTATCTATTTTGTTGTCGCCGAAAAGTTCGTTGATAGCGAAAGCGTATGTACTTTCCAATGCAGCAGATGAAGACATACCTGCACCCAAAGGTACGTCACCCGCAAAAGCAGTGTCAAAACCTTTCACATCTACACCACGTTTGATCATTTCACGGCAAACGCCGAAAATATATCTTGCCCAACTGGCTTTAGGAGCATCTTCTTCGTTCAAACCGAACTCTACATAGTCTTTTAAATCAATAGAATAAGCACGTACCTTATTGGTACCATTAGGTTTGATTTCAGCAATCATACCTTTATCTACTGCTCCGGGAAATACAAAACCACCGTTATAGTCGGTATGTTCTCCAATAAGGTTAATACGTCCGGGTGATGCATATACTGAACCTGTTGTACCATCAAAATGTTTGATGAAGCGACTTCTTACGTATTCTATATCCATGATATTAATAGTTTAAAGTTAATACTATATGTTTTTATAATTATTCTACAGGAATGTCTTTGTTTACGTTCTTGCATCCTATCAAACCATAGAACAACAGATAAGCAAGCAAAGCGATAATTAACCAATAGCTGGCCATATATCCCACAGCGTCAGAAATGAATTGCTGCAATAATGGGAAAATACCGCCACCGACAACCATCATCATAAAAATACCTGAAGCTTGTGCGGTATATTTGCCTAAACCCTCTACAGCGAGGTTGAAGATACCTCCCCACATAATGGACGTACATAAACCACAAAGTACCAAAAATAGGGCACTGACAGGTACAGAGGCCATTTCGAATCCATTTTCTACACTATATCCCGGCATAGAGACAGTGATTTCTTTTGGAGTGAAGATTGCGATTAATATAAAACAGATAGCTGTTGCGGAAACAACAATCAATTGTGTGCGTGTAGCTACTTTACCGCTGATGACACTACTTGCAGAACGTCCCACTAACATGAGCAACCAGTAGATGGCAGCAATAGCACCACCGATAGCGGCACCGTTGGCAAGCAGGCCCGCACCTTTTTCCGTTGGGTCGGCAAGGTAGAAATTTAATGTGCCTGGAATACCGATTTCAATGCCTACATATACAAAGATACCGATTACACCTAATACAGTATGGCGAAAATTCCAAGGACTATGAGAGAATTTCTCTTTTTCATGACCTGCTTTTCTTAGATGGGGCTCTGGAATAGCGATGAATGAAAGAGCGATAAACGCTGATACGAATACACCCATTGCGATGAAAAGCAGAGGAGCTACATCTGACATAGCTGTTTGAGGGGTGACAGAACCAATCAAGGCACCTACGAAAAGCGGAGTCAAAGTACCCGACAATGAGTTTAGAGCACCACCGGCTTGGATTAATTGGTTACCTTTGTTACCACCACCACCTAAAAGATTTAGCATCGGGTTAACTACTGTGTTCAGCATACATACACAAAAACCACAGACGAAGGCACCAAGCAGGTAGATAATAAAATTCATTTTAATGGCATATTCTCCTAAATTGAATACGTCTATATCTGCACCGAACAAACTGGAAATATATTGGATAAACAAACCGATGAAACCTACTGCCATGGCAATGAGGGCTGTTTTTTTATATCCGATTTTTACAAGCATATTACCTGAAGGAATCCCCATAAACAGATATGCAAGGAAATTCATCATATTTCCCATCATACCCAAGGTATTGGCACCTGCATATTGGTTTTTCCATATTGTGCCGAAAGGCGCAGCAAGATTAGTAACGAAGGAAATCATCGCGAAAAGGAAGAACATTGTAATGATAGCGATGATATTACCGTTCTGTTTTTGTTGATTCATGGTCTTGAAAAAATTATAAGTTTATAAATTAGGTTATTTCATAAAATTATTTTTCTACACCGAATTTGTAGATGGTTACTTGACTGTAAGTTTCCCCCGGATGTAGAACACAAGAAGGGAAATGGCCTTTATTGGGTGTATCAGGAAAATGTTGTGCTTCAAAACAGATGGCACTTCTTGCTGGGAAAGTTGCTCCATGAGCACCTTCGAAACCATTATGCCAGTTTGAAGTATAAACTTGTACGCCGGGCTCTGTAGTGTATACTTCCATGCTACGACCGCTTTCGGGCTCCACACATTTTGCTGCAAAACTCAGTGTGCCTGCTTCACGTTTGTTTAATACATAGCAGTGGTCATAGCCGGCACCGAATTTTAGCTGTTCGAATGGGTCATTGATTCTACTGTCTACTCTTTGAGGAGTACGAAAATCCATAGGAGTACCTTCTACTTTGGCAATTTCGCCTGTAGGGATTGATACATTATCTATCGGAGTATAAAAATCAGCATTAATGGTTACGATGTTGTTATCAACGGTTGCCGTAGGATTGGCAATGCCTGATAGGCTGAAAAAACCATGGTGAGTGAGGTTTACCAATGTTGTTTTGTCTGTTGTAGCGTGGTAAGTAATGATGAATTCATTTTGATTACTTAAAGTGTACGTTACGTGAATATCCAAATTTCCCGGAAATCCTTCTTCGCCATCAGCAGATAAATAATGCAATTTCAAACTTTGTGGAGTTTCCTGTTCTGCATCCCAAATGCGGGTATGAAATCCGGTAGGACCGCCATGCAGCGAGTTGGGACCATTGTTGATAGTCAGTGAATATTCTTTCCCTTCTAAAATGAATTTGCCTCCTGCTATACGGTTTCCGTAACGACCGATAAGAGTACTGAGGAAAGGTTCGTGGCTATTGATTACATGGGTTATACTATCATGTCCTTGAATGACATTGGCATATTTACCGTTTTTGTCCGGAACCATAATAGCTAATACTGCTCCACCATAGTTGGTAACAGCTATTTCAGCTCCGTTTTCATTTTTCAGAATGAAGAGGTCTGTTTGTTTCCCGTTCACTGTTGTCTGAAAATCGGCCCGTTTCAGGCCACATAAATTCTCATCGGAAGTAGATGTGTTTATCATGTTATTGAAAATCTTTTTATTGTATGTATAAAACTAATGCAAATAAAAAGATTTTCTTCGGTATTCCCAAACTTTTTCTATAAAAGTGAACGGACTAAACGTGAAATTTTAATAAATCCGCAACGATAAAGCTGCTTCCTCCAACAAAAATAAAGTCATTTTTGTTAGCTTTTTCTTTAGCGGCTGCTACAGCGGTTTCTACATCAGGATAAGCATCTCCGTGCAGCCTGGATTGCATCGCTAAGCTTTGTAATTCTTTTTCGGATAAAGCGCGTTTTACACTGGCTTTGGTAAAATAATATGTGGCATTTTTAGGAAGCATGGACAATACTCCACTGATATCCTTGTCGTTTACCATACCTATTACAATGTGTAATCGTTCATATTTCTGATGTTTTAATTGTTCTATGATATACGAAATTCCTCCTACATTATGTCCTGTATCACATATTAAAGTCGGTTCACTTTCTAATTTTTGCCATCTTCCCATCAGGCCGGTGAGTTCACATACTTGTGAGAACCCTTTACGTATATTACTTTCGGTAAGCTGATAACCTGCTTGTTTTAATAGGCGGATGGCAGATAAAAGCGTATTGGTGTTTTTAAGTTGGCAAAGCCCTTCCAGCTCTCCTTCCAGATTGAGGTAGTCGGTTGTTTGATATATTCGTTTACCTTTTTCATTTATACTGGAGGAGTGTAATAACTGTTCTTCTTCTGCAAAGTAGATAGGAGCGTTTACTTCTTTAGCACGAGTTGTAAATATAGGTTTGGTTTCAGGTGTGGTTTCACCAATAACTACCGGAGTCTTTTCTTTGATGATTCCGGCCTTCTCTGTGGCTATTTTGGCTAATGTATTACCTAAAAATTGTATATGGTCGAAACTGATATTAGTTATGACACATAGATCCGGACGGATGATATTTGTACAATCTATTCGTCCTCCCAGGCCGACTTCTATAATGGCTACATCTATTTGGCTCTGGGCAAAATAGTGGAAAGCCATTGCGGTAGTCAGTTCAAAGAAAGAAGGATGCAGAGGTTCAAAAAAGACACGGTGTTTTTCTACAAAGTCTATGACATATTCTTTGGATACAGGAATTCCGTTGACACGTATTCGTTCACGAAAATCTATCAGATGTGGAGAAGTGTAAAGTCCTGTCTTGTATCCGGCTGATTGTAAAATGGCGGCTAAAGTATGTGAACAAGAGCCTTTTCCATTGGTTCCGGCTATATGAATGGTTCGGAATTGGCGATGAGGATGGTTGAAATACTCGTCTAAAAGATAAGTATTCTCTAATCCTGCTTTGTATGCATCTTTTCCTATATGTTGGAATAATGGGGCACTATTATATAAATAATCCAATGTTTCTTCGTAATTCATGGCAAATGTTTTTATTTACCGCAAAGTGTCACAAAAGAATGCCAGGCAGATATAAAACCTAGTATTCTTTCTGTGACACTTTGTAGTATAAAAATTAATCGAAGAAGTTTTTGAACTTCTTGAATATTTTTTCTTTAATGCTTGTATTCGGTTTGAAGTTATCCGATTCTTGCATTTTCTCTAGTGCTTGTTTTTCATCTTTATTCAATGTTTCTGGAATATATACGCTTACATTGACTAATAAATCACCTGTACCGTTACTGTAACCATAACTATTGACGTTGGGCAATCCTTTACCTCTTAGGCGTAAGACCTTACCTGGTTGGGTGCCTGGTTCAATTTTTACTTTTACTTTGTTATCAATAGTTGGTATTTCTACAGTGCCTCCTAAAGCAGCAGTCGGAACGCTTAGTAACAGATTGTAAATCAAATCATTTTCATCGCGTATTAGGTCTGGATGGGATTCTTCTTCTATGACAACAAGTAAATCACCGGGAACACCGTTATGTTTGCCCGCATTTCCTTTTCCATTGACAGAAAGTTGCATTCCTTCAGCCACACCGGCAGGAATTTTCACTTCCACGACTTCTTCTCCGTATACAATACCTTCTCCTGCACAAGCTTTACATTTGTTCTTAATGATTTTCCCTTCTCCGTTACATTGTGGACATACGCTTTGTGATTGTACCATTCCAAAAATGCTTTGTTGGGTGCGGGTGATACTTCCTGTTCCATGACAAGTGGGACACGTTTCCGTTCCTCCTTCTCCTTCGGCTCCTGAACCATGGCAATGGTCACATGTTACGTACTTTTTCAGTTTGAATTTCTTTTCTACTCCCGTAGAAATTTCTTTTAAGTTCAGTTTTACTTTTACACGGAGGTCTGAACCACGGAACTTGCGTTGTGCGGAACGTCCGCCACCGCCGAAACCTCCAAAGCCTCCGAAACCTCCTCCATGTCCACCGAAGATGTCACCGAACATAGAGAAAATGTCATCCATGGACATACCTTGTCCGAATCCTTCAAAACCGCCACCGGCGGCTCCACTCATTCCTGCATGTCCAAATTGATCGTAACGGGCGCGTTTATCCGGGTTGCTCAACACATCATAAGCTTCGGCTGCTTCCTTGAATTTTTCTTCCGCTTCTTTATCCCCCGGATTCTTGTCCGGATGATATTGTATTGCTTTTTTGCGGTATGCTTTTTTTATAACATCAAGGGTGGCTGTTTTGTCCACCTCCAGAACTTCGTAATAGTCTCTTTTTGCCATGTCGTTTTATGATACTGTTTTATTGAGCCACAACTACTTTGGCGTGGCGTATTACTTTGTCATTCAGCTTATAACCGGTTTGTACACAGTCCAATATTTTCCCTTTCTTCTCTTCAGAAGGAGCTGGGACTAATGCAATTGCTTCGTGATAATCGGTATCAAAGTTCTCACCGTCAGTCTCTATTTTCTGAAGTCCTTCCTGGTTCAATACTTTCAGGAATTTGTTGTAGATCAACTCAATTCCTTCACGCATTGCTTTTACATCATCCGAAGTTTCTGAAGTTTTTACAGCACGCTCCAAGTCGTCCAAAATAGGGAGAATGGCAGTAATGGCCTTTTCTCCACCATTCTTAATCAATTCGGCCTTCTCTTTCATGGTGCGTTTACGGTAATTGTCAAATTCGGCTGAAAGACGCAGGTATTTGTCATGCTGCTCTTCTATTGTTTTCTGAGCTTCCGCCAATTCCTTATTCACCTTCTCTTCAGCGTTCAGTTCTTCTGTTGCTTCTTTCTGAGTTTCTTCATCAATGGCAGCTTCTGCCGCTTCCTGATTTTTCAAAACTTCCTCGTCTTGAGGTTGGTTCTTCTCTGTTGGGTTCATATTCTTATTAAACTTTTTGTTTTTCTTATTTTTACTCATAACAGTCAGGTCTTTTAGGTTAATTTACTGCTAACAAATTTCGTGCCTAGTTGTTTCCTTAGAGTGATAATTTTGCAAAAGTACGGAATTTCTGCCACACTGGCATACTTTTCTGAATTAAAATACCTACCTTTGCAATTTCAAAATAGAATAATTATATAAATAAGGTATATTAGGATGATTACAGTTTCGAACTTGGCCATTCAATTTGGTAAAAGAGTGTTGTATAATGACGTAAATATGAAGTTCATCAATGGTAATATTTACGGGGTTATCGGTGCGAACGGCGCCGGAAAATCTACTTTCTTGAAAGCAATTTCAGGTGAGCTGGAACCGACTAAGGGTTCAGTGGTATTAGGACCGGGAGAACGTCTGTCTGTATTGAGCCAGGATCACTTTAAGTGGGATGAATATACAGTCATGGATACGGTTATGATGGGACATACTGTGTTGTGGAACATTATGAAACAGCGTGAAGAACTGTATGCGAAAACTGATTTTACAGATGAAGATGGCTTGAAAGTTTCTGAACTGGAAGAGAAGTTTGCCGAACTGGATGGTTGGAATGCCGAGAGTGATGCAGCTTCTTTGTTGAGTGGGTTGGGCATAAAGGAAGACAAGCATTATATGTTGATGGGGGAACTGAGCGGTAAGGAAAAGGTGCGTGTCATGTTGGCACAGGCACTTTACGGTAATCCTGATAACTTGTTGTTGGATGAACCTACCAATGATTTGGATATGGATACGGTGACTTGGCTGGAGGAATATCTTTCTAATTTCGAACACACGGTGTTGGTGGTAAGTCATGACCGTCACTTTTTGGATTCTGTTTGTACTCATACTGTAGATATTGATTTCGGTAAAGTGAATATGTTTGCCGGTAACTATAGCTTCTGGTATGAATCAAGTCAGTTGGCACTTCGCCAGCAGCAGAACCAGAAGGCTAAAGCTGAAGAGAAGAAGAAAGAGTTGGAAGAATTTATCCGTCGTTTTAGTGCCAATGTGGCTAAGAGCAAGCAGACAACCAGCCGAAAGAAGATGTTGGAGAAACTGAATGTAGATGAAATTAAGCCGTCGTCCCGTAAATATCCCGGTATCATCTTTACTCCGGATCGTGAACCGGGTAATCAGATTTTGGAAGTATCCGGCTTGCGTGCGGAAACTGAAGACGGTATGGTATTGTTCAATGATGTGAATTTTAATGTAGAAAAAGGAGATAAGATTGTCTTTTTGAGCCGTGATCCGCGTGCCATGACTGCTTTTTTTGAAATAATCAATGGAAATCGTACTCCGCAGGCTGGTAAATTCGCGTGGGGTGTTACTATTACTACGGCTTATTTGCCTTTGGATAATACGGATTTCTTTGAAAGTGATTTGAATTTGGTAGATTGGCTGAGCCAGTTTGGCGAAGGTAACGAAGTCTATATGAAAGGTTTCTTGGGGCGTATGTTGTTTTCCGGAGAGGAAGTATTGAAGAAAGTGAATGTGCTTTCCGGAGGTGAGAAGATGCGTTGTATGATTGCCCGTATGCAGTTGCGTAATGCGAACTGTCTGATTTTGGATACTCCAACTAACCATTTGGACTTGGAATCAATTCAGGCTTTCAATAATAATCTGAAGACTTATAAGGGAAATGTGCTGTTCTCTTCCCACGACCACGAATTTATTGAAACGGTGGCGAACCGTATTATTGAATTGACCCCGAATGGTATCATTGACAAGATGATGGAATATGATGAATACATCACTTCTGATCATATTAAAGAAATGCGTGCGCGTATGTATGGAGATAATTAAATTATAAATATGAGCTGAAAAAGAAAGAGTCATTGGGAGCCATTGTTCCTGTGGCTCTTTTTTTATGGTTTAGCCGCAATTCTCATTCTGTATGAATCATAATGAGTTCAAAAATCTATGATAATGGACGATAATCCATGTCGTTATATTAGAATTAGGATTATTTTTGTGTCCATTAAAAACATGAAATGATACTTATGAAAAACTTAATTTTGATTTTGATTTTTGCAGCTGTTAGCTTGAATACGATGGCTTCCAATCCTGTACATGTGATTATAACTGCCGGACAGTCTAATACCGATGGACGAACTCCTAATGAAGATTTGCCGGCATATATTAAAGCATTGGCTACGGACACACTGACGTATACCGAAGGTGCCTACCGTTATTGTCAGATAGCTCAGAATGACGGGAAAGGAGAATTTATTCCTTTCTGGCCTCGTGCCAAACGTAGCGGAAAAAATAATATGTGGGCTTTTGATGCAGTGACATATTATTGGTTGGAGCAGTTGTTGCAGGAGAAATTTTATGTGGTGAAATGGGCTGTTGGCGGAACTTCCATTGCACCTGATTATAATGCTTCCAAGGGACGTTTTTGGTCTGCGGCTCCTGAATGGCTGGCACAGGCTAAGCCAACTTCTGATGGAGGAAATTCCTTGTTGCTTTCTTTCATTCAAGAGATAGACATGTGTATAGACAAAACTCTTTCCCGGCTGAAGGATGGCTATCAGATAGATGCATTTCTTTGGCATCAGGGGGAAAGTGATTATGCTAAAAGTAAAGATTATTACCGTAACTTGAAGACAATGGTGGCTTATGTGCGTATGCATCTGACAGAAAAAACCGGAAAGGATTATTCTCGTTTGCCTTTTATTTTTGGTACTGTTGCCCGAAGTAATAAATATTTCAGCAGAGAAGTGGAGAATGCGATGAAGCAATTGGCTGCTGAAGATCCGAACATGCACCTGATAGATATGTCAGGCGCAGAATTGCTAAATGACAGACTTCATTTTACGGCTCATTCGGCAGAGTATTTGGGACAACAGGTATATAAGCAGTTGGAACAAATTATTAAAGGAGTTATCGTCAGGACTGATGAATTGAAAGGAAAACGTTTGGGAATTATTGGAGATAGTTATGTGAAGAATCATAAGGAACCTGTTAAGAATACCTGGCATTATAAATTTGCCGAGAAGCATGGTATGGAATATTTAAATTATGGCAAGAACGGCAGCAGCATTGCTTATAGTAGCCCGCGTTGGGGGGAAGCGATGTATGTAAGATATAAGGAAATGCCGGATGATTTGGATTATGTTATTGTTGTGGGTGGGCACAATGATGGTTTTAAATTGGATTCAATTGGCGGTATTGATGTATTTAAAGAGAGGCTGGCAATGCTGTGTGAAGGGCTTATTGAAAAGTATCCCACAGCTAAGATTTTTTTCTTTACCCGATGGAACTGTAAAAACTTTGCGGGAAGTGATGCTGAGAAAGTGGTGGATGCTATGATTGAGGTTTGTGGAAATTATAGTATTCCTATTTTTGACAGCGCCCGAAAAGGAGGAATTTATGCAAATAATGATCATTTTAGAAAAATATATTTTCAGAACAGCAAAAATAATACAGATACTGCACATTTGAATGAAAAAGGTCATGAACGTTTCTTGAAAGTAGCTGAGAGTTTTATATTGCAATACTGAATAATGTAAATGTAATGAATTATTTTTGAAATGTGATGACGCAGAAATAATCCATTTACAAATTACTTACTGTTCGGAGGAAAAAGTGAGGTATTCTTTCTCCGCTAGGGAAAGTAATTCTCTTTTGATTTTCTAATAGTCGGTTTGCTTTGTTGTAAATGTCAACTGAAATGTCTTGCTCTCTGGACTTGGCAAAAGAGTGATTGGCAGTAATGATGCGTCGGGATGAAAGTTTCAGTGTCCAGCGTATATCTTCAGCAGCTACATAATGCCGAGTAGGACGCATGACGTGAATGCGCAATATATATCCTTTTGCCAGTGCCTCATTGACTGTTTGCAGATTTCCTGCCTCTAGCCGGATACCAATAGCTCATTTGGACATAGTGTAATCTTGCGCTTGAATGCTTCCCATCCATGATACGAGGTCTTTCGGATTATTTAAAACTGGATTTATTAACTGTTGGCTGTGCAGACGGATGGTAGGTATCATTTCAGATAATTTCCATCAAACGATAAAGGTAAAAGTCCACTTACGTTTTCTAATATATAAATATCAGTCTTACTATAAAGCAGTATCCGCATGGGTTTTCCATATCGTTTTTCAGTTTCTAATAATACTTGCCGACAGGCACCGCAAGGAGGAATAGGTGTGTCAAGAAAATCATTTTCTGTGCGGGCAGCAATGGCAAGTGTTTTTACTGCTTGATCCGGATATTGAGAATTGGCGTAAAACAAAGTGGTACGTTCTGCACAAAGACCAGATGGGTAGGCTGCATTTTCTTGATTGGTTCCGGTAATAACGATATCATTTTCCAACAGTGCGGCGGCTCCAACAGCAAAATGTGAGTAAGGAGCATAGCTTCTTTTCGTTGCTTCACACGCAGCGTCTATCAGTTTGCGGTCCTTCTCTGTTAGTTCGTTATAATGGCAAGCCTCTATGTTTATTTCCAGTTTGATTTGTTTCATGATACGTTCCTCTTTGTTTTCCTGCAAATGTAATGTTTTGTTTTTAATCTCCCAATGTTTCTTTTCTAAAATCTGGTTTTTAATTTATTTACTTTCTTATAGCTTGTCAGAGTTGAATGTGAAAAGAATAATATGGTTACCGATAAAAAAGGAGAAAGTTGCAACTTTTTCTTTTATTTGTGCGTCTAATGAATATATAATTAAAAAAGAGAAAGATTATGTTAGCAACAACAACACCTACTATCGAAGGAAAACGTATAACCAAATATTATGGCATTGTAACAGGTGAAACTATTATCGGCGCTAATCTGTTTCGTGATTTTTTTGCTAGTATTCGTGACATTGTAGGCGGTCGTTCCGGTTCTTATGAAGAAGTACTTCGACAGGCTAAAGATACCGCGTTACGAGAAATGCAGGATCAGGCTGCTTTATTGGGAGCTAATGCTGTAGTTGGGGTGGATTTGGATTATGAAACTGTGGGGGACAGTGGTAGTATGCTGATGGTAACCGCAAGCGGCACAGCTGTCAGAATAGAAGATTGAGGTAAAGCAGATGTGCCTGTTGCAATATTTTTTAGGTTTATTGCAACAGGTACGTTTGCTTTTACTGTATTAGGGTATTCCTAATATCTCTTTGGCCTTGTTTTTACTTGAAATGAAATCTAGTGAGTTGACAATATTATCGTAATTTGTTGTGTCAGCTATATGGTCTTTCAATACTTGTAACATTTTTAACTTGTCATTATCAAAAGTATAAAGTGACATAAGTTTAAGGCATTGTGCGCAACTTAATTTTTTATTTATAATGGCCTTTTCCAGAGTTGAATCTTTGAACACGGAATTTTTTGTTTCATTGTATATCTTTTCAAATTCGTTATCGTCTATTGAACCAACGGTATGGAGGGATATTTTGCTGGAATATAGGTCTCCTACTGAAGTTTCTTTAGCTATTTCATTGTAGGAATCCATGCCTGTTACCTTTCCGTTTCTAAATTCGATAATTAGAAATTTGCAAGACGTTGCAATTCCTCCGCTCTGATATTCCCATTGTTCCAAAGAACCATCGAAACGTCGGAAATCGGGTTTTCCAAGAAGTTGGCCTATTTCTTCTGTTGTCATTCCCTGCTGTACCTTCCATGCTTTCTGCTTGATACTTCCTGTGGTATGACAGCCGACAAGTGTTATACTGATAACAAGCAATAATAATTGTTTAAATTTTCTCATATATTTATGTTTTTGTGTGTTGTTTAGGTTGAATTACCATCGGTCAGTGATTCCCAATATTTTACGTGCATCATCTTGTTTAAATAAAGAATCCAGTGTCTTGATGATTTCTTTTCCATTTTCACGGTCTACAATGCGGTTGGAAACCATTCTTAATACTTTCATTTTTTCATCGTCCCATGTAAATATGGACATGAGTCGGGCAGTTTGTTTACAGGTGAAGTAGTTGTTTACAACTCCTACAGATAATAATTCCATTTGGTCGTCCTTAAATGCTTTGTTTTTTACTTTTTTATAGAGGTTTTCAAAATCATGTGGATTCATAGCTTTGTGTTTTGGTCTGTGCGGGCCAAAATGATCAGGGTGGCTGGGTGGAACTACCGTAATTATTTCATTTGGCGGACACACTGCAACTGGAGGCGGAGTAATGTTGGGCTCAAAAGAATCCATGTTTGTTACCATTCCGTCTACAAAATCGATAATAATTACCGTGTTTGCAGCTGTGGACATATTGGTCTTGGTGTATTCCCATTGTTCCGAGCCGTTGTCGAATCTACGGAAATCGGGTTTTCCAAGTAAATGGCTGACTTCTTCTTGGGACATCCCTCTCTGTACTTTCATAATAGTGCTACTAGTAGTCAAACCGCAACTGATGACTAAAGTACAAATGGTTAACGCTAATAATGTTTGTTTCAATCTTCTCATTTTTTTGTTTTTTTGTTTGTAACAAAGATAAGTTGGGAAAAGGTATATTCTTCTATCTTTTTCCCTATTTATTTTTAGGGATTTCCCTACTGTTTATATGGTAATTCTTCTAAGAACTGAAATTTATTGTTAGGAAGATTGAGTTTGAAATCTTTAAATTCATATTCTGGAAGATTGGTTGTATTTTTCTCTTGTTGGAAATGTGATTGATTATTTTAACTTCATCTATAATTAATGTAAAAACTTTATTTTCACTTTTAACTTCTTGTTTTCGGGTGGTTCTAACCTATAAACTTTTGACGAATAGATGATAAACGAAGATAAAATTAGGGAAGTATGGGCTTCCGACCCGGAACGGGGATTTAAATTGTTGATAGATTTTTTTCAACAGCCCATATATTGGCATATCCGGAGATTGGTTGTATCACATGAGGATGCAGAGGATATTTTGCAGGAAGTCTTTATTCGCGTCTTTCGCCATCTTCCTCAGTTTAGGGAGGAAAGTTCATTGGGAACATGGATTTATCGGATAGCGACCAATGAGTGTCTCCGTTTTCTGAATATGCGTAAAGAACAAGCTGTTTCGGCGGAAGAAGTTCAGGAAGAGTTAATGAATAAGTTGATGGCGTCAGATTATGTGGATTATGAGAACGAAATGGCGGTGAAATTTCAGCAGGCTATTTTGATGCTTCCTGAAAAACAGCGGGTAGTTTTCAATCTTCGTTATTATGATGAACTGGAATATGAAGAAATTAGCAGGATTACGGACACGAAGGTGGATACGTTGAAAGTGAATTATCATTATGCAAAAGAGAAGATAAAAGAGTACATGATAAATAATTAAAGATAGGATGGAAAAGGAGTTTGATTTTAAGAATATTGGGAAGCGGATGCCTTATCGTACCCCTGATGGCTTTTTCGGAAAAATGCAAAAACAAGTATTGGAGCGTACCCAGGCTGAGAGGTTTAATAGGCAGAATAGAATAAAATTGATTATTGGGGCTACTTTAGCTATTGCGGCTGTCATGTTGGGAGTTCTTTTCTTTCCGATATCTCAACCTGTGGCAGAGGAGTTGCCTTCTCATTCACTTATTGTTTCTACGGATTTAGGCTCTTCTTATTCAGATACTTTGGATCGTTATATAGAATCTATGTCTGATGAGGAATTAGCAGAATGGGTGGAATTGTCTGAAAATGATATATTTATAAATTGATTAATCACTAAAAACAAAAAAATGATGAGAACAAAATTTTTTTTAATGGTGTTGGCAGCCATTGTTATGGGAAGTCAGGTAACACTTTTTGCCCAAGAAAAGAAAGAAACTAAATCTGAAAGAAGGCAGTTTAATAAAGAACAGATGCTGGAAATACAGTGCAATCAAATTATAAAAGGATTGGCATTGGATGACGCAACGGCTACTAAATTTATTCCGGTGTATAAACAATACATGGAAGAAATGCAGGCTACTCGTCATATGGGAGTTTGTCGAAATGTTGCAAATAGAACGGCCGCCGATAAACAGATTCCCAAACCGGTCCCTACAGATGCTGAAGTGGAGCAGGCTATTAAGGCACGTTTCGCGCAGAGTAGAAAGATACTGGATATTCGTGAGGAATATTATAATGAGTTTCGGAAATTTCTTTCTCCTAAACAAATTCAGAAAATGTATAATATGGAGAAACACAATGGTGATAAATTTCGTAAAGAGATGAAAAAAAGACAAGGAATGAAAAAGCAGCATGATGGAAGAAGACATATGTCACAGGGCGATGTGAAGAAGTAAATATGGGTGAAATGGGGAAAAAATAGTACTTTCATTGTCTTTATGGCTTTATTCTTTTAGTGGCTGCTGTTTATGATAGCCACTATTTTGTTTTCTCATTGGAAGTATATATTTTTGTGAAGCTAACAGTAGCTATTTAATTAATAAAAATAATATGATGAAAGTAAAGAAATTAAGTGGCAAAGTTCAGGATGCACAACAAATACCGACCTTATTTGATCATGAGAACATAATGTATTATCCTATTAATATAGTGAACTGGAAAGAATATCCTTATCAACCTCAAGTCTCTTTTCGTATAGCCTATACAAATGATGCTATATTAGTTCATTATAAAGTAGTAGAAGATAGTGTTCGTGCCAAATACGGTGAAGATAACGGTAGTGTCTGGACAGATTCCTGTGTGGAATTTTTCTCTATTCCTGCGAGAGATGGCGTTTATTACAATTTGGAATGTAACTGTATCGCTACGATTCTTTTAGCAGCAGGTTCGGAGCGTAGTAATCGAGAAATGGCTCCTCTTGAAATAACAGATCAGGTGAAGCGTTGGGCTAGTTTGGGCAGAGAAACTTTTGAAGAAAAGATAGGAGAATGTACTTGGGAGGTTGCTTTGCAGATTCCGTATAAGGTATTTTTTAAGCATACCATTACCAAGTTGGATGGAATGGTTGTACGAGCTAATTTTTATAAATGTGGAGATGAATTGCAAAAGCCTCATTTCTTATCATGGAGTCCTATAAAAATAGAGAAGCCGGATTTTCATCGTCCGGATTTCTTTGGACTTTTGGAATTCGAATGAAATTCGTAATTAATTTAAAAAGATTGCATACAGCTGGATAAAAATGGTAAGTTTGCAACTATATATAACGGATAAAGTATAGTAGCGATTTTGAAACAGTTTTATATGATGAAACATACGTTGAAATTTATATTAATCGGGTTGCTTTGTTGTCTATGTAATTTTACAGTGCAAGCGCAAACCCGTAACCGGCAGTATGAGGAATATATTCATAAGTATAAAGATCTTGCTGTCGATGAGATGAAACGGTATCGTATTCCTGCCAGCATCACTTTGGCTCAAGGATTATTGGAATCAGGGGCGGGAAAAAGTACGCTGGCTCGTAAATCCAATAATCATTTTGGTATAAAATGTGGTGGTGACTGGACTGGTCGTACTGTACGGCATGATGATGATGCCCGTAATGAATGTTTTCGTGCCTATAAGCACCCTCGTGAGTCATATGAAGATCATTCTAAATTTTTAAAAGGACGTTCACGTTATGCATCTCTTTTTAAATTAAAAATCACCGATTATAAAGGATGGGCACATGGGCTGAAGAAGGCGGGATATGCTACTGACCCTCGCTATGCGTATCGTTTAATTGATATCATTGAATTATATGAATTACATAAGTATGATACCAAGGATGGTATAAAGTGGATGAAGGAATTCCCAAACCCGCATCAGCCTTATTTAGCTAATGATTTACTTTATATTGTGGTACGCCCGGGGGATACATTTAAAAAACTTTCTAAAGAATTTGATATCAGTCAACGTAAGTTGAGGAAATACAATGATCTTTATAAAGGATATGTATTGAAACCAGGTGATATTATTTATTTGGATAAAAAGCATCGTCGTGCGGATAAGGAACACATAGTTCATATTGTCCGTGAGGGAGAATCTATGTATTCCATTTCCCAAAAGTATGGTATTCGTCTGAAGAATTTATATAAGATGAATAAGATGAAACCGGAAGATTCTTCTCCTAAAGTAGGTGATATATTGCGTTTGCGTTAGTCATTATAGTACGGTAACTGATGTTTAAAAACGTACAGGGTGTCCGATTTCGGACACCCTGTACGTTTTGTTTGTTATTGATTATCAATAAGTTGCTTTCTTGGCACGGATGTTGTTTATTCTTTAGTACAAAAATGACAATAATAAAATTACAATAAGTTATGGACAGAGAAATCCCTAAAGAAGTGCGTGATAAGGAACGCAAAAAGAAGTTCATTAAATATGGTGCAATAGGTGTGGCGGCAGTGGTATGTATAGCTGTATTGATTTCGTTTATGCGAAGTAGCGTCAATAAGAAAGATTTGGTGTTTTCAGAAGTAGACAATGGAACTATTGAAGTAAGTGTCAGTGCTTCCGGTAAGGTTGTCCCGGCTTTTGAAGAGATTATCAATTCACCTATTAATACTCGTATCGTGGAAGTTTACCGTAAGGGAGGAGACAGCGTGGATGTAGGTACGCCGATTTTGAAACTTGATTTGCAGAGTACGGAAACCGAATACAAGAAATTGCTGGATGAAGAACAGATGAAACGTTATCAGTTAGAGCAGTTGAAAGTGAATAATAATACGTATCTGAGCGATTTATCAATGCAAGTGAAAATTTCTGCCATGAAATTGAACCGTATGGAGGTAGAACTTCGCAACGAACGTTATTTGGATAGCTTGGGTTCTGGAACAACGGACAAGGTTCGTCAGGCTGAATTGAACTTCAATACAGGAAAACTGGAATTGGAACAGCTCCGTCAGCAATACGCAAATGAATCGAAAGTAAAAGAGGCTGATTTGAAAGTGAAGGAATTGGAATTCAATATTTTCTCAAAGAGTCTTGCTGAAATGAAACGTACATTGGATGACGCTCAAATTCGTTCACCGCGTAAAGCGATTCTTACCTATATTAATAATCAGGTAGGTGCGCAGGTGGCGGAAGGTAGTCAAGTAGCTATCATTTCTGATTTGAGCCACTTTAAAGTGGAAGGTGAAATAGCTGATACATACGGTGACCGTGTGGCAGCAGGTGGACGTGCCATAGTCAAGATTGGCAATGAGAAACTGGAAGGAACGGTAAGTAGTGTGACACCGTTGAGTAAGAATGGGGTGATTTCGTTCATTGTACAACTGAATGAAGATAATAACAAGCGATTGCGTTCCGGCTTGAAGACGGATGTATATGTAATGAATGCCGTGAAAGAAGGGGTTTTAAGATTGGCGAATGCTTCTTATTATGTCGGTCGCGGTGAATATGAATTATTTGTTCAGGATAGTAAGGATGAAGTAGTGAAGCGTAAAGTTCAATTGGGTGACAGTAATTTTGAATATGTGGAAGTCATATCGGGATTGAAACCGGGTGACAAGGTGGTTGTCAGCGATATGAGCAGTTACAAAAACAAGAATAAGTTGAAGTTGAAATAAGAAGCAGCTATGACATAAACAACAAGATAAAACTCTCTCTTAATTAATACATTGATTGTTACGGGAAATGAAGTGTCTTTTCTTCCTTTTCACTCATTTCCCGAACATAATTTAATTTGTTCTTAGGCTATGTCGTTTTTTTGATTGTTTACTTTTTTATATTATTCATAATGCTTGTTGGCATTCTTATTCCGGTATACAGCATCAGTTGTATTAGTCCGGTAGATGTGTTGTGGGATGAATACGACTGACAAAAACGATCATACTGTCCGTTATCGGACAATATATTAAATAATAATCTGTTGAAAATTAAATGTTTATTGCTTTGGTATATCTTTTGATTCATAAAAATAAAAAGTGTATAAGATTAACAATTTAAATAAGAAAAATTATGGCAATGATTAAATTAACCGGTATCAATAAAATCTACCGTACCAATGAGATTGAAACATTAGCACTGGAAAATGTAAATTTGGATGTGATTAAAGGCGAATTTGTTAGTATTATGGGGCCTTCCGGTTGCGGTAAGTCTACCTTGTTGAATATTATGGGGTTATTGGATGCTCCCAGCAGTGGAAAGATTGAAATAAACGGTACTTCTGTAGAAAGTATGAAAGATAAAGAACTGGCTGCTTTTCGTAATAAGACTTTGGGATTTGTGTTCCAGTCATTCCACCTGATTAATTCGCTGAATGTGATTGACAATGTAGAATTGCCTTTGCTCTATAGAAAGATGGCTGCCAAGGAGCGTACCCGTTTGGCAAAAGAAGTGTTGGAGCGTGTCGGTTTAAGTCATCGTATGCGCCACATGCCCACACAGCTTTCCGGTGGTCAGTGTCAGCGTGTGGCGATAGCCCGTGCTATTGTGGGCAATCCCGAAATTATCCTTGCCGATGAGCCTACCGGAAATTTGGACTCAAAAATGGGTGCTGAAGTAATGGAGTTGTTGCATAAATTGAATAAAGAAGATGGACGTACCATTGTGATGGTAACCCATAATGAAGAACAAGCCAAACAGACTTCAAGAACTATCCGTTTCTTTGATGGCCGTCAGGTGCAATAACTGGAGGCTACTTCATTTTTTCTACGGACCATTAATGAAAAGGTACTATAATGATAAAAAAAACAATAGGACAAGTAATTTATCAATTGCGTAACCAACCGTTACTAAGTGCAATTACTATATTGGGAACTGCCCTCGCTATTGCTTTGATAATGGTTATTCTAATTGTCTATCAAGCGAAAACGGCGGACTATGCTCCTGAAGTAAATCGTTCACGCTCGCTTTACGTCAAATGGGAGCGTACGGTATATGACAAGAAAGAACCTAACAGCGCAGGTCATTCCCGACCTTCATTGTGGATGGCTAAAGAAGTCTTTTATCCGTTGAAAACTCCCGAAGCTGTATGCGTTACTTATGAAGCCGGTGAAGTATTAGTCAGTACTCCAGGAGCTGATGAAGAGGTCAATACACCGTTGTTACTGACAGATGCTGATTTTTGGAAGATATACCAATTTCATTACTTGTCGGGAAAACCTTTTACCCAGGCTGACTTTCAGTCGGGAATAAAGAAAGCTGTTATTGTTGAAAGTGTGGCGAGGCGTCTTTATGGAGATGTGGACGCTGCTATTGGGAAACCTGTACAGATTAATTTTACTGATTATACTGTTTGTGGTGTAGTAGAGAATGTAAATCGTTTTTGTGAGTTTGCATGGAGTGAGGTTTATGCACCTTATTCTTCGAATGCGATAGCCAATAAGGTGGAAGCGGGAGAAACTCAGGGAAATCATATCATTACTATCTTGGCGCATAGTTCAGATGATTTTGAGAAAATCCGTAATGAGGTGGCCCGTGGAGTGGCACAGATTAATACGACACTGGGTGAGAGAGAATTGCAACTGATGGGGCAACCGGATAACTTCCGTACTCAGTTGAATCGTAAATTTGCCAACTCGTATGAAAATCTGAATGCGGCATATTGGAAATATGGCATTATGATTATTGTTATTTTATTGGTTCCCGCCATTAATCTAAGCGGATTGACACATACCCGTATGCGTCGTCGGCTGGAAGAATTAGGTATTCGTAAATCTTTTGGCGCTACACAGGGAGAGTTGGTGTGGCAGGTTTTGAACGAGAACTTTGTATTGACATTAATCGGTGGGATGCTGGGACTTGGACTTTCTTATCTGTGTCTGTGGCTGATGAGTGATTGGTTGCTTCAGACTGCTTGGGGAGCAACAGCTACCATGAATGTTTCTATGGTCAGTCCTGTTGTATTTTTTGTGGCGCTTTGTTTTTGTCTGGTGCTTAATTTGCTTTCGGCATACATTCCTGCCTGGCGTGTTGCCCATACTCCGATTGTCGATTCGTTAAATCAAAAACTCTAAGGCTATGCTGATTCATTTATTAATTATTATAAAGAATAATCTTCGTGCCAATCTGTTGCTGATGGCTGGAATGTTCGTCATTGCTACTTCACTGTGGTATGCTGTGGATTATGTGTATGCTGTGGTAGTGAACCAACAGAAATCATTAGGATTTGATTGGGAGCATGTATATTATGTACAAGCGGCCGTCTTACCCAATGAAAGCGTGGAGTGTGACACAGCAAGTCGGTCTGATGATGAAGTGACAGCTGAATATTTGGAATTTTATAATCGGCTGCAACATCATCCGGCAGTAGAAAGTGCATGTTATACTTTGATGCATTTCCATTATATATGGAAAAACGGTAGTGGAACCATGTCTTATGATACATTGAAGACCAGTGCGATGTATCGGGAAGTCACTCCTTCTTATTTTACCGTGTTTCGTGTCAGAGGGGCTGATGAATGTTCGCCTGAAGAGTTGTCCCGGCGGGCATCACATACCAATGATTTTGTGGTGACGGAAAATACAGCTTGTCGGCTGTTGAATCCGGACATAAATAATATGACTGTAAAAGGAGTGGAGCTAGCCGGTCGGTTTATTCATAGTGGGGTTTCCATGCGCGAGGATGAACCAGATTCGGTGCGTGTGGCCGCCGTATGCGAGAATCAGAAATATAATGAATATTCCAATTGGAGTAAAGCCGTTTATCGCATTGTACAGTTGGGACAGGGAGATTTTAAGATAAGCTATGGCAGTATTCCTTATCATGATATATTTATTCGTGTGAAGGCAGATGCCGACCGTCCTGGCTTTGTGGAATCATTCCGGAAAGAGATGAAGAAACAGCTGCGTGTGGGTAATCTGTATCTGGCGGATATACGTCCTATGAGTTATTACCGGAATGAACATCTGGCTGATTATCGTAGCGATCTTTATACTTATTTGGCCATTGCTGGATTCTTTTTAGCTAATGCGTTTTTGGCCATATTGGGTACTTTCTGGTTCCGTACGCAGCAGCGTCGTGAAGAACTGGCCGTCCGTCTGGTTGCTGGGGCTACGCCGCACAGTCTTCAGACTCTTTTAATGGGAGAAGGCTTTCTACTGATAACCATCGCTTATATTCCTGCTTTGGTTGTAGCTTATAATTTAGGTATTTCTGATTTAGTAGAGACATGGCCTGTAGAATGGAGTTTCACACGTTTCCTGATAGGAGGGCTCGTTACTTTTCTGTTACTTTGGGCTATTGCCGCTATCAGCATTTGGTTTCCGGCACGGCAGGCCATGAGTATCCAGCCAGCTGAGGCATTGCATGGTGAGTAAATCAGATATTCATTTTATTAAAAGATGGAATTAATGAAAAACGGAGATACATTTGGGATCTATTTGGAAATATAGAACATTGTATCTCTGCTTTAATTTATATATCAGGAAATGAAATCGTGTGCGAAAATGAAGTTGGTGTTCATTTTCGGACAGTGTATAATAAAGATAATATGTTTATATTCAGTTTTTTGTGTCTTTGGCATGACTTTGGCTAGTATAGATATAAAGTGTATAAGAAAATAATAAAATAGAATTCGAAAATGATAAAACAGTATTACAAGCAAGCTTTGGCACAACTACGCCAACATCCGCTTATCAGTATTATCGGTATTGTGGGGACTGCGCTGAGTATTTTCCTTATTATGTTGGTAGTGATGATGCAACAAGTAAAGGTCGCTCCTTTTTCTCCCGAGTCCAATCGTAACCGTTTTTTACATGTACATTATATGAGTATCAGTCATAAAGATTGGGGAAATGGGACAAGTAATGGTCCGATGAGTGTACAGACTGCACGTGAAGTATACAAATCGTTGAAGACTCCTGAGGCTGTTACTGTTTATTGTTGCATGACGGTGTCCACTCCTGTTTCCCTACCTGGTGCGCCTGCGATAGGAGCTGATGTGCGTGAGACAGATGATACATTTTTTCATGTGTTCGATTTTCAGTTTACAGATGGAAAGCCGTATGATGAAGCTACTTTTACAGCTGGGCGCCCTGTAGCTGTTATAACAGAGAGCATATCACGTGCCTTGTTTGGTTCTATTCAGTCTGTAGGTAAAGAATTTCTGCTGAGTCATGCTCCTTATCGTGTAGTAGGAGTAGTGAAAGATGTTTCAACTCTTGCCGATATGGCTTACGGGCAAGTATGGATTCCTTTCACTTCGACCAACCTGTCTAATGACACATGGAGTGATAACCACATGGGAATGATGAGTGTAACTCTGTTGGCGCATGACCGTGAGGATTTTGATGAGATTCGTGCTGAGGCTAAGCGCCGTATGAATGAGTATAATTCAATACTTGCTGATCAAGGGTATACATTGATAGATCGCAACCGTCCTTATGACCAGGAAACCCAATCGATTTCTTTTGCTGCCAATTTGGAACCGGATTTAAAAGCGGCTCGTCGTGAGCGTGTCATTATCTTTATTATTCTATTATTGGTTCCTGCCATAAATTTGAGCAGCATGACGCAAAGCCGTTTGCGTCAGCGTGTAGCCGAGATAGGTGTGCGTCGTGCATTTGGAAGTACCCGCATAGAGATGGTGGGGCAGATTGTGATGGAAAATCTCGTAATCACTTTGTTGGCAGGGGCTATCGGATTGCTCATTAGTATATTATTCGCTTATTGGGGCACTGATATATTGTTTGCACAACCTTATAGTGTTACTCTGAATGCGCCTACTGTTGATTCCAGAATTTTATTGCAACCATCTACTTTCCTCTATGCATTGTTGTTCTGTTTTGTATTGAATTTGCTTAGTAGCGGTATTCCCGCATGGCGGGCATCGCGTACTAACATAGTCAATGCTTTGGGAGGAAAGATACATTAATAGATGAAAAATTAAGAATTTAAAAGAAGAGTTAGAATGAATAAGAAACTATTGACACAAATAAAGAATGAGTGGCGTTCCAATCTTTGGCTTGTTACCGAATTGTTGTTGGTGAGCGTTGTTATGTGGTATATTGTCGATTATATGTATGTTAAGGCAGCTGTTTACTATGAGCCACGTGGTTTTGATATCTCCCATTGTTATTTGATACAAATGGGACGCCTTACTGATAAAAGTCCTGATTTTATTCCTAATCAGACAAAAGAGCAGCAGCGGGAAGATGTGAAAGGACTTGCCGAGCGTCTTAAATATCGTCCGGATATAGAGGCGGTTGGTTTTGGTCAGAATTCTTATCCTTATAATGGGAGTAACAGCGGTACGGAGGTTAGATATGACACACTTCAGTCGCCGGGATGGACTATTCGACGTTTAGTAAGTCCTGATTTTGTCCGGGTTTTCCAGTATCATGGTACTCGTGGGGAAACTCCTGAACAATTGGCGGAGTTGCTTAGCCATCCCAAGAATTTTTTGGCTTCCGATAATTTATACAAGAAACGTTACGGAAGAGATTTGACTCCATTGGTAGGAAAACAGTTTTATTTGTTTGGAGATACGACGGAAACCTATACGCTGGGAGCATCGTTGGAGGTAGTCCGGTATTCAGATTATGAGCAGGCATGGAACAGCTACAGTATGGTGAAACTTTTGCCGGAGAATTGGTATGATGTGGGACTTGAATTGTGTGTACGGGTAAAAGAAGATCAGGATAAAGATTTTATAACCCGTTTGAAAGCTGATAGTGAGAAGCTATATCGGGTGGGGAATGTGTTTATAGCCGAAGTGCGTTCGTTTGATGATATCCGTCGTAACTATCAACAGTCACAAACCAATTCCATGCGCAGCTATATTTTGGGTATGGTTTTTTTATTGTTGAATATTTTTTTAGGATTGCTGGGCACGTTCTGGTTTCGTACTCAGCAACGACGTGGTGAGATTGCTTTGATGAAATCTTTGGGAGGAACAGACCACAGTGTCTTTGTACGCCAGTTGGTGGAAGGATTACTGCTATTGGTTATAGCCACTATTCCGGCTGTTTTTATCAATTGGAATCTGGCAAATAGTGAATTGAATGCTTGGATGAATGGTACTACTATTGAAGGTGGACGCTTCATAATAACAGTTCTTATCTCCTTTATTTTGATTGCATTGATGATTGTAGTAGGCATTTGGATTCCTGCACGTAAGGCTATGAAAGTTCAGCCGGCGGAAGCATTGCATAATGAGTAATTTCTTTTTTTGTTAAAAGATTTTAGAGCATAGCACAAACATGATAAAACTATATTTCAAACAGGCTTTTTTCCAACTCCGTGAGAATAGGCTCATCAGCTTGGTCTCTATTATAGGAACGGCATTGGCTATTTGTATGATCATGGTCATCGTTTTGGTGTTGGAAGTGCGCATTACGGATTGTGTGCCTGAGGTGAACCGTTCACGTTCTCTTTATATGAAAGCGATGTCTATTCATCAGAAAGGAGATACTAGTGATAATTCATCAAACGGCTGTATGTCACTTACGGTGGCTAAAGAGTGTTTTAAGGCGCTTACTGTTCCTGAAACGGTAACTATAGTGTCTACAGGAGGCAGGATGCGTATTTCTGTACCTGCGGGAAAAACGATGACAGTGGATAATCTTGAAACTGACGATACTTTTTGGAAAGTGTTCTCTTTTGATTTTATTGCCGGAAAGCCGTTTACGGCTGCCGATAGTGAAAGCGGACTTCCTAAGGTTGTAATTAGCGCTTCTGTGGCCCGGAATTTATTTGGTACGGTAGAAGCAGTGGGGCGTACAGTCCAACTTAACTTGGCCGATTATACGGTAGTGGGTGTTGTGAAAGATGTATCCAAACTGGCTGTTTCTTCGTATGCGCAGATTTGGATACCTTTCAATTCAACTGAAATAGCCAGGAAGTGTTGGTATGACAATGCGATGGGAACTTTTCGTGTGGTCATTCTGGCACATTCGGAGAAAGATTTTCCTGCTATCAGAGAAGAGGTGGAACGTCTGCGTCAGAAATTTAATGACGGATTGCAGGATTCTGAAATCTTTTATCGTGGACAACCCGATGATCGTTTCTCTTTTATCTTTCGTCACTGGGGAAGAGAGTTACAGGCGAAGGAAGCTTATTTGCACTACCTGTTGGTGATTGTTATTTTATTGCTGGTACCGGCTATAAATTTGAGTAGCATGACTTTGTCCCGTATGCGGAAGCGCATGTCGGAAATAGGAGTGAGGAAGGCATTTGGTGCTACTGCCAATGTCTTGTTGAGGCAAGTGTTTTATGAAAACTTATTATTGACGCTCATAGCCGGAGCAGTAGGAATGCTTTTCAGTTATGCATGTACTTTTTTATTGAATGATTTCTTATTTTCCAATAGCGAGAACCGTGCCCAAATAGGAGAAACCAGTCTTTCGGCAGATATGTTGTTCAGTCCCTGGATATTCTTGGCCGCATTCATTTTCTGCCTGCTCTTGAATTTGCTGTCAGCGTGCATTCCTGCCTGGAGGGCATCGCGCATGAATATTACGGACGCTTTAAACCAACGTTAGATCATGAACAGGAATTTATTGAAACAGATATGGAACGAGCGCCGCAGCAATGCGTTTCTGTGGATGGAACTTTTTGTGGTGTTTGTCATATTATGGTATATTGTGGATGTGGTATATGTCACATTGAGCATCTATAATTTGCCGATGGGCTTTGATATAGAAAATACGTATGTTCTTCGTTTTGAGCGGATGACTTCGAAGGCGGCTGCTTATCAGCCTGGCCGTACTATGAAAGAAGATGTTGCCGATTTGCATGAAATTGTAAACAGGCTTGCGCATCGTCCGGATGTGGAAGCAGTCAGCCTCTCGCAAAACTGTATACCTTATAATGACGGTGCAAACAGTTTTTCATTTTATCTGGATACAGTCCCGGTACGTAGTTTGAAACGATGGATAACTCCGGAGTATTTTAATGTATTCCGTTATCGCAATATAGACGGTTCGGATAGTGAAAGCCTTGCTGAGGCACTGACACCGTCCGGCATGGTCTTATCTGTGAATATTGCCGATGTTTATCAGGATGCACCTTGGCATGGTAAGGAACTTTTAGGGCGTAGGGTGCCTGTTTGGCGGAATGAGCCGGAGGCGGAGCACCTTTCTATAGCTGCTCTTACCGAGCCGGTCCGTTATGATCATTTTACAGCTCCGGATGATTACGGCTCCCGTTATGCTGCTGTGTACCTGACAGATGAGGTAATGGAATCCTTGGGCGAAACGGTTTATATAGAAGTTTGCCTACGTGTTCGTGAGGGACAGAATGATGGATTCATAGACCGTTTGATAGTGGATGCCGACCGTCAATATCAGGTGGGCAATCTATATCTTTTGGATATAACTCCTTTGAGTGATGTACGCACTGCTTATGAAACGGATTCGGTGAATGAGTTGAATACGCAATTTTGTATCATATTTTTCTTATTGCTGAATATCTTTCTAGGCATTATCGGAACTTTCTGGTTCCGGACACAGCATCGGCGTGTCGAAATTGCGTTGCGTATAGCTTTAGGTTCTACCCGTTGGGGAATCTGCGGTCGTCTGATGGGGGAAGGAGTCTTTTTATTGTTGGTATCTGCTATTCCTGCATTGGTCGTAGCGTGGAATTTGGGATATGCCGAACTGGTGGAAGTTACACGTATGCCTTTTACGGAAGGTCGTTTTGCGATTACAATTCTGGGCACTTTCATTCTGATTGCTGGAATGATTGTCATTGGAATAGGATACCCTGCCCGTCGTGCCATGAGTATCGAACCGGCTGAGGCATTACATGAAGAATAAATAAAATGAAGAGATAAAACGAATGAAACAGCTATTATTACAAGCATTTAATCTGATACGGCAGAATCCTTTTTATGCTACAATCAGTATTATAGGAACAGCTGTCACTATCGCTTTTGTTATGGTGGTAGTGATGATTTATGACTTCCGTACAATGGATATGGCTCCGGAAAGTGATCGGAGCGATATGATGTATACAGGTTCGGGAATGACCTATCGTAAGCAGGATCATACCAACCAGAACAGCGGTATGGGACGCAAGGCTTTTGAAGCATTGTTTTCAGAGCTCTCTGGTGTAAAAGAGGTTACTTGGTATCGTGGCGTTTCCAAGACCCCTTGTAACTTGTCCGCTTCGAATGAGATATTCAACTATTTTGTGCGGCCTGTGGCTGATAACTGGTTTAAGTTCTTTGATTATGAATTTATAGCGGGACGTCCTTTCACACAAGAGGAGTATGATGCCCGTCGGTGTGTCAGTGTGGTAACCGAGCGTATGGCCTTGCAGCTTTTCGGCACGACGGATGTGGTAGGAAAAGAATATCAAAGTAATTTTTTTCCGACTAAAGTGGTAGGCGTGGTGAAAGATGTCAATGCTATTTTCCAGACAGCATACGCTGATGCTTTTGTTCCTTTCTCATTGGAAAATGAAGACTATTATGCTACTTGGACAGGGGGCTTGGGAGGAATCCGTCTGGGATTGCTCAAACTGCTGCCGGACACTCGTCCTGCAGAGGTACGGACTGAAGTACAGCATCGGCAGGATCGTTTGAATAGTTCAACGGCAGAATATGCTTTCGAGATGAACGAACTCTATACTCATACGGAATATACCTTTTTTCGTGGAAAAGATATTAGTGCACCGTTGGTTTACAGTATGTTATTGATGGTCTTGCTGATTGTTCCTGCTATTAATATCTCAGGTATGACCAATGCCCGAATGCAGGAGCGTGTGACAGAGATTGCAGTTCGCAAGGCGTATGGTGCATCACGTATTTCCATTATGGTGAGGTTGTTTTTAGAGAATCTGTTTACGGTCTTTTTGGGTGGAATTTTAGGATATCTGTTTTCGTGTGTGTTGGTTTGGCTGGGACGTGTATGGTTGTTTGGTAGCGGCGAGGTAGAATTATCAGATATCAGTCTGGATGGAGGTTTGTTGTTGCATCCTGCTTTATTTGTGTTGGTTTTCGGCGTATGTGTTGTTTTTAATTTATTGTCGGTATTGATTCCGGTATGGATGGTCACACATCGTAATATTGCGACTACCATCAAAGGAGAATAGGAGGAAAGAAAAATGATAAAGAGTTTATTCAGACAAATGTGGAACCAGAGGCACGCCAATGTATGGGTGTGGGTTGAATTGATTGTTGTTCTTATCTTGCTATGGTACAGCATCGATCTGGTTTATAATTATGAGGCTGCTGCCCGTCAGTCTAAAGGATATGACACGGAGAATGTTTTTGATATTCAATTGAATATTAAGCCGGCTTTGCAAAATGATTCTGTATTAATGAGTCATTCTGCTGAATATTTGGAACAAATCTATCATTTAATCCAACAATATCAAGGGGTGGAGGAAGCTTGTTTTTATTATGGGACAATACCTTATACGGGAAATAATATGTATGAGGGATATGCTCCGCATTCGGATTCGACCCATGTGGTAGGCTGTTTCATCCGTTATGTCAGCCCTACTTATTTCAAGGTATTTCGTTTGCAGCCATTATCAGGCTCATTTGAGGCGGAGCGTTGGGACAAGAATGAATACCCCATGCCGGTGTTGATGAGTGAAACGTTAAGTGATTCCTTGTTTAGCGGACGCAATGGAGTAGGGGAGACTTGTTTCAATCCTTATTTTCTGAATAGTGTGCAACCGGAAACTAATTATAAGGTAATGGCGGTACTTCCTGCTCATAAGACCGATGAGTACGAGCGTTACGAACCTTTTATTTATCTTCCCAGTCCGCCGCTGACTCATTGGCATCACATTGCGGTGCGTGTGGCTTCCAATTCCATACCGGGATTTACCGAACATTTTATGCAGGATATGCAAGGGAAATTATCTATCGGCCCTTATTACTTATACGATATAAATTCGTATGGCGATATGAAGGAAGCTTTCGATATAGAGCAAGGAACGGTGAATTATCTGAATACTACCTATGCCGTTATCCTTTTCTTTGTTTTCAATATATTTTTAGGGATGCTGGGTACTTTCTGGTTTCGGACTCGTAAAAACCGAAGTGAGATAGCTTTGCGTATGGCACTAGGTTGCAGTAGGATGAATGTATTTGGTTATTATGTACTTGAGGGCATCCTTCTCTTGGTTTCGGCTGCCATTCCCGCTGTTTTTGTTTGTGCGAATATGCAGATGGCGGATCTTACTGTGCATACATTAATGGAACCTGCTTGGGGACGTTTTTTGCTTTGTTTTGTGTCGGCCATGCTGTTGTTGGGGATAATAATTTTGCTCGGCATTTATTTCCCCGCCCGGAAAGCGATGGGGATTGAGCCGGCAGACGCGTTGCATAATGAATAATGTTATTTCATTGTCACATGATCAGCAGTGTTCGTATATGAATGGAGTGTCCGATTTCGGACACTCCATTTTTGTCGTAAGGTGTTATAAAACAGTGAAATAGTTTTTTGGCATACCATTTGCCTTACCTTTGATAAAAAGAATAATAACGCAATGAAAAAACAAGTAATATCTCTATTTTTAGCCTTTGGCATATCGTTGGTTGCCGGAGCGCAGCCACAAGAAAAGCGACGTGCCATCACTTTGGAGGAAGCCATTACTATTGCCCGTGTGCAAAGTGTAGATGCGGCCGTAGCTTTAAACGAGCTGAAAACCGCTTATTGGGAATATCGTACTTTCCGTGCGGATTTGCTTCCGGAAATGAATTTTGAAGCCACTATTCCCAGCTATAATAAGAAGTATAATTCTTATCAGCAGGATAACGGTGCTTATACATTTGTACGTAATAATTATATGGAAATGAATGGTGAAGTTTCTATCGATCAGAATATTTGGTTGACCGGTGGTAAACTCTCATTGAATACCTCTCTTGATTTCTTGAAACAACTGGATGGAGATAAATCAAAACGATATATGTCTGTTCCTGTGGCATTGACTTTGGAACAACCTATTTTCGGAGTGAATACAATTAAATGGAACCGCCGCATCGAACCGGTGAGATACGCTGAAGCTAAAGCCGCATTTCTTACTGCAACCGAAGAGGTAACCATGACTACTATCAACTATTTTTTCAATTTGTTGTTGGCTAAGGAAAATGTAGGCATCGCCCGACAGAATCTGAAGAATGCAGATAAACTGTATGAAGTGGCTAAGGCAAAGCGTAGTATGGGGCAGATCAGTGAAAATGATTTGTTGCAATTGGAACTGAATGTATTGAATGCCCGTTCTACGTTGACTGAAAATGAAAGCAACTTGAAAAGTAATATGTTCAAACTCCGTTCATTTCTAGCATTAGGAGAAGATGAGGAATTGGAACCGGTTGTTCCCGAGACGATTCCGACTGTATTGCTGAACTATCCGGATGTTTTGGACAAAGCACTTGCCAATAATTCATTTGCGCACAATATTCGTCGCCGCCAGTTGGAAGCAGATTTTGAAGTGGCTAAGGCGAAAGGTAATTTACGTGAAATCAAGCTCTATGCACAGGTAGGTTTTACAGGAACAGACAATGAATTTAATAGTGCATACCGCCGTTTGAAAGATAACCAGATTGTAGAAGTTGGTTTTAAAATTCCTATTCTTGACTGGGGAAAACGTCGTGGTCAGGTAAAGATTGCTCAAAGTAACCGCGATGTGACTGAAAGCAAGCTACGTCAGGAGACCATGAATTTCAATCAGAATCTGTTTATCCTTGTAGAACAGTTCAATAACCAGCAGGCCCAGTTGCAGATAGCAGACGATGCGGACAAGATTGCCCAGAAACGTTACAGCACCAATGTGGAAACCTTCATGGTCGGTAAAATCTCGACATTGGATTTGAATGATTCCCAGTCAAAGAAAGATGAGGCTCGTCAGAAGCATATCAATGAGTTGTTCTATTATTGGTACTATTATTACCAGTTGCGCAGCTTGACATTGTGGGATTTCAATACCAATACTAATATTGATGCCGATTTCGAGAAGATTATCAAACAATAGGATTTTCACTATTCAATTCTGTTTGAATATAAAATGGGGTTGTCTTTGTACTTATTAAAATAATAATTTCTACATTTGCAGCATTATGATATTAATTATAGACGATGACAGTGCCATTCGTTCTTCTCTGAGCTTTATGCTGAAAAGGGCGAAATATGATGTGCAGGCCGTACCGGGTCCCAAAGAGGCTATTGAAATAGTCCGTTCGGTTGCGCCCCAGTTAATCTTGATGGATATGAACTTCACCCTGTCCACCAGTGGTGAAGAAGGATTGACTCTTTTGAAACAGGTCAAAGTGTTCCGGCCCGATGTTCCCGTTATATTGATGACAGCATGGGGAAGTATCCAGCTTGCCGTGCAAGGGATGCAGGCAGGTGCATTTGACTTTATTACCAAGCCTTGGAACAACGTGGCGTTGATGCAACGGATAGAAACGGCTTTGGAACTGACTTCACAAGATAAGAAAGCAGAGGTTCCGGTGGAAGATAATGACGGCTTCGACCGTAGCCATATCATTGGAAAGAGTAAAGCACTGATGGATGTGCTGGCCACGATCAAGCGGATAGCGCGTACCAACGCATCGGTCTTGATTACCGGTGAAAGTGGTACAGGCAAGGAGTTGATAGCCGAAGCGGTACATTTGAACAGTCCCCGTAGCAAGAAACCTTTTGTGAAAGTGAACTTGGGAGGAATTTCTCATACTTTGTTCGAGAGTGAAATGTTCGGTCATAAGAAAGGTGCGTTTACGGATGCCACAGCCGACAGGGTAGGACGTTTTGAACTGGCTGATAAAGGTACGATTTTCTTGGATGAGATTGGCGATTTGGATTTAAGCTGTCAGGTGAAACTGCTTCGCGTGTTACAAGAACAGACTTTTGAAGTCTTGGGCGACAGCCGTCCCCGTAAAGTCGATATCCGTGTGGTCAGTGCGACGAATGCCGATTTACGACAGATGGTGCAGGAACACACCTTCCGCGAGGATTTGTTCTATCGTATTAATTTAATTACGGTGCATCTTCCGGCATTACGCGAACGCCGTGAGGATATTCCGTTATTGGTCCGTCATTTTGCCGACAAACAATGTGAATCGAACGGTCTTTCCAAAGTGGAATTTACTTCTGAAGCGATGGATTATTTAAGCCGTTTGCCTTATCCGGGTAATATCCGTGAATTAAAGAATTTGGTGGAACGTACCTTGCTGGTCAGTGGAAAGGAAATATTGACTGCGGATGATTTTAAATCACAATACCAGCATCCTATAGAACAGAAGGTGACAACGAATCTGCAAGGCATGACCTTGGAGGAGATAGAAAAGCAGACTATTCTACAAACGCTTGAGAAGTATAACAATAATATGTCACAGGTTGCCGTAGCCTTAGGAATCAGCCGGGCTGCTCTTTATCGCCGTTTGGAGAAATACAATATACAAGTGAATGATTAGCAAAAACGGAACCGGATAAAATATGAAACTGAAATTCTTGTTCTTCTTTTTAGCATTACTGTTGACAGCAGTATGGACTATCCTGCTCGTTCTTACATTGAAGGAACGCGGTGCGTTGTTTTATATAGGAGAGGGAGTTATTACATTCAGTCTTGTGTTTCTGGTTTATTTCTATCGCAAAGTCGTGAAACCGCTTGATATCATCGGCAACGGTATGGAGCTTCTTCGTGAGCAGGATTTCAGCAGTAGACTGACTCCTGTCGGACAAAAGGAAGCCGACCGCATTGTGTTGGTTTTCAACCGCATGATGGAGCAGTTGAAAGACGAGCGCCTTCGGTTGCGTGAGCAGAATCATTTTCTTGACCTGCTGGTCAGCGCTTCTCCCATGGGAGTTGTCATACTGACTTTGGACGGACATATTTCCATGCTAAATGCTGCAGCTCTTCGTTTTTTGGATTATTCTTCGGCAGAGGAAGTCAGAGGCCGATTGCTGTGCGAGTTGGCTTCCCCTTTGGCCGAAGAAATAGAACGTATTCCCAAAGATACTACTGAAACAATTCGTCTGAGCGACTCCATGATTTACCGCTGTTCCCGGCTTTCTTTTGTTGACAGAGGATTCTCTCATCCGTTTATTCTGGTGGAAAGTCTGACTTCCGAGGTGGTGAAAGCAGAGAAAAAGGCATACGAAAAAGTGATCCGTATGATAGCACATGAGGTGAATAATACGACTGCGGGCATTACCTCTACTCTTGATACGGTGGATGGCGCTTTGGAATGTATGGAGGATACGGAAGACTTGCGCGAAGTGATGAAAGTCTGCATAGAGCGTTGCTACAGCATGAGCCGTTTTATCACAAATTTTGCCAATGTGGTGAAGATTCCCGAGCCTCAATTACAATCAGTGGACTTGAATGACCGCGTAGCCGCTTGCAAGACATTTATGGAAACGGTTTGCCGTAACCGTAAGATTACGCTGCATCTTGATTTATGTAAAGAGAATCCTGAAGTGATGATGGATACTTCTCTGTTTGAGCAAGTACTAGTCAACATTATCAAGAATGCGGCTGAAAGTATCGGGGAAACAGGAGATATCTTTATCCGTACTTCCGTATCACCTACGATGTTGGAAATTGCTGATACCGGTGCCGGTATCAGTAAAGAGGTGGAAACCAAACTGTTCAGTCCTTTCTTCTCCACCAAGCCTAACGGACAGGGTATCGGTCTTATTTTTATTCGTGAAGTTTTGATAAAACATGGGTGTACTTTCTCTCTTCGTACCTATCCGGATAAACTGACCCGTTTCCGTATCCGTTTCTGATGATTTTCTACCACTTTACCACGCTGATGCTTCCGCAAGGAAGTGAAAAGGGAGGGTTTATAGTAAATGTCTTTCGGGTGTTTCTTTTTGTGCTGTTGGTTCTTTCGAAATCTCAGTTCAAAATGAAAACTCTTTTTATTATGCTAAGTCGTCCGCGATGAAAAATGTTTAATCAGGATTGAATGAAATCGGTTTGTTTGGTTTATCTTCACAATATTATGTGCTAAATAATTAAATTATGAAATACCCTATCGGCATACAGACTTTTAGTCAAATCCGTGAAAACGGATATGTTTATGTGGATAAGACCGACCTTATCTACCAGTCAGTGAGTAGAGGAAGTATTTATTTTTTCAGCCGTCCGCGCCGTTTCGGCAAAAGTATTATGAAGGGCGGAAAGAGGTGAGGTAATATCCGGACAAGCCTGAAAATATCCTGTAGTTTGGAATAAGTAAGTAACGTTATAAAATAGCTTGATACATTATTTTATTCATCGTTATCAGCCCAAATCCACAAAAAAGTTGGGAGCGTTTATGCCCTCATGCTCTCACTGTATATGTAACATGTTGATCATGAATAATTTGTGTAGTTGTGGTAAAAATAGTTGCTCTCCCTTATGCCCTCACTAATCTCTCATGCCCTCACTACGTTTTGAAGCATATTTCTGTATAACATGCTTGTTGTCAGCTATATATTCTTTTTTTGTAGGATATTCCGGCTTGATATAAAGTAGGGCGTTTTCTGGCTTTTTATCGTAAAAAGTGTGTGTAAAGGGTTTGTACTTCTATGGAGTGTGATCGCAAAGTTCCCGGTATTTCCGGCAGTGGTAAAAAGATCAAGACGTTTTTAAAAAAGCTCTTGTTCTTTTTTAAAAAGGCCGTTATCTTTTTTTGAAAGTTCTTGATCTTTTTAAAAAACGTCCTTATCTTTTGAGATGAAATTCCGGATCTTACGCGAAAACCTCCACCACAGAGTTTTGCAAAACTGCTGCCACTGCTATCACTCTTTCCACTGAAAGCACCATGAGCAGGACGTTTCATAGGGTGGTGGCAGCACTTTTTTTATATGGTAAAAAGGGCTGCTGCCACCACTTTTACCTCTTTTCTACCCCAAAAAGTCCGTAGGAGGGGGAAGAAACAGGAGGCGGAGGATGATCAAACGCTGGGAAAAGGCGGGAATACAGGCACACAGCACCCGGAAACCGGACCGGCAGAATATCGTCCACCAACGAACAAGATACTGACTACATCCTGATGGGAATCTGATTGCGGATCGCCAGAACTATGGTTGCATCCCGACAAAGCCATAGTTACAATCTGGTGAAACCTTAGTTCCAGCCTGATGGAACTGAAGTTTCAACCCTACGGAACCGGTTGGAACTGAACCTTATGGCTGAATATGACGCCCGTACAATTAATATAGGTGCTGAATACAGCTTTTGGAAAGATTATATCAATGCGGTGATAGAGTTCAACCGCTGCCGTTACTTTTCCGGCGGAGTGGTTTTTAAAGTCCACCTGAAATAATAAAAGGAGTGGCTGTCAGTCTTTGATTTTCTTTTTATACACTTCCCCTCTGCTCATTACTTCCTTAACGAAATTGTAAGTCTCTACCCCTCGGAAGTATCCATTCTTACAAACCGGATCATTGAAATATTCTTCATTACTTTTAAGCAGGATATAGTCATCTACGCTATTATCCCATACATATTTATTCTTGCCATATTTTTCAGCCAGTGCCATGGCATCCAGTACGTGTCCTATTCCGGCGTTATAAGCCGCCAAGACAAATTTCATCCGTTCGTTTTCATTTTTTATTGCGTTGAAAGAACGGGAAGTGGCAGCGATATATTTCACAGCGGCCTTTATACTCTCTTCCGGATTCTGTTCTTTACCGGGAGGAACTCCCATAGCACGCGCCGTCCGGGGCATGAGCTGCATTAATCCTTTCGCGCCTGCCCATGATACGGCTGTCGTATCAAAATTAGATTCTGTATAGGCTAGGGAAGCTAAAATACGCCAGTCCCAATCTATTTCTTTGGCATATTTCTTGAATAGAGTGTCGAAGTGTGAAATCTTTCCGTCTTTGACGGACAAGATGGAACCGTGAGGTGTCCGTTTGCTTATTTCAAAATAACGCTTGCTACTGGCCTGATAGGCAGGAGAAGTTATATTTTCCTGATGCCATTTAGTAGCAGCTTCACCTAGTAGCGGTGAGGTCTTACGTACGGCCCATGAGGCACGTTGGTCAAAACTGACAGCCAGGTCAATATTCAGATTGGGGTAATAAGTCTTGTTTAATTTGGCAAGGTCGTTATCACAGATGGCATAATCTATCTCACCATTGGAAACCTGCATGATTAAATCCTCGGTGGTGATGCTGTCATTATTGACTTCGTGTATCAATATACCGCCACCCAGTTCTTTATCCAGATTGATGAGACGTTCCAGATACTTTCCTGGTTTTACATAGACCTCTTTCCCTATTAATTCTGTCACATTATTCAGTGCTTTCTTCTTTTTTTGAGTATTGCGTTGTACCAATACCTGATGGGTGATAATATCTTCCCCGCAAAATTCTACACTATCTTTAAACTCTTTGGTGACAGGTAGATTATAGGCTATCAGGTCTCCTTCTCCTTGTAATAGTTTATGGACCAGATCACGGGCATTCTGTGCTACTTTTATTTTCAGCTTTACGCCCAATGAGCGGGTAAACTGATCGGCCAGCTCATACTGGAATCCCATAGGCTCGCCCCGATAGTCGAAATAAGAGGTAGAACTGTTCAAGGTCAGGGCTACTAATTCTCCGCTGTCTTTTATTTGCGGCAAATCATAATTTGTCACTTCGGCAGATTGTTGCCGGTTGCGGCACGCTGTCATGCATATACAGGCAAGGACTAATAGCCAGACATTTTTCATCTTCCTAAAATCTTTTCAATATATAGTTTAAGGATTTCAATGGCCTTTTGGTTGTTGCCTCCATTGGGGATAATAATGTCGGCATATTGTTTGGTAGGCTCTATGAATTCGTCATGCATCGGTTTCAGAATGTTCCGGTATTTGTCTATCAGCATTTCCAAGGGATGGCCGCGTTCCACCATGTCGCGGGTAATCACACGCAGCAAACGTTCATCGGGTTCGGCATCCACGAAAATTTTTAAATCCATCAGATCGCGTAACTCTTTATCATAGAGGCTCATGATACCTTCTACGATGATGACTTCCTTAGGCTCTACATGGACGGTTTCGGGCAGGCGTGTACATATTATATAAGAATAGGTAGGTTGTTCAATGGGATGTCCTTTACGTAATTCGGCTATCTGTTGTTCAAAGAGCGGCCAGTCAAAAGCGTCGGGATGGTCGAAATTGGTTTGTTTACGTATTTCCAAGGGAATGGATGACTGATCATTATAATATGAATCTTGTGGAATGACTGCAACGGAACCTAGGGGCAGGCTCTCTATGATTTTTCTAACTACAGTGGTCTTTCCTGAACCGGTTCCGCCGGCTATGCCAATAATTATCATAATAATAGAATGTATTTTAAAACAAAACTGTTACTTTTGCATCAGGCTAAATACTTTAAGCCCTGTGTCAATTACAAAAGTAGGATAATTAATTAAAATATCAAGTATGGTTAAGCACATTGTTTTATTTAAATTGAAAGAAACTCTTTCACAAGAAGAAAAATTGAAAGTGATGAATGATTTTAAAGCGGCTATTGAAGCTTTGCCGGTCAAGATAGGTTTTATCCGTCATATATTTGTGGGGCTGAATACCAATTCTGCTGAAAAATGGGATATTTGTTTGGATAGTGAATTCGATACGCTGGCAGATGTCAATGCCTATGCCGTTCATCCGGATCATGTAGCTGCTGCCGGCCTCTTAAAAGAGGTTAAGGCTGATCGTGCTTGTGTGGATTACGAATTATAAAAGATAGCTTATGAAAAAGATAATCAATCCCTGGAAGGGGATGAAAGGATATAATTGCTTTGGCTGTGCTCCTAATAATGACGCCGGAGTGAAGATGGAATTTTATGAAGACGGGAATGAGGTAATCAGTATCTGGAAACCTCAGCCACAGTTTCAGGGGTGGATTGATACGTTGCATGGAGGTATTCAGGCGGTGCTGTTGGATGAGATTTGTGCATGGGTAGTTTTGCGTAAACTACAGACTACCGGTGTTACGTCCAAAATGGAAACTCGTTATATGAAGCCTGTTAATACTAACGATTCGTATATTGTATTGAAAGCCTCCATAAAGGAGAGGAAGCGCAATATCGTATTTGTAGAAGCGGCTATTTATAATAATAAAGAGGAACTTTGCACCAAGGCTCTATGCACTTATTTCACTTTTCCGCAAGAGAAGGCGAAGGAAGAAATGCATTTTTTGAGCTGCGAGGTGGAGCAAGATGAGATAATACCTTTAATTTGAAAGAAAAAATAAAGTTTTTGCGATAATTATTTGCTGATATCAAATATAAACTTTATTTTTGTCGCAAATAAAAAGAAAAGACTATGGTTAGAACAGCTACACATCATCATCATTTTCCTAACGAATAACTCGGTGGGCTAAGATGATATTGTAGTATGATGATATAGGGCTTGCCGAAAACGGTAAGCCCTTTTTATTGCCGGTTAATAATTAAAAAACAGATAGAATCATGCTTAGAATTGCAGTACAGTCAAAAGGCCGTTTGTTTGAAGAGACAATGGCATTATTACAAGAGGCGGATATTAAAATCTCCGCTTCTAAAAGAATTCTTTTAGTACAGTCATCTAATTTTCCTATCGAAGTTCTTTTTCTTCGCGATGATGATATTCCTCAGTCGGTGGCTGGTGGAGTGGCTGATTTAGGGATTGTAGGCGAGAATGAGTTTGTAGAGAGAAAAGAAGACGCTGAGGTGATTAAACGTTTGGGATTCAGCAAGTGCCGTTTGTCATTGGCTATACCTAAAGATGTGGACTATCCGGGTTTGTCTTGGTTTGAAGGACGCAAGATTGCGACTTCTTATCCCGGCATTTTGAAAGATTTCATGGAACGGAATGGTATTCATTCTGATATTCATGTCATTACCGGTTCGGTAGAGATTGCTCCGGGAATCAGTTTGGCAGATGCTATTTTTGATATTGTAAGTTCGGGATCGACTTTGGTAAGCAATAGCTTGAAGGAAGTGGAAGTGGTTATGAAAAGTGAGGCATTGCTGATAGGCAATAAGAATATGTCTGAGGAGAAGAAAGAGATTTTGAATGAACTCTTGTTCCGTATTGAAGCGGTGAAAGCTGCCGAAGACAAGAAATATGTCTTGATGAATGCTCCGACAGAGCGTTTGGAAGAAATTATCGAAGTGCTGCCGGGTATGAAGAGTCCTACTGTGATGCCATTAGCACAAGAAGGATGGAGTTCGGTACATACAGTGCTTGACGAGAAACGTTTTTGGGAGATCATCGGAAAACTGAAGGCATTGGGCGCGGAAGGTATTTTGGTATTGCCCATTGAGAAAATGATATTATAGCCGGTCCATACGTCAGGCGAGATTTGTAAACTTATAAAAGAATACATGTATGAAGAAAATAATATATCCTGAAAAGAAAGACTGGGTGGAAATTCTCCGTCGTCCGGCATTAAATACAGACACGCTGCGCGATACGGTTAAAGAAGTGCTGGATAAAGTGAAGACGGAAGGAGATAAAGCGGTGAGGGAATATGAAGAACGTTTTGATAAGGTGAAACTGGACTTACTGGGGGTTACTGAAACGGAAATTGCTGAAGCGGAAAAGGAGGTACCTATTGAATTGAAGGCAGCTATTATGCTGGCACAGAAAAATATTCATACTTTTCATAATTCTCAGCGATTTGAAGGGAAAAAGGTGCAGACTGTATCTGGTGTAACTTGTTGGCAGAAGGCTGTTGCTATTGAAAAGGTGGGCTTGTATATTCCCGGAGGCACGGCGCCTTTATTTTCTACCGTATTGATGTTGGCTACTCCGGCACAGATTGCAGGTTGCAAGGAAATCGTACTTTGTACTCCTCCTGATAAAGAAGGAAAGGTTCATCCTGCTATCTTGTATGCGGCAAAATTGGCCGGAGTAAATAAAATATTCAAAGCAGGAGGGGTGCAGGCCATCGCTGCTATGGCATACGGAACGGAAAGTGTGCCTAAGGTTTATAAAATTTTCGGTCCGGGTAACCAATATGTAACGGCTGCCAAGCAGCAGGTTTCTTTGCGGGATGTTGCGATAGATATGCCTGCCGGCCCTTCTGAAGTCGAAGTGCTGGCCGACGAGACGGCTAATCCTGTATTTGTGGCAGCCGATTTGCTTTCACAGGCGGAACATGGAGTTGATAGTCAGGCCATGCTGATAACTACTTCTGAGAAATTAATGAAGGAGGTGGAGTATGAGGTACAACGCCAGTTGGCTTTGCTTACCAGATGGAAAATAGCCGAAAAGTCGTTGGCAAACAGCAAATTGATTTTGGTGAGGGATATGGATGAGGCAATTGCTCTGACGAATGAATATGCTCCCGAGCATTTGATTATCGAGACCAAGGATTATATGGAACTGGCAGAGCGTATTGTCAATGCCGGATCTGTATTTCTAGGTTCACTTACTCCGGAGAGTGCCGGTGATTATGCATCCGGAACCAATCATACTTTACCTACCAATGGTTACGCCAAAGCGTATAGTGGGGTGAGCCTGGATAGTTTTATCCGTAAAATCACTTTTCAGGAGATTAATGGTGAGGGTATTCAGAATATCGGTCCTGCTATTGAGGTGATGGCGGCTAATGAACAACTGGGTGCGCATAAGAATGCAGTAACCGTAAGATTAAAAACAGTATAAAGATGAAAGATTTGAAAGAATTGACGCGCCCGAATATTTGGGCTTTGAAACCCTATTCATCGGCACGTGACGAATATAATGGAGCGGAGGCATCTGTTTTTCTGGATGCCAATGAGAATCCGTACAATACACCTAATAACCGTTATCCTGATCCTATGCAGCGGGAACTGAAGAATATGATAGCTCCTATTAAAAAGGTAGACCCCGATACGATCTTTCTGGGAAACGGCAGTGATGAGGCTATTGACTTGGTATATCGCGCGTTCTGTATTCCGGGGGTGGATAATGTAGCGGCTATTGACCCTACTTATGGTATGTATCAGGTGTGTGCCGATGTCAACGATGTAGAATATCGCAAGGTGTTGTTGGATGAAAACTATCAGTTCAGTGCCGACAAACTATTGGCGGCAACAGACGATCACACCAAACTGGTTTTTCTTTGCTCGCCCAATAATCCAACCGGTAATAACCTGGATCGTAGGGAAATGGAAAAATTGCTGGATACTTTTCAGGGATTGGTGATTATAGACGAGGCCTATTCCGATTTTTCTGATGCGCCGTCTTTCCTTGCCGATTTAGATAAATATCCTAATTTGATTGTCTTCCAGACTTTTTCTAAGGCATGGGGATGTGCTGCCATTCGTTTGGGCATGGCCTTTGCGTCTAAAGAAATCATCTCTATTTTCAGTAAGATTAAATATCCGTATAATGTGAATCTGCTGACACAGAAAGAGGCTGTTATGATGTTGCATCGGCATTATGAGGTAGAACGTTGGGTAAAGTCGTTATTGGAAGAACGGACGCGTTTGGTCAATGAATTTGTAGAACTGCCTTGTTGTGAGAAAATTTATCCTACGGATGCTAATTTTTTTCTAGCTAAAGTGACAGATGCCAAGAAAATATATAATTATTTGGTAGGTAAAGGTATCATAGTGCGTAACCGTACCAATATTTCTTTATGTCGTGATTGTTTGCGTGTGACTATTGGTACACGTCCGGAGAATGATATGTTGTTGGAAGCATTGAAGAATTATGAATGTTGAAATATGAAGAAAGCGTTGTTTATAGATCGTGACGGTACGTTGGTTATCGAGCCACCGGTTGATTACCAATTGGATTCTTTCCATAAATTGGAGTTTTATCCTAAGGTATTTCGTAATTTGGGATTTATCCGCAGTAAGCTCGACTTTGAATTTGTGATGGTTACCAATCAAGATGGCCTCGGTACTTCTTCTTTTCCTGAGGATACCTTTTGGCCGGTGCACAACCTAGTGTTGAAGACATTGGAGGGGGAAGGTATCACTTTTGATGATATCTTGATAGACCGCAGTTTTCCGGAAGACCATGTGCCTACCCGCAAGCCTGGAACAGGAATGATGGGAAAATATCTTACCGGTGATTATGATTTGGCTAACAGTTTTGTTATTGGTGACCGTGTTACAGATGTGGAACTGGCTAAAAATATGGGATGTAAGGCTATCTTGCTGCAAGATAATATGGATATTCTGAAAGAAAAAGAACTGGAATCCTATTGTGTACTGGTTACTACAGATTGGGATAAGGTCGCTGAATTTCTTTTTGCCGGAGAACGTATAGCGGAGGTCCGTCGTACTACGAAGGAAACGGATATTTATATCAGCTTAAATTTAGATGGCAGCGGAAAGTGTGATATTTCTACAGGTATTGGTTTTTTTGATCACATGTTGGAACAGATTGGAAAACATGGTGGTATTGATCTTACCATTAAAGTAAAAGGTGATTTGGAAGTGGATGAACATCATACTATTGAAGATACTGCCATTGTTTTGGGTGAATGTATTTATCGGGCATTGGGCAGCAAGCGTGGCATTGAGCGTTACGGATATTGCTTGCCCATGGATGATTGTCTTTGTCGGGTAGCTTTGGATTTTGGCGGTAGAGCATGGTTAGTATGGGATGCTGAGTTTCATCGAGAGAAAATAGGGGAGATGCCTACCGAGATGTTTCCTCATTTTTTTAAATCATTGAGTGATGCAGCTCGTATGAATTTAAATATCAAAGCCGAGGGGCAGAATGAGCATCATAAAATAGAAGGTATTTTCAAAGCTTTGGCTCGTGCCATAAAGATGGCTGTGCGAAGAGATATTTACTATTTTGAAGTACCCTCAAGCAAGGGATGTATTTAAGTTAGCTTCAAAGACAAAGTAACTTAACTTATTTGCCCAACTAAGTTAAGTTACTTTGTCTTTGAAGCTAACTTACTTTTTTATATGGTTTATAGCTCTTCGCATTCTTTCAGCCATGAAGCTGCACTTGCATCGCTTGGCATACGCCAGTCACCTCGGGGACTGAGTGATACGGATCCCACTTTGGGACCATCGGGCAGGCAGGAACGTTTGAATTGTTGTTGAAAGAAACGGCGGTAGAATATAGTAAGCCATTTTTTGATTGTTGCCTCATCGTATGTATCACGAAAAGCGATACTTGCCAGGAAGAATATCTTGGCGGGACGAAAACCGAAACGTAGGAATTGATAAAGGAAGAAGTCATGCAGTTCGTATGGCCCTACCAAATCTTCTGTCTTTTGTTTGATATTGCCGTTTTCATCAGCAGGAATCAGTTCGGGGCTGATAGGAGTGTCTACAATATCGAGCAGAGTAATACGTGATTCATTATCCATGTCATTCAAAGCCACCCAATTTACCAGGTATTTGACCAATGTTTTGGGAATACTTCCATTGACTCCATACATAGACATGTGGTCGCCATTGTAGGTGGCCCAGCCTAGGGCAAGTTCTGAAAGGTCTCCTGTACCAATGACAAGACCGCTCAGTTGGTTGGCAACATCCATCAGAATTTGAGTCCGTTCGCGTGCCTGACTGTTTTCGTAAGTCACATCGTGTATGGTCATATCGTGGTCTATGTCATTAAAATGCTGGATGCAGGATTCCTTAATGCTGATTTCTTTAATAGTAACGCCTAATGAAGCCATCAGATGGAGAGCATTATTATAAGTGCGGTCGGTAGTGCCAAAACCAGGCATGGTGATGCCGATGATGCCTTTTCGTGGCAAATTCAATTTGTCGAAAGTTTTGGCACAGACCAAAAGTGCCAAGGTGGAATCCAAACCACCGGAAATACCGACTACTACAGTCTTGCAGTGAGTGTGTACCAAACGTTTGGCAAGCCCTGCTATTTGGATGGCAAAAATTTCTTCACAACGCTCATCCAATTCTTTGCCCTGAGGAACAAAAGGATGGGCTTCTATACTGCGTGTAAGACTAAGATCGCGTGTGTTAACAAATTCTGTACTGATGTGGATGGCGGGACGTCCCGGGCAGTTGCCGATATTGGCGGCAAAAGTGGTATTGGTCAACCGTTCGCCACGAAGACGCTCTACGTCTATTTCACTGATGACTAACTGTTCTTTGAATGAGAAACGTTCAGATTCGGTAAGTAATGTGCCGTTTTCATATATCAGTCCGTTGCCTGCAAAAACAACGTCTGTAGTCGATTCGCCGAAACCGGATGAACTGAATACATATCCTGCCAGGCAGCGTGCTGATTGTTGACTGACTAATGAACGGACATAATTATGCTTGCCTATCCCTTCATTATCGGCAGACATATTGAAAATGATTTCCGCTCCTTTCAATGCTAATGCGGAACTGGGGGGAATGGGGGCCCACATATCTTCGCAGATTTCAATGCCAAAGCAAGTTTCCGGAGTGTCGAAAAGCAGGTTGGCGCTGACCGGTACATTTTGTCCGCAGAGACGTACATTACCATCTGGGTGGTTTAGAGCAGAGGTAAACCAGCGTTGTTCATAGAACTCTTTATAATTAGGTAAATATGTTTTGGGAACAATACCCAGTATTTTTCCTTTTTGGAAAACAACAGCACTATTCAGCAGCGTGGAATTCATAACCACAGGCATCCCTACAATGGAGACGATATCCATTTGTCGGGTATTATTCATAATCTGCATTAAAGCCATTTCTGCTTCTTCCAACAGTAAAGACTGACCGAACAAGTCGGCGCAAGTATACCCTGTAATACTTAGTTCGGGAAAAATGATAATTTGTACTCCTTTCCCGTCTGCTATGGCAATTTGAGTTTCAATCTGTTGTGCATTAAATTTGCAGTCAGCCACTTTCACTATCGGAATGGCAGCCGCCACTCTTACAAAACCGTATTTCATATTATACCTAATTATTATATATACTTGCAAAATTAATCATTCTTTCCCGATTTATACCCCTAAATAAAAAAAATAAAAAAAAGTACGTGATTTATTTGTTTGTTGCGAATAACTATCTATCTTTGCACATGAAATAAAATTGTAATAGTTACAAAAAGGGAATATATGAAGAGTTACGATTATCTTATCAGTTATAACATTAAGCCGTCCGTACAGCGCATAGCTATTATGGATTATTTGTTGGCCCATAAAACTCATCCTTCTATCGATGAGATTTATTTGGCGCTATGCAAGGACATTCCAACCTTGTCCAAGACTACAGTGTATAATACACTGAAACTCTTTGTCGAGCATGGAGCAGCTTTAATGCTTACAATTGATGAAAAGAATGCGTGTTTTGACGGTGATACTTCCCTGCATGCTCATTTCCTTTGTAAGAAATGTGGTAAAATATTTGATTTGCCCTACAGTAATGAAGTGAAGCAAGTAGAGCAAATTGATATGAATGGATTCAAGGTGGATGAAATTCACCAATATTATAAAGGTATATGCCCCGTTTGTTCTAAAGAAGACAAAGAAAGAAGTTAGAAAGATAGAGAGTAGATGACTAACTAATAAATAAAATATTGACTAACTAATAAAAAAAGAAATTATGAAAAAGTTTATTTGTACAGTTTGTGGTTATATTCATGAAGGTGATGCAGCTCCTGAAAAATGTCCGTTGTGTAAAGCGCCTGCTTCTAAGTTTAACGAAATGGTAGAAACAGAAGGTGGCTTGGAATTTGCAGACCAACACGTTATCGGCGTAGCAAAAGGTTGTGATGAAGAAATGATTAAGGATTTGAACAACCACTTCATGGGTGAATGTACGGAAGTTGGTATGTATTTGGCAATGAGCCGTCAGGCAGACCGCGAAGGTTATCCTGAAGTTGCTGAAGCTTTCAAACGTTATGCTTGGGAAGAAGCAGAACATGCTGCTAAGTTTGCTGAGTTGCTGGGTGACTGTGTATGGGATACAAAGACTAACTTGGAAAAGAGAATGAATGCTGAGTCAGGTGCTTGTGCTGACAAGAAACGTATTGCTACTCGTGCAAAAGCTTTGAACTTGGATGCTATTCACGATACAGTTCACGAAATGGCTAAAGACGAAGCTCGTCACGGTAAAGGTTTTGAAGGTTTGTACAACAGATATTTCAAGAAATAATATACGATTTTTTATAGTATAAATGGAGAGAGGGGGAGTAATTATTATTGTCCCCTCTCTTTTTATTGGCTATATTTAGATTAGAGATGTATAGGCCTTGTTTCTCATTCTTTCAGTAATACTTCTTCAATAGCTTTCCTGAAAGTAGTTTTATTGGCCGCTCCTATAATGATTTGCGGCTGTCCCGTTTTGGGGATAAAGATGATGGTGGGCAGTGACTGTATCCCCATGGCAGCAGATAATTCTTTTTGTTTGTCTGTATCTACTTTGTAAACTACGATTTGATCTTTGTATTCTTTGGCCAGACTTTTTAGCAGAGGGGCAACCATACGGCAAGGACCGCACCATGTGGCGTAGAAATCAATAACTGCCGGTTTCTCTCCTTTGTATTTCCAGTCAGTGGAACCGGAGGTGTAGTCAAATATATTATCCAAGAACATTTGTTTGTCCATATGTATGACTTTTCCTTCATTTTTATCTGACTTATCTCGGAAAGGAGTCTGGGCACTGAGATATCCTGTTAATCCGGTAGTTAATAAAAGACACGTGATTGTTTTTTTCATATTTTATTCATATTGGGCTAGAATTATGCTTAAATCATTGGCACGCATTACACCGCTTTGTCGCCACAATTGCTTACCGTCTTTAAAAATCATTAGTGTGGGAACTGACTGAATCTGATAGTATGCAGCAATTTCTTTATGGTTGTCTACATCTACTTTGACAATTCTTACTTTTTCCCCTTTTATTCCTTTTAATTCTTCTAAAATAGGTTTCATGGCTTTGCAAGGTCCGCACCATTCAGCAAAAAAATCAACTAATACAGGGATGTTTGAGGTGATTAAATCTTCAAATCTTTCCATAATGTTCTCCTTTCGTTATTTTTATTATAATAAAAACGTTTATAGTGTGTTTTTTGTTTAAAAGTAAGTGGGTGTGTCCAAATTAGTTTTTGGAAATATGAACTTATAATCTGAAATTTGAGCATCCTAAAAGACTAAAGAAAGGGTCGTATCATTACTCCATACAGAGCTTGATACGACCCTTTTAAGTGTTATAATTACTATCTGTAACTTTTAGGAGCAGTCATTTTTGTTTTGACACCGCTTCCTTGTATTATAAGGTTGATGAACTATTATTTTTTTACAGAAGAGGGAGTATAACGTGCATTCAGTCCATCAATGATTTCTTGTGTGATGTTGTATGCCGGATTAGCGTATAGCAAATTGTCAAATCCTGTATTGCTGATAATTAGATCATATCCTTTGTTTTGATTATAAATTTTCAAGAATGAATTGATAGAATCACGTAACTGCAAGCTGTTCTTTTGATTTTCAGAAGCTAGTTCGTCGCTTAGTTTCTGTTGCAGTGCCTGCAGTTCTTGTTGTTGCTTCATCAGTCTCATCTGTTCTTGTTCAGCACGTTCACGTGTAGCGAAGCCATTATTTTCCAGTTTGCGTTGGAATTCTTTAGCATCAGCATCCAGCTTCTTTGCTTTTTCATTTAAAGTAGTGCGGATATTTTCTTCTTTCTGTATCATCACTTCATTTAAGTCATTCCAGAAATTGTACTTAGTCAACAGTGAATCGATTTCCACATAAGCTATTTTCATGTTTGAAGAACCAGCAACGCCGACAGCCGGAGCAGTGGAAGAAGTTGCAGCGTTGTTGTTGTCGCTACATTGTGCAAACACTAACACGATGGCTAGTGCTAGAAATCCATTCAGGATGAAATTTGTTCTTTTCATAATCTTTTTCACGTATTGTTTATTAATTATTATCCGTTTTGTTTTGCTTTTCAATTTCGGCTATGGCATTTTTATTAGGCTTGCGTGCTTCACGATCTTGTGATTGTACACATCCTACTCCTTTTTTACGGAGTGCCTTATTACCGCTTACATGTGTGTTTGGAAACTTTCCTTTTAGAAAGATTCCGATAGACAATAATGCTATACAGATAGCAACTATTAACACAGTTATAAGGATAGTATCAAGCATTTCTATTATTTTTGTGGTGCAAAGTTAGTGTAAGGCAAGGGAAATGCCAAATTTATTGAAGCATTTCGTATCTGCGGACTAAATTTGCGGAACAAATATAGAATTTTGCAATGATTTAGCTTTCTCTTTTCTCATTAAAAAAGAGGAAGTGTCCTATTTAAGAGAATTATTTAACTATTTTTTGCAAATTTGGAAACTGAATTTGCCTAAACAACATGATTATGAATAAAAAGGATTTAAAGCCGGCATCTGTCTTTTATTATTTTGAAGAGATATGTCAGGTACCCCGTCCCTCGAAAAGAGAGGAGAAAATAATTGCTTATTTGAAAGCCTTCGGTAGAAAACATGGTTTAGAAACTAAGACAGACGAAGTTGGCAATGTATTAATTAAAAAACCTGCCACTCCGGGTAAGGAGAATTTGAAAACTGTGATTTTGCAGTCTCATATAGATATGGTTTGTGAAAAAAACAGTGATGTGGAGCATGATTTTCTAATTGATCCCATTGACACAGTAGTGGACGGTGAATGGTTGAAAGCCAAAGGTACTACATTGGGGGCAGATAATGGTATCGGTGTGGCGACAGAATTAGCTATATTGGCTGCTACTGATATAGAGCATGGTCCGTTAGAGTGTCTTTTCACAGTGGATGAAGAAACTGGATTGACGGGTGCTTTTGCATTGAAACCAGGGTTTATGACTGGTGATATTCTGATTAATTTGGACTCGGAAGATGAAGGAGAATTATTCATCGGCTGTGCCGGTGGTGCAAATACTACAGCGGAATTTACTTATCAGCCTGTTTCTGCTCCACAGGATTATTTCTATTTCCGTGTAACGGTCAAGGGATTGACAGGTGGACACTCCGGTGATGATATTAATAAAGGTAGAGCGAATGCTAATAAGCTGCTGAATCGTTTTCTGACTCAGTTGGCTTCTAAATATATTTTATATTTATGTGAGATTGATGGTGGAAACCTGCATAATGCCATACCTCGTGAGGCACAGGCATTATGTGCGGTACCTATGAAGGATAAGGAATCGGTTCGTGTAGATTTGAATATCTATACTGCAGAACTGGAGAATGAATATGCTGCGACGGAACCGAACTTGAGAACCGAACTCTCTTCTGAATCCCCTTGTAAGGAAGCGATAGATATGACTACTGCCGGACATCTTCTGAGAGCTGTTTACGCTGTGCACAATGGGGTGTATGCCATGAGTCAGGATATTCCAGGATTAGTAGAAACTTCGTCTAATCTTGCTTCCATCAAACAGGTAGAGGGAAACAAGATTAAAATAGTGACTAGCCAGCGCAGCTCCATTCTTTCATCACGCAAGAATATGTCCGAGATGATCCGTTCTGCTTTTCTTTTGGGAGGTGCTGAAGTAATAACTGGTGACGGATATCCAGGATGGAAACCGAATACGGATTCTCCTGTTTTGAAAATTGCGATAGATAGCTATAAAAAACTTTTTGGTGTGGAACCTAAAGTAAAGGCAATTCATGCCGGATTGGAGTGTGGGTTGTTCCTTGAGAAATATCCGTCACTGGATATGGTTTCCTTTGGACCTACTTTGCGTGGTGTTCATTCACCTGATGAACGTATGCTGATACCTACTGTAGATAAATTCTGGCGTCATTTGCTGGATGTATTGGTTAATATACCGACAAAATAATTTATATGAAAAAAACAATTCTATTCCTTTGTTTGTGCTACCTGGTAGGGGTGACGTATGCACAGGAACCGTTCCGGGTAATGTTCTATAATGTAGAGAATTTGTTCGATTGTCAGCACGACACGTTGAAAAATGATTATGAATTTTTGCCGGATGCTCCGAAAGGATGGACGCAAGCGCGCTATCATGATAAATTGGCTAGGATAGCTAAAGTTATTATTGCCACGGGTGAGGAAAATGTCCCCGATTTGGTGGGACTTTGTGAAGTGGAAAATGATCATTGCTTGAAAGATCTGACAGAAAACTCGCCATTACGCGAGGCGGGTTATCGCTATGTCATGACTGATTCTCCTGATGAGCGTGGTATTGACGTGGCGTTGCTTTATCAACGTGGTACCTTTAAATTAGTAGGGAAAAACTGTATTTCTGTTCCTTATAAGGAAATAGAGCGTCGGCCTACACGTGATATACTTCATGTGACAGGGCAGGTAGCTTCCGGAGATACATTGGATGTGTTTGTGTGTCACATGCCTTCTCGTGCAGGCGGTGAGGAGAAGAGTGAACCCTACCGCCTTTTTACGGCGCAGATATTGAAGATAGCGGCAGATTCTGTTATGAATATCCGTCAGCATCCTAATGTAATGATTATGGGTGATTTTAATGATTATCCCACTAATAATTCTATTGCAAAAGTATTGGGGGCTGTGGCTCCGAAAAGTGGAGTGCAGGCCAAGAAATTATATAATCTGATGGACGGGCGTAAGGAGGGAACCTATCGTTATCGAGGTGAGTGGGGAGTACTTGATCAGCTGATTGTTTCCGGTTTTTTGTTACAAGGGCATGATAGTATGCGCACTTCATATGATAAGGCACAGATTTTAAAATATCCGTTCCTGCTGGAAGAGGATGAAAAATATGGTGGTAATATTCCATCACGTACCTATTGGGGAAAGAAATATCATGGTGGTTATAGCGACCATTTGCCAGTGTGTGTGGACTTTGAAATTGGAAAATAGGGAGAGATTGGTGGTTAGTGATGAATGGACTGCGCTATTATGCCGCAGGTGTTAATCACTAACCGCTATATATTTCTATTCATGATGATAAGGACCGTTGTTCAATATAGTCATCGCCCGGTATAGCTGTTCTACGAAAATAAGGCGTATCATTTGATGTGAGAAGGTCATCTTGGATAATGAGATCTTTTCTTGGGTTACATCATATATTTTGGGTGCAAATCCGTATGGCCCCCCAATGATGAATACTAACCGTTTGTTTACAGTGTGCATTTTGCGTTCTATCCAGTTGGCAAATTCTACGGAACGGAATTCTTTTCCATGTTCATCCAATAAAACCACTACATCGCCCGGCAACAAAGCTTTCAGAATTAATTCTCCTTCCTTCTCTTTTTGTTGCTCCATACTCAGGTTTTTGGTATTCTTGAGCTCGGGGATGACTTCCATATCGAAAGAAATGAAGTGCTTGGTACGTTCCACATAATCATTGATAGCGGTGATATAATGTTTTTCGACAGTGCGTCCTACTACTAATAATGTAAATTTCATACGTTCTTTTCTGGTTTACTTTGCAAAAATACGGAAAATCTCTACCTTTGCCTATCAATTCATAAAAAAACGATAACATTATGGACGAATTAGTAGTAAAAGACTTAATAGACAGACTGATAGACCTGTCTTTTGCTGAAGATATAGGTGATGGGGACCATACTACCTTGTCATGTATTCCCGCAGATGCAATGGGAAAATCAAAGTTGTTGATTAAGGAAGAAGGTATCTTAGCTGGCATTGAAGTGGCTAAAGAAGTATTTCGCCGTTTTGATCCCACAATGAAGGTGGAGGTGTTCATTCAAGATGGAACTCACGTGAAACCGGGTGATGTGGCTATGATGGTGGAAGGTAAAGTTCAGTCACTTCTTCAGACAGAACGCTTGATGCTGAATATCATGCAACGCATGAGTGGCATTGCTACTATGACCAATAAATATGTGAAGAAACTGGAAGGTACGAAAACTCGTGTACTGGATACCCGTAAGACAACTCCGGGTATGCGTATCATGGAGAAGATGGCTGTAAAGATAGGAGGAGGATGCAATCACCGTATCGGTTTGTTTGATATGATTCTGCTGAAAGATAACCATGTGGATTTTGCAGGCGGCATACACAATGCGGTGTCCCGTGCTAAAGAATATTGTAAGGCAAAGGGTAAGAGCTTGAAGATTGAATTGGAAGTGCGTAATTTTGACGAATTGAATCAGGCGTTGGCAGAAGGTGTGGATCGTATTATGTTTGATAACTTTACACCTGAAGATACTCGTAAAGCTGTAGAGATAGTAGGAGGACGTTGCGAAACCGAGTCTTCTGGTGGTATTACTTACGATACTATGTTACCCTATGCGCAGGCAGGAGTGGATTTCATTTCTTTTGGTGCGTTGACCCATTCTGTAAAAGGATTGGATATGAGCTTCAAGGCTTGTTAAGGAAATGTTTTATGATAAGAGAGAACTTCAAATTTTGGATCTTTTTTTGAAATATGAATGACGTAAGTGGTACGAATAAAATTAAAATAAATTCGTACATTTGCGTCATTGATATTAGTTTCTTTTATTTTCTTCTTTAAATCGGGTAGGTGTCATTCCTTTTACTTGTTTAAAGGAGGTACTGAAATACCTCGGATAGGAAAAGCCTACCTCGTAAGATATTTCGTTGATATTCATGTTGGTATTTGTAAGCAAGTAAACAGATTTTTCTATGCGTAGTTTATTGATATAGTCATTAACGCCCAACCCGGTTAGAAGTTTTACCTTATTATATAAGGATGCTCTGCTCATAGCCATTTTATCTGTGAGAAACTTAATGGAAAGTTCCTCTCCAGCCATATTTTCATTAATAAGTATATTGAGTTTGGCGATGAATTCCTCATCTTCTTTACTGTTTTTCTTTTGAGACTGTTCTGTTTCTATCCTTTTTTCGTTTTTTTCTTTTACTAGCCTATTAGATGATAATTCCGTTGCAGGAATGTTTTCTTCGACTGGTATTTTTTCTTCTTTGTTTTTTAAGATGTCGTTCAATATAGCTTGTAGGAAGTTCATATTGCCTTTCATATATTTCTCTTTCCGTCGGAAATAAATGTAGCCTATACCGGCTGTGGTAATAATAAACAAGATGGCGGCTATGCCGATGAACCAGCTGGTCTTATACCAAGGAGGAGTAACGATTATGTTTATCAATTTTTGGGGTGTGGTATGATTCCCGTCTTTAGTATTGCAAGAAACCCGTATTGTGTAGTTGCCTGCGGATAGAGAGGATAAATTTAAAGTTGGATCGTAAGTTTCAATCAATTGTTTGCTTCTACTTTCAATTATGTATCGGAGCAGGTATTTTTGGAATATGTCTCTGTTCTTTATTCGAAGGTGGATGGAAAGAGAATTGTAGTTCCAAGGTATGTTTATTGTATTCTCTTTGATTTTTTTTAAATAAGGACTACCGTTAAGGAGAATGTCGGACAGGTATATTTCTGGTATCTGAGTTTCAGTTTCGGGAATGTTTGTGTTGATTTTTACCAATCCTTCGGATCCACCTAGATAGATGTAATTCTTATTAGATTGTTTTTGGTATGCGAATAAAATTTCGTTAGATGGGAAACCATCAGAACTATTCCAGATAGTAAATTTATTTTCTTTGATAATATAAGAATATAGTTGATTTTGAGCACAGATCCATAGACGTCCTTTTCTATCGGCAATGAGGAAGGATATGTTATTAAATAGTTTGGTGTGTATGCGATGGTATTTTCGACTTTTCAAGTCGAAGAATCCAAGTCCTTTGTCGGTTCCGGTCCATATTATATCGTTGTTGTCATAAGACATGGAAGTGATGGTTTCATTTTTTTCCAACTCGAATAGTAATCGGATACTGTCATTTTGTTGATCTACCCAAAAAGCTTGGTGAGCGTATTTTAAAAGAGAGAATTTATCGTTGGAGTATGATAGACAAAGTGCATTATTAGAGAAGTCGTAGTGACGATCTGTTTGCATCTTTGAGAATGTGTGGTTATGTGTATTATATGCATATGCATTACGACTGATTATATATATTTTGTTGTTTGCCACTTGATTGGCCAAAGGAAGGTAACCATAAAAACATTCTTTATAGTTGGTCTCTTTATCTATAATGGTGAAAGGACGATATTGCTGCGTCTTTTTATTGAACAGGAAAATGCCTTTGGTATACAAAGAAACCATTAATTCAGATTCAGATATTTCAGCAATGGAAATAACTTTATCTCCGTAGGTTGAGGGGAAATGGGTAAATTTGTCAGTAGAAGGGTCGTATAGGTTGATACCTCCTCCATCAGTTCCAATCCAAACTTTTCCATTCTTTTCTTCGTAAAGGCTGATGATTGATTTTTCACTGAGTCCGTTGGGATTGTTTAAAACGGCATCTTTATATGTCTTAATGTACGTTTCTTTAATACAGAATATGCCTCCGCGTACGCTTCCTGCCCATAAGTTTTTTTCTTGGTCTTTATAGAGCAAGGTGATGGAGTTTACTGGTAGGGAAGAATAGTCTCCTACTATATGTTGAAGTTGTGAGAATTGTTGAGTATGGGGAGCAAATTGGTTGATGCCACTTCCGTCTGTAGCCAACCATAGTTTGCCATTGTGTTCTGTTATGTCTAAAATATAATTGTTGTTTAATCCGGAATTTGTTTGAGTATAGTGTTCTTGGATTTTTCCTGTTTGGTCATAGCAATATAGTCCAGATCCATAAAAGGATGTGTAAATATGCTGGTCAAGAGTTATGTATAACGATGTCAGCAGGTTAGGACTGCTTGGAATAAAAAGACTAAATTGTTGAGTTTGACAGTTGTACGAGTAGATTCCTTTTCTTCGGGTACCTACTAAAATTTTGTTTTTATCGAGATAAACCATTTTTTGGATTCTATAATCTACCATGTTGATATTTTTTTTCTTTTCTTGTTTTTTTAATGTGAATGATCTTTGTTTTTTACTATGATAGTCGTAGCAATATATGGTATTCTCGCTGCCAAACCATATTCCACCTTTTACTTTGATAGAAGAATAGATCGCTTGGGAAATGATAGTATTAAATCGGTCCTGTTCGGCATCATAAAGGGCTAACCCTTTGGGAGTTGCTATCCAAAGATTTCCTAATGAGTCTTCTGTCAGATGATTGATATAATTACTAGGTAGAGAGTGGGGATCGTCTGAATGGTGCAGATAGGTTTTGATTCCCTCTTGAGTATAACTGTTCAATCCATTTTGGGTACCTATCCATAAAGTACCTTTATGGTCTAGCAGGATGGATTGGACAGTAGCTTGGGAAAGTCCTTGCTCTATAGAGAGCTGGGTGAACGAATAATTGACACTGTGTTCGGAAGAGAACAATTTTGTGTCTGCCCATAAGAATAAAATGATAATTAAGGTCCGATACATTGTATTTTTTATTTTTTGCAAAAATACATTTTTTTTCTTTTGATAAGAATTTAAGGATTATTTTTCAGTATGAAGTAATAAGAATACTAAGATATTTTAGAAATAAAAATTGAGAAATATCCCCTTATTAGACAGAAATGGACTTGATTTATACAATTTCTGATCTTTTTAGTTGATAAATAGACTAAGTTTGCACAGTTAAATTTTTAAAATAAGTTTTGTGAACCAAAATTAATGTAGTATGAAAAATGTTATACTTTTATTATTGTCGGTATGTGGTATGCTTGCTTGTACTCATACACCGAAATGGGAATTAGTGTGGGAAGATAATTTTGATGGTGCGGAACCTGATACCACAATATGGAGCCGCATACCTCGCGGAAGACCTGATTGGCAAAATACTCAGTCATTTGATAATCGTTGTTATGAAATGCGTGATGGTTGTTTAATATTAAAGGGAATTGTGAATGATAATATGGATGTAGATACGGCGAAGTATCTGACTGGGGGATTGTGGACAAAAGACAAGCATGCTTTTCATCGGGGACGCATCGAAGTAAGAGCTAGATTGCATGGGGCGAGAGGAGCATGGCCGGCTATATGGACTTTGCCTTATGAAATTGATAAATATGTTTGGCCTATGGAAGGAGAGGTAGATATTATGGAACGTTTGAATTATGATTCTATTGTTTATCAAACCGTGCATTCGCACTATACTTATACATTGGGGATAGAGAATAATCCGAAACATGGAGGCACTGCATCCATTAATCCTGAGGACTTTAATGTATATGGGGTAGATTTTTGGCCGGACAGTTTGGTGTTTCATGTGAATGGAAAACGACATTTTGTTTATCCTCGTATCGAAACGGAACAAGAAGGTCAATTTCCTTTTGATATTCCCCAATATTTGTTGATTGATATGCAATTAGGAGGTACTTGGGTAGGACCAGTGGACTCTACGGATTTACCAGTGGAGATGGAAGTGGACTGGGTACGTCATTATCAATGGAAATAAAGCTATTCTGATATTTGTTGTTGTAATACAAATTATAAATAACCTATTAACTTAATTAAATTGAAATTATGAAAAGACAAAGGCAAAAATTATTTCGCGTGGTTTTGGCAGGCGTCCTGATGATATTTTCATTTATGGTATACGCACAGGAACGTATAGTGACAGGTAAGGTGTATGATTCATCCGGTGAGTCTATTATAGGAGCTAGTGTAATGGTACAGGGTACTATGCAGGGAGTGGTGACTGATATAGACGGTGCTTTTCAGTTGAAGGTGCAACCTTCCCAGTCTTTAGTGATTAGCTTTTTGGGATATCAGGATGTGATCCTGCCGGTAGGAAGTAAAAATAATTTTAAAATTATTTTGGAAGAAGACTCCAAAAAGCTGGACGAAGTGGTGGTGGTAGGATACGCTACTCAGAAGAAAGTGAATTTGACAGGATCTGTTGCTTCCGTATCAGCAAAAGATATTCAAGATATTCCGGTGGCTAATACAACTACTTTGCTGCAGGGACGTTTGCCAGGTTTAGTACTAACTCAGAACGGTGCACAAGCTGGTAATGATAATCCAGAAATCAGGATTCGTGGTATTGGTACCTTTGGGAATAATAATCCGATGGTGTTGATTGACGGGGTGGAAGGTAGTATTTCACAAATTGCAGAAATCCCTTCTGCCGATATTGAGAGCATTTCTGTATTGAAGGATGCGGCATCGGCAGCTATTTATGGTGTGCGTGCTGCTAATGGCGTTATTTTGATCACTACTAAGCGGGGACAGGCATCAAGCAAAGTGAAGGTTTCGTATTCAGGTAGTTATACTTTGCAGACCCCAGGTATTGTTCCCGATTATGTGGATGGTTATAATTGGGCTTTGATGAAAAACGAAGTGAGCACTGGAACTTTTTCACCGGAAGCTTTGCAAAAGTTGCAAGACGGATCAGATCCGGATCATTATGCAAATACCAATTGGCTGGATGCTGTATTGCGTAATGCTAGTATGCACCAGCATCATCTGTCTGTATCAGGAGGTAATGAAAATACCCGTTTTATGACTTCGGTGGCCTATTCCAATCAAGATGGTATCATGATGAAGACAGGAGTAGAACGCTTTTCTTTTCGTTCGAATATTGATACTCGTTACAAACGTTTTACTTTTGGATTGAACTTATCCGGTAATAAGAATAATGTGACTACTCCTGCTGTCGCACCTTCCGGCGAAGGTGGAATCATGCGTTATGTATCCTGGTTTACTCGTCCTACTGTGCCGGTGATGTATTCTAACGGACACTACGGCTATGTAGATGGTTCGTCATTGAGTGCCGAACTGATGAAGAATCCTGTAGAGTCAATGTCTTTAGGGCACCGCAGCAATGAGTATTGGCGTTTTAACGGTAAGGTTTTTGCAGGTATTGATTTATGGGACGGATTGAAGTTCCAGACCAGTTTTGCTTATGCTTTTGATTTAAATGCAACGAAATCTTATTCTCCCAAATCTCCTGCCCGTTATGATGCAGAAGGAAGTATTAGAAAAGCGGCAGGGGAAACGAATAAGGAGGAGGATTATTGGTATCGCAATGCAACATGGACGAGTGAGAACCTGTTGACTTATAACAAACAATTTGATAAACATAATGTTAATGTGTTGTTAGGGCACTCTGTTATTGGCTCGCGCTTTTATAAAACGACTGCTTCCATACAGGGCTTTCCTACAGAAAATATTTATGAACTTGATGGAGGAACAATTAATCCGGGTGCAAAAGGCAATTCGGAAGAATATAAACTCCAGTCATTTTTTGGTCGTGTGAATTACGGTTATGATGACCGTTATTTGTTTGAGTTCAATATTCGCCACGATGGTTCATCACGTATGCCTAAAGCCAATCGTTACGCTACATTTCCTTCCGTATCAGGAGGATGGGTGTTTTCGAATGAAGAATTAATGAAAGACTATAAAAACTTCTCCCTTGGAAAGTTGCGTTTATCATGGGGTAAGTTGGGTAACCAGGAAATCGGTAATTATGCTTATGCGGCTACTTTGGGCGCAAGCGGAAATTATTTCTTTGACCAAGGTGGGGACAAACAGGCTGGTATGGTACAGACTTCTGTTCCAAATGAAGACATCAAATGGGAAACGACCCGCTCCATCAATGTGGCCCTTGATCTTGGATTCTTTAATAATAGGATACAGACTACTTTTGAATGGTTTGATAAGAAAACTTCTGATATCTTGATGCAATTAGCTATGCCAGGCATATTCTTAGGTTCTCTTAATGCTCCTTATCAGAATGTGGGTGCTGTCCGCAATCGTGGTTGGGAATGGAATGTGAATTACTCGGATAGTAAAGGCGATTGGGTTTGGAATGTAGGTTTCAACTTGTCACACGTGAAGAACGAAATTCTGGAAATGGGCGGTTTGGAAGAAACAATAAGTGGGCAAACAATCAATCGTATTGGCAATCCTATTGGCGCTTATTTTGGATATAAAGCGATTGGTATGTACCGTACAGAAGCTGATTTACAGCGTACTAATTCAAAAGGGGAAATCATTAAACAAAATGGTGTGGCTCCTAAATTGGGCGATATTATGTATGCTGATTTGAATGATGATGGTAATATTACTGCTGATGATCGTGATATTATTGGCAATCCTTTTCCTAAATATTCTTATAGCTTCAATTTAGGAGCTTCTTGGAAGAATTTTGACTTGTCTACTTTTTGGCAAGGAGTGGGAGGTATTTACCGTTACAGTTGGGAAACTTCTACCGATATTCGCGGTAACTTAACCGAACGTTGGTTGGATCGTTATTCTGCCGGCAACGTAAATGCTTCTATGCCGGCATTGGGTAATACTATGAATGATTCTTATTCTTCATTCTGGTTAGAAAATTCCAGTTACTTACGTTTGAAGAACTTGGAATTCGGCTATACATTCCGTCAGCCTGGACTTGCTAAGATGGGTGTTTCCAGTGTCCGTGTTTATTTTGCCGGAAGCAACCTTTTGACATTTACGTCTTTGAAAAACTGGGATCCGGAAAAAACATCGGGTGATGCTAGAAATGACGTACATCCCAATATGCGCACTTATTCATTTGGGCTAAATATTCAATTCTAACTTATAAGGAGGATATACATTATGGTAAAAAGTACAAAAAATATATGCAGAGTTTTATTTTTTTCTGGAGTGTTATTGGTTACCAGTGCATGTTCAGATAGTTTTTTGCAGACGGATTCTCCGAATCAGCCTTCTCAAACCACTTATTGGCAGACCGAATCGGATGCATTGATGGCTTTGACAGCTTGCTATGATGCCATGCAGAGCCAGAATTTATATGATGACAATATTGATGGCTGGAAGTTTGGATTTCTAGGACGTGAAACCAGTACGGATAATGGAGACCACACATGGGGTGATTGGATGCTGGGAAGTTCTATCTCGAAATGTGCTTCTTCCACTACCGATGAATGCTTTTCTATGTACTGGAATGCTAATTATGAAGTGATTAAGCGTTGTAATATGTTGGTAGAGAATGTGGAACGTATTCCGATGGAGGCTGAAAAGATAGATGCATACAAGGCGGAAGCAATAGCATTACGAGCTTTGATGTATTGCAATCTGACCTCCGTATTCCGTGATGTCCCTTATCTGACGAAACCTTTAACTTTGGCTGAAGCACAGGCTCCCAAGGCGGAACGTAGCCAGATTATTTCGTCCTTGCTGGAAGATTTGAAGACTTGGATTCCTAAAATACCAGTTATAGGGAAAGCGCAAAAAGGACGTATGTCCCAAGAAGCAGGTTATGCCATTATGGGACGAATTGCTCTTTTTAATCAACGTTGGGACGAGGCAATAACGGCTTATAAAAATGTAGTAGGAAAAGTGCAGCTTTTTAAGTCGGGTGACGGAACTGATTATGCTGCCAATTATGCTGATTTGTTTAAAGAGCAAAATGAAACGGCAGCAGAAGTATTGTTGAGTGTCCATTTTAAAGGTCCGGGATTAGGTGAAGGAAGTTGCTTTGGGGTTTGTTGGTCTGCTCCAATGAATGCTATTGAAGGTTCTATGAACTTGTGTGATGATTTTTATTGTATAGATGGGTTGCCCATCGATAAGTCACCTTTATTTAAAGGAAGTCTTGTTCAAGGAGCCCATACGAAGGCTAATCCGGATATGGGACGTTATGAGAATCGTGATCCTCGTATGAAAGGTACATTGATGTTACCTGGTATGGAATGGAACGGAAAACTGTTTACTAATAATTTGCCGGCAAGTTCTACCTGTTGTATTCGTAAATGGTACACTCCAGAAGATACAGTTAATGAATATGACGGTAGTCTTGACTTCTATGTTATCCGTTATGCAGAGGTACTTTTGTCACTTGCTGAAGCTATGATTGAGAAAGGTGGTTATCCACAAGCCGAAATAACAGGATATATTAATGAAGTTCGTGCTCGTGTTGGTATGCCAGCGGTAGAAGTAGTGGAAGGAACTAATTTGAATAAAGAAGAATTGCGCGCCATTGTACGTCACGAACGCCGTGTGGAATTGGCTTTTGAAGATTTGCGTTTTGCAGATCTTTACCGTTGGGGAGAATTTGAAAATGCTCAAAAGCGTATGCAGAAAGACCAGTCATTCTATGGCTTTGGAGTAGTTTCGCGGGGTAATCTTCGTGGTGCGCAAGATTTGGTTTGGCCTATTCCGCAAGGTGAGATTGATACGAATCCGATGTTGGAGCAACATAGTGAATGGAAATAAGAATGATTGAATTATCTATTGTAATATAACTGTGATGAGGTAAGAGATTGTTAAAAGGTATTTTCTTGAAATAAAGGACAAGTATGTGGTGATAAGGCTGCAACTTGTCCTTTATCGTTTGTTTCCTATTATATATGTTCTATTTCATAACGTAGCATATTTTGTTAAATTACAATGTGATGTTATTTATCTTTTCGTCTCTTTGTTTTATCTTTGTCGTTGAATATTATAAGTAATTAAGTATATGAAGAAAAAGAATGTTTTTAAATGGTGGGGAGTTGTTTTGTTATTATGTATGTGTTCTGTTCATGCTGAGGCGCAGGATTTGAAATCTATATTGACAGGAGTGGCAAAGGCGGCAATTGGTAACAAGGCTACTACGGCTCATTCTATTGTGGGGACTTGGTCTTATCAGGCTCCTGAATGTCAGTTCGAGAGTGATCAGTTACTGGCAAAGGCTGGTGGAGAGGTAGCGGCCAAAGAAGTGGAAGAAAAATTACAGACTATATATGATAAGATTGGTTTGACTAGTATTAAGTATATTTTCAAGGAGGATGGTACTTATTCATATATATTGAAAAGACGTACGGTAAGCGGCACTTATGTTTTTGATGAGGAAGCTAAGACGATTATTATGAAAAGTAAGTTGGGCATACAGACGGTAGCTTATGTGACAGTGACAGGTAATAGTATGAGTCTTGTGTTTAATGCCGATAAGTTGATGTCTATTCTAAAGGTGATTACTGGAGCGGCTTCCAAAGTAAATTCTACAGCTGCCACTCTTAACAGTGTAGCTGAAGCTTATGACGGGCTGATGTTAGGATTTGAATTGAAAAAGTAGATGCTTTTTGTAAAATATGGGATACAAGTCTTTTATAAAAGTTGAAAAATTGTGATTGGAAATAATGTTTAAGGATAAAACCGTTTTAACCTTATTATTATGGTTAAAACGGTTTTTTTATTAACATGTATTGTTTTTGTATATACTGGTCATGAATGTAATATATTGCATATATGTGAGAACGGTTTATTCTTGCTCTTTCAGTGCTGCGAAAATCAAACCTTCCAGTTCTTCCGCCAGTTCGGGGTTATCCTGAATCACTTGTTTGGAAGCGTCACGTCCTTGTCCCAGTTTGGTTTCGTTGTAGCTGTACCATGAACCGCTTTTCTTGATGATGCCTAAATCAGCACCCAAATCAATGATTTCACCAGCTCTTGAGATACCTTCACCAAACATGATATCGAATTCGGCTTTACGGAAAGGAGGTGCCACTTTGTTTTTCACTACTTTTACTTTAGTCTGGTTGCCGATTACTTCTTCACCATCTTTCAGTTGAGTGGAGCGACGGATATCCAAACGTACGGAAGCATAGAATTTCAGAGCATTACCACCGGTAGTTGTTTCTGGATTACCAAACATGACACCGATTTTTTCACGCAACTGGTTGATAAAAATACAAGTTGTATTGGTTTTGCTGATGGCTGACGTAAGCTTACGCAAAGCCTGAGACATCAAACGCGCTTGTAAACCTACTTTGTTATCACCCATATCTCCTTCAATCTCAGCTTTTGGAGTCAATGCCGCGACAGAGTCGATAACAATGATATCAATAGCGGATGATCGTATTAGCTGCTCAGCAATTTCAAGTGCCTGCTCACCGTTATCGGGTTGTGATATCCATAAGTTATCTACATCCACTCCCAGTTTGGCCGCATAGAAACGGTCGAAAGCATGTTCGGCATCAATGAAAGCTGCAATGCCGCCTGCCTTCTGAGCTTCAGCAATGGCATGGATAGCCAATGTAGTCTTACCGGATGATTCGGGACCATAAATTTCTATGATTCTACCTTTGGGATAGCCGCCTACCCCTAATGCGGCGTTCAAGGCGATAGACCCGGTAGGAATCACTTCCACTTCCTGTACGTTGTCATCACCCATTTTCATGATAGAGCCTTTACCAAAAGTTTTCTCTATCTTATCCATTGCAGCTTGCAGTGCTTTCAGTTTTTCACTATTTCCGGCACCTGGAGCTGCTGAGAATGGAATTTCTTCGTTATCTTTTTTTGCCATAAATCTGTTGGTTTATAAAATTTGTTGTGCGTGTTCTTTTGTTTTCACCTCTTTGGGAGAGATGATACGTTCAATCACGCCTTCTTCGTTGATGATGAAAGTCGTACGGAATATACCCATATATTTACGTCCGTACATACTTTTTTCTCCCCATACTCCGAATTGTTCTACCAACTTCTTGTCGGTATCGGCAATAAGAGTAAAGGGCAGCTCGTTCTTTTCAATGAATTTCTGATGCGATTTGGCATCATTCACACTGACACCGATTACTTCATAACCATGGGCGCGCAGTTCCGCATAATTATCACGCAAGTTACATGCCTGGGCAGTACAACCCGATGTCATATCTTTAGGATAAAAATAGAGTACTATCTTTTTTCCTTTGTAATCACTTAAACGAATTTCTTCTCCTTTTTCGTTCAAGCCTAATATTTCTGGGACTTTATCTCCTATGTTCATTTTTTTAGTGGTTAATGATTTATGGTTATTGTGGCCGCAGGTATGAATTACTTACCATGGGCCGTTAATCACTTTTTAAAGTTCTAAATCACCATCAAATACTTCATGCCAAGGCAGCCCTTGTTTGTTCAGTTGTTCCATAAATGGATCGGGATCAAACTCTTCTACATTCCATACTCCTGGACGTTTCCACAATCCTTGCAGGAACATCATGGCTCCAATCATGGCAGGAACTCCTGTTGTATAGCTCACTCCCTGCATTCCAGTTTCTTTGTAAGCTTCTTGATGGCTACAGTTGTTGTAAACATAGTAAGTACGTTCTTTGCCATCCTTTACGCCTCGGATGCGGCATCCGATAGAAGTTTCGCCTTCATAATTTTCTCCTAGATCCTGTGGATTGGGGAGTACGGCTTTTAGGAATTGTAACGGAACAATTTTCATTCCGTTATAATCTATTTCGTCAATACGGGCCATACCGATATTCTGGATGACACGCAGATGAGTCAGATATTCCTGACCGAAAGTCATCCAAAAGCGAGCACGTTTGATAGTCGGGAAATTCTTAACTAATGATTCCAGCTCTTCATGATACAGCAAGTAGGAATCACGAGGACCGATATTGGGATAAGTCAGATCCTTGTGGTATTCCAATGGTTTGGTGGTCACCCATTTGCCTTCTTCATAATAACGTCCGTTCTGAGTAATTTCGCGGATATTGATTTCAGGATTAAAATTGGTAGCAAACGCTTTGTGATGGTTACCGGCATTACAGTCCACAATATCCAAGTAGTGCATCTCGTCAAAATGATGTTTTGCAGCGTAGGCTGTATAAATACCACTTACTCCCGGGTCGAACCCACAACCCAGTATAGCTGTCAGTCCTGCGTTTTCAAAACGTTTCTTATAAGCCCACTGCCAACTGTATTCGAAATGAGCTTCATCTTTCGGTTCATAGTTTGCTGTATCCAGATAATTCACTCCAGCCTTCAGGCAAGCTTCCATGATGGTCAGATCTTGATAAGGCAGAGCTACATTGATGACGATTTCGGGTTTGAAACTATTAAACAGGGCTACCAGTTCGTCTACATTGTCCGCATCTACCTGTGCAGTCTTAATAGCTGGATTGCCGATAGCTTTTACGATTGCATCACATTTTGATTTTGTACGGCTGGCGATCATGATGTCAGTGAATACATCCGGATTCTGAGCCACTTTGTGTGCTACGACAGTACCTACACCGCCTGCACCGATAATTAATACTTTACCCATTTGCTGTTTTTTATTCTTGTTAAAATAAAATGCCCGGCAAACATTACCGTTCACAGGGCAAAGATAACAAAATATTTTGGGTATTAGTTGATATGATCTAGTTTCTTATTGGTGAAATCTAATGTTTTTCTTTCGTAGGACCATGTTTCATGGCCACCCGTGACTATATGAATGCGTATGGGATTACCCAAAGCCAAACGACATTCGTCGGTTGTCATTCCTTTCCGTACCTTACCGCGGCTTATCATGTTCCAAACTTCTTCTGTGATATTCGGATACTTGGCTCGTAAGTTACCTATGCCGAATAGAACCGTAAAATAATTGTCTGATTGTAAAATCACATCAACTACACTCGTATGGGTGAATGTAGCTTTTATCTTATAATTCTTTCCATCTATGTCTTCCAGCTCTAAAAAGATGTAAGGGGAGTTGTTTTGTGAGATTATATTTTTGATGGTGAATTGTGTATATCGGGGAAGTCTCACCGGAGTATCTGTTTCATCCAGACATTCCGTTTCCGCTTTCAGATAGACAGGTTTTTTCCCATATTTGCTCATCAGGTTCTTTGATTTTTTTGTATTTGCATCACTGAAGCTAAATGAATTTGGAAAATATTTATTTTTATTTTCCATAATAAAATCACTGTCTGCCATGCCGCAATTAGTCTTTGATATAGCTACCGGCTGATAGTAGGTGTTTCCTTTCTTGTCTTGGAATACGATTTTTACAGGGTATGCGCGGCTGCCCACTCTGACAGCTGTTACAGTTACTTCTTCATTCATACCAATCGGGACTTCTTTATAGCCCGATGTGCTGTTGGGGTCATCTATACGTACTTTGTTGGTACGCATATATAAGGTTTGTCTTTCCAGCAACTCTTTGGCTATGTCCACATCACCCAGGTAGGCAAGGGTAGGGATACCAGCTTTGGGCTTTAGGCAATATTGTTCCAAAGTGGTGTTTTTAAGTTCGTGATAATATTGTTGCCCTTCACATTCAAAGTTAAAATGTACAAAACCCCGTTCGGTAATTTCCGAACCTAGATATTCAAAAATTTTATGTTTTAAATCTCCTGTATCCACCTCCTTATTAGTCTCCGTCGATTTAAAAGGAGGAATAATGATGTCTTTACGTTCCGGTATCACCATGAATTTCATGCCTGGTGTCCAGTCACACAGGTTGTAATGCTTGAAATGATCGTTTATAAACTGTTTTTCCAAAGACTCTACGGAAATACTTGTTTGTTGTGAAGTAGTCGTGACTATATATCCGTTTTGTGCATAAGTGCATAAGCTACAGCTTGTTGCCCCAATTAAAATGGTTAAAAACTTTTTCATCGCTTTAAGTGTTAGTATATATAAATTCATACAAAGGTATAAAATTTTTGTGTATAATTGCTATAGTGAAAAATAAAATGGTTAGTTTTGCACACTAAACTAACAGATTTAACAAAAAAATAATATGAAAAAACTAGTATTAGAAATGATGGCTATTTGTGCCGGAGCATTGATTGTATCTTGTGGTAGTGGAAAGAATATGTTGTCTGTTTCTTCTCTGGATGGGGAATGGAATATTACAGAGGTGGATGGACAAAAGATATCTACAGAGAGAATGCCTTTCATTGGTTTTGATGTAGCTCAGAAACGTATTTATGGAAATAGCGGATGTAACCGTATGATGGGAAGTTTTGAAGCCGACTCTCTGAAGCCAGGTACATTGAAGTTTGGACAGATAGGAAGTACCCGCATGATGTGCCCTGATATGAAGACTGAGCAGATGGTATTGGGTGCATTGGATAAAGTGACTTCTTTCCAGACGGTTTCTGACAAGCCTAGTGTGATAACTCTATGTAATCAAGATGGTCAGCCGTTGATGACTTTGGAAAAGAAGGCGGCTCCGGAAGTGTCACTGTCTGATCTTTCAGGAGAATGGGTTATTGAATTGGTGAATGGAAAGAAGATTGTAGGTACGGCTGAGGTAACTCCTTTTATCGGTTTTAATTTGGATGAAAGCCGCATTTACGGTAATATGGGCTGTAATACTATTAATGGTGCATTAACGCAGGAAGATGGAAAACCCAATTCTTTGAGATTTGACAATGTTGCTACTACCATGATGATGTGTCCTGATATGGAAACTGAAACTATTGTGCTGAATGCTTTGAATGAAACAAAAAGTTTCAGCATGAAAGATAATAAAGTATACTTATTAGGTGAAAATGGAAATGAATTGCTGGTGTTGAAGAAACGATAATCCATATACATTCAAATAGATATGGTCGGCCTATTTTCTCATAAACGAGAAAATAGGCCGATTGCATTTATGGCATTATGGTAGGATGCTGACAAGTATTCTGTTTGGTGGAATTCTGACATTCTTGCCTTATATAAATCCATCTAAAAGTATCATATAACAAATAAATCAGTCATTTTGTCAGCCTTTGTCACATTCTTATTTTTGGCATACCGTTTGTTTTATGAAGGACGTGCGGTTGGTGCACCAAAGAAAAAAAGAAATCCTTCGTGAACCATTCGCCAAGAAATCAGTTTAATTGAAAACAAATAAATAAAGATATATAATTATGGGAAAGATTATTGGTATTGACTTAGGAACCACAAACTCATGTGTTTCAGTATTTGAAGGTAATGAACCGGTAGTAATCGCAAACAGTGAAGGTAAACGTACTACTCCGTCTATCGTTGCATTTGTCGACGGTGGCGAACGTAAAGTAGGTGATCCTGCAAAACGTCAGGCAATCACTAACCCGCAACGTACTATTTTTTCTATCAAGCGTTTCATGGGTGAAACCTGGGATCAGGTACAGAAGGAAATAGCCCGTGTCCCTTATAAAGTAGTGAAAGGTGACAATAATACCCCACGTGTAGATATCGACGGACGTCTTTATACTCCGCAAGAAATTTCAGCTATGATTCTGCAGAAGATGAAGAAAACAGCTGAGGATTATCTGGGACAAGAAGTTACAGAAGCCGTTATCACCGTTCCGGCATACTTCTCGGACTCACAACGTCAGGCTACTAAAGAGGCTGGTCAGATTGCAGGTTTGGAGGTTAAACGTATTGTGAACGAACCGACAGCCGCTGCCTTGGCTTATGGGCTTGATAAGGCTCACAAAGATATGAAGATTGCTGTGTTCGACCTTGGTGGTGGTACATTTGATATCTCTATCCTTGAATTTGGTGGTGGTGTGTTCGAAGTACTTTCTACTAATGGTGATACTCATTTGGGTGGTGACGATTTCGACCAAGTGATCATTGATTGGTTGGTGCAGGAATTCAAGAATGACGAAGGTGCGGATTTGACAAAAGACCCGATGGCAATGCAGCGTTTGAAAGAGGCTGCAGAAAAGGCAAAAATTGAATTGTCTTCTTCTACTTCAACTGAAATCAACCTGCCATACATCATGCCCGTAGACGGTATGCCTAAGCACTTGGTTAAGACTTTGACCCGTGCTAAATTTGAAGCTTTAGCTCACAATTTGATTCAGGCTTGTCTTGAACCTTGTAAGAAAGCTATGAGCGATGCAGGTCTGAGCAACTCTGATATCGATGAAGTAATCCTTGTAGGTGGTTCTTCTCGTATTCCGGCTGTTCAGGAATTAGTAGAGAAATTCTTCGGCAAGACTCCTTCTAAGGGCGTGAATCCTGATGAAGTTGTTGCTGTAGGTGCTGCTGTTCAGGGTGCTGTTTTGACAGATGAAATCAAGGGCGTTGTATTGCTGGATGTTACTCCGTTGTCAATGGGTATCGAAACATTGGGTGGTGTAATGACTAAGTTGATTGATGCAAACACTACTATCCCGGCTCGTAAGAGTGAAACCTTCTCTACAGCTGCCGATAACCAGACTGAAGTGACTATCCATGTACTTCAGGGTGAACGTCCGATGGCTTCACAGAATAAATCAATCGGTCAGTTCAATTTGACTGGTATTGCTCCAGCTCGTCGTGGTGTTCCTCAGATTGAAGTAACGTTTGATATTGACGCTAACGGTATTTTGAAAGTATCTGCAAAGGATAAGGCTACCGGTAAGGAACAAGCTATCCGTATCGAAGCCTCCTCTGGTTTGAGTAAGGAAGAAATCGAAAAGATGAAAGCCGAAGCTGAAGCTAATGCAGAAGCAGACAAGAAGGAACGTGAAAAGATTGACAAATTGAATCAAGCTGATTCTATGATTTTCTCTACTGAAAATCAGTTGAAGGAATTAGGTGACAAGTTGTCGGCTGATAAGAAAGCCCCGATTGAAACTGCTCTTCAGAAACTGAAAGATGCTCATAAGGCACAGGATTTGGCTGCTATTGATACTGCCATGGCTGAACTGAATACAGCATTCCAGGCTGCCAGCGCTGAAATGTATGCTCAGAGTGGTGCACAAGGTGGCGCTCAGGCTGGTCCGGGTGCAGGTGCAGGACAACAGGCTAATCAAGGTTCTTCTTCTAATAACAAAGAAGATATTCAGGATGCAGATTTTGAGGAAGTCAAATGATTCCGATAAGGAAACAGATAATAAACAATAAGCAAAAGCGTGCAGCTCAATGAGTTGCACGCTTTTTGCGTTTATGGGGTTCATGGTTGCTATGCGGTTTCTATGGGCTTTTTTATCTCTTATTTGCGACATGTTTGCGACACGTCTTATTTGGCGATAAGGTACAACTTAGTTTGATATAAACCATTTAAAACGAGAAGAATATGCCAAGAGGAAATTACACCATTCAAAGAAGTTGTGAGGAGTGCGGTAAAATCTTTACTCCTCCCACATTGATGTCAAAGTATTGTTGTCCAACCTGTTCCAAGAGAGCATACAAGAAAAGGCAAATCGCAAAAGAAAAAGAGGCAATACGCCAAGCATTGGTCAGGCGAATACCATCCAGTAAGGGGTATCTGACAGTTAAAGAGTCTGTACTGATTTACGGCATTAGTAAAGATGTACTTTATCGTATGATACGGCAGGGATTGATACCATCATACAACTTTGGGCAACGTCTGACACGCCTTAGTCGGCAGTATATGGATGAACACTTCAAAACAAAGGATGGCAGTAGAAAAAGAAAAAAGGATGCATTGTCCTTTGAACCCAAAGACTGTTACACTATCGGAGAGATTGCTAAAAAGTTCCATATCAATGACAGCAGTGTCTTTAAGCACATACGCCGTCATTCTATTCCTACACGCCAAATCGGTAATTATGTTTATGTTCCCAAATCTGAAATTGATAAATTATATAAGTCGTTATGAAGAAAGCATTACCCCATACCAAAGTGACCGTCAAGCTCAGAAGGTCGAATTACAAAGAAGAGTGGTATCTGATTATAGAGTCGTACCCGGTTTACAAGCGAGGTTCTAAACGGGCAAGCCGTGTGGTGGAATCTATTAACCGGACTATATCCACACCCATTTGGGATAAGTCGTCCATTGCACGTATCTTGCCGGATGGAACATTCAACTATAAGCCTAAGCGTGATTTGAATGGAATTATCCAATGCCGTTCAACGATAGATCAAGAGGCTTGTATCTATGCCGACAATGTGCGTAAGTTACGCCAGCACGAATACGATAGTGCCGTCCTCTACACTGATAAGGAGAACGAAATCGCGGCACAAAATGAACGAAGCGAACAGGACTTTATCAAATACTTCAATGGCATCATCAGCAAACGGCATCCAAATAGCTCTAATTCAATCATAGTCAACTGGACCCGTGTGGGAGAATTGTTGAAAATCTATTCGCAAGGCAACCCGATCCCGTTTAAGACGATTTCCGTAAAACTACTTGAAGACATCAAGATGTTCCTGTTACGTGCCCCGATGGGAGGCAATAAGAAAGGTACTATTTCACAGAATACGGCATCCACTTATTTCTCTATTCTCAAAGCCGGATTGAAACAGGCGTTCGTTGATGAATATCTGACGGTTGACATCAGCGCAAAAATAAAAGGAATAACAAACATAGAGACACCTCGTGTAGCACTTACCATGAATGAAGTACAAATGTTGGTTGATACTCCTTGTAAAGATGATGTCCTGAAACGTGCATTCTTGTTTTCTATCCTTACAGGATTGCGACATAGCGATATTCAAGCATTGAAATGGCAGCAGATTCAACAGACAAGTAAAGGTACATGGCAAGCGGTCGTGGTTCAGCAAAAAACGAAACGCCCCGATTATAAGCCAGTCATTCAACAAGCCCTTCAACTATGTGGTGAACGCCCAAGTAATGATGAAGCACTCGTTTTTGAGGGATTGACAGATGCCTCTTGGATTTCCCGTCCTTTGAAAGCTTGGATAGAAGCATCTGGCATCAAGAAACATATCACCTTCCATTGTGGCCGGCATAGCTACGCTTCGCTATTGTTGGAAAATGGTGTTGACATATACACCATTAAGTCGTTGATGGGACATACAAACGTCAAAACCACGCAGATTTATACGCATATCGTAAACGAACAAAAAGAGAAAGCCGCCAATACATTACATATAGGAAATTTGGACTTATAGGTTATAGTGGAGACTTCCACCATTGAGCACCAGCGACTTATATAATACCAACGATACACTCACCACCGTTTACCCCTCATGAAGCATCGCCTTTTTGAGGGGTATCTTGTAGTATATGCGTTATCAGGGATGATATTATTATTGGCAATAATGTTTTTTCCCCATTTTATTATCTCTTCCAACCAATCCTTAGGTTAATGAAAATTAAATCCGTCGGTGGCAAATAAGTGGCTTGTTGGTGGCTTTCAAGCACCTATTTAGCACTCATAAACATCCCTATACTTTTGCGGCATCAACTTTAATACGAAGAAAAAATGGCCTATAAAGTAAATTCATTGGAGGAAATGCCGAATGCGTTGTCCTACCTGATTGAGTCTGTAGAAGCACTACAATCCAAAGTAAATGCCTTGCAACATAAGCAAGCAAGTAATTCACCCAAGTGGATGGATATAGACGAACTTTGTGCTTATCTGCCATCACATCCAGCCAAACAGACAGTTTATGGATGGGTATCTACCAAACAGATTCCCGTACATAAAATAAATAAGGCTTTGGCTTTCTTGCAATCGGAAATTGACGATTGGTTGAAGAACAAATCGCACAAAACCCAAGATGACTTAATGGAAGAAGCCAGACGATTTGTCGAATCTAAAAAGATTATCAGATGATGGAAATAACAGATTATTGCTTTTCATTCTTTCGTAAGCCCATTCAAAACATCGAACCGATAAGGGCTGTGGGCATTGTGGATGTGTATCGTTATGTCATCGGGCATTATGCGCAACCACAAACCGAGTCCCTGCGTTCGATGCTGCCTTCTCTCGAATCCAAAAGATACAAAGCCACCCATTTCGACTATTGTACTTTTTCGGGATTATTCCGCAAACGGAATGAAAAGGAACTGATTATGCACTCAGGATTGATGTGTTTGGATTTCGACCATGTGGAGAATATCGTGGAGCTAAAACAGCAATTACTCAATCATGAGTATTTCGATACGGAACTGTTATTTGTCAGCCCATCCGGTAATGGATTGAAGTGGATAATACCTGTTGACTTGAAAGGATGGGAACATTCCCGGTACTTCAAGGCTGTCGCCAACTGTATCAAAGCGACAGGTTTGCCATTAGTGGATATGTCCGGCAGTGATGTGGCTCGTTCATGCTTTTTACCCCACGACCCACAAGCATATATTAACCCTAAATACAAAGATGATGTCGAAGAAAATCTTTTCCGCCCAAGATTGGGAGAATGTCCCTTCTGAAATACTGCAAACACATACGCCTGATATTGCTCCTATATATAATAAGGTAAAAGGCGATGTAGAAAGTGTTGTTCGGGAGATAGAACAACGTGCCATTGATATAGCACCCAATTATAAAGATTGGGTGGAGTTGGGTTTTGCACTTGTTAATGGATTAGGAGAGAACGGACGGGAGTATTATCATCGCATCAGCAGATTTTACCCTACTTATCAAAGGGAAGAAACAGACAAACAATATACGCATTGTCTGCAATCCAAAGGGCAAGGCATTACTGTCCGTTCTTTCTTCCATTTGGCAAATCAAGCTGGAATCTCATTGGCTCTGTCCGGCAAGGAACATTTATCCATTTTGCCAAATATCCAAAATGGCAAAACGGGCAAATGGATAAAATCAGAAGAAGAACTTCCTGCATTTCCTGAATGTGTGTTTGAGCATCTTCCTCCTTTTCTAAATGAGGTTGTCAACAATTCCATCTCGGCGGATGACCGTGACACGATATTGATTGGGGCTATTGTGTGTTTGTCGGTATGCTTTCATAATGTTTGTGGTGTGTACGATGAGCGCATTGTTTATCCGAATCTTTATCTGTTTGTTGTAGCAGATGCAGGTATGGGAAAAGGGGCATTAACCCTATGCAGAGAACTGGTAGTACCCATTAACCGCCATTTGCATGAACTTTCAAAGCGATTGGAACAGGAATATAAAGAAGCGATGAATGCTTATATCAAAGGTAAGAAAGATAATGGAATGACTATGCCAGCCGAGCCGCCCATGTGTATGCTCGTCATTCCTGCCAATAGCAGCGCAAGCTCTTTCTTGAAGATACTGGGAGATAATGACGGAGTTGGACTGTTGTTTGAGTCGGAGGGCGACACGTTAAGCCAAACATTGAAGTCGGACTATGGCAATTATTCCGATGTGTTGCGAAAGGCATTTCATCATGAGTTGGTAAGTTTGAGCCGTCGCAAGGATAGAGAGTATTGTGAAGTAGCTAATCCGAGAGTTTCTGTAGCTTTGGCTGGAACTCCCGAACAGGTAAGAAGATTGATACCTGATGCGGAGAATGGGTTGATGAGCCGTTTTTGTTTCTATATCATCCGCTTCAAGCGAGGCATAAGAAATGTGTTTGCCACAAGCGATATTTCTCAATCCAAGAACGCAATGTTCAAACTATTGGGAGATAAGTTCTGCTATCTGCATGAAGAATTTGTACGACAGGGAAATTATTCCTTTTCCCTTCCCTCCGATTTGCAGGAACACTTTATTGAATATCTCAGCCGTGTGAATGAGGAGTGTTGTGACGAAGTGGATAACAAGATGCAAGGAGTAGTCAGACGGATGGGACTAATTGCTTATCGTATAATGATGGTGTTGACCGCTGTCCGGCATTTGGAGAATGTACATCGCAATTCTTCCTCACATGACAAGACAGAGCAACTGGTCTGCCATGAGTATGACTATTCTACAGCCATGAATATTTGCGAAACCTTACTTTATCATGCCGTATTCATTTATCAGAATTTGTCAGGAAATCAGTCCAAACGATTCAATTTCGCTTCGCAAGAGACCGGCGTTTATGCACGAAGGAATACCCTTTATAATATGTTACCCGATACTTTCACGAAGAAGGATTATGATGTACAGGTTTCATCTTTGGGTGAAAATGGAAGTACTGCAAACAAGTGGATAGAAGCCTTTATCAAAGATGGTAAGCTATGCCGAATAGAGCAGGGGAAATATAGGAAGATTTTTTGAGTGGCAAGTTTGTGTTTTAGTGCCACTAAAACCTATACGGCAAGCTGATAAACTGCCGCTCTCAAAAAATCAATTCATGAACATTGAAAGTTAAGATAAATATGAAGGAGAAGAAACTTGGCGGTCGCCCTAAGTTGGCGAACTATCAGAAACGTACCAAATGTTTTCGGGTAATGTTTACCGAGAACGACTATATCTATATCCAATCCAAAGCGGAACAGGCAGGATTGTCTGTCAATGAATTTTGCCATCAGGCGGCAATGGATTGTCAGGTCTGTCAGCGTATCAGTCCGGAAATGGCATCGGCAATCCGTGACCTTTCCGGAATCGCTAACAATGTCAATCAGATTGCCCATCAGATGCACACTTATGGTTTGGAAGCAGTCAAGCAACAATGCTTTTCAATCATATCAGAAGTCAGTAGAATTATCACCCAAGTAAAGAACAATAGCCATGATAGCAAAGATTAAAACAAGAGCAGATTTCGGAGGAATAGTGAATTATGCCAATGACCAAAAGAACAAGAAGAAATGTGCCATACTTTTAGCACACGAAGGTGTCTGTGTCATCAGTAATAAAACCATAGCTGATTCTTTTCAGATACAAGCGTCCATGCGCCCGAAAGTAAAAAGTCCGGTGAAACACGTATCACTTGCTTTTTCTTCGTACGACATTAGTCGTTTCCCTGATAACGAAGAAGGAGATACGCTGATGGTAGAGATTGCTAAGAAATGGATGGAACAAATGGGGATTCGCAATACTCAATATATCATAACCCGACATCACGACACGAAACATCCTCATTGTCATTTGGTGTTCAATCGGATAGACAATGATGGCAATCTCATTTCTGACAGCAATGAAAGAATACGTAATACTAAAGTATGTCGGGCTTTGACTAAAGAATATGGACTGTACTTTGCCCCAAAGAATAGTAAAGCCAGAAACAAGAGTCGTTTGCGCCCTTATCAATTACGGAAGTATAATCTACGTTCTGCAACTCTTGATGCACTGGCTGTATCTCGTTCTTGGAATGATTTTCTTGGCATTCTCAAAAGTCAGGGTATAGGTATGCGCTTTAATCATACAGATAACTCTGATAAAATTCGTGGTATATCATTCTGTCAAAATGAGTATAGTATAGCCGGTTCTAAACTTGACCGTGATTTGAGTTTTAACAGTCTTTGCGCTACATTGGGTAATGTGGCAGCGGAACTGGTTGTTCAACCTCATCAAGCCATAACTTCCGGTGGAGGTGGAGGAACCAGTAACGAACAAGGATGGCGAGATGACAAAGACAAGGGAAAACAACAACATGAACTTTTTTATAAACCCTCAAAACGTAGAAGATAATGAAAGAAGATGTAGTAGCTGCAAATCTTGCAAATTTGCGCCAAAGTATCAACGAGCTAAAAGAATGTATTGAAAAACAGAATACTACAGTCCCTAAACCAGAGCAATCAGTAAAAGTGGACTTCGATGAAAAGACCATTTATAATGGAGTCGCCAAAAGTTTCTGTACTTGCTGGAACGATGCGTTATCAGTGGTGAAGAAGCATATCTGGAAGCAACAATCGGACACATTGCCGTTCTCGCTATGGTTTCCGAAGCTTATTGAATTATTCAAGCAGAAGTCCAGATTTCTTGAATATCTTTATCGGCACGTTTGCGATTATAATCTCAATCGCATGAATATCGAAGCAAATACCGAAAGCATATTAAAACGGCAGGATGAGATATTTGTCAAAATCAATGAGTTGAAAAGTCCTGTAACCATTATTCCACCTAATATCAATGGGATGTTTATACGTGGACATCATATCAAACTTCGATATGCCGTGGTCTTCGTTGTCGTTATTATGGTGTGGGCTGTTGCTGCTTCTGTTAGTAGTGTGAAGTATAAGAAAGAATCCTTTGCACATTATTCGATGTATCGGGCGGTGAAAGAACAATATCAGCATTTACAGGAAATGACTTATGAAAAATCTCAAATTAGAATCAAGTAAAGCATCTTCACTCTATGATTATTATTAGTCTTTTTGTGTGATGCATTCGGTTCTGACCCATAAGGCAATCATTATCTTCTACGGTTTGGTAAGTTTTGATTTTTCTATCTTTGGGAAACATGTATTATTTTGGAAAAGAAAAATGAATAGTTTTGCCTATTTTGCGTGAATTTTTATAACTTTGCGCTTAGGCGAAAAATAAGCATGTATTTATGATACGATTACTCCTAACTACTATAATGTCTTTTTCCTTGTTTGGCTGTCAACCAGGAAAGATAGACCAGATAATAATTGGGATGTTTGCAAATGCACAGGAATCACCAGAGGCAAAACAAACAATCTTAACGCAAAATGCAACAGAATCCGTAAGCATCAGCCAACAAAATTATCAAGGTTTGGAGGTTCCGGCCTATTCTGACAACGATTTTATCCTAAAGAGGACTGCTTATACTACCTCATATGACAAGGTGAATAAAATTCCGAAGTGGGTGGCTTGGCATTTAATTTCAGACCACACAAATGGTGATCAGAGGAGATTGTCAAACTTTATTGTAGATGATGAGGTGCCTGCGCCACGAGCAGAACTTGTTGATTACAAAGGCTCTGGTTATGACCGTGGTCACATGTGTCCCGCAGGTGACAACAAATGGGGATTTGAGCCGATGAGGGAGTCGTTTTTCCTTACAAATATATGTCCACAGGATCATAATCTTAACTGTGGTGATTGGAATGAGTTGGAGATCGCTTGCCGTAATTGGGCTAACAAGTATGGTGACATCTACATTGTTGCAGGCCCCATTTTGTATAAGGGTAAGCACGAAACGATTGGTCCTAACAAAGTGACTGTTCCTGAAGGATTCTTCAAGGTGGTTCTGTGCATGAATGGCACGCCAAAGGCTATTGGCTTTATCTACAAAAATCATCCATGCAACAATCCACAGTCAAGTTATGTTAATAGCGTTGACCAAGTTGAACGTATCACTGGTTTTGACTTCTTTTATAATTTACCAGACGATATAGAAGAAAAGGTTGAGTCCAACGCTAATCTTTCAGATTGGTAGTTTTCTTTGACTTAGCCTGTTTACTATCGCATCTATTGTTGATTTTATTTACTAACACCATATGGATGTAGAAATCCAATAAGATGGCAACAATGCAAATCGCCACATAAATCCATTGTTCATACAAACCATAATATACAGATGCCATAAGTAATATCAACGATATAATTGCTGTAGTCGCTGATACTATATGCATTATAAAATTATTAGAAACCATTTTGAATGTCGTTTTTTCTTTTTTGCTGCAAAATACTATCTGTAATTTCTTTCTGACGAATAGCTTTTTGTTCTTCTTGTTGTTTTAGTAATGCTTTCCGTGCTTGTTCTTGCTTCTTCTTTTTCTGTTCTTTTGCGACTCTTGCAGCTTCTCTACGTGCTAATCTTTCTTCTTCGATTAAAGGTATGACAGAATGTGGATTATATATTATGATGCCTGTGAAGCGTTGAGACTCGTTGTAATACGAATAATATGTATCATCACCACCATTCCCTTTAAATTCACATATCGAGGCCACTATAATATGCTTATCATCAAACAACCACTTTGCTATATAATTAGCAGAATCTTTTGAGGTCTCTATAGGATCTCCAAATTTCTTTCTAATTGTCTTAGATAACTTTTCCGCCTTAAAGCATCCGTCTTCAGAACTACTCTCCGAATCACGTAACACAATACCTTGTAACCTTTTTCTTACGAAAATACCATCTAATATAAAATTCACTCCATCAAGCAATTCGTACTTCTTGAATTTATTATCATAAACCTCTGGATACATATATGAATACCGGTAGTAATCATTGTCATATTCGTTCTTGTTCATATCATAGAATGTTTTAGCAAGCATTCCGACACGAAAATCAAGATACAAATTCTCGGCATCCTGACTCGCAATTCTATTATACAGATTATATATAGTAGAAGATGGATGGATTTTACATTCGTTTAATTGGTTTTCTAAAATAAATGCTATGTATTTATTACAATCTTCCTCTATCTTAGACAGATACTCTGTATTATACAACTTTTCCAACCAAGTCCTTTCGCCTTTGAACCAGCGCACATGTGTAATTGGTAAACATAGAAGAAGGAAGGCAAATCCTCCATATACTATCCACAAATACATGTAAAGTACAGCATGTGTGCTCGAACTTTTATATATAGATTTGGCAATTATTTCTATTCCGTACAATAGAAACAACATGAGAAGAATTTCCCAAGTCCAATATAATATGATGGCTATTATAACTATGGCTATAACATATTGCATAAATTTACTCTTTAAGAGTTCAAGCGTCTGCGATAGTTTTCTAATATACGTTTCTTTGCTATCTCAATCGGAAGTCCTTTAATTTCAACGCCATTTATTTTCTCCAACTTATAGATGATTGACATGAGCTTACGGTAGATTGATGGTAGTTTCACCTTGTCTGTCGTATTGTCAATCTCAGTAATAAGATGCTCAACTTCGGCTACAGCAACCTTTACATCAATATCGTTAGACGAAGGAGCCGATTGAAAAGGAGTTGGTGTAGATGGGGGTGAAATTGGAACAGGCTGCGTGGGTCGTGTCGCATTCGTGTTTGGTTGTGGAGTAGAAGCCTTCTTTCGTGACATGAAGAAGAACCAATATAATCCAGCAATTACTGCAACCAATGCAGCTGTTATGAAGTTGCTTGAAAGTAGCAACGAAAGAATTACAGACGCAACAATGAACACAAGGCAACCCTGTTTTGAGAATCCAAATGTTGTCTGAGTAGTGGCATTGGTTGGAGGATTTGTTCCAGTAGTTGAAGAACTATTTGATTTTGATCCTCCACCCACTTTTTGACGGTAATAAAGCCCCGTACCTGGAATACCTCCAGATACATAAATTCCACGCTTGCCAATGTTCACCTTTGCTCCTTTAGGTCCCATTGATATGCTTGGTCCATTTTTGCTCCAGTTAATTCGTACACCTGGAAGAATTTTAGTGCTTCTACGCCAATATAAACCCATTCTTTTTCGCGAATTTTGCTTGCAAAATTAAAATTTATACTCTAAAAGCAAAAAATTTTAATGGGAAATACGTATAAATCTTGTTGCTTTGAGGAAAAGTAATTACTTTTACCTCAAAAAGTATAACTCATAGCAGATTATGACAACATTAAGCAATGAAGCTTTTGCAGTAATGGCAGCCTGTGAACGAACAAAACAACCTTTCGGTATAACAGTCGATAAGATTTGTTCCGGTCAATACAAGTTCGTGTGGGCTTTCAAGATTGACAAAGAGAAAGCACAACGAGAAGGCTATGGCAAAACTAATGTCAAAGGCAATATAATTTTGGATACAGAATATCCAGGATGCCCTTATTGTGGTGAAAAACGACACATCGTTTGCTCATCATGTAACAAGTTCTTCTGCTACCATGGACAGGAACATGTTACATGCCCCAATTGTGGAACGAGTGGAAATGTGGTATCAATAGAACAGGTTGACCTAAAAGGTGGAGATTATTAAAATTGAAATATGATGGCAGATTTGGCAAAAGGAAGAAGAATCTCTCTCACGAATGGAGGTTGTGTAACCATCATCAAGGAATTAGGTAGAGGTGGACAAGGTATTGTCTATCTCGTAGATTTGAATGGCGAACAAAAGGTTCTGAAATGGTATCTGACTGCACCAGACGAGAAGTTTTACAGAAATCTCGAAAAGAACATCATGAATGGTGCTCCTTCTGATGCATTCCTGTGGCCAGAGCATTTGACAAACCGTCAACTTGGTAGCTTTGGTTATGTTATGCAACTGAGACCAAAGAATTACTATGAGTTCGGCAATTACTTGCTCGCCAAGGTTTGTTTCAAGTCTTTTAAAGCAATGTTGGCTGCAGCTATGAAGATTTGTGACGGATTCATGATGCTTCATCGTTGTGGCTACAGTTATCAAGACCTAAACGATGGCAACTTCTTCATAGACCCAACCAATGGCGATGTGCTAATCTGTGATAATGACAACGTAATGCCTCAGGGCGAGAAATCTGGCATTATGGGTAAGGCTCGTTATATGGCCCCTGAGATTGTTGCTGGTGGAATTCCAGACAAGAGAAGCGACAGATTCTCGCTTTCTGTCATTCTGTTTATGCTCTTCTACGCTAACCACCCATTTGAAGGAGAACGAGTCATTGCATGTCCTTGTATGACGGAAAGCTATGAGCGTAAGTTCTATGGAAGTGAAGCCATCTTTATTTATGATCCGACAAATAATACTAATCGCCCTGTGAGAGGAATCCATCAGAATGTCATCAAACGTTGGTTTGTATTCCCATCGATCCTTCGTGAAACTTTCGAACGTGAGTTCAGTCAGGATTATCTACATAATCCTGAGAAACGAATGATTGAACAGAATTGGGAGAAGATCATTTCACGGGTTCGTGATCAATTAGTCATCTGTCCGATCTGCAAAGAAGAAACCTTTGTTGAAACCAATGGAGCCGTTGGCAAGTGTATCAACCGAGGATGCAACATTGACATCTCCAAGCGTCTGTTTATCAATAACAGATCATTGCCTCTCACAGATAAGACCGAAATCTTTATTGATAACGATAATACGCCAGATGCAATTGTTTCAAAAGATGCCAATGGCGTATTGATAATTAGGAATATCTCATCAGACAAATGGACGGTCGAAACGCCAAGTGGCAAGGTAAAGACCGTAGAATCGCAAGGTATTATGCCTGTAAAAGAAGGATTAAAAATAATGTTCAAAATCCGTGAGATACCTTATCGAGGAGAAATAACAAATATTTAATTTTTACAATAATGGGACTTTTAGATGACGTGGTAAGTGTCCCACGCAGAACAATGACACTTTTCTTTGTAATCGACACATCAGGTAGTATGGCTGGTAACAAGATTGGTGCCGTTAATGATGCTGTTGAGAATGTACTTCCTATGCTTGATGAGATTTCTGCATCCAATCCAGATGCCGAAATCAAGGTAGCAGCTCTTGAGTTTTCAAGTGGTTGTAACTGGCTTTATGACGAACCAAAGCTTGCATCAGAGTTTGTATGGCAGGATGTAACTGCAAGTGGTCTAACTTCACTTGGTGCTGCTTGTCAGGAACTCAACACAAAACTCTCTCGTAATGGGTTTATGCAGACTCCAAGCGGAAGTTTTGCTCCTGCAATTATTCTCCTTTCTGATGGTGGGCCTACAGACGATTTCTATGGAGGTTTGTCAAAACTGAAGGCAAACAATTGGTTCAAGAATGCGATCAAGATAGCTATCGCCATTGGTGATGATGCAGACAAGGATGTTCTCACTCAGTTCACTGGAACGAATGAGGCAGTATTTACAGTTCACAATATTGATGCTTTAAAGCAAATCATTCGAGTTGTAGCCGTTACCTCTTCTCAGATTGGTAGCAAGAGTAGTACTGCTGGCGATACCACAAAGCAGGAACAGGTTATCAAGGATGTAACCGAAGCAACCAAGGATATTAACGGAGCTCAGTCAGAGGCTGCTCCTGTGAATTCTACTGATAATTACGACGATTGGGATTAAACTAAGGTTTCTTTGATGGAGAAATTAGTTCATTTTTGTCAAGGAGAAAGCCATAAAGCAACAGGTAAAGTATGTCAGGACTATGCAATGTGTAGTACTGATAATGGTATTGCAGTGGCTGTCTTGAGTGATGGACATGGTGGTAGCAGGTATTTCAGAAGTGATGTCGGTTCAAAGACAATAGTTGAATGTACTTTCAAGAAAGTAATGGGATTTGTTGAAAATATAGATTCCAGCATATTTGAGGGAAAACCATTTACAGCAGTATCGGCGTTGACAACCGAGCGCAAAGAAGAGAATCTACGAAAGAATAGTAAAGTAGATGATCAACTGAATCAGCTGTTTAAGTCAATCATATTCGGATGGAGAACTATGGTAGAACAACATGCAAAAGAAAATCCATTTACCGATGAAGAACTTAAGTTGATTACTGACCCACAAGATCCTCACTCCATAGACAAGACATACGGTTGTACATTGATGTGTTATGTCAGAACACCAATGTACTGGTTTGCTTTCCACCTCGGAGATGGGAAGTGTTTCTCTTTTGATGGAGATGGTAATTGGAATGAACCTATCCCTTGGGATGAACGATGTTTTCTGAATAAGACAACATCCATTTGTGATACAGATGCGCTATCTGAATTCCGCTATTGCTATCAAGGCAATGGAGATTATCCTGTAGCTGTTTTCCTTGCTTCTGATGGATTGGACGACTCTTTCGGAGAGTCATACAATCAGGCGAACTTCTATATTCAGATATTGAAGCTCATTGCTAACACGTCAAACAATGATGCACAGAAAGAAATAGAAGATACGCTTCCGCAGTTAAGCAAGATTGGAAGCCAGGACGATATGTCTGTAGCTTGCCTATATGACGAAAAGGAATTAGAATTCATTCTACCTAAGCTCATACTATGGCAAAGAAGCAACGTGGAGAAACAGATAGCTGCTGTTAATGAGAAAATTCTGGTAGCAAAAGCTAAGATGTCGAAATACTCTCCTCTTAAATTTTATACAAAGAAGGAATTGATAGAGGCCCAGTATGCTCAGACAGATATTGAACGACTGTTTATTTCCAAACGAGAACTAGTTACCAAGTATAACCGATTCACAAGTGAACTCCCATCAACATCGTCTCATGCAGATTACGATGACGAAATAGGATTATATGAGTATAAGGAGGAGGAAAAGCGCCAAACTCTGACTGCAGAACAAATAAGAAAACGTTTGAGAGTTTTGAGTCATCCGATGTATAAATTCGATATATGACATGAATAAAAAATACCAATTACATACAGGCATAAAGGATATTATCCAAACGAATGGTACAGAACCCATCCGAACCGTTCAGTTGGCTAATATCCTTGCTGACTATTCAGCCTACGATGAATACCCTGCCACTAAGGTTGTTCTGAAAGATGTACTGACCACTGGTTATGGGCAACGCATTTACAATGCCTTCAACGAGTCTGGAAAAATTTATCTTGCAGAAATAGAAATGATTAAGCAAGATTACAGCAAAAAATCAAAGTTCAAGAAAGACGTTGTCAATTATGTGTTCGACTCTATATGCTACGGCTTAGGACTAAAGACAGCCGTCAAGGAACCTTCAAGCAATAGCTTTGACCCATACATAAACGAGTCGGATAACATATTGGATAAACTTCCAGGAATGTTGGCAGAGTTGAAGAAAGAATATGATGAGGCATTGAAGTCCCTTCTTGTACTTCCAAAAGATATTATTTGGGATGCAGTTGCTTATTATCCAGCGTCAGCAGAGAATCAGCTGTATTTGATAGAAGGTAAGATTCATGTCATCAGCAATCAATTAGGTATCAACGATAACAACTGGTGCAAGAATCTGAAGGAAAAGACTTTGAACAGTCATAGACAGAGGAAGGTAAACACTGTCAAAGAAGTACTGGATGCAAAGAAGATAGATTTCACCAACCTATTGAATACTGCACTTGTCAAGCCATCAGCTTCATACATCAGCAAATCTGGACACTATGCTTCTGATAAACTGTCTGACATCGAAAAAATGGAATCAGAGATAAAAGGTCTGTATGGTGAAATGGGTGTTAAGTATGATGATTGGTGCAAAACAGAAAAAGACAGAATCTTGTCATCATACATTGTTTCTGATAGTAGTCGCTTTCGTCAGATGCTGTTGAAGATAGCAATGCCTGCAGCCATGTTCTGCGGAGTCGGCTATTATGGTGGAACTTATGCGGTATCTACTGACGAAATCAACGTTTATGAGCAAAGGATGAAAGCAGCAGACGGTTATCTTGCCAATGGAAATTACGGAAAAGCCATTGCAGGTTTTATACAAGCCTCCAACCTGTATGACGGAAGTTTCAGAACATCATCTTACAAGGAAGGAGCATTGTCACAAGCAGATGTTTGTTTCGCAAAGATGCAAGACCAAGTAACTTCTTTGATAGATAGAAAGCAATACGGACAGATACTTGCCCTTATGAATTCTATTCCAACGGAATACTTGGCTGCAAATCAGAATAAGAGCGACTGGATTGAAAAAACCAAAATAGATTTGCAAAATACAGTATCAGAAGAAGTTGACCAACTGGCAGAAATAATTTCGTTCAACGGAGGCCATCTAACGGAGGACGGTAAGAAATACCTTGATCAACTTCTGGCTGTATCTCCCGACAACTATTGGTTGAACCTTATTAAGACGAAAGAAAAATGAAGAATCCAGCAAAAAACAAAATAAGGGCATTGTTGCTTTCTGCAGCTACAGCACTATTGTCAACTCATGCTCAAGCAGAAGAAACCGCCACTATTATACCTGACTTTGTCAATAATGATGATTTCTTCGGTGAGACTAAACGCTCATGGGGAAAGGTATTCAAGAATGTAGCAAAACTCAATAAGAATGGTGAAGTGAAATACATTGCAAGCCATCGTTCGCACATGTCACATCGTTCAGGTGGTGGCGGTGGTGGATCTGGTCACAGGTCACACTACTCTCATTACTCATCATACGGAGGTGGTTCAAGTCATTACTCATCAAGTTCTCGTAGCGGCTCGTATTCTTACAGCAAACCTAAGCCAAAGACAGCAGGTGATTATTCAATCGGTGATAGAACATTAAAGACTGGTATCCATGGAAGTGACGTAACCTCACTTACAGGCTACCTTGCAACAGCTTTATACATCAACCGTTCTTGGATAAAGGAAAAGGAGGGCTATTCTCTCTATGATGCTACCATAGCATCAGCAGTCAAGCACTTCCAGAAGGATGCAGGTTTGCCTCAGACTGGTATTGCAGACCAAACTACCATTAACAAGTTGAAGTCATGGAATAATAGCAAGACAACCGTTATCCTTGGTACTCGTGAGTTATCATATTCAGAATCATCAACCGATAAGGGTACTGATGTGACAGAACTTGTGAACCTGTTGACTAAGGCTGGATTCGCTCCAGATCCGAAGAAGATTGTCATGACAAATGATGGTAGGACAGAGTTTACTAAGGATATTGCAACAGCAGTTCGTTTCTTCCAAGCATACAACAACCTTAGTGTTACAGGAAGAGCTGATGAGGCAACTATCAAAGCGTTAAAAACAAAGGCACAATAACATGAATAGAATAGCATCAAATATAATAAAGTCTTTATTAGTTGCATCTGTATTTTCCATATCGGGAAATGATGTAGAAGACACAAACGATTATATGTATACTGTAGGAAATAATGATGATGAACAAGCAGTTACAAGTAAGAAGAAATCTGTTATAAAAAACATCATAAAATTAAATGGAAATGGTAAGTTCACTTTGATTGCTGGCCATCGTTCTCATTATTCTCACCGTTCACATTATTCAGGGAGAAGAAGCAGATGCACTTCATTTAGGTCACCTATGGAAATGGTGTTGGGAGACAGGGCTATCTTAAAAGGAATGTATGGGGCTGACATAGATATGTTAGCTGCGATTTTGGACTCTAAAGGTCTATACGACAAACAACACGTGACTAAAATCAAAGGTATGACATGTTTTGATCTTAGAATGGAGCAATGCATAAGGAATATACAGGCAAAGTATGGTATGACTGTAGATGGAGTATGCACTCGTGAGGTTCTTTCCAAAATTCTATAACCTATGGAGATAAAAGTAGATAGAAATATATATTCGGACTCTTGTATATCCAAAGTTGTATATCTATTGTCTGAAAAATTTAGTATAGCAAGAACCTTTGTCAACAATTACGAGATTCTTACAATAATTCATAAAACAGACGATGATTTTGATGTCAACGATTTTTGGAATAAAATGAATGATTTTAAGTTAAGGGAAATCATCAATACAGAGACCAGGGACATTAAAACAATTTTATATGCAAAGGCATTTGGCGAATTTGACAATTTAGACGAAAATGATTTCGATTAATAAGTATCACATACTTCCGTTTAACTTTATCAGGATCAAGAATAAAGAGGTTTTGATAAATGAATTAGGGGACATGATTGTCGTTCCGATTGGTACCGCATGCCGTTTAGCGAACAAGGAAGCTATTGACGAAGAGTTATTCAAAAGCCTTTATGCCAATTTCTTTGTAACAAACAATTATTTCTCCCCGTTGATGAATGTCTATGCCGCTAGACTTAGGGAGAAGAAAGGTTTTTTGGACAACTTTACCGCACTCCATATATTCGTCCTAACCCTTCGTTGCAATCAGAATTGTGTATATTGTCAAGCATCAAGTCAAGATGAGGTAAGCAAACATTGTTCTATGAGCTTTCATACAATGGGCAAAGCAGTGGAATTGATGTTTAAGTCTCGCTCTCCATTTCTTACAATGGAGTTTCAAGGCGGAGAACCTACATTGGAGCCCAAGCTGATTAGATATGGCATAGAATGCGCAGAAGAAACAAACAAGACTGAGAAAAGGAAGATAGATTACGTTCTCTGTACGAATAGCATAAATCTGACAGAGGAGATAATGGATATTTGTCAAACCTACCATGTGTTGATTTCTACATCTCTTGATGGTCCTGAATGGCTACATAATAGAAACAGAGGCAAGAAAGATAGTTATGAGAAGGTTGTTTCCGGCATAACAAAGGCAAGAGAATTATTAGGGTATGACCAAGTCTCTGCTTTGATGACTGCATCGGAAGAAGGTGTTCTTCACCCAAATGAAATAGTTGATGAATACGACAGATTAGGCTTCAACAGCATCTTTCTAAGAGCATTAAATCCTTACGGACTTGCAAGAGATAATTCCGATTGGGACGTATATACAGACAAGTTCATTGATTTCTACAAGAAAGCCCTTAATCACATTATAGAGCTTAACCTTAACGGAAAGTTTTTCATTGAGGAGTTTGCTGCTATTATTCTTCGAAAGATGTTAACACCTTTCTGTACAGGTTTTGTTGACTTGCAATCACCGGCAGGCATCATAAACTCTGTCCTTGTATATAATTATGATGGCTATGTGTATGCATCGGATGAGTCACGTATGCTGGCAGAATTCAATGATTACACTTTCCGCTTGGGAAGTGTGGATGACAAATATGAAGATATTGTCTATGGTCAGAAGGCAAGAGAATTGGGAAAGATTTGGTGTAACGAGACGATAGCAGGTTGCTCTGATTGTCCAATACGAATGTATTGTGGTGCTGATCCTGTACGTAACTATTCTACCCAAGGTGATACGTATGGTTACAGACCAAACTCATGGTTATGCAGGAAGAACAAGGCCATCATCGAGTACATTATAGAATTAATAGTAACGCGTCATGATGAGGTGATGCCGATATTCAAAAGTTGGTTGGTATGAAACAAAGACCATTAGACATATTATCTAACGACAATACTTTGTTCTGTACGGAACAATGTAACAATCATTGTTTGATGTGCTGTCAACCACCGATAAATGTTGATGACATTGATTGGTTGTACGAAGAAAACCTGTTACGCATACAAAACGCTCCCAAGGATTTACCCATAATAGGTATTACAGGAGGTGAGCCAACTTTATTAGGCGAAAAGCTAATCTCTCTCATAATGTATATTCGTGAGCAACTTCCTGACACCGATATTCACATTCTTAGCAATGGTCGCAATTTCAGAGATGCAGATTACACATCTACCTTAATGGAAGTTGGTGAAGGACGTATCATCTTCGGCATACCTTTACATTCCGATTTTTATAAGGATCATGATATAATTGCAGGAGCAAAGGGTGCTTTTGAGGAAACCATAATAGGACTGTACAACTTGGCATCTGTAGGAGCGTGTATTGAACTGAGAATAGTAATGAATAAGCTTAACTACAGAAGGTTCCTGCCTATGGCAGAATTTATCCACAAGAATCTACCCTTTGTTGCATGGATAGCATTTATGGGTATGGAATATACAGGATATGCCATCAAGAACTCTAAAAATATTTGGGTTGAGCCGAAGGATTATATTGCACATCTATTGAATGCAGTGAAATTTCTGGATGAATGGCGCTACAATGTGTGTATATACAACATTCCGTTGTGCCTCTTGCCCGATAGCTTCCATGATTTCGCCCAAAAGAGCATATCAGATTGGAAGAACGACTATCCTGACATCTGCCAAGAATGTAAAAAGAAAGAAATGTGTTGTGGATTGTTCACAACATCAATAAAACCATACAAAGGATTAAAAGCGATACAATAATGGGAAAAATCAGAATATGTTCAAAACCGCCAAAGCCAATCGTTTCGCTTTCAGAAACGTACACTGTATTAAGTTCTTACAAATCGGGAAGAGTGACCTTGTGCTTGACCCCTGATGGTGAATACCTTTTTACAGTCTATGGCGATATAAGCGAGTCAACAGCAAAACGAAGCTCTACCCATAAGGCCACAGAGCAGAAAATGACCAACATTATGCTCAAGATGTATGAGGATGCACAGGATGCTTATACTGTAATACAAAAGAAGAGTAAATTACGTTTGGCTTCATCGTATTCTGTTCAGCAGAATGTAAAACCACAAGACGCATACCAGTGGAAGACATTGGATATAAAGAAACCTACGGACAACGAAATAAAAGAGCTTGTTATGAGTGAAGCAAGAAATTTGGCTCACAATCCCAAAAGTTCTTCTGTTAGTGAATCTGAGTTTGTGAAGGCAAACTTAGAGAGCATGAAGAAACAACGTATGGACGCATGGTATGAGATTCTGACGTTGTTCAATCTTATTGAAAAAGCTCAAGCAGATAGAGCCAATGCTTCTTTCAAGAAGGAATATGATGCGAGTGTAAGAGCGCAACAAGAAATCATTGATGGCGAGAATCATATAGTTGATGATGCCTTTCACTCATTCTCTAATACATTGATGGTGCCTTTCATTATAGAGTTGGATTACAAATACAATCAGGCGGCTAAGAGTATCGACGTTAGCATAGAGCTGACTGAAGATCCTTCGTTGAAGATGCCAATGAAAAAAGCAACTCTGAAGACAACTGGCAAGCTATCTGTTCGCGCAAAGACACAAGGTGATGTTCAACGGGATTATGCCTACACCTGTTTGTCGCTCATGTATTATATAGCATGTAATGTATTCAATATTACTCCGAACATACAAACCTGTAGAATAGCTTTATATACAGCGAGAAAGGCAGAAGGCATCTGCTGGTTGGAATTTAACAGAAATAAGTTTGCCACATTGCATCTCTCAACATTAGATCCTCTGTTAGATATTGTGGCCTGGCCCAATGTCTCTAACTTAAAAGTACTGAAAACCATATCCAAACTGGAATGCATTGAGAAAACAGCATTTGAGAATCAGATTAGGTCACAGATTTCATCTTTAATGTAGAATGACTCGAAAGCAACTGAAAGTAATGAACCTACTATTGGTGCTACTGCTATTGTGGAATCCAATAGTTTTATGGCAATACTACCAGAGTATGGTCATTGCTTTTTTATTGCCTATAACTATCGTGAGCATTGGTTTAGCCATTTCGAGAGTTCGTAGTTTGAGGTTGAAAGTTTGGGCATTCAACCTTGCTGCTATTGCGAGCATACTCTTTCATGCAGAGGTGATTTTCACGATGGTGTATGCATATAAAGAGATACCGAACCTGTATGAACTGCATGGGAAATACTATTTCAATAAACCTTATCTCGATCAACAGTTCAATGACCCTGAATTTGTAACACGATACAAGACAAATTGTCAAGGATATAGAGTTGATGATTTATCCTCACAGAATCAGAAGATTGAAAAATGTGATTGGCTGTTTATCGGAGATTCATATACACAAGGTGCTCAGGTAGAATACAATCAGTTGTTCAGCTCTTTGATTTACAAAGACTTCCCCGATAAAGTCATAGTTAATGCTGGTATAAGTGGGGCTGGTCTTTATGATGAGTTGAATTATTTCAAAGACAAGGGCAAAAAGTTGTCTCCCAAAGTTGTGTTCCTTCAGATAGGAGCTTTTAACGACTTTATGAATATCAGAGAACATCAGCCATCCTTACAGGATTACATCATGGAGTGGTCGGCGCTATATCGCTACTTCGAATATAACATAGCCAATAGCGATGAGTTGCCATTAGGTAGATGGACGGAACCATTCTTTCCTAACAAGGAAGATAATATCGACAACAATATCTTCTTCAAACAAACGTCTGATTACAAGGAAGCCGACAAGAGGGCTTTCAAGGAAAGTATCTCAGAATTCAAAAAAGAAGTTGAATCTATCGGTGGTAAGTTGGTACTTATCTTTATCCCTTCAAAAGAACAGATTTCGCCAGAATTGTTGAAGGAGGTTTTAGATGAGTACAATATAAGCAAAGAAGAGATTGACCTTTCTATTCCAAATAAATTATGCCAATCGGTAGCGAATGCTCTTAGAGTGGAACTTTATGATTTGACAACAGAGTTCAGGCAATCCAACTCATTTCCATTCTTTACACATGATGAGCACATGAATGTAGTTGGACACCAGCTTATAGCAGAGAGGATTGTCAAAGAGTTAAGCTCGATAAGTGGTGGGTATGACTATTTGAGTGAGGGTAATTACCATGAGCGATATCCAACGATTCATGCCGATGGTACTATGGTGTATCAGTCTCAAACAGAACACTATTATACCATAAATAGATTGAATATGAACAATGGTTATCGTGAGGAATTGTGGCGAGGTGTTAGCGAACTGGTACATCCTATGATTTCAAATGATGGTAGATACCTTGTGTTTACAGAGGGTGAACAAGAGTCTTTGAATACAGATGTTATTCTCTATGACTTTTTTAAAGGACATCAAGTTGCTATTAACAAGAAACCAGCAAAGGGAGCTATTCCATGTGTCAATAAATCGGCGACAAAGATAGCCTTTCCTTCCTGGACAATGGAACACACGACTCCCAGCATTGTACTGTATGATATCGCAACAGGCAGACAAACGCAATTTGAAGATGGTGTAGAATGTTGGCGACCAGTATTTTCGAATGATGATCGACATATCTATTATATTCAGAAAGAAACACAAGATAGCCACTTTGTGATTAAAAGCTATGACGTAGCAACAGGCAAGAAATGCGTTGTATTAAAGCATCCATACGATATTTGGGATATTGCGGTATCACCTTCTGGGAAGTACATTGCTTATGCAGGAAACAAGGATACAAATTGGGATTTGTTTATCTATGACATAGAACAGAAGCAAAGCCGACAGATAACACATACTCTCGGTGATGAGTGGGATCCTGCTTTTGGCATTTCTGATGATGAACTATGGTTTGCAGGTGTCTTCGGCATCAATGATGGCATTTACCATATAAAGCTAAAAAAATGACAAAACTATATCAGATATTAATATGGTTGTCAAGTGTAGGTGTATTGACTTGCTTCGTCAAGATGTATGTCTTGATGTTTCTTGTTATGTCTGTTATCATCGTGTTATCTTCCAAATTCATAGGAAAGAGCCTGAGTAAAGCTGTGGTAATTACTGATATCGCTGTTCTCGTTTCGGCATTCTTTACGTTGAAGAGTTCGTTGGGATTGATCCTTCCTTTGGGTTATTCTGTATTTGTATTTTCTGCAATATCTTTGATTATAAACCAATATCGTGATTACAAGAATTATACAGCTTTGGAAATTCTCTGTTACTTATTCTTCTTTCCAAAGATATTTGCAGGCCCGATTGATAGAGCCGATGATTTTGTTAGACAACTGAGAGGGAAGAAGAAACCTACATTGAAGAAACTTTATCTTCCAATCAAGATGTGCATCTTTGCGTGTTTCTATAAATTTGTCATTGCAGACAGATTATATATCCTATGCAATGACGACTATGATGGATTGAATGAGGTTTGCAGCATCTTATGTTATGGAGTGGCTTTCTTCTTTGATTTCTATGCGTATTCTATTTTTGCCGTTGCATTTGGTAAATTGTTAGGTATAGATCTTCCAGAGAACTTTAATTCACCATATTGTAGCAGGACATTTCGAGATTTCTGGAAGAGATGGAATATCACATTAGGAACTTGGTTGAGAGATTACATTTACATCCCTTTAGGTGGCAACAGAATATCAGCAAGGCAATGGATATTGAATATCTTATTGGTTTTTGTTATTAGTGCAATATGGCATGACTTGTCTATCCCGTTTATCGTATGGGGAATAACTCATGCGATACTTTTAATAACGGAACGAAACCTTAATATCAAGGGCAATAGATACTATGGGGCTTTCGTCTTTCTGGTTTGCACCCTTCTATGGCAATTGTTTGATGTTAATGAGATTGAAGATTTTGTGTTTCGTCTTATAAAGGTTACGGAATATCAACCTATAGACAATTCTATTGTGGTTGGAGTATTTGTTTCTTTGTGTGCATTATGGTTTGCTGACAGAAGTTCTACCAAGGATATCATATTCAGACACAAGGATTCGGATCGCTATATTTTGAAAGAAGTTCCAATAACAAGTATAATTTTTGTGCTTGACATCTTATTGGCAAATAATCCAAGTATAAATTTCTTTTATATGAAGTTCTGATGGTCGTATTGGGAATAACTGCATATTATCATGATTCGTCTGCTGCACTAATAGTGAATGGACAAATCGTAGCTGGAGCGTTGGAGGAACGTTTCAGCAGAAAGAAACATGATAACAGGTTCCCGATTTTGGCTATTCAGTTTTGTATGGAATACGCAGGAATATCATTAGATGATGTGGATATTATTACTTTCTACGAGAAACCATTCAGGAAGTTCGAACGCATCATTAAGGATAGTATTGTTTATGCTCCCAAAAGTTATGATCGTTTCTTGAAGTCTGTTCCTATATGGCTCAAAGAACGACTGAATATGCGAAAGACCATAAAGAAAGAATTGAAAGAAGTCTATAGTCGTGTTAAGGCTGACATTCGATTTGTTGATCATCATCTCGCACATGCAGCTAACGCATATTTCCTATCACCATATCAGGATGCTGCAATACTGGTATTGGATGCGGTTGGTGAGGATTCTACAACATCTATTTATAGTGTGTCTAACGATAAAATTACTTTGATTCAACAGCAAATTTATCCCAACTCCATAGGACTATTGTATTCTGCCTTTACGTATTTCTTGGGATTCAAAGTGAACTCTGATGAATACAAGGTCATGGGATTAGCACCATACGGCAACAAGAATTCGGAAGAAACAAATCGCTTTGTCAGTATAATCAAGGATAATCTTGTAGAGATTCATGAGGATGGAGGTATTGTGCTCAATACAAAGTACTTCTCTTTCATGTATTCCGATAAGATGGTCAATGACAAGAAGTGGGAAAGGTTATTTGGTCTCAGTAAACGAGATGTTGGAGAAGAAATTACCATATCTCACAAGAACCTTGCTTTGGCAATACAGTTAATTACGGAAGAGATTTTCTGTAAGTTAGCAGTTACTGTAAAGAACATAGTGGGTAAGACAAATCTATGTATCTCAGGCGGTTGCGCTTTGAATTGTGCTGCCAATGGTGTATTACTAAAGACTCACTTGTTTGACAATATATATGTGCCTTATGCTCCTGATGATTCTGGATGTGCTATTGGTGCAGCATTAGTTTGCTCATCATTGATGAATGGTAAGATTGAGGATACTTCATTCATAGGTCCTGAGTATGATGATAAGCGTATCGTGGCAGCAATTGAATATAACGGATTGATATACAAGCATCTTAAAGATGCAGAATTGTGTGACAAAGTAACAGAACTGTTGCATGAAGGAAAAGTCGTCGGTTGGTACCAAGGCAGAATGGAGTTTGGACCACGAGCTTTGGGTAACAGAAGTATTCTTGCAGATCCGAGGAATACAGAGATGAAAGACAAGATCAACTCCAAGATTAAATTTCGTGAAGAGTTCCGTCCGTTTGCACCTGTAGTACTGGATAAGTATGCAGATGAGATAATGGAACTACACGGAACAGAAAGCGAACACATGATGTTCACCTACACAATGAAGAAAAAGGGATTTGATGCAGTTACTCATGAAGATATGAGTGCAAGAACTCAGATTCTACATAGAGAATATAATAACAAGCTATATAAATTGCTTGAAGCATTCTATGAAAAAACAGAATGCCCGATGTTACTGAACACAAGTTTCAATGTCATGGGTGAACCTATAGTATGCACTCCGGAAGATGCAATTAGGACTTACTTAAACTCTGGTTTGGATGCTTTGGTAATAGGTAATAATTTGATAAAGAAGTGATATGGATTTAATAAAGGAACTATTTATATACATATACTCACAACGGAAATGGTGGCTTGCACCAATCATTCTGTTGCTGTTGATAATTGGGCTATTCGTAATCTTTGCAGATACTGCAATAGCACCATTCATTTACACATTATTCTGATGAAAAAGATTTTTGCACATATCAACTCCGTTGGAAAGATTGTAAACAAGGCTATCGTTACGGTCTTGTTGACACTTGTGTGGTTATTTGTGATAATGCCATATCATATATTCATGCACAGTAACAGAGGAGGTAGATGGATTATTTTCAACAAAACTTATAGTCAAGACGATTTTATTCACATGGGATAAAACATTGGATTATGACAAGAGAACAAATATAGGACATCATTGAAAGGACAGAACCCTCAACAAAGGCAAGTGTTTATTATGGGACATTCATTAAATATTACAAAATCAGCCAACTAATTCATACACAAAGTATTG